>OFRC01000137.1_pt1 | contig 21622 bp, 25 predicted proteins | sample 1543051 | NCBI WGS metagenome assembly OFRC01 (sample SAMN07774231, study PRJEB24372) | wastewater metagenome
TGCTGATCGAAAACGTGGACATGAAGCTCAAGCTTGATCGGATCGCTGCGGCTGTGAATGGGGGTGAGGAATGAGCACCTACGTACTGCCATGGCCGCCCAAGGATCTGAGCCCGAACCAGCGCCTGCACTGGTCGAAGGTCGCCAAGGCAAAGGCCGCCTACCGTGCCGCCTGTGGCTGGACGGCGAAGGAGCAGGGCGCTCAGAAGATAGACGCTGGGTCGCTCAATGTGCATTTGGTGTTCTTCCCGCCTGATCGCCGGCACCGTGACCGAGACAACATGCTGGCCGCCATGAAGAGCGGGCTCGACGGCCTTGCTGATGTGCTCGGCGTAGATGACTACCTGTGGCGTCTGAGCCTTGAGGTTTCGCCAGAGGTCAAGGGCTGCGTATGGGTGGAGGTGTCGGAATGAAGGCAATGCTCCTGAAAACCGATTCCGGCCTGCGCGGATCCAGCCCGACCGACCACGACGCATGGACGAAGTTCCGCCGCCGGCTGGAAACCATGAAGCCCGGAACCTGGATCCGGATGGAATGGGCCAGCCCGCGCAACCCCAAGCACCACCGCAAGTTCATGGCCTTGCTTCAGCTCATCACAGAGAACAGCGAGACCTACAACACGGTGGCAAAGGCTCTGGTGGCCGTGAAGCTGTGCACCGGGCATTTTGACCTGCTGGCGGATCCAACCACGGGCGAAATCATCAGGATCCCGAAGTCCATCGCATTCGAGTCCCTGCCGCAGGAGGAATTCGACCTGTTCTACAGCGCCGCCATTGACGCCGTGTTGCAGGTGATCCTGCCGCAACTGGATCCGGATAAGGCCGAACGCCTGCTGGACATGATCGTGGAGGGCTGGGCATGAAAGGCTCAACCCCATCAAAAGCCGACCGCGAACTGTGGGACGCACTCGCATCGCTGGGCTGCGCTGCCTGCCGCAAGGACGGCATTTTCAACGGCCATGTATCCATCCACCACATAGAAGGCCGTACAAAGCCGGGAGCGCATCGCAAGGTACTGCCGCTGTGCGCTGGGCACCACCAGGACGGGACGGGCGCGCCGGGGCTGATCGCAGTTCACCCATGGAAAGCGCGGTTTGAAGAGCGCTATGGCCGGCAGGTTGATCTGCTGGACGACTGTTTGCAGCGGCTGGTGCCCACGAAACAACCGCAGTTTGCCCAATGAACCGATTAACCAAAGGAGCCTGACATGGGATACGACTATCGACTCAAAAGCTATCACCGCGTAAAGGCGAACAAGGTGTACCCATGGCCGTGCGCTGACTTGCCGAATCGGACGATGGAAATCTTCGCCGATGACGTTCTGACATTGCAGGACAACGGAAAATTCATGAAGCACACAGGCCTTGGAACCTTCGGCCATGTGATCCCGATGGAAGACGTTGAACTTGTTGAAAACGGAGTCGTGTTGCACGTCGGCTCTATGTGTGGAGCCTGACATGGGCAACAACCTGAAGACACAGTGGCGCGTAGAGGCAAAGATTCGCGGAAAGTGGGTGAAGGCCAGCGGCCTTTTCGAAACCCGAGCCCGCGCCCGATCAGAGAACGCCGAACTTCGGGATGCATACGGCTTCGGCAAAACCCGCATCCGTCCGTACATCAAAGCCTGAAAGAGCCTATGACCGAAGAGGCCACCCCGTGGGAAAAGCTGATGCAACAGACGGCAGAGGCTTGGAAAGAGCGCTGCGAAAAAGCAGAAACCGACAACAAGATTCTTGAGTCCGTGGTGAGTGTGACAAATACGGCCTTGAACGATCTTTGCGCGGAATGCATCGATGAGCAGGGAAAGCCAAAGGCACCAGACCGCAGGGCGCTTATGAAGGCCCGGGGGATTCTGCCTTCGTCATATTCGCAAACGCTGGTGAAGGAAAAGGCATGACCGAAACTAAGCCAAGCGTCCAAGAGCGGTACATCACAGCCGAAGGTGGGTCTGAGGTGGTGATAGCCGCCGGCTGGGTGTCGCAGTCCGACCAAACGGTAGAACTCGCCTTGTTGCTGTGGGCAGTCACCCATGAGGGGAAAACCGCCCGCAAGCACGAATTGACCGACAAGCTGGGCCAGTATCTGAACGACCGCATGGGCAAGAACAGCAAGCTGAAGGGCAACGCCTGGAAGATCGCCGCTGAAATGCTGGCCTGGCACCTGCACGGAATCTGCGAGGAATGCGAGGGCAGGGGGTACGAAGTGATCCAAGACACCCCAACCCTGTCCGACAACATGTGCCATCACTGCCACGGAACGGGGAAGCGTCCCTACCCACGGGATCCGGCGCACATCTGGCTGGCGAACGAATTTGCCCGCATGACGGCAGTGGCTGGCGGGGAAATGATGAAGCGCCTGCGGGTTCAGATGGACCTGTAGAAAAACCCCTTGATGTGCATTGACAAGTGTGTTATCGTGCGCTGTCGATAAATTCTCGGTGTTCGAGAAACAGCAAAAGTGACACAAGCCCTTTAGGGGTAAGTGCCCTCAAAAATTCCCAGCCGCCGCCTAAACCGCGAGCGGCTTTTTTGCGTTCGCAGAAGTAGCGAAGCCCGAACGGTGCGCAAACACCGCCGGGCCTCTGACCAATGAACTGAACAGGAGTCCATATGGCTGACTTGAGTCTATCACTCGGCATTCTGCGCGAGTGCCTGCACTACGACCCGGAAACGGGGGTGTTCACTCGCAAGGTCGCCACCAGTGGCCGACGCGGGCGGGCTGGATCGGTCTGTGGATACCCCGACAAGAAGGGGCATCTGTACATCTGCTTCAGAGGCAGTCGGTATGCAGCTCACCGGCTGGCATGGTTCTACGTCTATGGGCGCTGGCCGGCCGACTTGATTGACCACATCAACGGCGAGCGTGGCGACAACAGGATTGCCAACTTGCGAGAAGCTGATGTCGTTCTAAATGGACAGAACCAGCGCAAGGGTCGCAGAGGCTCAAGTACGGGTGTGCTTGGGGTGTGCGTTCAAAAGAATCGATTCAGAGCGCAGATAAACATTGGCGGCAAAAACACCTATCTTGGCGTGTACAAGACGGTGGAAGAGGCGTCGGAGGTTTATTTGGCAGCAAAGCGCGTGCATCACCCCGGTTGCACGATCTAGTTAAGCAGGGCAGCAGCTTCATACCAGCAAGACCAAGTGTCCCAAGGCCGCTCGCCCTGCACCCCGTTTCAGGCGGCTCATTACCCCGCAAGGGTGATCTTGTGGATGGCACCCGGCAGCTCCTAGGCTCAAGCCGGGCGATTCCATAGCAAACCGCCTGATCCCTTCAGTCCGTCAGCCATCCGGCGAGCCCATAGGGGCGATCCTTCACCGCAGCTAAGCGGGTGGATGGTTTCAGCAACGCGCAACCGCCAGCCGGGCCAGTTCAAGCCGGGTAGTCGAATGGCGGCATTCACGTTAGCGCACACTAACAATTCGGGCGAAGGCTCATTTCTCCGCCGCCGGGAGGAACCACACCATGTCAACAGGACGACCAAGCAAGTACAAGCCCGAGTTCGCTGCACAGGCGGCGAAGCTCTGCGCATTGGGGGCAACCGACCCACAGCTTGCGGATTTCTTCGAGGTGGCACTTAGCACTATTTCATTATGGAAGGTGCAACACCAAGAGTTTTCGGACGCCCTAAAGATGGCGAAGGAAGAAGCCGACGCGAAGGTAGAGCAAAGTCTTTACCGCCGCGCCTTGGGCTACGAGCACGACGAGACCGACATCCGCGTGGTTGATCACGCCATCGTGCAAACGCCGATGCGCAAGATTTACCCGCCTGACACCACCGCCGCGATCTTCTGGCTGAAGAACCGGAAGCCGGCGCAGTGGCGAGACAAGATTGAGCAGGTTCTGTCCGGCGAATTGACCGTGACCGGCCAGACCAAAGAACAACGTGATGCAGCCGTCGCAGCAGCAACTCGCGCCGACGCCTGAAGACTTCGCCTTCTCTCGACTGATCGCATACGCGGCCTACCAATGGCCGGGGTACAAGGACGCGGCTCATCACAGGATGATTGCCCGCAAACTTGAGGCGGTCGAGCGGGGCGAAATCAAGCGGTTGATGATCTTCATGCCGCCGCGCCACGGGAAGTCCATGCTGGCGAGCGAGTTCTTTCCAGCCTGGTACATGGGGAGGAATCCCGATCAGTACGTGGTGGCTGCGACCTACGGGCAAGACTTGGCAGATGACTTTGGCCGCAAGGTCAAGGGGCAGATTGAAGACGGAGCGTTCCAGTCGATCTTCCCCGGGGTGAAGTTGCTGGAGAACAGTCGAAGTGTTCGGCGCTTCCACCTGAATGGGGAAGAGGGCGGAATCGAGCACACCACCAAGCAAAACGGCGCTTACTACGCTGTCGGTGTGGGTGGACCGCTGACAGGCCGTGGCGCTCACCTGTTGCTGATTGATGACCCGGTGAAGGACCGGGAGACGGCAGACAGCGAGATATTCCGCCGCAGGGTTCGGGATTGGTACACCTCGACGGCGTACACCCGATTGATGCCAGGCGGTCGAATCGTGGTGATTCAGACCCGATGGCACGAAGATGACCTGAGCGGCTGGCTACTCGAAGAGCACGCGCATGAAGGCTGGGATGTCCTGAGCCTTCCGGCATTGGATGACGGCAAGGCGCTGTGGCCCGATCAGTACCCCGTTGAGACGCTGGAGCGCATCCAGAAGGCCATCGGCGCTCGGGACTGGTCGGCTCTGTACCAGCAGCGGCCAACGCCTGAGAGCGGCGACTACTTCAAGCGCGAGTGGTTTCAGTACTACGAAACGCCGCCGCAGTTCCTGCAAATCTACGGCGCGAGCGATTACGCGATCACCGCAAAGGGCGGGGATTACACGGTTCATGGTGTGTTTGGTGTTGATCGGAATGACGACATCTACCTGCTGGACCTGTGGAGGCAGCAAAGCACGTCTGACGTGTGGATTGATGCCTTCCTCGATCTGGTGAAGAAGCACAAGCCGATCCAGTGGGCCGAAGAGCAGGGCCAGATCATCAAGTCGCTGGACCCGTTCATCAACAAGCGGTGTCAGGAGCGCGGCATCTATGTGGCGCGTGAGCAGTTCACCAGCCTGACCGACAAGGCAAGTAGAGCGCAGGCCATTCGAGGCCGCATGGCGCAGGGCAAGGTGAAGTTTCCGCGAGAGGCTCCTTGGCTTGCTGAGCTGGAGCGTGAGCTGCTGACCTTCCCTGTCGGTGTGAACGACGACCAAGCGGACGTGCTGTCCCTCTTCGGGCGAATGCTCGACCAGTTGAGCAGCAAGCACCCACCGAAACCCAAACAACCTGTTGACCGCTGGGAGCGGGCCTTCAACCAAGACGAATCGGACGAATCATGGAAAACAACGTAGTCCTCGGGAAGCATCGTGGCGGGTGAAAAGGAAGCTGCCAGCCAGCAGACCGCGCTGAACAAGCTCGTTCAATGGTTTGAGGCGTCTGAAACTTCGTCTGATGACGCCCGCAAGACGGCGGAGCGTTGCCGGGACTACTACGATGGTCGCCAGTGGACGAGTGCGGAAGAGGCCGCGTTGAAGAAGCGCAAGCAACCGGTCATTGTTTCCAACCGCATCAAGCCCAAGATCAACACCTTGAAGGGGCTGGAGAGCAAGAGCCGCACGAACCCCAAGGCTTTGCCACGCAACCAGGGCTTCGACGATGAGGCCGCAGAGGCTGCGCAGGATTCCATCCGCTTTGTGCTGGACGACAACCAGTCCGATGCCCTGCTGTCGGAGTGTTTCGACGAGCTGTGCATTGAAGGCACGGAAGCGGTCGAAATCAATGTGCAGCCGGTGGAGAAGACGGGCGAATTCAATATCACCCTGCGCCAGATCCATTGGGACCGTCAGTTCTACGACCCGCACAGCCGCGAGAAGTCCTTCGTTGACTCGAAGTACCTCGGCGAGGTGGTGTGGCTGGACTACGAGGATGCAGTAGCGCAGTACCCCGATGCCGAACAGGCCATCGCATCGACCATCGACAAGTTCGGTGGGAACATCGGCGAGACGTACAACGACAAGCCCCAACATCGGTGGGCAGACGCCAAGCGCAAGCGGGTTTGTCTCATCTCCATCTGCTACCTTGAAAAAGGTCAGTGGATGCACGCGATCTTCGTGCGTGGCGGGTTCGTGCAGGAAGCTCAACCTGTGCCGTTCACCGATGGCGACGGCAACAGTGAGTGCGTGTACGTCTACCAGTCGGCCTATGTGGACCGCGATGGCAACCGATACGGGGCGGTCAAGGACTGGCTGAGCCCACAGGACGAAATCAACAAGCGCCGTTCCAAGGCTCTGCACCTGTTGAGCGTGCGCCAGGCCAAGGTGCGCAAGGGTGGTGTCGATTCGCTGGTGAAGCTCCGCGAAGAGCTTGCCAAGCCTGATGGGTTGGTGGAAGAGAACATTGAAGGCGCGGTGCAGTTGCTCCAGACGGGCGACATGGCACAGGCGCAGTTCAACCTGTTGGCAGAGGCCAAGCAGGAAATCGACGGCATGGGTGTGAACGCAGCTCTGGCCGGGACCGAATCCCGCGCCATGAGTGGCCGCGCTCTGGAGGCTCGTGCAAACACCGGATCGAACGAGGTGCAGCCGATCCTTGACGCGCACCAGCAGTTCAAAAACCGCGTGTACCGGGCGATCTGGAATCGCATCCGCCAGTACTGGACGGAAGAGAAGTGGGTCCGCGTCACCGACGATGAAAAGAAGGCGAAGTTTGTTGGCCTGAACCAGCCGGTGACGATGTTTGACAAGCTCATGGAGCAGATCAAGGCTTCAGGTCAGCAAGTCCCACCCGAGCAACTGGAGCAGTTCAAAGCCGACCCGCAGATGCAGCAGGTTGTTGGGCAGAAGAACGTTCCGGCACAGATGGACGTGGACATCATCCTCGATGAAGTGCCCGACTTCGCCGCGTTGCAGTCCGAGCAGTTCGCGCAGTTGTCCGACATGGCCGGCAAGGGGATGCCGATCCCGCCCGAAGCCATCATCCAGGCGTCGAGCCTGCGGGACAAAGAGAAGATTCTGAAGATGATGAAGGGCGAGACTGAAGAAGGTCAGAGCCCGCAGACCATGCAGATGCAACAGCAGATGCAGGCCCTGCAACAGGCCGTGGAAGGTCTGACGCAAGAAAACGAGCAGATGAAGGCCGATCTGTCGATCAAGGCGGCTGACTCGCAGACCAAGCGCATGGACTCCGAGACGAAGAAGTACGAGGCCGAAACCGACCGCCTGCGGCTGGACCGTGAAACGGCCATGAAGGTGGCCGAGCAGCAGGCAATCGTCCAACAACCACCCGCACAAGACCCGGCGCAGCTCGAAGCGCTGGTGCAGATGTTCGTTCAAGCCATGCAGGCCCACGCCCAGCAGCAGGCCGAACAGCAGGCGATGGCGACCGAGCAACTGATCGCAGCGATTCAGGAGAGTGGGCAAGCCACTCAGGCAAGCGTCGAGCAGGTTGCGCAAGTTCTTCTGAACGAGCGCATGCAACCACGAACCATCCGCACCCCTAGCGGCAAAACCATCCAGTACGACCCGTCCACCGGGTCAATGACCACGCAGTAAGGAAAAGACCATGGCAACGTACAACAAGTTTCAGCAGTTCTCGGAAGACCTTGTTGAAGGTGTCCACGACTTCGACGCTCACACCTTCAAGGTGTATCTGAGCAACGCCGCTCCGAGCGCGTCTGCCGATGCGGTGAAGACCGACATGGCAGAGATTTCCGCTGGCAACGGCTACACCGCTGGTGGAGCAACGACCACGATTGCCACCTCGGAAACTGGAGGCACCACGACCGTGACGGGAACGGAAGTGACGTGGACGGCAACTGGCGGGTCGATTGGGCCTTTTCAGTATGCAGTGCTCTACAACGACACGCCCACTTCGCCGGCTGATCCGCTTATTGCTTGGTTCGACTATGGGTCGGCCTTGACGCTGCTGGTCGGCGAGTCGCTGACCGTGCGATTCAACAGCGCGTCGCCTGGCACGGTGTTCACGCTCGCGTAAGCGAGGGCTAGATGCCCGTCATTGACGAAGGCGCGTCAACAGGCGCGTCATTCAGCACCACGGGCAGTTACCGTGTCGCCACGTTCAATGGAAACGGCACGCTTGTCGTTACTACGGGTGGAGATATTGAGTACCTGCAAGTCGCAGGCGGAGGCGGCGGCGCAGCTGGTAATTTTGGATTCGGAGGCGGCGGCGGGGGCGCTGGTGGTTTTGATGACGGCACGTTCACTTCCACAGCTTCTACATACACCGTCACCGTAGGCGCAGGTGGTGCATCGGGGGCGGCTGACGATCCCGGATCGGACGGTGGGAATTCTTCAATCTCTGGCACAAATGCACCGTCTGCTGTTGTCGGTGGTGGCGGCGGCGGTAGTTGCTTTAATCCTGACACCACGGGTCGCACTGGTGGTTCTGGTGGGGGTGGTGGCGCTGAAGGCGGGACTGGAAACGGCGGCTCCGGTACTGCTGGGCAAGGCAATAATGGTGCTGAGCGATTTGAAGCCAACGTCCAAGGTGGAGGCGGCGGGGGCGCAGGAGCTGCTGCAACGACAGCAGACGGCGGTGCGGGTGCCGCGTCTTCCATCACGGGTTCTTCCGTCACTTATGCAGGGGGTGGTGCTGGTGGCTCCACCGCTGGAGTAGGCGGGGTCGGTGGTGGTGGCAACACAGGCGCTTCAGGAACTGCGAATACTGGCGGTGGTGGCGGCGGCAGTCGCACATCGACAGTCGGTTCTGGTGGTTCTGGCATTGTCATCATCCGCTGGATTCCTTCGGGTGGTGCGACTGAGTACGACCTTGAAGCCGATCCGGGTTCGTATGCCATCACAGGCAGTGCAGCGCAGGTTCTTGCGGCCCGAAGGATTGAAGTTGTCACAGGCTCCTATGCACTGACCGGCTCGCCGGCTCAGGTTGTCAAAAGGGCATTGATCAACGTCACGCCGGGGGCATATTCACTTACCGGTAGTGCGGCTCAGATGCTGGCTTCACGCCGGCTTGAAGTAGCGCCGGGTTCGTACTCGATCACTGGTTCTGATGCCGATCTGAGCGTTGACGCAGGCGCTCTGGTTCTGAGTATTGACCCCGGCACGTATGCGCTGACAGGGTTTGCGGCTGATCTTCGTCGGAATGCGCGGCTTGAGGTTTCGCCGGGTAGTTACTCGCTGACCGGAAGCCCCGCACAGATGAGTGTGGGCCGCAGGATCGAAGCCAACCCGGGCTCCTATTCGATCACCGGAAGCCCTGCGGCGCTGGTTGTTGGCAGGCTGTTGATTGCAGAGCCTGGCGCGTATGTACTGACGGGCTCTGATGCCGATCTGGTTGTTGAGTCGCCGGACAAGGTGCTCAACGTTGATCCGGGCGCGTATGTGCTCAACGGATCTAGTGCGGCACTGTTGTATTCGGGCGCAGAAGGTAACAACCTCACGCAGGCTTCATCGGGGCTGATCCCGAAGATTTGGCCGGGCCTGACGGTCCGCTACGAAGGAAAGCCCAAGCGCGTCCAGCAGCTCGACGAAGAAGAGCGCGAACGCCTCGAAGAGATTGCAGAACAAGCAGTCATTGAGGCCGCGAACGAAAAGACGAAGAAGGCCATGAAGGCAAGCCTTCAGGCCAGCATGCGAGCAGCAGAAATCGAGCTTGCCGCCGCCAGCTACATCAAGTTGGTGGAGCAGGCCGCACTGCTGCGCATGGAGCAGATTGAAGAAGAGGAAATCGCGGTTGCGCTGATCCTCATGTAACTGTCATCACGACAACTGACCCGCCCTGGAAACACGGCGGGTTTTTTGTTGCCCGCCGCCGGGGAATCGGGCGAAAGGTGCCGCCGACCGTTCGGGCGAAGAGGAAATGACCAATGGCTGATCTGGAAGAAGTTTACGCAGGCACTGCCCCGACCCAAGAGACGCAAGTCCCCGAAGTCGAGCAAGCCACGGGCGAAGAGAGTGCGCCGCCGGCACAAGAAACCCAACCCACTGAACCGGAAGTCGATTGGCGCGCCAAGGCTGAACAGGCTGAAAAGCGCGCCGAAGAGGTTGAGCGAAAAGCGAAAGGACTTGAACAAGCCATCGCTGCGGCTCGCCAGAAGGTACGGGAGCAGCCCGCGCCGAGCTTCAACGAAGACCCCGAAGCGTTCGTCCAGCGTGTGCGCAATGAGATGCAGGAGCAGGTAAAGCTGATCCGCGTCGAACACGCGCAGACCGCAGCCCGCACCAAGTATGCGGACTACGACGAAAAGGAACAGGTTTTCGCACAGCTCGCCGAGCAGAACCCCTATCTCGTGGCGCAGTTGCAGCAAGCCGCAGACCCTGCGGACTTTGCCTACAGAGCCGCCAAGTTCCACATGGACATGGAAGCGGCAGGGGGTTCGGTTGATGCCTTGAAGGCAAAGCTGGCCGCCGATCTTCAGGCAGAGCGCAAAGCCAAGTTCGCGACGCAGGCCGCAAACCTCCCCCAAACCCTGAGCAAGGCCATTGGCACAGGTCGCACCAGCGGCCAAGTGTTCACCGGCCCGACATCACTCGACGACATCTACGCCAAGAAAGGGCGATAAATCATGCCACTCTCAACCGCCGCCCCGGGCTTGACCCCGGAACAATGGGACGATCAGTTCTTCATGGAGTACGTCCGTGAAAGCCGCTTCCGTCCCTACGAAGGGACCGACGAAAACTCGGTCATCCACGTCAAAGAGAACCTGACCAAGGCACGCGGCGATACGCTGTACTTCGCCCTGGTCAACCGCCTCTCTGGCGCTGGCGTCACGGGCAACACGCTGCTGGAAGGCGCTGAAGAAGCGCTGAAATCCCGCGAATGTGGCCTGACCATCCAGACCCACCGCAACGCTGTGGCCGTCACCGGTCACGACGAGCAACTGTCCGCCATCGATCTTCGGAACGCCGGCAAGACTGCTCTGAAGCTGTGGGCCATGGAACTCAAGCGCGATCAGATCGTGGCCGCTCTGGCTTCGATCAACGGCGTGGCGTTCGGCTCGGCTTCGGCTGGTCAGCGCAACGCATGGCAGGCGGACAACTCGGATCGTGTTCTGTACGGCACCAAGGCGAAGTACAGCGCGACCCACCTGACCGCCATCAACAACATCGTGGCCGCTGACAAGTTCAGTTCCGCCAAGCTGTCGCTGATGAAGCGGATCGCGCAGACCGCCACCCCGAAGATTCGCCCCATCCGCACCGATGGTGATCGTGAGTACTTCGTGGCCTTCGTGAACTCGCTGTCCTTCCGTGACCTGAACGAAGACACGGCGATGCAGAACGCCAACCGCGAAGCCCGCGTGCGCGGCATCAGCGACAACCCCATCTTCCAAGGTGGCGCGCTGATGTGGGACGGCTGCATTGCAGTGGAAGTGCCGGAAATGGACTCGCTGATCTTCACCAACGGCAACGGCGTTCCGACCCCTGTCGGCCCGGTGTTCCTGTGCGGTGCTCAGGCGCTGGGTGTGGCGATGGCCAAGCGTCCGAAGTCCACCACCGATGTGCGCGACTACGGTTTCGTGCAGGGTGTTGGCGTGCAGATGATGCACAAGATCGGCAAGCTGGAATTCGATGCATCCGCAGCGAACGACGGCTCGGAGAAGTGCGACAACGGCGTGGTGACCGGCTGGTTCGCTACGGCTGCTGACGCTTGATGAATCGGGGGGAGCTTTGGTTCCCCCCATCTCCAAGGTGCTGACATGAAATGTGGTCGATTCGTCGAACTGGTTCTGCGCAAGGTGGGCGCGTTGTCTGCGGGCGAAAGCGCCGAAGCAGAGGACTACAAGGACACCAAGGAACTGATCGACGGGAGCATGGAAGCCATGCGGGCCGATGGTCTGCTGTGGTGGTTGGTGAAGGTGAGTGACGTTGCATTCACCGGAGCCACTGCGCTTCGACCCACGGATTGTGCTGTGTGCGTTTATGCCTCGTGGAATGGTCAACCCGTGCGGTTGATTGAGCGACTGGAGTATGAGCGCATCCAAGACAAGACCGAAACCGGTGATCCGCAATACCTGCTGGACGATGGCACGAATCTGACTTTGTGGCCGGTGCCTGGCACGGGGAATCTTCGTCTGACGTACCAGCGTGAGTTTCTGCCAGGCACGCAGGGCAGCGACTTCGACGTGCCGAGCGCGTTGATCCGCCCCCTGATCGATTACATGGCCTATGACATCTCGGCCTTTTTCACGCCTCCTGTGGAGGTGCAGGCCAAGGTCGAGAAGGACGGTGTGCGGGCGTTCCTGATGATCCGCAGCCTGAACAAACAAACCGCAGAACCCGGCCCGGTTGAGGCCGAGTACTTCTGATGCGCCCCGTCCCCCTGTTCGGTATTGGCAATCAGGCCAAGTCGGTCAACGTCAGCGCGCAGGACCGCCTGAATCTCTACGTGGAGGTGAACACGGACGCTGAAAAGCATGTGATCACCATGTACGGAACTCCCGGCCTGTCGTCTTTCGTGGACTTTGGGGCCTTCCCCTCGCGTGGCTGGTATCGCCTCGGAAACTTCAATTACATCGTCAACCGGGACAAGCTGTACCGAGTCGCAAACGACGGCAGTTTCGTGGTGCTCGGGACTCTCCTGACCAACGCGGGCCGGGTGGACATTTCCGACAACGGCGTTCAGATCATCATCGTCGATGGTCCGAACGGGTACATCTACCTCGTTGATCCACAGGTCCAGACGATCTCCACGATCACCCGTGTGACGACGACCGCCACGCTGACCACGGCGGCTGCTCATGGGCTCTCGACAGGAATGCAGATCACGGTGTCCGGCGCATCTCCTGCGCAGTACAACGGCACTTTTACAGTGACCGTGACCGGCAACAACACGCTGACCTATGTGATGGGCAGCGACCCGGGGTCTTCCGCCTCACCGGTGGGAACTTACGCGGTTGCATCTGCGTTTGCCCGTATCACAGACCCGGATTTCCCGGGCGCGTCTACGGTCACGTTCCTCAATCAGCGATTCATCATTACCGAGCCCGATTCGGGAAAGTTCTGGTGCTCTCAACTGCTTGACGGGGCGTCTTTCGACTCTCTTGATTTTGCAACGGCTGAATTCGCGCCTGACAACCTCGTTAGGTGTATGGCGGATGCCGGGCAGTTGTACTTGTTCGGCACGACCACTACAGAAATTTGGGGCGACTCTGGAGCCGCTGACTTCCCCTATGCAAAGGTCGGTGGCGGGGCTGTTGAGTGGGGTCTTGACGCTCGATGGAGTCTTGCCAAGTACATGAACTCGCTGGCCTTCCTTGGGCGCAACCGGCTGGGCCAGGTGCAGGTTTGTTTGATGGCTGGCGCTCAGGTGCAGCCGATCAGCAACCCGCAGGTTGAAGCGCAGTTTTCGACGTATGGCGACACGTCCAACGCGACGGGGTTTGCCTACATGGTCAACGGACACCCGTTCTATCAGATCAACTTTCCCACGGTCGGGAAGTCATGGCTGTATGACGGTCAATCCAAGTGCTGGAGTCGCCTTGAATCGTCTGGTGGTCTTCACAGGATTCAAGGTGCGGTGCAGTTGCTCGGCTCGATCTACGGGGCCGACTACAAAAACGGCAAGCTCTACAAGATCGAGCCCGATGTCTACACGGACGATGGGCAAATGATCGTGCGGGAATTCACGTCTCGGCATTTGGCAACGGGTGATTTCACCCACTTGCCTGAACTGTGGATCGAGATGGAATCGGGCGTCGGTCTTCAGGCTGGTCAGGGCTCAAACCCGAAGATCATGATGCAAATTTCCCGCGATGGCGGGAAGACCTGGGGCAACGAGCTGTGGCGCTCGCTCGGCGAGGTGGGCGAGTACAAGAAGCGCGCCAAGTGGAATCGCCTTGGAAGGTTCTATGACGGCGTGTTCAAGTTCCGCGTCACTGATCCCGTGAAAACGACCTTCGTCCATGCATGGGGCAAAGTCTCAAGGTGACTTCATATCGTGCAACCCGGATGCAGTCGCCGCTTGGCGTCGAGATATGCCTCATGAGCCTCTTCCGCCGACTTGAAGTACCCAAGGTAGGTCTGGCGTCCGTCATGGGAAATCACAGATCTAAAATTCCCTTTGTAGTCCTTGTGCGCTCCAAGAACGCCGGTCGTGCTCTTTGCCGTGGGGCGTCTCATGTTTTGCATATTCACTCCATGGGTGCAATCGCGCAGGTTTTCAATTCGATTGTCGGTCTTGTCACCGTTGATATGGTCAATCGAGCCAGCCGGCCATTCGCCATACACAAAGAGCCAAGCAAGACGGTGAGCCTTGTACTTGACGCCGCCAATCTCCGTTCTTATGTACCCCTTGTGGATAGACCTGAGTGGCTCCCCAATCTTTGCAAAACTGCCTCTGGTGTACTTCCATGTGAGCGTCCCGTTCTGCGGGTCGTAGTGAAGAATTTCCTGAAGGCGTTCTTGAGTAAGGGTAGACTTTGATGCGCTCATGCCGTTCGCTCCGTAAAAGCAATGGTTTGGGAAGTGAGGCCAATGTGTTGACGCACATTGGCCTTGCGCATTTTAAGGCCTGCGCTCTTTTTTTGCTACACGCGAGGGGCCTTGAATGAGTTTCGACCTTCCGAAAAACGATCCGGTGACGGTTGGTGGGGTTGCCTTCCGCACATGGATGGAGTGGTTTAGCCGCGTTCACACCATCGTCTCCAGCGCACAGCAAAGCGGGCCTACCGCAGAGCGCCCGACAAAGGTTCTCTGGCTAGGTCGCCGCTATTGGGACACCACCTTGAACAAGCCCGTGTACGTGGCCGCTGTCAAGCCCACGGTCTGGCGCGATGCAGCGGGCAATCCTGTGTAGAGGGTATATGGGTAAAAAACTTGATCTTGCTGGTGAAACGTTTGGCCGGTTGACGGTTGTCGCTGAGTGTGAAGAGAGAAGCCCTGACGGGTTGGTGATGTGGTCTTGCCGCTGTTCGTGCGGGAAAGAAGTCACAGCCAAAGGCTCGTCTCTCAAAAAGGGCGACACAAAATCCTGCGGATGCTCGCGTATTGATCATCTGCGCGCATTGGGCAAGGTTCAGTCTACCCACGGCATGTCCAGAACGAAGGTCTATCAAGTGTGGCGCGGGATGATTAAGCGATGCCACCTGGATACGAGTCCCGGATATGCCAACTATGGCGGAAGAGGGATTAAGGTCTGCGAGAGGTGGCACTCGTTTGAGGCGTTCTATCAAGACATGGGCACCCCGCCGAGCGGCATGTCAATTGATCGGATCGACAACAACGCCGGGTATGCGCCTGAAAACTGCCGTTGGGCTACCTCGAAAGAGCAGGCAAACAATCGCAGAACCTCGCTTCGCGTCAGTGTTGATGGCGAACAAATGTCAATCTCAGAAGTGTCCAACAGATACGGCATTCCTTTGCCGACTCTGTACTGGCGCAACAGTCATGGCAAGGCTTTGGCTGTATGACCCTCGTTGCCTACAAATTCGACATCACCCGTGGTCGCCCCATCCTGTCCATGCGCCAGAAGGTGGACCGGCTTGAAAAGTCGATGTACGCGCTGCCACAGGCTGAATGCCCTGTGCGGCACTACTTCGCACCCGGCCTGTATGCCCGTGAAATCACGATCCCCAAGGGCGTCACTTTGGTCGGCGCGATCCATAAGCACGAGAACCTGGCGATTCTTTCAAAAGGCAAATTGGAGCTGGTCACCGACACCGGGACCATGACGATTGAAGCCCCTTGGATTGGCACCGTGAAGCCTGGCACCAAGAACGCCGCTCTGGCTTTGGAAGAGGCCGTGTGGACCAACTTTCTCCCCAACCCTGACAACGAAACCGACACCGACCGGCTTACCGAGGTGTTCACCCATTCCAAGGCGTCCGAACTGCTCGGCGGCAAGGACAACCCGCAACTGATCGCGCAACGAGCGCGTGAACAACTGGAGAAACCACTATGAATTTGCCGAACGCATACATGCTGAAAGGCGGGTACTAAGGTGTCGTGGGGTGCTGTTGCTGGGGCCGCTGTCGGCCTTGTTGGATCGAGCATGGCTGGAGACGCATCGGACGCGCAAGCGGGAGCCGCTGCGCAAACTGACGCCACGAACCGCTACATCTTCGACGAACAGAAGAAACTTCAGGAGCCGTTCCGCCAGACGGGCTTGAATGCGAACAACCGCCTTGCCTACCTCATGGGCCTGAGCACGTCTCCCGGTGGTGGTTCAGGTGGTTCTGCTGCGATGACCTACGAACAGGCGCGCAACCAACTGCTTCCGCAGTTCACCAAGACCACGGGCGGCCCGGATCAGTACGGCAACTATCCGCGCACCATGGAAGGTGTCGGTGCCAGCGACATGACCGACTCGCCGCGCACGACCTCGATTGACGAAGCCGGGCTGTCTGCTGCGATTCAAGCCATGATGCAAGGGCAGGGCGGGCAACCTGCCGGTGACCCGAACGATCCGGCTTTTGGCTCTCTCATGCGCCGGTTTGGCATGCAGGATTTCGAGCAAGACCCCGGCTACCAGTTCCGCATGACCGAGGGCATGAAGGGCGTCGAAGGCTCTGCCGCTGCGCGTGGTGGGCTGTTGTCCGGCGCTGCTCAAAAGGCGATCCAGAAGTACGGCCAAGGTCTTGCATCGCAGGAATACGGAAACGCCTACCAACGCTACACCGGCGACCAAACAAACCAATACAACCGTCTTGCGGGCATGGTGAACACCGGTCAGGGCGCGACCAATCAGGTTTCAAACGCTGCCGGCCAGTACGCGCAGAACACCGCTTCCAACAATGCCGCGCTCGGCAATGCTCAAGCTGCCGGGTCGATTGCACAGGGCAACGCATGGTCGCAGGGAATCGGCACTGCATACAACGGCTATCAGCAAAACAAGCTGATGGACATGATCCGAAAGCCGGGCGCAACCTACGCGACGACTGATGTGATGGGTGATGGAGTGTGGGGTTAAAAATGGCTCAATTGGACGCTTCAATTATTTTGGGCGGTCGCCCCGCTCAGATCGAGAACCCTGTCAACGCTTTGGCGCGGGTTTTGCAAGTCAAGGACATGCAGTCGGCTGGCCAGATGCGCGACATGCAGATGCAGGACGCCATGCGCGAGCGCGAAAGCAGCAACAAACTTGCTGAGCTGTACCGCTCTTCCATGGGGCCGGACGGCAAGATTGACCGCAACAAGCTCTACCAAGGCGCTGCGCAGCAAGGGCTCGGCACGAAGATTCCCGGCCTGCAAAAGCAATTCGCGGATGCTGATGAGCAGACCGGAAAAGTCGATGCCGCAGCCTTCAAGCTGGCGAACGACCGCTACGGCGTGATGAAGCAGACCATGGGCGCGCTGTATCAACGTCAGGACCTGACAAAGGACCTCGTTCTGCAAGCCGGTCAGGAGTTGGTGCAGGCGGGCATTCTCAAGCCTGAGATGTACGAGAAGGCCATCGCCACCATGCCTGACGATCCGATGCAGCTTCGCGCCCGCCTGCGTGACGGCTTGGCCTCGCAGATGAAGCCGGAAGACATCCTGACCGCCTTTGCACCGAAGCCGGAAAAGATCGACAACGGCCAGACCATCGGCTTCCGAGATACAAACCCGAACAGCCCGACTTATGGGCAGGCCACGGGCGGCGCTCCTGTGCAGAAGCAGATGACGCCGGGCGAGATGGCGAGCAACCAAATCGCACGCGGCAACTTGGCGGTTTCGCAGAGTCGTCTTGCCTTCGATCAAGGCAACGCCGTGTCCGACGCTGGAGGCCCGTCACAAGCCGGCCTGACCAAACGCTACGGCAAGGCCCCTCCCGGCTACCGATGGAAGGACGACGGCACCGCAGAGGCGATTCCCGGTGGACCTGCCGACATCAAGGCGGGCGAAGCGGGAGCAAAGGCCCAAGGCCGCAAGGACGCCGCAGCTCTGGCGGCAAACAATGTGCGGTCTGCCGTGTCTGACGCCAAAAAGCTGGTCGGCATCAACACCACCGGCCCCGGATCGATCCTGTCCAAAGTACCCGGCACGGACGCCCGCGACTTGCAGGCAAAGCTTGACACCGTGAAAGCCAACCTCGGCTTTGACCGCCTCCAGCAGATGCGCGAAATGAGCCCTACGGGGGGTGCTTTGGGCGCTGTGGCCGTGCAGGAATTGATCGCGCTGCAATCCACTGTTGCATCTCTGGATCAGGCGCAGTCGGCCAAGGAACTCAAGAAGTCGCTGGAGAAGATCGAAGGCCACTACAACAAGTGGCTGGAGACCGTCAACGGCGGCGCGCCAACAGCCAACACCAATGCGCCTGCTTCGCCTCAAGACCAACAAGCGATGGAATGGGCGAACGCGAACCCCAATGACCCACGCGCAAAACAAATCCTGCAAAGGCTGGGAGGCCGCTGATGGCTGACTTTGACCCAGACGCATATCTTGCGACCAAGCCTGCCACAGGGTTCGACCCAGACGCCTACCTAAGCCAGAGCACGCCGAAGAACTCGTTCATGCAAGGTGTGGGCAATGCTGCCGCAGGCTTGGTGCGCGGCGCGGGCTCCATCGGAGCGACCCTGCTTGCCCCGCGTGACATGCTGGAAGGCTTCATTGCCCGCCAGATGGGTGCGCCTGAACTCGCCCCGAAGGACCGTCGTCCTGCCATGGATGCCGGACTTGCATCAATGGGCGCGGAAACCGATTCCATGGCCTACAAGGGCGGGAAACTGGCCGGTGAGATTGCCGGAACCGCTGGCGCTGGTGGGGTCGTTGCCAATGCGCTCACGAAGGTCCCCGCTGTAGCGGCCAGCGCCCCGGGCCTGATTCAAGCCATCCGCACGGGCGGGTTGAGCGCGCCTGGCGCCAACCTGCTCACCCGCGCCGCTGGTGGCGCAATCAGCGGTGGAGCAACCGCAGGGCTTGCCAATCCCGAAGACGCCGGCATGGGCGCTGTCTTTGGTGGCGCGCTTCCTGTTGCGGTCAAGGGTGCAGGTGTGGCTGGCGATTTGATCCGCAAGGGTACTGGAGCCGTGGCTAAGAACGTCACCGGGCTCATGTCTGGCGTTGGTGGTGAGGCCGTTGGCACTGCCTATCAGGCCGGAAAGACCGGGGGCACAAACTTCCTCGACAACATGCGCGGGAATGTGCCATTTACGGATGTGCTCGACGACGCAAAATCCGCTCTCACGAAGATGCGGATGGATCGTGGCGCGCAATACCGCCAAGGCATGGCCGGGGTGTCTGCCGACAAGACCGTGATCGACTTCAAGCCGATTGAGACGGCAGTGGCTTCGCTCAAGTCCATGGGGACCTACAAGGGCCAGACGATCAACAAAAACGCCGCTGGCGCAGTCGATGAAATCTCCGATCTGGTGAGCCAGTGGAAAGGGCTCGACCCGAAGGAATTCCACACGCCCGAAGGTCTGGACGCGCTCAAACAGGCCATTGGCGACATGCGAGACGCCACGCAGTTCGGCACACCAGCACGGAAGGCCGCAGACACGGCTTACAACGCGGTGAAGACTGAAATCAACGCGCAGGCCCCGACCTATGCCAAGGTCATGAAGGACTACACCCAAGCGAGCGAAACGCTGAAAGAGGTGGAGCGAGCGCTGTCGCTGGGAAACAAAGCCGCCGCCGACACGTCCATGCGCAAGCTGCAAAGCCTGATGCGCAACAACGTGAATACGAACTACGGCAACCGGCTGGACTTGGCGAAAACGCTTGAGTCCAACGGCGCTGAGATTCTGCCGGCTGTGGCTGGGCAAGCGATGTCTTCGTGGACGCCTCGGGGACTTGCTGGAGCCACTGCCACACCTCTTGCTGCGGTCAGTGCCGTAACCAACCCTTGGATGCTCGCCGGGCTTCCTTTGACTTCACCGCGCATGGTGGGCGAAGCGGCCTACGGGCTGGGCGCGCTGAATCGTGGAGTGTCGTCGGGTGGGAATGCTCTTGCTCGAATGGTGGGGCAGGTGGGCGGACCCAATGCCGCGCCGATCACCATGAACCGACTGGCCCCGCTTCTGGCAGCTACGCCTATCTTGGCGGCAAACCAAAAATAAGGCCGTACAGGAACGCCAGACCGGCGACCACGACCAGCTTCCAAAACATGTAGTCCAGAAGTTCCATCCCGAAATTCTAAAGCCCGCAGGCAACTAGCGGGCTTTTTTCATGGAAAAAACAAAATGCCGCAATTTTTGAGTCCCATCTGCAACGACCAGACATTCGACGCCAATGGCGACCCATTGAACGCGGGGCAGATCGAAACCTACCTGGCAGGCTCGTCCACGCCAGCAGCGACTTACACCGATGACACGGGCGGTACATCTCAGTCCAACCCGATCATCCTGAACTCGCTCGGCTATCCCACGGCTGGGCCGATCTGGCTTACCGGTGGGGTGTCGTACAAGTTCATCATCAAAAACGCGGCTGGTTCGACTCTGCGGACCATCGATGACATTTCCGGCGTCAACGACGCCTCAGTGAGTCAGTCCGAATGGGTGGAATCGGGCCTTGTCCCAACCTACATCAGCGCGACTTCGTTCAGCGTCCCCGGTGACCAGACGGCCATCCTCCAGATCGGTCGCCGGCTTCGCACCACGAACACATCAGGCCTTGTCTATTCGACGATCAGCAATTCTGTTTTTGCTGCGGGCATCACGACTCTGACCCTGACGAACGACAGCACGACCCTTGGTGCTGGGTTGTCGCTGGTGGCCTATGCGCTGCTGTCTGCTGATCCGCTGTCTGTGCCGAACCTTCCCGGGTCGAAGATCACGGGCTTGATCACTGCCAGCGGCTTGACCATGCCAACTGATGGCGTGCTCGGTCGGGTGTCTCCGTCAACCGGTAAAATCGAAGTTTTGAGCCGCGCACAACAGGCGGTGCTGGCGACTTCCAAGATTCAGCCTGTTTCTGCTTCGGTCGGATCAAACGCGCTCACGATCACACTCAACCCCACGACACTGGATTTCCGCACCACGACCCTAGGCAGCGGGGCGGTGAACACCCGATCTGTTCCTGCGGCGCTCACCTTGACGATTTCCAGCGGTTCCACGCTCGGCACCACCAACGCGGTTTTGAGCCGGCTTGCCGTGCTCGCCATCGACAACGCCGGCACTGTTGAGCTTGCCGTGTCGAACCTTTCCGGCGCGGTGAACCTGAACGAAACCGGGTTGATCTCCACGACCGCAGAAGGCGGCGCAGGTGGTGCGGACAGTGCAACGGTGGTCTACAGCACCACGGCACGCACGAACGTCCCTTACCGGATCGTCGGGTTCATCGAAAGCACCCAAGCCACCGCAGGCACATGGGCGACTGCTCCAAGCCTGATCGTGTGTGGTGTTGATCTTCTGGCGAAGTGGCTCTCTGGCTACGGGCAAACATGGCAGCTTGTCACCCGCACCGCTGGCGTCACGTACAACAACTTGACGGGGCGAACCATCACGATGGTGAAGAACATCAACGCCGCAGCGGCTGCAAGTTGCTCGGCAAACATCGCCATCAACGGCGGCGCGGCAATCTCGTTCTTGAGTGCATCGGCAGGCACCGGACCTACCGGTTGCGCGGGATCGATCGTGATTCCTGAAGGCGCTTCTTACGTGCTCGGCGAAGTCAACGTCACGGCGACGAACAACTATGAACTTCGCTGACCTCCTGCTCTGGCAGTTCGTCTACCTGCCGCTGTTCGTCCTGCTGGGGTATCCCGGGGCTATTCAATATGAAAGGGGCGGCGCGTG
>OFRC01000139.1_pt1 | contig 21364 bp, 37 predicted proteins | sample 1543051 | NCBI WGS metagenome assembly OFRC01 (sample SAMN07774231, study PRJEB24372) | wastewater metagenome
CCATCAATCCGAACATCGGTGATGCTGGCTCTGGCATGTCGGATATGCACGCTGACAACATCATTCAAATGGTGCAGTTGGCAGGCGATGCCGCCAAGTTTGATGAGTTGCACCAAGACCTGATGGGCATCACATCTACCACGCGCCGGGTGTTGCTGGATGAGGGCTTGATTACCCAAGATGAGTACGATGGCTGGGAGAATTTGTACGAGAACTACGTTCCATTGCGTGGGTTTGAGGATGTAAACCACGAAGCGGGTACGCCATTGCGCGGTGCTGGCCGGGGATTCTCGATGACTGGCAAAGAGTCCGTTAAGGCATTGGGTCGCACTTCCAAGGCTGGCGACATTCTGGAGAACATCATCCGCGACTATGAGCGCGCAGTGATCCGCTCTGAAAAGAATGCGGTAGCAAAGACATTCCTTGACCTAGCCACATCGAACCCCGATCCTGACCTATGGGAGATTCAGCCCGTCAAGGTGAACCGCTCATTCAGCAAGGCGTCTGGCATGGTGTCTATCGCCAACACCCCAGACACTGGCGACGAGACGATTGCCATTAAGGTGGGCGGCCAGCAGATTCGCGTCAAGATCAACGACCCACTGATCCTTCGCGCCATGAAGCTGGCAAGCAAGGATGAGACGAGCCAGCTTGAGCGCCTGTTGGCGACAACGCTTGGCACCTATACCAACCTAATGCGCAACACGCTGACCCGGTTCAACCCGATCTTCGGTGCAATCAATGCGGTGCGCGACTCTCAAATGGGCCTGTTCTCTGCCTACGATGTACTGGGCAAGGATGGCGCAAAGCTGTACGCAAAGTACCTTGGGCCAGCGATGGCAGCCTCATTCCGTCAAGAGCGCGGCAAGGCCGACCCTGCAAACCGGGTGATGGACAAGTGGATCATGGAGATGCGCTTTGCAGGCGGCACCACTGGCGGCTACCACATGCGCGAAACCAGCGAGATCACCGAGGCCATGCGCACTATGATGTTGCAGGCTGGCGCATCGCCAAATGGGAAGATGGAGTGGGTGAAATCTCGCTCTGCGTACAAAGGTGCGCAGTCTGCCATGAAGTGGCTGGAGATTATCGGCTCTACGTCAGAGGATGCCGCACGCGCAGCCGCCTACCGGGCCGCCCGCGAGATGGGCAAGACCCCAGCAGAGGCTGCCAGCATCTCCAAGAATCTGACCACCAACTTCAACCGCAAGGGCGAGTGGGGCACAACCCTGAATTCTCTGTACCTGTTCTTTAATGCTGGCGTGCAGGGCACGACCCGCGTACTGCAGGGATTACAGAACCCCAAGGTGCAGAAGATGATGGCCGGAGTGTCGGCGGCGGCAATGGCGCTGGCACTGGTGAACGCCGGGTTTGGAGACGACGACGATGGCGAGAATTACTGGGACAAAATCCCAGACTTTGAGAAAGAGCGCAACCTGATCTTTATGCTTCCGCCCGGCGTGGAGATGGATGGCGCGGAGAAGATTGGCACCCGTGGTCGATACTTCAAAATCCCCATGCCGTATGGTCTGAATGTGTTTGCCGTCTTTGGAAATCAAATGGCTGACCTCGCCCGCCACATGAAAGACCCAAGCCGTGGCGTTAAACCGGCCAAGGCGGCCATCAACATGACATCCGCTATCTTCGGGTCAATCAACCCATTCGGTGGCGGCCTAGACCCAACCAAGCCCGTTGAGGTGGCATTGGCAATGTCACCGACAGCAGCAGACGTTGCAATCCAATTGATGACGGGCTCCAATGCGTTTGGCCGCCCCGTTGGCCCAGAGAAAAGCCCATTCGACGACAAGCCAGACAGTGAGAACTTCAGCGCCCGGCAGGCTGGCACAGCATCCCAGCGTGTCGCGCATTGGCTGAACGGCGTGACAGGAGGAAATGAAGGCCGCGCAGGGATGATTGATGTGATGCCCGGTACGCTGGACAACGTGGTGCGAAATACCACGGGCGGACTAGGGGTGTTCCTTGCTGACACGTTCGTCAACCTGCCATCCAAGGTCATGTCGCCAGCAGAGGTAACAAACCGCGATGTGCCGCTGCTGCGCAACTTCTACGGCCAGATTGACGGAGTGACGGACATTGGGCTGTTCTATGACCGGCGCGCCGAAGTCACCAAGGAACTCAAGGCTGCCGAAGCTGAGATGAAAAAAGGCATAGAGGTGGATTACTCACCCGAGTCCATCATGATGCAGTCGCTTGGCAAGGCCGCAGAGAGCTACACCAAGTTCATGTCTGACTTGCGCAAGTACGAGATTCAGGTGGCGGCAGACGATGAAATGCCGAAAGCTGAGAAGCAGAAGATTCGCCGCGATATTGAGAAGCTGCGGGCGGAGTTGGTGCGTAGCTTTAATACCGGGTACATCGAGCAGAAGAAGGAGTTGGCTAAGTAGCCTTCTCCAGCTCCCGCATCCTATCCACAACATCTCCGGGCTTTAAGTGGACGTACCTGCGCAACGTGGCCCAGCTTTGATGCCCTGAAACCATCGCCACGCGGGGTATGTCCAGTCCAGCCTCAAACAGTCGGCTAACACCTTCATGGCGCAGGTCGTGCCAGTGCAAGTCCTCGATGCCGATTAGTTGGCAAATGCGGTAGATTGCAGTTCCAACGCTGCCTGGGTTGTAGGGCATGATGAAGCCCTTTGTGCGCGGCATAGACTCGATGATGGCCTTTGCCTTTGGCAACACAGGCACCAGTTCATTGCGGACTTTTGTTGGGTCTTTCGTATCCCATAGCTTGATGGTTTCGCCGTCATAATCTGCCCATTTCATCCCTGAAAATAACTCTCCCTTGCGCCGTGGCAGGGCTATTGCCAGTGTCATGCACTTGCGCAGCGGGATAGTCGTGCCTTCCATCTTTTCGTGGTACTTGCAGATCGCATCCACTTCGGCGTCAGTTACGCGCCGGTCACGCTCTGTACTTTTCCCTGCAATGCCAAGCCGGTTCAGGTGATTAATGGCATCGGCCACCTCCTGTACATCGACCTTGATTTTCATTTCTGACCGGGCGGTGGAGTAACAAGACCGCAGCGCCATGAGCGCATGGAGTACGGTGGCAGGGCTGCGGGTCTTGCCGTAAGCCTTACCCCACTCCACAATATCACCGGCCTCCACCTTGAGCGCCTGCATCTTCCCTAGCTTGGAGTCGATCAGGCCGTTAAATGAATGCTCAAAACCCCGCGTGTCTTTCTCTGCGTCCACCAATGCTGCGCGGTGGGCAGCAACAATGTCGGCCACGGTCTTGGCTGATTGCTTGCTGACAATCAAGCCCTTCGCCCACTGATCCTCAATGCCATAGCCCCACCGCAGGGCCTGCGGCTCAGTGTCAAACGTGGCCGACTGTTCATGCACAATCTCGCCATGCTGTTTGATTCTTACTTGCGATTGAAAGCGGCCATTGCGCTGGCGGATGGTGGGCATGTGCGTATTTTCGGTGGTTTGTCCGATTCTGTCACACTGGCTGTCACACTATTTGTCACACTTTGCCCTTGTTTAATAGTGCTTTTCGGTGTGACAAAGTGCTGTACATTGCAACAGTCCATGCAGGAAAACGCATCATTTATGCGCCTTTCGGCTCAATAGTGCTCAATCTTGTATGAGTGCCCATCAAATTATAGATTTGCAAAAGACCGCATAAACAGGGGCTTTGCGGGGTACGGTCACACTTTTGTCACACCAGCCCAGCTTTTTGCATCTGCGAGTTTAGCTGCGTGGCGCGCTCCACTTGGCGCAGAATATGGGCATCGAGGTCAGCCTTACGGATGTAGAGCGGCCCCTTGCGCGTACCGCTCAGGCGGAATGCTGGAATGGGCAGCAGGCCCATTGATGCTTTGCGCTGCGCGATGCGTTCGCTCAGACCGAAGTATTCGGCGCATACAGTGCTCAAAGGTAGTAAATCACTCATTTCGCCTCCCCTAATTTGTCAGCTATCGCCCCATAAGCCCAATTGCTTGCGTCCTGCACTTCCCGCAGCGCCACGCGCAGCACGGCATTCTCGCGGGCCATTTGCATCTCTCGACTGGCATCAAACTGGCGCATGCGGGTGATGATGTCAAGCTCTTGCTCTGCCTTGAGTGCGCGGCGCTTCCACTGTTTTAGTGTTGGTTCTGTCATTTCACCTCCCTGACACGCTGGCGCTGGTGCGGCTGTGTCGCCAAACACCAATGGTCGTGCTTTGGCCTTTGGGTTGTGCCCATAAGCGAGAAACCATGCATCTAAATCTTGGTTGTACTCGTACCACGCCACAGGCTCCCCCTGCTGTGCCATACGCTTCGCATCAGCCATACCTGCGTCATACCCTGCCATGAAGTCGGGGCGTTCTTTCTGTGGCAACTCCTGCTGTGCCAGTGCAGCTTTGAGGGATTCGATTGCGGCCTCAACGGCATCCCCATCAAAAGATGGGTCTACCACATGTTTAGCAGAGTAATCACCGTAGCTGCATGTTTCCAGTGCTTCCAGCGCCTTGCGCATCGCTGCTTCTTGTAGTGCGGTCATGGTGTGTCCTTTGGCTGTGCCTGTTTTATAGTCGCAACCATTGAAAGCCGAACCTCTGCCTCAATAGAAGCAATCACCCCGTAGACTTCCTCGGCGGATAGGTTGTCTGCCTTGTTCAATAGGTCAATGATCGCGGCGCGTAGTTCTAGGAAATTCACGGCTTTCTCCATTCCATCGGGCCTGTTTGCACAAGAGTACCGGCAGCTACTTCGGCGTCAATGTCCGTTGGTACATAGCGTTTGATTGCAGGCTCTGCATTGGCGAGGGCTGCGCGGCCTGCGGTGATGGCTTCTCGCACCATCGGACGCTGTGCGGGTGGGGTACATAGCCGTACGCCTTCTAGCGCCCCCACAAGCTGCTCAAGCGTGGCGCGGTCTATATTTACAAAATCACGCATGATTTACCCCTTGTTGTTTTTCCCTGATGCGACGAAGCCTGTTACCTTCAAGTCGCATATCTTTTGCGTAGCATCCGCATGATTTTGTGTTGCCACGATTTAGCTGATTTGTTGGCACTGATATTTCATTTCCGCACGAACATTTCGCAAGCCAATAAGTTTGTTGATTTGCAACATGGCTTATCTTTACAACTGTGAGCCGTTCAAACACCTTGCCAACTAGGTCTTGCTTAGTTGTGACCTTCTTTGGTGTTGCGACCTTGATGTTTGCCACAGAAGAATCAAAGGTGTGAGTTTTTTGCTTTTCAAGGATGTATGCCGCATGAGCATCTTCTTTGGTAGCAAAGGCACCGATGATCTTGGTAACGCAGTTATTGGTTATGGAGGCGCGCCACCTATTGCCGACCTTGACGTTCATTATTTCTTTTACGCCTTGAAGTCCGCTTGCTGCAAGATGCCTCATTTCTTTGTTCTGAGAGTTCTCTGATCTACTGACTTCACGTAAGTTGCAGAATCGGTTGTCGGCCTTATTCCTGTTTATATGGTCGACCTCTCCAACTGGAAAAGCGCCAGTCATATACATGAATGCAAGTCTGTGGGCCAAATACCGTTTTCCGGAGATTGTGACCAATAGATATTTGTCGTTACAGCCTCTGTCAGCGCGTTCACCAACATATCTAGCGTCACGGCAGCTATTCCACACAAAATGCCCAGTATCTTGGTCATAAGTAACTTTTAGCTTCAACTTTTCCAAAGTTAGTAAAGACTCTTTTTCTTTATTTATCTTTGTCATCACTTCGCTCCTTTGTATTTGGATAGTGCTTCCAGCGTCTTGTCTCTGTAGCTGTTTAGCTTGTTCAAGTACGCGATTAAATCCTCGACGCTTTTGAATTGCGATTCGTCAAACTCTGCATTCGATTCCGCCAGTGTCGGATCAGACGTGATCGCATCATGCACATCTTGCAGTCCAACGATTTGCGCAGGCATGGGGCGGGTGAATAGCTCGATAGTTTCTCCAGTGATCGGTGGTGGATTGTCCAGATCAATGAACCAGCCTTCTTTGCAGGGCTTTAGCTTCGCAACCAGCTCAGTCGCAGCAATGGCATCAAGCTCTGCGCGTAGTGCGTCGCGCTCTGCCGCCAACTTAATTGCAAAGTCCGTTTGCTCGTCGCCGTAGCTGGCACGGGTGATAATCTCCGCCTCCAACTCCTTGATGCGCTCTGCCTGCTGTGCATTTACAGCCTTTACCCCATCAATGCTGCCAGCTTGCCATGCCTGCCACATAGCATATGCTGTTGGGTCGTTATAGCTACCGTCTGCCATTTTTCGGTCTAGTCGAGTGTGGTGGTTGGCTTTGAACCATGTCTCAAATCTGTCCAACGTGGTGACGCCTGCGGGCGGGTTTGTTTCTTTGGTGTTCATTTAGTGTCCCCCTTTCACTTCTGCGTTATGCCTCACCGCTTTTGCATCGCGGTTGCCATGCAGAGAGCGCTTGTTCGACTGTCTCCGTTGTCACCTTCGATAGCGCATTTGGCAGCTAGTGGGTCGGCTCCACCTTTTATGGCCTCGGCAATCAATCGTTGCCTGTGCATCGTGCAAGCCACGGGCGAGGCAAGCAGAGCGGCTACCAGCATCGCCGCGCAAATCCACAGAATCATGCTTTTCGTTTCCATCATCTTTCCTTCCGCCGTCACCGGCATAACATTTCACTCATGACGGACGTGCTGCGCCCGCCGCATACTTCAAGCGTTAAGCGTCAATCGGCACGCCAACAGGGCGCGTCCAGTCGGTGTTTCGCGGGGCCGACTTCTTGACCAGCGCCACCAGTTCATCGAAATGCTTTTGCGCTTCGTTCACCTTGTTGCGTGCGTCGGTTTCTCTGTTCCGAGCGCATGCTGTCAATTCGCACATCCGGCCAAGGTAATCCTGTGCCGATGCGACCGCTGCCACAGCGTTTGCAAGCTGTGTGTTCAGGCTCTGTTTTTTCTCGCCCATACTCGTGTCCTTTTGTTGTTTCATCAGGCGCTTAACTGGGCAGTTGAGAGGGACTTTCAGCCCCTCACTTCTGCGTTATGCCCCAGCCTTCATCACCGCGTCCATGTGCTCCCGGGCTATCCCGCGCAGCATTTCCCGGCGCTCTTTCACGCTCAGAATTTGCTTGATGTCTGTAGCCAACTCGGCGGCGATGCTGTTCACCATACGCTCTGCCAATTCAGCCTCAAGCAGTGCAGCCACTTGCTGCTTTACCTTGTCAGAATCAACCAACTTCCAGCACGCGGCCACCCATTCAGGCGGTACCTTGAATCGGCTTTCGTAGTTGGGCAGAAGCCAACCGCCATCGGTGACGTACTTCAAAACCGCTTTCTCTGCGGCTACCTTTATTGCTTTCTCAAGATCACTCATGTTCTTTCCTTTCGCCCACATGGGGCATAACGATATGTCGAAGTGGATGGCTTTCAGCCACCATTCACAACGGCGTTAGACGGTGGCACCTGATAGAGCGCGTTGAGTGCGTCAGCCATCATTTGCCCCACCTCGTCTTGCAGTTCGGCGGCGTTCGGCATGTAGCCAATGCGCCCCCAGCCTCGCACCCGTGATGCCACCGCGCCCTCAACGCTCGGCCCATCACAGATCGGCCCGTTGTCGGCAACCATGTGGCGCTGCGAGTCGAAGATGTAGCCGTGCTGGTACGTGAACGGCGGTGTGTAAATCGCCATCGCCGCTGAACGCTTGCTGCCGTATGGCGGTTGGTTTGTTTCTTCGGTCATGTTTGGTCCTTGTCTAACAGGCTGCTGGACGCCGACGCTTCGCGCGGTTCAGCGCCAGCGTTCTCCCGCATCGCGGCGTCAATATCGGCATCCAGAGAGCCACTTTCTATTGGCTGGCCCCCAGTGCCGCGCACATGCCAAAGTGTCACGCTGTCGGTGCTGTCATGCGCTTTACGCAGCCAGCGATAGCGCTCGGCGTCCTCGCGAAGCGCATCTGCCCGTTTGCGCCAGTAGCAAACATCACACAAATCAGCGTCGTCACCGTTCCGACCGTGGCAATGGTGGTTCACCGCGAAACTGCCGCAGTTTTTGCAGTTGTTCATGTTTTCTCCGTTCAATGTTTTGTCATTTAACCGGGCAGTCGAAAGGACGACTGATGGCGGGTTTGTTTCTTCGGTGTTCATTTGGTGTCGCCTTTCACTTCTGCGTTATGCATCTTCGCGCTTCGGCAGGCACAACCAGTACTCATGCCGCTCGTTCGCCCGCTTGTGTGGCGTTTCTGTGTTAATGTCCCATGTCGTCTGCGCCTCGATCACCGGGTAATCGCCGTGCGCGAATCCGAAACTTGTAAACATCTTCCCCTTGGTTGGGTCGCCGAACTGGTCGCCGTCCGGTGCGCTGTAGCTGCCAAACACGCGCATTTCAGGGTGCCGTGCGCGAATCACCGCCCACACTTCGGCGCTTGTCGGTACTCGTTTGTAATCACTCATTTTCATCTCCAGATGCATGACCGGGCGTCTGAGTCACACCCTGCGGGGTGCTCACCTCTGCGTTATCCGGCAGAAGTGGCAACCACATGCGGCAAGTGCCCATCTTCTTTACCGCAAAGCCGCCAATGCCGCACTTCTGGGCCACCTGGGTATCCACGTAATGCGTCCCATCGGCGAATGACTTAGGGTTTTTATACGTCAGCACTGCACCAATCACGGGCACGCAATTCCTGCACACCCCGCACGTTTGCGGGGGTGCTTTTGCCACATATTGCTGGGCTTCTTTGGCGTTCGATTGTTTGCTCACTGCTTATCTCCTTCGTTTGTCAGGATCATGGCGATTCACCCAATTCCTCTTTGATATTGGCTTCAAGCCGAAGCTCAAACGCCTCATCGTAGTGCTCCGCGTAGCTCGCCGACAGCACGGCCAAGCACTCCCGTAGCAGTGCGTCTTTACGCGCCAGCTCGATCTCGACGTGCTTTGCGATTAGCTCGGCCTCTGCGGTTAGTCGCTCGATTTCAGCAGCCTGGGCGCAACACCCGGCCCCTGCACCACACGTATTTGCTTCGGCTTTCAAGCGCTCAATCTGGATGATAAGGTTCAGCACCACAGTCTCATCAACAGCGGCGTCGAAAAGCTCGTTCGGGTACGTGTCGTAAGGGTCATTGATGACAGCGCCAGCGTCGTACCAAGCCTTGCTATCAAGAGCCAGTCGTTTCAGTTCTTCGATGTTCATTCCTGTTTCCCAAGTTCTGTTTTGATTTCGTCCTCGACCTCGCTCGGGAACTCAGCCCGATAACCGGGCAATCAACCGGACAAGCCGGTTATTTCTGCGTCAGGTATCACTGAATGCGCTCAGTGCGGCCACCGTGGCGCAGAACTTCACCGTGCGGCTTAATGGAAACGTTGTCGTCGCGGTGCACGCGAAGCGCCTGTTTCACTGCCACCTCGGCATGTCCACGGTAGGCATCAAACTCGGCTTGCAGTGCCTTCAGCTTCTTCTTCCAACCGTCTTCAATCTCGTTCATGCGCTCGCTGGGCGGCGGCGAGTAGAAGGCCATGCCGTAGTGTTCGTGCCCAGCTTCGGCGCTGCCTGCTAAGCAATCCAGTTGCTCCTGCGTCAGCTTCAAGTCGCATTCCTCGGCGGCAATCGCCATGCATTCTTGCCAGTAGTCTCGTTGTGTACTCATGTTGTCCTCTGTCTGTTGTGGTGGTGCCTAACAGGTTGCTGCATCAAAATCAATTTGCTCGAGAAATTCGAGTACCTGCCGGATAACCAGTTCATGTCGTCGCGGGATGTGGTCATTTGAAATACCCCCAGATAAAGCCAATCAGAACCCCCACGGTCACGGAGAAACCGATAGCCGCGAAGATTGACACCCCCCACCCGCACACTCGATCAAATGTGTCCCACGGGCCACCGTATAGCTGGTCTAGGGATAGTGGGCCATCCTCGTAAGGTGGCAGGTGTTCAGTAGGCGTGAGGTACTTACGTTCCCATTCCTTTTGTCGCATGAGTACGTTGGCCTGCTGGTCTTGGAATTCGGATTCGGTCATTTGGTTGCTCATAGTGTCACCCCGAAGTAGTCAAACATCAGGGAAGCCAGTACCAGTGCGATGACTAACGCCAGTGCCCAGTCATACCATGTCTCCTTATAGGGTCTGTGGTGTTGCATCATTTGGTTTCTCCTTGTTCCAGTTCATCGACCTGGTGTTCCAGTTCCTCAACCTGCGTTGTCAGTTCCTCAACCCGTTGTTCCAGCACCTCGATAGCCTGCAGCGCATCGTCAAGTTCCCCATAGACATTAGCCATGGGATCGTTAGCCATATAGGCCAGTCGTTCAAGTTCTTCATATGTCAGTGTCATTTCACAATCTCCAGTTCAGCGTTGGCAATGTGAGGGAAGTACCCAGCGGTCAGCTTAGCGATGAAGTCGTCTAGGTGGCTCTGGGCGCAGCGCAGACCCCATGATGTACGATTCCTGTAGGTCATATACGAGTTAATGCCGTTCTGGTGCTTGATTAGGATTCGGTAGCGCATAATCAGAGCCGTTTGATTGATTCAAGAAAACAGTCACCCGGTGTAGCACGTAGGCACAGATACCGGACACCACGAAGTTGCCAGATTACAAATTGGTCCATCATTTCACATTCTCCAAAAGTACAGGATGAAGGGCAGTGCGAGGGTTACAGCAACGGTCAGGGTTTCCAGTGTGGTGCGGATCATTTCCATCCCCTGCATGCACGCGATGACAGGTAATACACGGCGCATGGGTCACTGATGCGGTATTCCTTGAGCATCGCTAGTGCTTCTTTACGAGTGGTGAACTCGTCCACGGTTTCCAGGTAGCCGTTACCTTTGCGTTGGATGTAGATCATGATCAATCGCCCCCATGTTCCAATATTTGCAAAATTGAATAAATGGATTTCTTCAATTCGGAACGGTTATTCATTAAGCGCATCAGACCACGATATTCGTCGTTACGACTCAACGTTCCCCCGAATTGAAATTGTTTCAGTAGCCCGTCTAACTCTTGACCTAATAGGTCATCATCGTGCGCTTTCGCTTTACCCTCATCGTCAAACAGTAGACCATCTGCGCATTGATATGCTTCAATAGTTTTCATTTCGTCAACTCCATCTTAGTCCAGTCTGTAGAGAACACCCAGTAGGTATCGTTACCGAATGTGCCGCCGTGCATGGTGTTGTACGGACCATCGCCCCATCCGAGAGACTCAGCCAGCTTGCGACATGCGGCCATATGGTTCTCGTCAATGTTCAATGCGTGGTCATACGACACATAGATAGTCTTGACGTCACATTTGGCTTGGATGCGTGGACCACGGGTATTCGTGGGGTAGATGTAGCGAGTACGGATAGCTTGCATGATTACATCCCCACCATAGCCGCACGGATGCTGGATACACTGTACGGTGCACCATCCAGGGTTTTGACGATGCCTTCATCTGCCAATCGGGTCAACATGTGACGTGCTGCGCTTTCCCGCGCTTTTGGGTAGCGCTTGACACAATTCAGAGCCATACGATACAACCCCTCATCGTTGTTGATCCACAATGACACACTCCAATGATTCCAGTTTTTATGACCGTTGTATTTAGACATGATTAGTTACTCCAATTTACAGGTTACAGACAAACCCGGACAACCGGGCGAATCGTGCGAGGGGTAGGGCTTTGAACCCACCCAGCGAGGCGCGTAGGCAATGCAGGGTGTAGGCGGTGCGGAGGGACTGGATAGACATTACAGACCCTCATTGCTAACGATTGACTCACAGCTAAGATGGTGCAATATAACTTGACCGATTTCATAGCAGGCCTGCTTGTAGGTAAGCATACGCTTGACCTGTAGCCCGTAGTGCACGTCGAACAATGCGTTCTTATTCTCCGATTGTTGCACTGTAATCATGTTGTCAACTGTTGCGCCGTTAAACGGGTTCTTACCGCCGAATTCAAAAACTGTTTTCATTTTGAAATTACTCCTGTTACGTTGTTACTCTGCCATCAAGATAGACAACAGCTCGATAGCCTTCTGTACCGCTTCGGGGCTCGTCACAACTTGCCCGGTTACTACGAGCATTAAAGACTCTACGATTGTTTCAAGTGCGGGTTTCATTTCAATTACTCCTTTAAGGTTACAGTGACTTATGGTCGTTCAGCGCACGTGCTACCGTGCGATTGCCGTGTATGACCAACCAGTTGATTGCCTCATCAACATTCCAGAATGAGTAGAGCTTCTTAAGTACTTCATTCGACAATAGTATCTGGCCGTTACTTGACCAAGCGTGCCAGTTCTGACAGATGAATGGTTTCATGCTACACCTCTTAGATTGCTACACGATAAGCGAGCCATATATCGCCCTGCTTCGCTGGGCCAACTGCCCACCCTACTAAATCGAATGTCAAACCATCATCGGTCTGATATACGGGCTGCGCATAGTTAGGTAGGCCGTTGGCATATCGGCAAGCACGGGCAAGCGATGTGTAGATTTTCGATGGATAAACTATCTGCCATCCTGTAGTGTGTGCCATTCTGAATTACTCCTATTACGTGGTTACTGTGTTGCGCTCCCGGTGGCCTTGGTGATGCATCCAGAACGGGTCATTGACTCGATCCACAATTCTTTTGCTACTTGGTACATTGCCCAAGATTCAAAAGAAAACTTCATGCGGAACGCTGGGTGGCGCTGTGAAATGAGAGGGTTATATTTGATCATTTTGAAATTACTCCTTTTACGTGGTTACTGTGTTGCAATGACTGAATCATAACCCAATGGGTCCGGGTTGCAAGAACTTCTTTTCAATCGCTATTCTCTGCCCCATTGGGTTTTCCTATCGATAGTGCGAGGTTGTCCCAGCGGTTGTCGAATCGGAGTCCGTTCAGGTGTCGGACTCTCCTGCTAGGCCATTCGCCCGTCACCATGCGCCATGCTAGGCGGTGGGCAGGGTAGCGCTTACCGCGAAATGGGATGATGACATAGCCGTCATGATCAATGCGCCCCACTGGTCTTGGGATCGGGAGTATGTCTACTCCATTGAACTCGTTGACCTGATGCACCAGGGATCGGAATAGACCTGTTGACATGTCGTATTCGAAGGCTAGCCACACGTCGAATACGCGAAGCTGTATCTTGCGGGTCAGGGTCTTGGCTGCTTTGCCTCTACGGCGCACGGGTACTGTGTTTGGGTCTAGTGGTCTTTCCTCGAAGTGGGCCATTTGTTCCCGGACGATGTGCTGCTGCCTTGGCGTGTACTTCGATTTTGTGTAGCTTGATCCCATGTATTCCTGATCCATGCTGTTTCCTTTCATTGTGAGAGTTTCCGTACAGTTTGAGCATTGTCTCACAGTTTCTAGAGTTTCCCCACGGAATGTACAAAATGCCTTGAAACCCTGGAAACGTGATCCTAAAACTCGAATATAGAAAAGATCAATTATAAATATCTTTGTGTTGAGGCAGTTTGTACATTTCGTCTGGAAACTCGGAATCAGGGGACCAAACCTCTCAAAACGTAGGGAAACTCTGACCCTGTTTCCCAACATGTACGGAAACTCCAGAACCCGGAAACTCAGAATCTGGGGAAATCTGGCATTTTGTACATAACGTACGGAAACTCCACACTTGCGCCAAAAGGTACGGAAACTCCGAGTCCATGTTTCCGGGCAACTGGACCATTTCCATGGGATTCCCTGAGTCCGGGACCAATTGGTACAAAACGTACGGAAACTCCATGCTGTGCTGGGTACTGGTGCCTGGCGCTCCGCTGTGCCTTGCTTGCGGGAATCCGGCGCTTTGAGAATCAGCCCCCCCCCAAGGGCCTTGGGTTCTGGGATTCTGGTGGTATGGACCCAGAAACAATTTTTCATGCTTCTGAAAACCAAAACCCAATGGGTCACTTTCATTTTTAAAATTTTTCAAAATCAGGATTCAGGGTTACTCTGACCCCACGGACACCAGAGTTTCCGTACATCTATCCCCAACTCGTCCGCTGGGATACAATGACACCACTATCTACATAGGCGTGGCATACCCATCGTGAAAGAACCCTACATCGTCACCCCGGTCCCGGATTGGCTGACAACCCCGGACCCGACTGCTACCCGCTCATCCCTCTCGGACTTCCTACAGGACGGCCCTGCTCGGGAGCAACGGATGGAACTCGTGCGTCAGATGCGCCATGCTGAGTTTGAAGCCGCGTTTGAAACCACACTCGATAAGCTGACACAGGGCATGTCCCTGAACCGGATCATCAAATCGGACTTCCGGGAACTCGATGGTGGTAAGTTCATGTCGTGGATCAAGAAGGATCAGAAGCGCCTAGCTCGGTACTACGAGGCACTGGAGATCGGGGCTGAGATTCTGGCTAGTCAGGTTCCCGAGATTGCCGAAGGGGTTGGGGACGATGGGAACCCGGTCATGGAGGACTTCAATCGAAGCAAACTCAGGATCGACTCGATCAAGTGGCAGGTGGGCTACATGAACCGCAAGCGCTTCGGGGAAACCAAGACCTTGGAGGTTGTGGGCAATATCAGCGTCACCGATGCCCTGCGGGACGCCAACGCACGGGTGATGGAGGCGCAGCTTGTGGACATCTCCGACGCTCAGTACCGACTAGAGGACCGTTCCGATGCAGAAGATTAAGTACACCCCGGAGGAGGAGCAGGTACTGATGACTCAGTTGTGGAGTCCACAGATCGCGGATAACCCTGAGTCGTTTGTCCTGTTCTCGTTCCCGTGGGGTCAGGAGGGCACCCCACTCGCCAAGTTCAAGGGTCCGAGGAAATGGCAGCGCAAGGTGCTGAGGGACATCGGCACCCACATCGCAGCGAATAAGGGTCAGATTACCATGGAGGCGCTGCGCAAGGCGGTGGCGTCTGGCCGGGGGATCGGCAAGAGTGCCCTCGTGTCGTGGCTGATCCTGTGGATGCTGAGTACCCGGATCGGGTCCACGGTCATCGTATCGGCCAACAGCGAGAACCAGCTTCGCACGGTCACATGGGGTGAGTTGACCAAGTGGACGACGATGGCGATCAACGCCCACTGGTGGGAGATCAGCGCGACCAAGCTGGTCCCGGCGCAGTGGATCACGGAGTTGGTGGAGCGGGACCTCAAGAAGGGTACCCGGTACTGGGCTGCCGAGGGTAAGCTGTGGAGCGAAGAGAACCCGGACTCGTATGCTGGTGCCCACAACATGGACGGGATGATGGTGATCTTTGACGAGGCCAGCGGTATCCCGGATGCGATCTGGAGCGTGGCTGCGGGTTTCTTCACTGAGAACGTGTTGGATCGGTACTGGTTCGCATTCTCGAACCCACGGCGTAACACGGGGTACTTTTTCGAGTGCTTTCACGCCAAACGGGACTTTTGGGATGGGGATCGTATCGACGCCCGGACGGTAGAGGGCACTGACAAGGCGATTTACGAGCAGATTATCGCAGAGCACGGCGAGGACTCGTCGGAGGCAATGGTCGAGGTGTACGGGGAGTTCCCGAGCACTGGGGAGGATCAGTTCATCTCACCCATGACCGTGGAGGATGCGTTCCGTAGGCCAGCGTACAAAGACCCCGGAGCGCCAACGGTCATGGGGGTAGACCCGGCGCGTGGTGGGGCTGACTACACCGTCATCGTGGTACGCAAGGGGCGCGACATCGTGGCGATCAAGCGGTACAAGGGCGAGGACACTATGGAGGTGGTGGGTCGGGTTATCGACGCCATTGAGGAGTTCCGGCCCGATCTGACCACAATCGACGAGGGTGGGCTCGGGTACGGTATCCTGGACAGGTTGACAGAGCAGAAGTACAAGGTCCGGGGGGTTAACTTCGGCTGGAAGGCCAAGAACCCCAAGATGTACGGCAATAAGCGTGCCGAGATGTGGGGTGCGGTGAAGGACTGGCTCAAGACAGCCAGTATTCCGACTGATCGGGGACTTAAGTCGGACCTGACAGGGGTCCGTAAGAAGCCGGATTCGTCCGGGACCATCTTCCTAGAGAGTAAAAAGGACATGAAGGCGCGGGGGCTGGCGTCACCTGACGCTGCTGACGCGTTGGCTGTGACGTTTGCATTCCCGATGGCCCACCGGGAGAATGTTTTGCGCAAGGAGAGCAAAAAGAGCTATACTTCGGGCATGGTGTCCACATCTTGGATGGGGGCGTGACTCGTGACCCCTACTAATAAGAGTCAAAATGAGCGATAAACAGAAAGACATCCTCGCCACTGCCCGTAGTCGCATGACTATGGCGATTTCGGCTCTTTCGGACTCCCGAGAGGACGAGTTGGACGACCTGCGGTTCTATGCGGGTAGCCCAGACAACCAGTTTCAATGGCCTGCTGATGTGCTCTCTACCCGTGGCTCGATCCAAGGCCAGACGATCAACGCTCGCCCCTGCCTGACGATCAACAAGCTCCCCCAGCACGTTCGCCAAGTCACCAATGACCAGCGCCAGAACCGACCCTCGGGTAAGGTGATCCCTGCTGACGATGTGGCTGACCCCGAGGTAGCGGAGATTTTCCAAGGCATGGTGCGCCACATCGAGTATGTCTCGGACGCAGATGTTGCCTACGATACAGCTTGCGAGAATCAAGTGGCGTTTGGTGAGGGGTACTTTCGTATCCTGACTGAGTATTGCGATGCCAACTCGTTTGATCAAGAGATTAAGATTGGTCGCATTCGCAACAGTTTCTCGGTCTACATGGACCCGATGATTCAAGACCCTTGTGGTGCGGACGCGCAATGGTGCTTCATCACTGAGGATTTAACCAAAGAGGAGTACGAGCGCCAGTTCCCCAATGCGAACGGGGTATCCGGGCTCCAGTCTCTGGGTGTCGGGGATCAGTCCCTGTCACAGTGGATGACAGAGGGCACAGTGCGGGTTGCGGAGTATTTCTACATCGAGCACACTGCCGCCACATTGAACCTATACCCCGGTAACATGGCCTTCATCGAGGGTACACCCGAGGATAAGCAGTATAGGGAGATCTACGGGAAGCCGAAAAAGTCGCGGAAGGTCGATCAAAAGCAGGTAAAGTGGTGTAAAACCAACGGTTTCGAGATTCTAGAAGAAAGCGATTGGGCTGGCACTTATATCCCCGTGATCCGGGTTGTGGGCAATGAGTTCGAGATTGAAGGCCGGTTGTATGTGTCGGGCTTGGTGCGCAACGCCAAGGATGCCCAGCGTATGTACAACTATTGGGTGTCCCAAGAGGCCGAGATGCTGGCGCTGGCACCCAAGGCCCCGTTCATCGGGTACGGTGGTCAGTTTGAGGGATACGAGACTCAGTGGAAGACCGCCAATACTCAGAACTGGCCCTATCTGGAGGTCAATCCTGACGTTACAGACGGTCAGGGTGCCACACTGCCGCTACCACAACGGGCACAGCCCCCGATGGCGTCGAGTGGGCTGTTGCAGGCCAAGATGGGCGCATCTGAGGACATCAAGAGCGCCACGGGTCAATATGATGCGAGTTTAGGCGCTGGCGGCAATGAGCGTTCAGGTAAGGCCATTCTGGCCCGTCAGAAAGAGGGCGATACAGGGACATACCATTATGTGGATAATCTTGCCCGATCTGTGCGCTATGCTACTCGCCAACTGGTGGAACTTATCCCCAAAATCTACGACACCGCCCGAGTTGCCCGGATTCTCGGAATCGACGACGAACCCGGAACCGTGAAGATCAACCCGGATCAGCAAGAACCCGTCAAGAAGATCATTGACCCGCAGAACCCGGAGATCATCATTGAGAAAATCTACAATCTCAATGTTGGTAAGTACGATGTTGTGGTTACTACTGGCCCCGGATACGCAACCAAGCGCCAAGAAGCGCTTGAGGCTATGGCGCAGTTGTTGCAAGGTAACCCTGAGTTGTGGAAGGTTGCTGGCGACCTATTCGTCAAGAACATGGATTGGCCGGGTGCCCAGGAGATGGCGAAACGCTTTGCCAAGACCATCGACCCGAAGCTGATGCAGGACACCGACGAGACACCCGAGATGCAGGCCGCGAAGCAGCAGATCGAAGCAATGGGTCATGAGATGGAGCAGATGCACCAGATGCTCCAGAACGTATCCAAGTCCATGGAGGTGAAGGATTTGGAAATCAAGGAATTTGAGTCTACAATCAAGGCATTTGACGCAGAAACCAAGCGGATCAGCGCAATTCAGGCGAGTATGTCGCCGGAGCAGATTCAGGATATTGTGCTTGGCACGATTCACGGAATGCTCACATCGGGTGATCTGATGGGTGAAATGCCGGGTTCTGAGCCACCAGAGGAAGAATCTGCCGAAATGGGAATTCCCCCGCAAGGGCAACCAATAGGAATGGACTATGGAACTACTGAACCCTCTTAGCGGAAGCCAATTCGCATCGGCTACCGCGTCTTTCACGGGGACCGCTGGTTCCACTAGCACGTACCCCGCTGGTCCTCAGGGTGTGGTGGTCTGGGTTGACTCCCCCGCCTACGTTGTGGTGGGTGAGGGTGTCACGGCTACCACTGCCGACACACCGATCCCCGCGTACACCCCGATCCCATTCAAGGTTCCCGCTGGTACAGGTTCTGCATGGCGAGTATCCGCTATTCAGTTATCCGCTGGCGGCAACGTGTACGTCAAACCGATCAATTCACAATGAGCAGCTACTTCGGCATCCCTATTCGCAATGGCGTTGCCCTTGGTCTGATGGGGTATGTCGCGGTGTCGTCTGGTCAAGGTGACGACTCGGTAAGCAGCTTGCTTATCGAAGCGGGTGATAAGTTGCTGCAAGAAGATAGCTCACAAATCCTACTGGAGTCCTGAACATGGCTGACTTGAAAATCTCACAACTCCCCAATGCTAGTACCCCTCTTGCTGGTACTGAGGTGCTGCCAATCGTGCAGGCTGGAGTTACCGATAAGGTGACTGTGGATAACCTGTTGGCCCGGTTGACCGCTGCGCCCCCTGCTATTGGGACCACTACCCCCGCAGCCGGTAGCTTTACTACTCTAGCTGCATCAGGAAATGTCACTCTGGGTGATGCCGCAACTGACACCCTGAACGTCGGCAATGGCGGGATCATCAAGGATGCTGGTGGGAATGTGGGGATTGGTGTTGCGCCAGCAGGTTCATTTAATCTGGCGTTTCCAATAGGAACAAATTGGTACGTTGGCAAGCACGCAACGACCCCCCACTCGGCAGGCAACGCAACACGACTCGACTTCGGCATCTCTGACGGTAGCGCTGTAACTGGTTTAAGCGTTCGCAATACGCACGATGGGACGTACTCATCGCAAGAGACATTCATCAGCACTTCTTATGGTGGCCTTCGCGCTACCGGCGACATTTTCAAGGTGGACAAATCCGGCAACGCTATGGTGATCGCACCATACGGCGGCCTCGGCTACGGCACAGGCGCAGGCGGCACGGTCACGCAGTCTACGAACAAGGGAACAACGGTGGCGCTGAATAAGCCAACGGGGCAGATCACGATGCACAACTCTGCATTGGGGTCAGGTGCTTCTGCGGCGTTTGTAGTGAACAACTCGCTCGTGACAACATCCGACACAGTGATCGTATCTGCCTCTTATTCAACAGTCGATCCAAGCAATTATCGGACGGAACTTGTGTGGGTAGGCAATGGAAGTTTTGTAATACGGGTCACAAACATTTCAGGCGGGTCGCTTTCAAATGCACTTGTTATCAACTTCGCAATCATCAAGGGCGCAACGGCCTAATTGATATAGAATAAAGCGTACTGATGCGTTTCATCAGGGAATCTCAGGATTCAAAATGACAGATGAAGTTCAAGCTTTAGCGGAAGTAGCGCCCGTGACGGACCCAGTGGAAACGGCTTCCATTGAGAATGTGGTTGGAGATACGCCGGAAGAAAAGCCAGCAGAGGCAGCCAAGACCTTCACACAGGAGGAACTGGACGCAGCTATTGGCAAGCGTCTCGCAAGAGAGCAACGTAAATGGGAACGGGAACAAGCCCAACGACAAGCGGAAACGCAGGTCTTGAAGGCACCTGTTGAGATTCCCCCACTGGACCAGTTCCAGTCTCCAGAGGCTTATGCGGAAGCATTGGCTCTCAAAAAGGCGCAGGAGTTGGTATCGGCAAGGGACTCTGAGCGGGAAAAGGCGCAGGTTGTAGAAGCCTATCACGAGCGTGAAGAGGAAGCGCGGGGTAAGTATGACGACTTTGAACAAGTCGCGTATAACCCGAATGTCCGAATCACGACCACGATGGCGGAAACGATCCAATCGTCCGACATTGGACCCGATGTGGCTTACTACCTTGGCTCAAACCCCAAGGAGGCAGATCGCATCTCCCGGCTATCACCACTCATGCAGGCGCGTGAAATTGGGAAGATTGAGGCTGTCGTATCCGCGACTCCCCCGGTCAAGAAATCATCGAATGCTCCGGCTCCGATTGCGCCGGTCACTGCCCGTAGCGTAGGCTCCCCATCCTATGACACCACCGATCCTCGGTCTATCAAGACCATGAGCACATCGGATTGGATTGCTGCTGAACGTGCCCGACAATTGAAGAAATCCGAGGCGCAACGCTTACGCTAAAACTTGAAAGGATAACGCTATGTCTAATAGCATTCTCACCATTGACATGATCACCCGCAAGAGTCTCGAGATTCTCGAGAACAACCTCGTGCTCACCCGCAACGTGAACCGTCAGTACGACGACTCGTTTGCCGTAGAAGGTGCCAAAATCGGCTCCACTCTGCGCATTCGCCTGCCTGACCGTGCTTTGGTGACTGACGGTGCCGCCCTGCAAGTACAGGACGACAACGAACAGTACACCACCCTGACTGTCTCCAGCCAGAAGCACATCGGTGTGAATTTCACATCGGCTGAACTGACCATGCAGTTGGACGACTTCGCAGATCGTGTTCTGAAACCTCGTATTTCGCAATTGGCGGCATCCATTGACGCCGATGTGGCGAATGCGTACAAGAACATCTGGAACTCGGTGGGCACCCCTGGCACGACTCCTGCCACTTCACTGGTGCTGTTGCAGGCCCAGCAGAAGCTGAACGAGAATGCCGCTACCATGTCGCCACGTTACGCTACCGTGAACCCCGCTGCCAATGCTGGTCTGGTGGAAGGCATGAAAGGTCTGTTCAACCCAACCGATACCGTGTCTCGTCAGTTCCGCAATGGCATGATGGGTACTGGTGTTCTGGGCTTCGACGAGATCAACATGTCGCAGTCGATCAAACAGCACACTACTGGTTCTCGCGATGCCGGTGCAGCAACTACGGTCAAGACCACTGTGTCTAGTCAAGGTGCCACCACCATGACCTTGACTCAGGGTTCTGTCACCACTACGCTGAAGGCCGGTGACGTATTCACCATCGCCGACGTGTATGCGGTGAACCCGCAGACTCGTGAATCGACTGGTTCGCTCCAGCAGTTCACTGTTACTAGCGATGTGACTGCATCCTCTGGCGATTGGGCTGTTACCGTGACTCCCGCGATCTACACCG
>OFRC01000142.1_pt1 | contig 20794 bp, 25 predicted proteins | sample 1543051 | NCBI WGS metagenome assembly OFRC01 (sample SAMN07774231, study PRJEB24372) | wastewater metagenome
TTCCCGCGCAAATCGCGGGCCTCGAACAAGATCGACGCCGCCGTCGCCACCATCGTCGCCATGAACCGGGCGCTCGCCGTCGCGCCGGAACAAAGCGCCATCGACGACTTCATCTACGAACCCCTGATCGGCTAACGCATGAATCGATACCTCACCTCCCTCCTCGGCTGGTTCGGCTGGGGCGGGTCGCTTGGCGAGAACACCGGCAAGCAGAGCGGCGGCACCACCGGCGCGCTGATCGAAGGCGCCGCGCCTGTCTCGCCCGACGGCGCCATGCAGCTATCGACCGTCTGGGCCTGCATCTGGCTGCTCGCCAACGTCATCGCCAGCCTGCCGCTCTTCGTCTACACCAGCAAAAACGGCAAGCGCGAGCTGGCGCGTGACGCGCTGCTCTACCAGCTGCTGCACGACAGCCCGAATTCCCGCATGACCCCGGTCGAATTCTGGGTCGCCATGCTCCTCAACCTGCTGCTGCGCGGCAACGCCTACGCCCGCATCGAGCGCGGCACCAACAACGAAGCCATCGCCCTGTGGCCGATGTCCGCCGACCAGGTCGAAGTCCACGTCCTTCAGGACGGAAGCGTCGTCTATCGCTACGCCATCGGCGGCAACGTCGCCGTCCTCTCGTCCGACAACGTCCTCCACATCAAGGACATCGGCAACGGCACCATCGGCCTCGACCGCCTCGACCACATGCGCGCCACCACCAGCGAGGCCGCCAATTCGCAGACCGCCGCCTCCAGCCTGTTCGCCAATGGCGGCAAGCCCTCCGGCATCCTGATGATCGACCGCGTCCTCAAGCCCGAACAGCGCGAAGCCATCCGCAAGAACTTCGGCCAGATGGCAGAAGGCAGCACCTCGCGCCTCGTCGTCCTCGAAGCCGACATGAAATACCAGCAAGTCAACCTCACCCCGGAAGACCAGCAGCTCATCGAAACCCGCCGCTTCAGCGTCGAAGAACTCTGCCGCTGGTTCGGCGTCCCGCCTGTCCTAGTCGGCCACAGCAACGTCACCGCCTGGGGCAGTGGCATCGAGCAACTGATCGACGGCTTCTACAAATTCACCGTCCGGCCCGTCCTGGTACGCATCGAGCAGGCCGTCACCAAGCGCGTGCTGACTCCGGCGCAGCGCGCCCGCTACACCGTCGAATTCAGCTTCGACGCCCTGCTGCGCGCCAGCCTCAAGGACCGCATGGAAATCTACGCCAAGGGCACCCAGAACGGCATCGTCACCCGCAACGAATGCCGCCAGCTCGAAAACCTTCCGCCGGTTGAAGGCGGCGACCAACTCACCGCCCAGACCAACCTCGCGCCGCTGCACATGCTCGGCCAAGTCCAAGGAGCACCCCATGCTGATCAATCAGACCCTGTCGCTCAATAACTGCGACCTGAAGTTCGCCGCTGCCGAAGGCGCGTTCAGCGGTTACGGCTCGGTCTTCGGGAACGTCGACTCGAAGAACGACATCATCATGCCCGGCGCCTACGCCGAAGTCCTCAAGGCCGCCGATGGCGTCCCGCTCTACGTCAATCATGGCTGGCTGCGCGATGCCCTGCCGGTCGGCAAATGGTCCGGCCTCAAGGAAGACGATCGTGGCCTGTACGGTGATGCCAGCCTGATCATGCAGATGCCGAGCGCGGTCGACGCCTACTGGGGCATGAAATCCGGCCTCGTCACCGGCCTGTCGGTTGCTATCCTGCCTGATTCCAAGGCCACCGAGCGCCGCGCCGACGGCGTGCGAGTAATCCACCGTATCAAGGCGCTCAAGGAAATATCAATCGTCACCGACCCGTCCAACGACGCCGCCCGCGTGACCGACATCAAGACTGCCGACGAAGTCGAGCAGATCGAAACCATCCGTGATTTCGAGCGCTTCCTGCGGGATGCAGGCGGCCTCACCAAAGGAGCGACCGAAGCGCTGGTCGCTCGCGCCAAGATCATTTTCAGCCGGGGGGATCCTGGCCTGGAAGCAATCGACGCGAAAGCAATGAACGAGCTGGCTGCAATCCTGCACCGTGCTCGGGCGCGCATCCCGCTGTAGTCAGTATCTCGACCCAAATCCAACCCGCTCCGGCGGGTTTTTTCATTTAAGGAGCATCAAGAATGTCCGATATTCAAGCCGTCATGAAGGCCTGCGAAGCCATCGAAGCCCAGCTCGTCAAGTTCGCCGACAAGACCGAAGCCGAAATCAAGGCCACGGGTTCGCAATCCGCCGACACCAAGTCAGCCGTCGAAGGCCTCGCCACCACCCAGCGCGAACTGGCCGACCGCATCCTGCAGATCGAGCAGAAGGGCGGCGCCAAGGATGACCAGGAAACCAAGGTCAGCTCCTGGGGCGAGCAATTCTGCAAGTCCGCCGTCTACCAGGCATTTGCCGCCGGCAACACGCAGAAAGCCCGCTTCGAAGTCAAGAACACCCTGACCGGCGCCGCTGCCAACGTCGCCCCGGATCGCAAGCCCGGCATCGTCTCCGGCGCCTACCTGCCGATGACGCTGGAGTCCTTCCTGCCCTCGATGCCGACCAGCTCCAACGCCGTCGAATTCACCAAGGAAGCCAGCTTCACCAACTCGGCGGCAGAAGCTGCCGAAGGCGCCCAGAAGGCAGAGTCTGCGCTCACCTGGTCGCTGGTCAACATGCCGATCTCCACGGTCGCCCACTGGATCAAGATCAGCCGCCAGCTGGCCGCCGACAATGCCGCGCTCGCCGCCTACGTCGATACCCGCATGCGCTACGGTGTCAACCTCAAGGTCGAGCAGCAGCTCGTTGCCGGTGACGGCTCCGCGCCGAACATCTCCGGCATCCTCGATTCCGGCAACTACACCGCGCACGGCATCGCCAATGCCGCGCTCGGCAGCACGCTCAAGAAGCTGGTCCTGATCCGCCAGATCATGGCCGCCTCGTGGGCCGCCGGCTTCCCCGCCGACGGCATCCTGCTCAACCCGGCCGACTGGGCAACCATCGAAACCGAACTGATGACCACCGCCGCCGGCCAGACGCTCTACAGCGTCTCCGAAGGCGGCCAGCCGCGCCTCTTCGGCGTGCCGGTCATCCAGTCGGTGGGCATGACGGCCGACAACGTCGCGGTGGGTGCCTTCGCCCAGGCCTACATGATCCACAACCGCGAAGGCGTCGTGGTCGAGATGTCCGATTCCGATTCGGACAACTTCACCAAGAACCTCATCACCATCCGCGCCGAGCGTCGCCTGGCGCTCGCCACCGAGCGTCCGGCAGCCGTCCGTGCCGGCGATCTGACCCCGGTCTAATCGTTGGATGAATGAAACAGCCCCGGCTCCGGCCGGGGCTTTTCATGGAGCGAACATGATCCAGATCAGATTTACCACCAGCGGCGCCAATAGCCAGCTTGGCGGCTTCGCAATGGGCGATACCGCCAGCGTCTCAGAAGCCTTCGCCCGCCACCTGGTCGAAGAAGCCCGCGTCGCAAAATACGTTGCTGCCCCGGTTGCTGCGGCTGGCCCTGCGGTCGACGCCGAAACCAAGCCCAAAACCACGCGCCGCAAGGCCGCGCCGAAGGAATAAGCATGAGCCTCTCCAACGCCTCAGAATCCGACGCCCTCGACATCTTCCTCGAAGGCACCGACCCCGCCTGGCGGGCCGGCGCGACTGGCTATCTCGCCCTCGTCACCGGCGTATCGGTCGACGAAGCCGCGCCGCTCACCAACGAGTGCACCTATGCCGGCTATTCGCGCATCGCCCAGACCAAGGCCACCGCCTGGAGCGGCAGCGGCGCCACGCGCACCAATGCCAATCTGTTGCAATGGGGCAAGCGCACCGACGCCGGCGCCACGCAAACCGCCACGCACGCCGTCTGGTGCGATACCGCCTCCGGCGCGATCAACATGGCCATCATCATCCCGCTCGACGATGACCTGCCCGTGTCGCTCAACATCCGCCCGCAAATCGAGGCCGGCGGCCTGACGGTCAACGCCGAGTAACATGGGCTTCAACGGCACCCGCGACCTGATCCTGGCAGAGCAGGAAGGCCGCACCCACTTTTGCAGCTACCGCAAGGTGCCGTCGCAGGCATCCTCGGCGCTCGGGTGGGTCGACTTGTCAATGGCCGCCGGCAACCCGCTGCCGCAGTATTACGCCGCCAGCCCGCTCGAAGCCGCACGACTGGACGGCATGCGCGGCATCTTCCACGGTGCCGACAAATCGCCCAGCACCATGCACCTCACCGACTGGAACATCGTCACCCCGACCGCCAACTGTGTCGGCCGGCTCAAGGCGCTGCGCCACGGCCTCTATTACCCGTTCATCGATGGCGATTCGCTCGACCAGCAAGACCTGACCAACGCCGTCGCCGCGCTCAACCCGCCGGCCGCCGGCTGGCAGGTGATGATCGTCGCCGTCGCCCCGACCGCCGGCGGTGGCTCGCTCACCTTCGGCTACCAGCGCAACGGCGTCGACAAGACATCGCCGACCATCGCCCTCAATACCGCCGTCACCAACATTGCCAGTCTCGCCACGGGTGATGCCGCGGTCGCCAACTCAGGCGGGCCGTTCGTCAAGCTCGCCAGTGGCGACACCGGCGTCGACCTGATCACCAGCGTGACCTTCATCGCCCCGGCCGGCGGCCTGTTCGCCTTCGTCCTCGTCGATCCGCTCGCCGACCTCGCCACCCGCGAAATCAACACGCCCGCCGAAAAGAACTTCGTCCAGACGCACCCCGGCGCCCCGCGCATCTACGACGGCGATTACATCAACTTCATCGGCAACTGCACCGGCACCGTAGCGGCCGGCATCTTCACCGGATTCTGCAAATTCGCCTGGAGCAAGCCGTGATCTCCATGTCCGGCACCCTCGCCGCACCCTTCCCGTATTTCGGCGGCAAGTCCGGCGCCTGCGAAACGGTGTGGGCGGCGTTTGGCGCGGTCGACAACTACGTCGAGCCATTTTCCGGGTCGGCCGCCATGCTGCTCGGCGCGCCGGACGGCAAGCGCGTGGAGACGATCAACGACTTCGACGGCTTTGTTGCCAACTTCTGGCGCGCCATCGCCGCCGACCCGGAGGCTGTAGCGCATCACGCCGACTGGCCGTGCAATGAAAACGACCTATTTTCACGGCATTCCTGGCTGGTGCGCCAGCGCGAAGACATGACCGAGCGGCTGCACGCCGACCCGGATTGGTACGACGCAAAGATCGCGGGATGGTGGTGCTGGGGCGCCTGCAACTGGATCGGCTCCGGCTGGTGCAGCGGCACCGGCCCGTGGGTGCATGATGGCGAGCACATCGTCGATTCACGCAAGCTCCCGCACCTGTCCGCCGGGCGGGGCATCAACCGCAAGCTCCCGCACCTGGGCGACGCCGGGCAGGGCATCAACCGCAAGCTCCCGCACCTGGGCGACGCCGGGCAGGGCATCAACCGCCAGCTCCCGCACCTGGGCGATGCCGGGCAGGGCATCAACCGCCAGCTCCCGCACCTGGGCGATGCCGGGAAGGGGGGCCGGCGCGAATTTATCTTCGCCTGGATGGCCGCGCTGCACGAGCGCATGCGCAATGTCCGCGTCACCTGCGGCGACTGGTCGCGCGTGCTGAAAGATAGCGTCACCACTCGCCACGGCCTGACCGGCGTGTTTCTCGATCCGCCCTACGACAAGGGCGCGATGGACTACGGCAACGGCGGCATGGGGCTGGGCATTTCGTCCGCCGTGCGCGCGTGGTGCGTCGCCAATGGCGCCGACCCGCTGCTGCGAATCGTGCTGTGCGGCCATGATGGAGAACATGACGCGCTCTTAGATCACGGTTGGCGCCTGCGCACATGGACGGCGCGCAAAGGCTACGCACTGACCGCCGAGGCTGTTGAAAACAGCGCATCGGAAACCCTGTGGTGCTCGCCGGCCTGCATCGGAGAGATCAAAATTCAACGCGATATTTTCGATTTCGCATAAAGGATAATCAATATGGGCTACACCTCACACGACGACCTGCTGACCCAGATCAGCGCCGGCAAATACCTGCGCGCCGAAGGGTCGAAGATCACCAGCCCGGCGTATACCGCTGGCGGCTGGCATCTGCTGGCAGGCAACGCCGGCTCGCCGCCGGCCAGCACCTTCCCCGGATCGTCGCTCGCCTGGCAGGGTTGCAATGAATCCACCGGCGATGGGACGACCGTCATCGGCATCCCGCATAACGGCAACCCCGGCGGCGCTGCCACCAAGCACCTGCTATCGGTCGGCGCCTCGCTCGTCGCTGCGGCCGGCGCCCCGTGGCAAGCCAAGCTGGTCGACCTGATCGGCTATTACAAGCTGACCGGCACCGACGTCACCGGCACCGGCGCCCGCACCCTCACCGGCACGCCGACGCACCGCTACGGCAACGGCGACGGCGTCCAGGCCTGCATCGTCAGCGTCACCGCGCCCACTGCCGGTGGTCCGAACCTTTCGGCATCGAGCTACACCAACGCCGCCGGCACCACCACGCGCGCCTTCCAGGGCTCGCCGAGCTGCGGCGCTGCGGCCGACGCCTACGCCACTCGCGTCCTCCACTCCGGCAACGCCGCCGGCCGCTACGGGCCGTTCATGCCGCTGCAGGGCGGCGACACCGGCGTGCGCAGCATCCAGTCGCTCACCCTCTCGGGCGGCACCGCCTACACCGGCTCCGGTGTCCTCGCCGTGTGCCTGGTCAAGCCGCTGGCCGACATCAGCATCCCGGTCTCCGGCATGTGGAGCGAGCGCGATCTTGTCAACCAGATCAACAGCCTGCCCAAGATCGCCGACGGCGCCTGCCTGGCGTGGATGGTGTTCAGTGCAGGCGCGACGACCAACAACTCGCCATTCACCTTCGCCCTCGACGTGGGCTGGGGCGGCTGATGTTGCTGGCCAACGGCGTCCGTGCGGGCGGCGGTCCTTACCGCTTCTCCGGTGGCGCGGGCGCGCTCGCCCTCGAGCGCGCCAGCGCGGCCTCGCCCGCGCTGGCGCTCGGCTTCAATATCGGCGAGGCGACGGTCGTCAGCGGCGCCAGCATCTCGAATATCCACGGCATCCCGTCCGGCACCGTGCGCGGCTGGGTCATGCCGGTCAAGGCCGGCGCGGTCAAGTCATGGCGGCGCACAAATGTCGCGGTCGACGGCGCCGCGACGGCTGAATTGGGCTGCCCGGCCACCGGCGCCGCCACCATCACCATCGACGGCGCTGCTACCGGCGGCCTCATCGTCGGCGCCACCGGTACCGCCACAATCAGCATCGACGGCAATGCCGCCATCGTGGCCACGCTCAACAGCACCGGTACCGCCACCATCATCATTGACGGCAGCGCCGCCCTGGGTGCCATCGCCTCGCTGACCGGAGCCGCCACCATCACCATTGACGGCCACGCCGAGATCATGGGCATCGGCTACATGACCGGCACCACCATAGAAACCGGCGAACTGACGCCGGCCGGGATCGCCGCCGCCGTGTGGAATGAGCTGCTCGCCAACCACCAGGGCGACGGCAGCGCTGGAAAAGCGCTGTCGACGGCCTCGACGGGCGGCGTTGATCTTTCCGCCCTGGCCGCCGCCATCCTTGCGGCCGCCCAGTCGTCGCCGATTTATGCCGATCTGCGCAAAGTCAGGGGCGCCGCCATTGACGGTGCTGGCAGCGAAGCCGACCCATGGGGGCCGGTGTAGTGGCCTCCGCCTGGGGCGCGAGCTGGGGCGCTGCCTGGGGCAACGCCTGGGGCTTGCTGGAAGGCGGCTTCATCCATGCGCCGGCCGGCGATGGCCCGCCGCTGCGCCCGGCCATTGGCGAGCGCGTGTTGTCCGTATCCGGCCAGCGGCCCGGCGTTGAACCCACAAGCCGCCAGGCGCCGGTCATCGGCCAGCGCCCGGACGGTATCGAAACAAGCCGTCCGCAAGCCGCCGCCGGCCAGCGAAGCCTGAGTGAATCCGCCGCCCGCCCGGCGCTATCGAACACCACCCGGCCCGCCGTCACTGGCGGCCGCCGCCCACTGCACTAGACAGGAACCCGCATGGCCCTCATCCGAATCGCTGCCCCGGCGAGCGAACCGCTCACCCTGGCCGAAGCCAAGCTGCACTGCCGCGTCGACGGCACGGACGAAGACGCGCTCATCACCGCGCTCATCGTCGCCGCCCGCGAGCAGGCCGAGCACGAGACCGGCCGCGCCCTCGTCACCCAGACCTGGGAGCTGGTGCTCGATGCCTTCCCCGAAGCCTTCGTCCTGCGCAAGTCGCCGGTCCAGTCCGTGACCTCGCTCAAGTATTGGTCCAATTTTGGTACGCCGTACCCATTTGATCCAATCGAACAGACCCTCGACCCCGCCGACTACTTCCTCGACAAGGACAGCGAGCCTGGCTACGTCGTCCCCGCCTACGCCAAGGCCTGGCCATCCACCTGGCCGGTCCCCAACGCCGTGCGCCTGCGCTACATCTGCGGCTATGGCCTAGCCGTCGCCGTCCCGCAAGCCATCAAGCAATGGATGCTGCTGGCCATCGGCACCATGTACGAAAACCGCGCCACCAGCGGCGCCGGGCAGGTCTACAACATCCCCGACCGCTTCTGGTCCGGCCTGCTCGATCCCTACCGCCTGTACGAGTCCGCCTGATGATCCCGGCCGGAAAAATGACCGAGCGCGTCACCTTCCAGGCGAAGAGCGTGACCCGGAACGCCCTCGGCGAGGAAGTCGTCACCTGGGCCGACGTCGCCACCGTCTGGGCCGAAGCCCGGCCCCTGCGCGGGCGCGAGTTCTACGCCGCCAACCAGACGCAGCAGGTCGTCGATGTCCGCTTCATCGTCCGCACCCGCGCCGGCCTCACGGTCGACATGCGCCTGCTGTGGAAAACCGTGCCCTACGACATCACCGGCCTGATCCCAGGCACCGGGCCTTACGACGGCACGCTCGAGATCATGGCCACCAACGGGGTGCGCAATGGCCTCTGATGGCGTCACCGTGAAAGTCTCCGGCATCGACGACATGAAGCGCGCCCTGCAGGCCTTGCCGGAAAAGCTGCGCAAGAAAGCCTTGATCAAGCCGATGCGCGCCGCCATGAAGGTCGTGCTCGATGCCGCCCGAGGCGCTGTCCCGGTGTTGCAGTCGCCCGTGCCGTACCGCACGCCCGGCCTGCTCAAGAAGCGCCTGGCCGTGCGCACCTCGAAGGTGGCGCGGCAGGAAGGCAATGTCGGCGTCTTCGTCAATATCCGCCCGGCCGCTGGTGCCAAGTTCAAGACCATCGGCAAGGTCGGTGGCGTCAAGGTGCGCATCAAGAAAAAAGACTCGCAGCGCGGAGCCACCAGTGCGGTCGACCCCTACTACTGGCGCTTCGTCGAATTCGGCACTGCCAAGATGGGTGCCCGGCCCTTCCTGACGCCGGCCGCCAACAAGCTGCCCGAGGCGCTCGCCGCCTTCGAGCGCGAGGTCATCCCGGCCATTGAAGCGCTCAACGTCAAAGGAAGCTGATGTCAGCCGAAACCGAACTCTATGCCCTGCTCTCCGGCGCGGCAGGGCTGACTGCGCTGGTCGGAACCCGCATCTACCCGGACGCGATCCCCGAGGATGCGGTGCTGCCCGCCGTCGTCTATGCCCGCGCCAGCACCGAGCCGGTGCTGTCCGTCTCCGGCCACAAGTTCGCCGAAACCGCCCGCCTGACGATCAGCGCCTGGGCCAAGACGCGCACATCCGCCGCTGCGGTCGGCGACCAGGTCGAAGCCGCGCTGCTTTCCGCCTGGCAGCCGGCCCTTGACCGAAGTTCCGTATTCGATGGCGAGGTCGGCCTCTACGCCGCCACCGTCGCCAGCGACTGGTTCACTGTTTCTTAACGGCCCGCCAGGCCACCCCAACCAACCCGCCACCCGGCGGGTTTTTTATTTGGAGATTGAAAAATGGCAAATGCCCGTAAATGGTCGCAAGTTGCGATCGCCATGCAGTCGGCCCTGGCCGCCTCTGTAGCCATCACCGCCATCACCAAGGCAGTCGGTGGTGTTGTCACCACCGGCACGGCACACAGCCTGTCGAATGGCGACTACATTGCCGTCACGTCGCAAGGCATGTGGCAGGTCAACGACCGCGTCTTCCGCATCTCCAGCGCCAGCGGCACCACGCTGACCCTCGAAGGCGAAGACACCACGTCATACGACACCTTTACCTCCGGCTCGCTGCAGAAGATCACCTTCGGCACCAGCGTCACCACGGCCACCAACCTCAGCTCGTCCGGCGGCAACTTTGACATGATCGACACCACGACCATCCATCAAAACCAGAAGAGCCAGATCCCCGGACTGCCGGCGGCTGCGTCCTACGACATGGACAACATCTGGGACGTGTCCGACGCCGGCCTGGTGGCCCTCAAGCAAGCCTACGACGCCCAGTCGAAGCGCGCCTTCAAGTTCACTTTCGGCACCGGTGGCCAGATCATGGTCTTCACCGGCTACGTCGGCGCCAACCTGCTGCCGGGCGGCTCTGCACAGCAGCTGGTGACGACCAAGGCCGTCATCTCGATGTCCGGTTCGCCGACCTACTACTCCGCCTGATGAGTGCGCTTCTGGAAAAAATGAAGCGCGCCCGCGAATTCCGCGTCGAAGCGGCCGGCTACACCTTCACGGTGCGCCGGCCGACCGACGTGGAATGGATGGAGATCGCCGGGCAGAGCACCGCCCGCGCGGTCCTTCCCTTCGTCATCGGCTGGGAAGGGGTCAAGGAACTCGACCTCATCCCCGGCGGCGATCCGCACCCGCTCGCCTTCGATAGCGCGGCCTGTCAGGAATGGCTGGCCGACCGCCTCGACATCCTGCCCACCCTGTTGGACGCCTTCGTCAAAAGCTACGAAGCGCACCTGCAGGCCCGTGGAGACGCCGCAAAAAACTGACCGGCTGGCTGGAGCAGGGGCAGCTGCCGCCCCAGCTCCGGCCGGCCGCCCCGGACCCCGGCACGGCGCTCGCCATCCGCGCCTGGAACCTCATGGGCGGCATCGATGGCGCGCTGCTGCCTGTCGTTGCCGAAATCTACGGCATCACCGACCTCGACCTCCTCCTCCACCAACTGGCCGCAATCCGCGACTGGCAACGGGAATCTGAATAATGGCCATCGCCAAGCTATCGATCGACTTCGAGGCCCGCCTCGGGCAGTTTGAAACAGAGCTCAAGCGCATCACCTCGGTTGCCGACGGCGTTTCTTCAAAGCTGTCCAGCGCCTTCAAGGGCGTCGGCCTGGCCATGGCCGGCATCGGCGCCGGGGTCGGGCTGTCCTCGCTCAAGAGCCAGTTCGACGGCGCCATCGCCGCCGCTGCCGGCCTCAAGGAAATGGCCGACAAGACCGGTGCCTCGGTCGAAAACCTGTCCGGCCTCGGCGCCGTCGCCAAGATCACCGCCACCGACATGGGGCTGGTCGAATCGGCCATGAACAAGCTGTCGAAGGGGCTGCACGCCAGCGACGACGATGCCAAGGGCACCGGCAAGGCGCTCGAATTCCTTGGCCTCAAGCTGAAGGATTTGCGCGGCAAGGACAGCGCTGAAAACCTCAAGCTGGTCGCCGACAAGATGGCCGAGCTGGAAGACGGCACCGGCAAGGTCGCCGTCTCCATGGCCCTGTTCGGCAAGAACGGCGCCGAAATGTTGTCATTCATGAAAGACCTGGCCGGGTCAGGCGACCTGGTGGTCAAGACCACCGAAGCGCAGGCCGTCGCCGCCAAGAATTACGAGGAAGACCTGCGCCGCCTGTCGGCCACCAAACAGGCGCTCTACAAGGTCGTGTCCCTCGAGCTGGCGCCAGCCTTCGACACCTTCGTCCGCGCCCTGATCGGCGCCAAGGACGAAACCAACGGCATGATCAAGACCGGCAAGGATCTGGCCGCCGATGGCTCAATCCGTGAATGGGGGCTGCAGGCGGTCGCCGTCGCCGGCTTCATCGTCGATGCCTTCGACGGCGTCGCCCGCACGGTCAAGCTGATCGGCATCACCATTGGCGCCGCCGCCGCGCAAGCCGCGGCGCTCGCCAGCGGCAACTTCGGCGAGTACAAGTCCATCCGCTCGGAGTGGCAGGCCGACCGTGACGAGCTGCTAAACAAGCCGCTCTTCTCGCAAAAGCTGCAGGTCCAGACCGACGCCCTGCGCGCCCACTGGGCGCAGGTCGAGGCGGTCAAGAAAGCCTATGCGTCATTCCCCAAGGGCGTCCAGGACAAGGCGCTGAAGTCGCTCGAAGAAAGTTTCTACGGCAGCGCCGGTGGCACAAAAAGCGCCAGCGGCTTCACCGCTGCCAGCGATCCGCGCAACGCGAAGTCCGCCGCTTCGGCGGCCAAGGTCGACGACTACACCCGGCTGATCCAGTCGCTCAACGAGAAAATTTCGGTCGAGCAGCTCGAGATCGACACCCTTGGCCAGGCCAGCAAGGCCGAGAAGGATTACGCGAAATACCAGGCTGATGTGGCCAGCGGCGCCGTCAAGCTCTCCGGCGCCCAGCAAAGCGTGGTTGACGCCTACTACCAGATTTACCTTGCCCGCGCCAAGGAAAAGGAATTCGCCGACCTGGTCGACAAGCAGACCGAGGCCATGCGCCTGCAGGATGTGGCGCTACAGGACCAGGTTCGCTCACTGGAAAAACAGGCCGAACAATACGGCCTGACCGAGCGCGCTATTGCCTCGATGACCGTGTCGCGCCTGGAGGAGGCCATTGCCACCGCCCGCACGAACGGTGTTGATGAAGACAAGATCGCGGTGCTGGAAAAGGAACTTGCGCTTCGCCAGAAAATCTCGGGCGCTACCGAAGGGCGCGACCTGGCCGCCATCCTGTCGCAAACCGAAAGCGCGAAGAAGGCCAAGCAGGATGCCGACAAGGCGCTGCTCGATCGCAAGCTCGCCGCCGGTGAGATCACCCCGCGCGAACATGAGCAGGGGCTGCAGGTGGTCAAGGGCGAACTTGACCAGATGAGCGAATTCGCCAGGCAGGCCGCAAAAAACATGCAGGACGCCTTCGCCGATTTCCTCTTCGACCCCTTCGCTCAAGGCGCCAAGGGGATGCTCAAGAGTTTTGCCGATACTGTCCGCAAGATGGCGGCCGAAGCGCTGAGCGCCTCGATCCTTAAAAACCTGTTTGGCGACATGGGAAAGACAGGTCAGGTCGGCGGCTGGATTGGCGGATTGGTCGCCGCCGCCGGATTCGCCAACGGTGGCATCATGACCAGCGCCGGCCCGCTGCCGCTGCGCGCCTATGCCGGTGGCGGCGTCGCCAACTCGCCGCAGCTGACGCTGTTCGGCGAAGGACGCAAGCCGGAAGCCTACGTGCCATTACCCGATGGCCGCAACATCCCGGTCAAGATGACGGGCGGCGGTGGCGCCGCGCCCGCCCAGAACATCCGCATCGTCAACGCTTTCGACAATTCGGTCATCAGCGACTACCTCGGCAGCGCGGCGGGTGAAAAAGTTATCATGAACGCCGTGCAGCGTAATGCCGGCGCCTTCCGCCAGGTGATGAACCAGTGAGCCTGTGGCCTTTCCTGCCGAATGGCGAGATCGTCGAGGTGCTTGAATGGCGCACCGACGTATTGCGCGCCAGGGCCAGCGAGCAACGCTTCCGCCTGCGCGAACGGCCGCGCCGCCAGTGGCACTTCCGGCACCATTTCGACAAGGAAGGGCAGGCGGCTGCGCGGGCCATCCTGCGCGGGTCGTCGTCGATCTACGTCCCTGACTGGATTCGCGCCGTGCATGCCGGCGCCGTCTCTGCCGGATCGTCGGTGTCGATCACGATGGACACCACCGGCCTCGGCCTTGCGGCGGGCGGTGCAGTTGTGCTGTGGAACGGCCTGCTCGATTACGAGGTATGCACCATCGAAAGCGTGTCGGCGGGCGGCATGGTGCTTGAATTCGTCGCCACCGCCCGCAATGCAACCATTTACCGCGCCGACCTGGCGCAGGCCGGCTCGGCGCTGGAAATCAGTCGCCCGGCCGGCTATTTGCAACAGGCGACCATCAGTTTCGATGCCGCTGCCGTCGATGTGCATGCCGCGACGCCTTACTCGCAGTATCGCGGCCATGACGTGCTGACCGATGTGCCACGGGTGGGCAGCGGTTCATTGTCTGAGGAGCTGGTCAATCCAGTCGAGGTCTTCGACGGCAGCACCGGCCAGGTGTCGACCTCGGCGCAACGCGACCTGCCGGATGATGCCTTCATGATGCGCTGGCATGTGTTCACGCAGGCCGAGATCAATACCCTGCGCGCCTGGATCGCCAGCCGCTACGGGCGCTGGCTGGCCTTCTGGCAATCGACCTGGCAGCGCGACCTGGTCGCCGCCGCGAACGTCGGTGCGAGTGACACCACCCTGCGCGTTTTCGCACCGACCGGATCGACCACGCTCGGGCGCAGTGCCTTCGACCTCGAAATCAACGGCCCGACGCTCTACCGGCGCCGGATCACGGCAGTTTCCGCCGGCCCGGCGGTCAGTGGCCGCCCGACCTTCGACCTGACGATGGATTCGGCATTTGGCGTGGCGGTGACGGCGGCCGAGATCGGGCGCATTTCCTACCTGCGCTGCGCCCGCTTCAACGCCGACCGCATCGAACTGCTGCACCGACCCGGCGAGGGGCTGGCGGTCATCGTTCCCTGTATCGAGGTTCCGGTGCCATGAAAGAACAGGTTATAAAAATCGTTTCTGTATTCGACGCGGAAATGGTTGCTGATTTTATTGGAACTCCTAATGGCGAAAAAATGATCCTTGAGATAATTTCTCGTTGGAAAAAGCCTGATTCTCCTCCAGATGACGGAGGTTTTATTAAATGACCTACGCCACCATCGAAACCTCGGCGCAATCCGGTCGCCCGGTCGAGTTGTACGACTTCAGCATCGGGGCCGCGCATTACCGCTACACCTCGTCCGATGGCGATGTGTCCTACGGCGGCAACACCTACACCGCCGCGCCGATTGCGCGCAACGCCATCGAATCCACCAGCGAAACCGCCCGCATGGCGCTAGAAATCGCCTGCGACCGTTCGCTCGGCGTGCTGGCGCTGTTCTCTACAATGCCGCCGGAAGAGGTCGTCGCCGTCACCCTGCGCCGCCTGCATGCCGGTGATGGCGAGGCGGTCACGATGTGGATCGGGCGCGTCTTGAACGTGACATGGAGTACGGCGAGCGCCGAGATTCATTGCGAGTCGGTCTATATCTCGCTCAAGCGGAACGGCCTGCGCCGGCTCTATCAGAAATCATGCCCGCACGTGGTCTATGGCGTCGGCTGCACGCTCGACCGCGACGACTTCGTGGCGGTCAAGACTGTCAGCACCGTGACCGGCAATTCCCTGGTGCTGGCCAGCATGGGCGCGTTTGCCGATGGTTACTTCGCGGGCGGCTATCTTGAATGGGAACGCACCACGGGCGTTTTCGACCGCCGGGCGATCCGCTCGCAGGTTGGCGGGACGGTGGTAATCAGCTTCCAGATTCCCGGACTGGTAGCCACCGATTCGGTCAATCTCTATCCAGGCTGCGACCACACGCTCGCCACCTGCACCACGAAATTCGCCAACCAACTGAACTACGGCGGCATGCCGTACTTCCCCGACAAAAACCCGTTCTCCGGAACGCCGATCTATTGAGGCCGATATATGTTTTGGGTTCAACTGATCCTCCTTGTCGTTTCCTACGTCGTCAGCGCCGCGCTGGCCCCGAAACCGCCCGCGCCGAAACCTGCTGCGCTGGAAGACTTCGATATTCCAGTGGCCGAGCAGGGCCGACCGATTCCCGTGGTCTTCGGGACGATGCTGATTACCGGCGCGAATGTGTTGTGGTACGGCGATTTGCGGACGACGCCGATCAAGTCAAGCGGCGGGAAGAAATGACGACCGTACTGCACCGCCATTGCCGGGAATTGGGCTACTGCAATCGCGGACTGCGTGAATGGTTCGCCCGCGAGGGGCTGGATTGGCCGGCATTTGTGAAACACGGCATCGCTGCCGAAGAATTGCGCCAGCGCGACAACGCGATGGCCGAACGCGCCATTGCCCGCGCCGAAAAGGAAAATCATGGGCAGCAGTAAACAGGTCACGGTCGGCTATCGTTATTACATGGGCCTGCATTTCGGCATCTGCCACGGGCCGGTCGATGAGGTGCAGCAGATCACGGTCGGCGAGCGCGAGGCGTGGATAGGCGAGCAAACGGCCAGCGGAGCCATCGGAATCAGTGCGCCGGAATTGTTCGGCGGCGACAAGCGCGAGGGCGGCGTCGAAGGTGTCCTCGATATTCAGATGGGCGAACCTGCGCAGGCGGCGAATGGCTATCTGGCCGGCCTGCTCGGGGCAGGTATTCCGGCCTTTAGGGGAATCCTGTCTGCGGTGTGGCGCGGGGGTCAGGTCGCGGCAAACAATCCCTATGTCAAGCCGTGGGCATTCCGCGTCAAGCGTATTGTGCAAGGATGGACGGGCGGCACGGCATGGCTTGCTGCAAAGGCGCCTATCGTTTTCAGAAATGGCGTGTTCGGTGATGCCAACGTCAAGCTAGTGACGCGGTTTGAAAATTCCAGCACTGTTGATCTTGGTCAGAGTGCGCTCGGGGCCGGAACAATCACATACCCGGCCGGGGTGGCCATCTCCGATGGGTGGGTTCGTTTTGGCGTAACCGGCGTCACGCAAAGCACGACATATTGCGCGTTGAAATGGTCAAGCACAGAGTTATCTGCAAAACAGAACGGTGTGCAGACATGGGAATTCATTTTCGCCGTTAGCATTGATCCTGAAACGTATGTCCCGCAGCAAGTAACCATTGCCCGGATTGACATTGGCAACGGGGCAAGCCTGGGCAGCGAAGCGCGTTTTATTTACGTGATGATTAATGGATCGTTAGGTATTTCGTTTCCGGATAGGCATAAACTGCACTTACAGACGGACAACATCGGCTTATATAATTCGCCAGGGCCGGTGTTGGTCGAGGATGGAATGTCAACGTTCCATGTTGCAATTACCCGTAAAACTGGATCGAAAACCCTCGACGTTTTCTTTAATGGGACGAGGGTGGCGACTGGTGTTTCTTGGGATTATGCTGGAGAATCAGTCAGCGCGGGGTCGGTGGCTGTTGAGTTAGACCCGTATGAGCCGCTGTGGGACGTTAAATGCCTTGGGTTGCGCGTCACCGCCGCCGAGCTGTATGGGGCTACGTATGACGTTCCAACGCCGGAAGAACTAACCGCCGACTTTGCCTCGATTGTTTCCGATGTTGTCGGAATGAATCCGGCCCATATCATTTATCAATGCCTGACCGACACCGCATGGGGCATGGGCTATCCGACCGGGGCTATTGATAACGATTCCTTCACGGCTGCCGCAAATGCGCTCTTTACTGAAAACTTCGGGTTGTCAATGCTGTGGAACCGGCAGGAAACCATCGAAGCATTTATTAAGGTAGTCCTTGACCATATCGGCGGGATGCTTTACGTCAAGCCGGACACCGGCGCTTTTGCGCTGAAGCTGATCCGCGATGACTACGACCGCGATACCCTGCCGCAGTACGGCCCGACGAACCTGATCCGCGCCGAAGAATACCAGCGCCAGGCGTGGGGCGAAACGATCAACGAGATCACGGTCGTCTATACCGATTACACCACCAGCAAGGATGTGTCGGTCACGGTTCAGGATACCGCAAACGTCATGGCGCAATCCGGTGTCGTGGCGCAGACGCGGCCCTATCCAGGCATCCCGTGGCCATTATTGGCGCAGCGGGTGGCTATGCGCGACCTGAATGCGGCATCAACGCCACTTGCCAGAATCAAGCTTACGGCTACCCGTGTGGCGTGGGCCGTGTTTCCAGGCGATGTGTTCCGCCTGACCTGGCCGGAATACGATATTGCCGACGTGGTTTATCGGGCGCTGGCAGTCAATCGCGGCACGCTTCAGGATGGGCAGATCATCATCGACGCGGTCGAGGACGTGTTCGCGCTTCCCGAAAACACCTACCTGGTCGATCAGGAAAGCCTGTGGGAAAACCCGAGCAACGAACCTGCGCCTGCGCCTTATCGGGCAATGATCGAAACCCCCTATTGGGATTTAGTGCGCAACCTGTCGGCAGCGGATCTGGATTATGTGGATTCGCTGTCTGGGTACTTGCAGACGCTGGCCGTCAGGCCGAGCAATGACGCGACGAACTACAGCGTATGCACACGGGTTGGCGCAGCAGATTACGTCGAACGGGGCAATGGCGATTTTTGCCCGACTGCCACCATCGTTGAAACCCTGACCAAGACGACGACGGCGATCACGCTCGCCAACGGAATCGACCTGGACATCGTGGTGGCGGGTGGCTATGCCATCATCGGCAATGAATATGTGGCGGTTTCCGCCATTGATCCGATTGCGCTGACGGCGACAATCTCGCGGGGCGTATTCGATACCGTGCCGGTAGATCATGCAGCAGACTCGCGCATTTGGTTTGCCGACGGCTATCATGGGTTTGAAACCACCGAGTACGGCGACGGCGAAACCGTCGATGTCAAGCTGCTGCCCGTAACAGGGCGCGGCGAACTGGCGATTGCTTCCGCGCCATCGGATAGCCTGACCTTCGATCAACGGCAATACAGGCCATATCCGCCAGCCAAGGTGCGATTTGATGCGCTTGAATGGCCTGCCACCATCGATGGTTCTGCCGATGTGGTGCTTACCTGGGCGCACCGTGACCGTTTGTCGCAGACGGCATACATCGTCGAGCAGGATGAATCTAGCATCGGGCCAGAAGCTGGCGTCACGTATTCGCTGGAAGTCGATGACGAAGCGTTCGATGTACTGCATTCAGAAACTGGAATCACTGACGACACAGCGACCGTGCCGATGGCGGCGCTGATTTCAGCGCAGATAGTCCGCTTCCGCTTGTGGTCAGTGCGCGGCGGGGTGGCAAGTTGGCAGATGCACGAACACTTTATTACCGTTGGCAATAATCGATCCGTGGAATCAGGCGATTCGCGGATTACCGAAGCTGGCGCGCCCAGAAACCTGGATTAAGGAAAAATTACATGGCCACTAGAATAAGCCAACTTGCTACCGCCGCGACATTGACCGGGAATGAGCTGGTCGAGTTATCGCAGCTTTCCGCATCAGTGACAAAAACCGCCACAACGATATCGGCAGACTCCGCTGATAATTCTTTCAACGATTCTGGAAACGGGTTTGTGACTGCCGGATTCACGGCCGGAAAATCTGTCAAGGTTAGCGGCTTCACAGGCAGCGCTGCAAATAATATCGTTTCAGGCGTCGTCACCTCTGTAGCTGCCGGTAAGATCATCATCGGCGGAACGGACGGCGATGTAATCGTCACCGACGCTGCCGGCGAAAGCGTGACCATCACACAATGGGATTCACGGCGATCAACGGCGCAGGACGTGGCTGACCTGGCCGGTGTTTCTACCGGACGTGAAACGCTGTCCGCAAGCCGCACCTATTACGTCCGCACTGATGGCAGCGATAGCAACAACGGCCTTGCAAACACAGCAGGCGGCGCCTTCCTTACTATTCAAAAGGCGTGCGATGTAGTTTGCTCTATCGACATGGCGACTTATCAGGTCACAGTTCAAGTGGCAGACGGAACATATACGACACCGGTTATTCTCAGGTCGTATCTTGGCGCGTTGCCGCCCTTGATTACGGGAAACACGGGGACGCCAGCGAACTGCATTATCAACACCACAAGCGCCGCGTGCATAACTTGCTCAACGCCTGGCGCATATTGGACAATCTCAGGATTAAAACTAACAACAACGACAGGCGGCAACGCGATCAGCCTCAATGACTGTTGTAAGCTCGGTTATGAAAACATCAACTTCGGCGCTGTTGCTGGAACCTATTCATCCCACATTTATCTAGACCGTGGCGCGATAGCCGTGGCGTCTGGGGACTACAGCATAACTGGCGGCGCATTTGCTCACTTATGGCCGAACTACAGCGCCGGGGTGGAAATTTCAGGCAAAACAATAACAATCACAGGAACCCCTGCATTCTCAGGGGCGTTTCTGTATTCGCGCGTAGGCTGGCTCCAAGCGGATACGACCACTTATTCAGGATCGGCAACCGGGATGCGTTATGCGATTTCGCTTAATGCCGTCGCTTTTACGAACGCTGGCGCCCTGCCTGGAAGTTTGGCAGGCACAGCTTCAACCGGCGCGGTGTACGCATAATTTTCACAGCATCCCGCCCATAGAGGCGAGAAGGGAAAGCATGACCGACCACGAACTTATCGCCAACCTTCACCGGCGCATGGATTCTCAGGACCGCCTATTGCTCGAAATCGACCGCAAGATCACCAGCCACATGGCTGAATCTGACACCATCAAGCCGGCGCTTGATGAGCTTGTCGCATTGTGGAAAGGCTCGAAGATTCTGATTCCGATAATGGCCGGCGCTGCCGCAATGATTTGGGCGGTCATCGCCTGGGCGAAAGATCACTTGAAATGACCTCATACGACAACACGCTGAAGAATCCGAACGTCCAGGCATTCCTAGCACTGATCAGATACACCGAAGGCGCGGGCTATTCCACGCTGTTCGGTGGCGAACACTTCACCGAGTTTGAAGACCACCCGCGCCGCCTGATTACGCGAACGCTGGGCGGCAAGCCGATCACATCGACCGCCGCCGGTGCATATCAATTCCTGTCGCGCACCTGGGACGAATGCAAGAAAGCCCTCGGCCTTCCCGACTTCAGCCCGCCGAGTCAGGATCGCGCCGCGCTTTACCTGATCGAACGCCGTCGCGCCTTGCCTGCGGTGCTTGAAGGCGATTGGCCGACTGCCTTGGAACGCTGCAACCGCGAGTGGGCCTCGCTGCCCGGCAGTCCCTACGGCCAGCCGACCAAGTCGATGGCCACCTGCCTTTCCTTCCTCGACAA
>OFRC01000144.1_pt1 | contig 20619 bp, 43 predicted proteins | sample 1543051 | NCBI WGS metagenome assembly OFRC01 (sample SAMN07774231, study PRJEB24372) | wastewater metagenome
TGAGTCCCTACCGTCCGTAATACCGCGTGCGCATGTGCGTCCGAACTATCGCGCCTGCGCATGCCCGCGCCTGCCTTAGTGTGGGCATGACTTCGCCTGGCACACTCAAGGCCATTTTTTGCCACCGACCAGAGCGTCCGCTGATCGGCATCCGGTGCGAGATCGTCATCTGCACCCTCCATTCACTCCCCGACTATCCCCGGCAAGCGCGGTCGTCATCGGTTCAGCATTCACAGGCGGGGCACTATCGTCTGCAGCCCGGCCCAAAATGCACCGGTGGACTCGCGTGCGACGCGGCCACCTATGCGCTACATCACATTCAGTTGTACGCGGCCACCTCGGCAGCCGACTTACCCTTGCTGGTCAGCACATAACCCGAGGGAGAAAACCCCTTCACAACCAGCTGCAGGCGCATCAGGCGCACCAGACATCGCTGCACCTTGCTGATCTGCGCCGTGGCCATGTCCGGCCCGCACATGAACCCAGAGGCCCGCGCCCAATCGCGCATGCTCTCTGTGGGTGCGATGTTCATCGCGGCCAGCAGACGGTTGTCGTCGTGGTAGTGCTGCTTCTTTCGCTCATGCGCGCGCGTGTCATCGATATACTTCGCCACAACCTGCAACGACTTCTCACCCTGGCAATAGACTTCCTGCGGGGCGAACTCGAACCACAGCGGCTCGAAGTCCGGGCCGCGCTTCTTGACTGACCAGTGCAGTTCCGTGACGCCATCGCGCTCGGACCACAAGATCAGGTTGCAGTCGATCTCATTCAGGAATGCAGAGCCGCCACGGGGCTTGCAGCTGTCCCGCTCAGCACCGTCACGCGGATGGCACGCTGCGATCACGGCAGGGCTCCCGGGCAGCGCCTTCATCGCGCGCAGGTCGTGAGCGTGTGCCAGTGATTCAAGGTTGTTGTTCTCATCCAGACCCGAGAAGAACGCCACGCTGGTATCCACAATGACCAGTGCGATGTCGCCCCACTCTGCAGCCTCGCGTTCGATCTGGGGCAGCGCCTCATGCAGCGGCATCGCTTGCGGCAGCACGCGCAGGCGTCCGGCGATGTCGGCGCGGGTAACGCCTGCATAGCCCATCGTGCCCAGCATGCGCAGCCTGAAACCGTCAGGGTCTTCGCCGCACAGCACCAGCACACGGCCGGGTTGTGCGACCTCATGCAGGCCGAAGTTCTTGCCACTGAGCACGCTCATGATCAGCGTGAGCAGCACGGCGGTCTTGCCGGAATTCGTCGGGGCCGTGAGCGACACGACATGGCCCTGCTGAATCACGCCGCGCACCAGCCACTTCGGTGGGTTGGCCGCGTCCAGAAACTCTGTGCCTTCAACCAGCAGCGGCTTGCCCGCATCGGCGACGGCTGCGATCTTCGGCTGTGCGGCAGCGGCCTTGGCCATCGCAGCGGCCTGAATGCTGGCGAGGTCGAACACATTGCCACTCATGCAGCGGCCCTCGCATCAACGCCCAGTGCAGCAGCCACTTGCTGCAGACCGGCCTCGTCCGAACCGAAAAGCTCCACCAGCCGGTTGATCCGTGCCGGCACGGCTTCGGGCGCGCCGAAGATGCCCTCACCCATGACCATCTGCGCGTCGTGCAGGGCTTCAAGCTCCGCCGGCAGCGTGCGCACCGTGCCCTGTTCGACGTCCGACACAATGGCCCCGGCCAGCGTGATCTCCACGCGCTGCGCAACCGGCATGCCGCCTTCCTCGCAGACCAGCCACAGCGACTGAGCGCCGGCCCTGTGCAGTGCCAGCAGCAGGGCATCACGGCGAGCCTGTGCGGCCTGTTGTGCAGCGTGCAGGCCCATGCCGTCGAGCCCTTCTTCGATTTGCGGCCAGTGTTCCACCAGCACGTCAAGGCCAGCGGCCACGCGCCAGTCGAGCTCCGACGCATCGCGCACGTCAGCCGGCACCACCACGCGCAGCGAGCCACGAATGGTCTGCCATGTGCGCCCCGCGTTGAAATGGTCCAGCCCCACCACCAGCAGCGTCACCGCCATGCCACCCGCGCGAAGCTGCAGCGCGTCGGCAGCGTAGGCCGGAAGGCGCGGTTTGCCCGCACCTGCACCGAAGGCCCGCTGCGCATCCGGCCAGCGACCGCCGCTCACTTGCGCACCCCCTTCACGGCACGTGCCGGCATGCGCACAACCGGGCGGCGCTCCACCACCAGGCCGCGCAGGCGGTCCAGTAGCTCAAGCTGCGCCCGCACGCTTTCCAACGTCTCACGGTTTATGCGGTCGTATTCGTCCGGCGAAATCTCGCCGTCAGCCAGCGCGTTGCGGATCTCCGCGCAAACCTCGCCGAACTCCCGATTGCACCCGAGAACGAGGCCGAGCAGCGCATCGTCGCCGCACCCCGGCACATCCGGCAGGCGCAGCACAACAGCGCCCACCTCGTCGGCCAGCGCATCGAGCACGCGCAGGTCACCGGTAACGCGAGTGATCGAAGACACGTCCGCCAAGGTCGGCTCATGCGAGCGGCGCACACCCGGCGTGCCGTGATCGAGCGTGGCCTTGTTGCGCAGTACGGCAGCTCCCCGACCGATGCGCGGCGCAAGCGCATCAATGGATCCGGGGTACTCGTGACAGACATGGTGAAAGGCGTCTTGCGGGCTCATTGCGAACGCTCCTGCAGAAAAGGGCGGGCCGCCCCATGCCGGTAGAATCGAAATTCCCCAACCCCGACCAACCCACCGGAGCGACCCATGCAACCAGAGCACATGCCAGACAACCTCATGAAGGCCGAAGCTATATTTTCAAAAGCACTCGACATTGCGAACGACCGCAACCAGGCATTCGATTCCAAGGTTGCATGGGGGCTCGTCATTCTTTGTCGGGCACTGTCGAGTGAAATCGAAGACATGCGCACAGAACTCGAAGCGCTCAGGAAGAAGCCAGCGTCTTGAGCGTTTTGCAGCCGGCCATGTAGGCCTTGGCGGCTGCTTCCGCAAGTTCGCTCAGTTCGGCCGCACTGAGCGGATTGTTCGCGCGCGCCAGTGCCACTTCGCCGATCACGCGTGCCACCAGAGAGCGACCTTGGCGATCAATCGAATCCGGATCAAAGCTCGTCATTTCCATCCCCTTATTTGTATTGACATCACCTACACACAAACGCCCGAGCTTGTCGCGATACAGCGGCAGGATTGCTTCCGGCCCGCTCATCGTGCAACCCCCGGCAAATTGAACGTGGAACCACTGCGGCTGCCCGACCACACTGCAGCCATCGAGAAGAAAAAGCGCCGCGCGAGGGAGCACACCGCGAGGCGAACGCCGGAGCACCGACGGGGAGGAGACTGAAGATTCGAGGACATCAGGCGGCGGCCTTGGAGGAAGTTCCGCGCAAAAAAGACCAGTGCTCGGCCAGATCGGGGCGCAGGTCTTCGCATGAGACCGCGCCGCCCGTCAGCTTTTCGACCAACGGACAGCGGGCAGCGGGCACCGCTTTCCCGTTAGCCCACTGATGCACCGTGACCGGCGAAATCCCTAGATCGCGTGCCATTGCAGAGGCGCGACCGCGTTCGGCGGAGAGGTATGTTTTCAGGTCCATAGCCGCACTTTAGCGCTTGGCTAATGCCGAGTCAAGAATAAGCCGCTGGCTAATTCATATTTTTAGCATCCGGCTTTCTAATCGGGGTATGAAAATGATTGACGACGTGCGGGCCGACAACATGGCCGCTCTTGCCCGTGAGTTTGGTAGCACCGCAGCGCTGGCGGCGCACATGGATCGTTCCGAGTCGCAGGTTAGCCAGTGGGTGAATCGCTCAAAGAACTCTGCAACCGGCAAACCGCGCGGCATGCGAAGCAGCACTGCCCGCTGGATTGAGCTTGTATGCGCAAAGCCTCATGGATGGCTTGATCAAGAGCACGGCACGCACGCCATCGGCCATTCGGTGGATATGACAAAATCGCACCTGTTCGTACAATCAAACATCGCGCACTATCCAATCTGGCCGTTCCCTCGGATCGACCAAGCGCGGTTTTTCGCGCTACCTCAGTCGGAGCGCGACGTGATAGAGGGCATCTTGATAGGTGCCTTGCAATCGGCAGAGACGCGGCTCGGCAAACGATCGGTGTCGGGCAGGCAATGAAGTCCGCTACTATTTACAGATGGCCGGAGCGGCCAACTTCAAAAGGGAAAGAGTGAAGCGAATTTTTGTTGTTTTGGTGTGCCTGGCGAGCACTGGCTGCATGTCGACCAAGTTTCACGTCACTGGAAACGACGAATACGAGGTGTCCAAGGTAAGCGACGCATGCGCAGGCGGCTTTACATCATTTTTGCTTGAGCACCTCGAACAGGAGGCCGTCAAATTCTGCGCGGTTAGAAAGAAAACAGTCGTTGAGGTGTCCAGGCAGGCAGAGGTTGGAATACCGTTTTTCCGCTGCGCATCCGCCAGCCTTAAATTTCGCTGCGAAAAGAAGTAGGCGAGACGCGTTCAAAGCAGCCCGCGCATTGCGGGCTTTTTTACGCAAAAATATTTAGCGTTTGGCTATTGACATTCTTTTAGCGTTTGGCTAATCTCACTCCATCAGCACCACCGACGGAGACCGAAATGGCAAGCGCACCGCACATCACGCACGAAGACCTGCTGCTGATCGCAGCAGAGGCCGCAGAAGATAACCACCTGACCGCATCGCGCAGTTTCGTAGCGCGCCTCATCGGCCACGTCCCGGAGGAAATCGGCAACCAGTTGGCGGTCACGCTTGACCTGCCGCACCTGGTCAGCCCGACGCAGGAGGCCGTAGCACGAGCCGGCAGATTACGGAGGCGGAATTGATCCGCATGGCGTCCGTCGCACTCATCCGAGAGCCCGGCGAAGATGATGAATCGAGAAACGCTCGGGCACGGTGTTTCATCGCTCAGTTGTGCGGTTTTATGGACGATGATGCCGGCAATGATTTTGCCCGTGCGCTCGCCTTTCCTTTCCTCGTCACCACACCGACGAAGGCCGCGGCATGAGCCGGCAGACCGAAGCCGCCCGCCGCAGCGCGTGCGACACGCTGATCATTGCGCTGCTGCGCCGCGTACACGTCGGCCAGAGTGCCGACGCCATCGCTGAAAAGCTCGGCACGACACCCGCGACCATTCGCGGCCGGCTGCAGTCGCTGCTGCGCATTGGCGAGGTCCAGCGCATCGAGACCGGCCGAAGCCGTGACGGCCACCCCGTCATTGTCTGGCGTATCGCGCCCACCTCGTTCGCCAGTCCAGAAGCACCGAAGCCGGTCTTCGCGCCCTACACGCCGCCCCGCGCCACCATCGTTCCCGTCCGTGACGGCGGAAAGCTCGCGCCCGTCACCAGCGACGGCGCGACCGTCGGCATGGGCCGCTGGACACACAACCCGTTCTCACCCATCCAGGAGTTGCCGTGATGATTTCCATGATCCGCAGGGCGATCCTCGCCCACCGAGTGCAAGCCGAAGAGCGCCGCATCGAAATCGCGCGCGAGTGGCGGCGTTATTACGAAGCGATGGAAGCCGACGCCAGCGCGAAGCAGACCAGCGCGTGCAATGAACTGGCTCACCTTCGCCAGCTTGCGAACCTCGACCGCATGGGCCGGGGGGCACGCGCATGATGGCCGAAATCACCTTGCCCCTGCCGCTGGCCATCGTAGTTGTGTATATGGCCTTCATCAGCGCATTTCTGCTCGGTAGCTGGTGGGCAAGCGCGCCGCGCGACCATACCGACCGCGCCACCGACCGCGCCACCGACCGCAGGAGGGCTGCGCGATGAGCGTCGAGCAACAGGCCCGCGCCGCGCATCTGCGGCAGGCCAGCACAACCCTGCCGCCCTTCGTGGTCGACACGCTTCGCGCCACCGTCGCGCACCGCTTCGACCCGAACGGCAACTGGATACCTGTGTCGATGGCTGAGCAGGCCGACGTGCTTCGGGAAATCGACTCGATCACAAAAACGGCCCGCGCCATGCACCCGGAGCTATACGCATGAGCACCGACACCTACGCCAGCGACCTGCTGGCCGGCCTCGGAGGTCAGCCCTGCACAGATTGTGACGACAACCAACCCGGCGTATGGCTGCCCGTAGCCGCATGGCAGGACATGTGCAGTCTGACCGGCCACAGCAGCATCGCCGCCAGCATCGCCCGCACCGGCCGTGAGCGTGCGCAGCTGCTCGACGCCTATGAGCAGACCGAGCGCCACGCGAGCTGCACGGACATCGCCTCGAATCCGCTGAGGTGCGTGCGATGAGTGCGCCGGTCAAGGAGACGATCACCTGGGTGACGGACGGCAGCCTGCCGGACAGTGACGAAACTGTGCTGGTCGAGTGGATCTATCCAGAAGCGCACGAGGTGTGGCCAGGGTTTCACGACGGCAACGAATGGATCAGCGCCGAGGGTTATCCGGCGTTCATGCAGGTCGCCGCATGGGCGCGCATGCCCGTCGGCACGAAAGCCGAAACCGATCCTGAACTGGTCCGGCTCAAGACCGACGCCATCCAGATGCGCGCCATCATCGGCGAGCAGGGCGCGATGATCAACCGGCTGCAGGTCATGCTCAAGGCCGCACAGGAAGCCGCCGCACAGGCGAGCGGGTTGATCGTGGCGGATGCGATTCAGAAGGCGTGCGCGAAATGAAGGCGCCCGAGCTACTTAACCGCGCTGCTCAACTCATGGCCGAGCGCGGAAAACAGTACGACAAGCCGGAAGGCGAGCGCAGCATGGGGCGTGCCGTGCAGGCGTTTAACGCCATTACATGTCGCGACATTAGCGAGGCTGAGGGCTGGCTTCTGCTGCAAATACTCAAGGACGTGCGCCTGTGGCAGCGGCCCGGATATCACGCCGACAGTGCCGAGGACGGTATCGCTTATGCGGCCCTGAAAGCCGAGGCCAAACAGCAGGAGGCCACGTGATGCCGCAGCCCCTAAGCCCACAACTGGAAGCGATTCGCGCGCGACTTGAGGCCGGCGAACACCTTGGTGCGCGTGAAGCATGGCGGCAGCACCCCGGCGTTCATCGATCAGCGGTCGCCATGAAACTGCAGTGCTGGCGTCAGCAGGGCGAGGTGCATATCGTGCGCTATGACCAGCCGAGCAGCGGCGGAAAGCCGTCGCCCGTGTATGCCTGGGGCGTAGGCGAGGATGCGCGGCCCGAGGCAAAACAGTCGAGCTATGAGCGCACGCGCCGATGGCGAGAAACCCATCCGCGCGAACACGCGGAGCAGCAATCGCGGTGCTGGCAGCGACAGAAAGACCTGCGCCATGTGCGCCAGCAGTGGCAGCAGCTGCACAAGATCGATCCGGTGCTGTCGGCGTTGCTTGGGGTGCGCGCATGAGAAAGCGCGGCGCACAGATCAAACATCGCGCGAAAGCGCCACCGGGACTTGTCTGCATCAGCGTAGATCCGCGTTACGAGACGCAGCTATTGAGCAGCGTGCAGGCGTTTCGGCAGGGCTATGCGGGCACCGACCACTACCTCGACATGGTGGATACGCATGACCTGATGCGCATCGCGTTGCAGATCCACGGACAGCCCGACACAAGCGTGACGGCCGCGCTAGACCTCGCGTGCATGGCGCTGGAAAACATCCGCGACCGCTACGACGAAAAGGGCCGCATGGGCACCACGTCGAGCGAATTCGACGCCCTGCAACTGCTGGCGGACGTGTGCCTCAACTACTGGTCGCGCCACAGCGGCGCGCTGTTTCACGCCGCGTATCGGGAAATGGTGCGCGTGCGGCGGGCGGATTACGCGCGCGTACAGGCGGAGAGGGAGGCGGCTGCATGATCGACGGCAACGAACTGCGCGCCGAGTACTCGCGCTACCTGCGCGAGCACACGCACACGCGATGGGGACTCGACGCGGCGCTGATGCACGTCTGCAAGATTGCGTATCAGCAGGGCGTGATCGATGGGCAGGCGGGTGCGGCGAAATGGGATGACAGGGCGGATTTTTCGCCGAGACACGAGAGGAACCGAAGAATGAGCGCAAGCCGAGAGGTGCCGATGCCGGAGGCAGACGGACACATATCCGGACGGACGGTGGAAGGATTTGGCGTCCGCGTCGATGCAGTGAGGATGGACACCGCTATCCAATATGGAGACGCCCGAGAAGCAGCGGGATATGCGCGGGGGCTGGTGGATGCCGGGAAGGACGCATTGGCGGATGCTTGCTGCGCGTCCGCTGCACCGACGGGTTGTGCGTCAAACGGTAACTACAACGAAAGGACAGAAAAATGAGCATGTGCATCTACCACGGGAATTGTGCCGATGGCTTCGGGGCTGCGTGGGTTGTTCGCAAGGCGCTGGGTGAGATTGAGTTCCACCCCGGCAAGTACCAAGAGGCGCCGCCGGACGTGACTGGCAGGGACGTGGTGATGGTGGATTTCAGCTACAAGCGCCCGGTGCTGCTGGAAATGGCCGAGAAGGCGAACAGCATCCTGATTCTCGACCACCACAAGACGAGTGCCGAAGACTTGGTTGATCTGCCGACGAACGTGACGGCCAAGTTCGACATGGGCCGTAGCGGCGCCATGCTGACGTGGGAACACTTCTTCCCCGGCGAAGCCCCGCCGCCGCTCCTGCTGCACATTGAGGACCGCGACCTGTGGCGCTTCGCGCTCCAGAACACGCGCCAGATTCAGGCGAACGTCTTTTCCTTCCCCTACGACTTCCAGGTGTGGGACACGCTCATGGCAGCAGCGCCAGTAGCACTGGCGGCAGAGGGCGAAGCGATCGAGCGCAAGCACTTCAAGGACATGCGGGAATTGCTCGGCGTGACGACGCGGGAAATGGTCATTGGCGGGCACCGCGTGCCGGTGGCGAACCTGCCCTACACGATGAGCAGCGACGCCGGGCACGAGATGGCAAAGGGGCGCCCATTCGCTGCCTGCTATTGGGACACGCCGAAGGGTAGGGTTTTCAGCCTGCGGTCGAGCGACGAGGGTGCCGATGTCTCTGAGGTAGCGAAGCAGTACGGCGGCGGCGGGCATCGGAATGCGAGCGGCTTCACGGTGAGCTTCGCAGCAGCGGCTGCGTTCGAGATTTGACACACAACGCTGGCGTAACCGGCGCTGAGCTTGCGAAGCGTCCGTGTTGACGCAAATGTTAGGCATGGAGATAGCTATGAAGTGGGAATGGAAAGGCAAAGAAGATAAGGCGGACAAGTCTGGAATCTTGGCGTTTGAGTTTGCCGCAGGGAAGACAAGCCTAGAACTGCCTGATTTTGGCGAGGCGCATTACTTGGCACAGTTGATACACAAAGAGATTCAAGCAGCAGAACGTCGAGGAGCCACTAATGCAGTTGCGCGGTACGCAAGGCTTGGCGACGAGATTACCAATGACGCCGAACGTGGGAATTGAGCGGCCCGGAACGGGTCCGCTCGAATGACGTGTTAGGGCGCTGGTGCCGAAGCGTGATCATGTTCGCGTGTTACAAAATAGGTGTTGACGCTGGCTGTTGCTGTGCTACAGTAACTACATCGACACACCAACCGGAGCCAACAACATGAACGCATACGCCACCATCGAGTTCCTCTCCAACACCACCAACAATGGCCGCACGGTTCGCCGTGCCCTGGTGGAACTTTCCACCGCAACCGGGCAATGGCTCGGTTCCTTTTCCGTTTTCGGGTTCACCACCCAACAACTCAAGGACCGCGCCTACATGGAGGCCGACCTCAACCTCACCCACAAGGGCTACACCCTTCAATCTCTCCGGGAGGCCGCGTGAGCGGCTTTGCCGCCTTCGCGGCGGCATGCCAAAGCTGCGAGCGCCCGAACATCGAGCGCCGGCCTGGCAACGCGCTGAACGTGGAGATTGGCACGCCGCACCCGCGCTGCCTGCTGAAGCCGCCTGATGGGCGCGGCGTGACCTGCAACGGCGGGACGCTCGACTACCTGCGCAGCGGCGGCAGTGTTCTCGCGTATGGCTTGTGTGAGGCCGCGACATGCCCGAAGTAAACAAAGGCGGCCGCCCGCCAGCCCCGCCCGGCCTGCGCCGGGTAAACGTGCCGCTGCGCCTGCCCGAATGGCTGGTGCAGTGGATGGCAGAGCAGGCCGAGACGCCTGCGGAGTTGATAGAAGCCGCACTGCTGAAGGCGCACAAACTGCGCCCGCCGCGTGCGCCCTAACGCGATATAGACCTCACTTGATGCCTAACAACGAAAGGATAGACATGAGCCGAGAAGCTTTCGAGGCGTGGATTAAGCGCGACTCGACACTATCAGTCGAGCGGGACGGCGAAGGCTACCGCGACATGGATGTGTATCTCATGTGGCGAGTTTGGCCCGCCGCCCAGGCTGACGCATTCGAGCGGGCGGCGAAGGCGTGCCACGAGGCGTACATGGAACTCACGCACGGAGTAGATCGCTCAGACCCGACCGACGATTGGGAATGGGGCGCTAAAAGCGATGTTGCAAAAGAACTTCGAGAAGCCATCCGCGCACTGGCGAAGGAGTCCAGTAAATGAGGCCAGACTACTGCCCCATAGGCGGCGAGCCGTGTCAGTCCGTGTGCGCAGACCCCTGCACCGTGACGCCGAAACCGCACGACGGGAAGCACCCCTACGTGCGGAGCATGAAAGGCTGCGGTCATGGCGTGCTGTTCACCGACTACTGCCTAGACTGCGAAATCGTGAGCGTGCAGGAGCAATACCGGAACGCGATCAGGGCAGTCCAGCGATGCCGGAATGAACTGCGGAGACTGGGCGTGAAAGTACCGGGGCAAACATCATGACCCCGCGCGCCCGACGTACAGACCCTATCTACAACGTATGCCTTCGCTGCGGCCAGTCCGGGCACTGCTCGGCGAGTTGTCCGAAGGGGCGGGGTAACGCTGGAGTTGAGCGGCGTGCGGAACGCACGTCCGACTCCAACGACGAGTTAGGTTGCACGCGAAACAGTGACGGAGGCTGATATGGGCGACATGGGCGAACTGTTCAATGCCATGAAGGAAAGCACGAAAGCGCACCGCGCTGAAATGCTCAAGAAGGCGAACACCGAAGGCTGGAATCGCCACACCGAGTGGCACTACTCGCGAACGTTCAACGGCAAGCGCATGGACTGGTGGCCGAGTGGCGGAAAGGCTCAATACGATGGGCGGATGATCTACGGGAACCGCAAGGTAAACGCCAAGATCGCCGAGCTGCTCAAGGCGACCTAACGCCATGAGCTAACCCGCGCCGCAGGCGTCGGCTTGAATGAACTGTTATGCCACACATTACGGAGAACGAGATGACCACTAAACATTCTCCCGGCCCTTGGACCTTCCAAGAGCACGGCAGTTTGATTCTGGACGCACGAACCGGATCCAGCCAATGCGCCGTTGCGCATGTGCAGGTGAACACCTACAAGGACGAGGGCATGCATAACGCCCGTCTCATCGCTGCCGCCCCTGATCTGCTGTCCGCGCTCGTCGAAGCTGTGGATCTGATCGAAACCATATCCCCCATGGAAGGCGACACACTGCGCCGTGCCAGAGCCGCGATCGCGAAGGCAGCGGGGCATAACGCAGAGCTAAGGGGCCGGCCGCTTGCGGACGGTCCCGCTTGAGCGCCGGGTTATGCGGCGCGTGACTACGGAGAAAGAGAAATGCTGAAACTTTGGGAAAACCCGATGCTGTCGATTGATGACAGGCTGGATGCGGCGGCGGGAGAAATTGAGCGGCTGCACGATCAGATTGATGCAGCGCGAAACGCGCTATTGTGCGAAGGGATGCAGCGCGACGAACTGCTGCGGGTGCTGATTGGCGTCGTGATTCGGTGCGAAGGAAGCGGGTACATCGGGCAGGACGGCCAGTACCTGAAGACGGTGCGCGAAGCAATCGAGAAAGTCGGCGCTGGCGAGACGGCAACGACGCATAACGCTGAGGTAACCGGCGCATGACGGCGGCTTTATCGCCGGCAGGCGTCCGCGTTGACCGACGTGTTATGCGCCTGGCCGCACTGTTTGTGCAGCCGGACGGATGCTACACGGGGTTGGAGGACGTGGATGCGTGGCCGGAGCAACGGGACGCACGTCGCTATGCCGGCCCGCTGCCCGTGGTGGCGCACCCGCCCTGCCAACTGTGGGGCGCGATGGCGGCGGTGAATTACGCCCGATGGGGCGGCGACCACAACAAGCCGGGGAACGACGGCGGATGCTTTGCTGCGGCACTGGAGAGCGTGCGGCGGTTTGGCGGGGTGCTCGAACACCCGGCGAAAACGAAGGCATGGGAAGCGCACGGACTGACGAAGCCGGCTGCGATTGGCTGGCAACGCACCATCAATGGTGACTGGGTGTGCGAGGTTTGGCAGAGCGCCTACGGGCACCGGGCGAACAAAGCGACTTGGCTTTACTACCACGGCACGAACCCGCCGTTTGAACTGCGATGGGACCGGCCAGCCGGGACGCACCAGATTGGTTTTCATGACCAGCGCGGGAAAGCGGCGAACAAGCCGACGCTCGGGCGTCGAGAAGCGAACGCGACCCCCGTTGAGTTTCGGGACGCGCTTATCGCGTTGGCACGACACGCGGCAATATGCAAGGAGGACAAGCGATGATTCATCTGATTGATTTTGACAAAGTAGCCGCTTACGCGAATGCACTGGACAGCGACATAACCGCCGAACCGTTTGAGCAGGTGCGTAACAGCAAGTTATGGCGCGGCTACTCTGGCGCGATCTACGGGTGCCTAGTTTCAACGGAAAAAGGATATGCGTTTGACACTCGATTTGAAGCACTTGAAAACGCGCATATGTTCCGCGAGCTTTGCCGAGATATACAGCGCAAGCGCACGGGTTGCGGACAGGAGCCGACACGATGAGCCGCGAAGCGTTTGATGCGTGGTACGAGCAATATCGCCAGACCGTCTGCATGTTGTATGGCGCAATCGATTGCCTTGACACGGAAGCTCTTGCTCCTGGATACGCCGCGCACGCGGTTGGTGTGGGAAAACTGCCATGCGGGTACCACGCCAGTGAGCAGGAGGCGATTGACGCGGCTTTATGCGACAGGTCGCCTCGACCGTAATGTTATGCACGGAGGTTGAAATGGAACGTGTTTTTACCGACAAAATCGTGACCGCGAAGAAGCACTACCGCTGCGACGCCAGCGAACAATGGTGCCGCTCTGGCTACACCGTTGCCGAATGCGAGACGAGCGAGCAGCGGCTGATAGTTGAAGCAGCCGAGGCCGACAAGTGGCGCATTTTGCCGGGGCAGGCTTACCGGAAAGTAACCGGGATTCACGAAGGCGAGTTTTCAACATACAGAGCGAGGCCGGGCATGGATGCAGTGTGCAGCGACCTCGATATGTGGGATGAGTGAGAGTGCATAACGACTGAATTCACCGGGCGCCGGAGGCGATCCGGTGCAATGACGCGTTGGGCGTTTGCCCGAAGGAGATAGTGATGAAATTTCTAGCGCAGATTCGAAGCGGGGGCGCCCCCGACGTATACGACAGGGGGCGAGCGGATAAGCTGGCGAACGTCTTGGTCATCCGCACGCCGCGCTTTCCGATCTGCGCACGCCAGCCCTTCGCCACCTTCTGAATGCTCGCCATCGTGGGGGATCACGCGGGGGAAAGATGGGGGGCGATACTGCCGGAATGTGCGGTTAATGTGTAGGTATTGACGCGGAGCGGAAAGGATGAAACCGGCGATGTGCGGGCATTGTGCTGGAAATGTGCTGGATATGTTAGGAATTCGTGGTGCCCGGAGCGGGAACGCCACCGGGCGTGCCGGCGTCGTTTGAGAGACGCGCGGGGCTTTTTTGGGGATTGGCCTACCGCGAGGCCATCCGCTGCCGATCAGGTATCGGCGGCAGACTGGCGAGCGTGGCCTGACTGGAGCGCAGCAGATAGAGCCACCACGCGGCGGTCGGCATCGTAGCGGTGCCGGCTTCCCATCGCTGCCACTGGCGCGGCGCTACACCGACGGATGCAGCGGCTTGCGCCTGGGTGTGGCCAGCACCGCGGCGGGCGCCGGCGATCGCGGCGGGCGTCGGGTTGATCAAGGATTTTTCTGGTGCCACTTGATCGCCTCCCTGCACAGTCGAGTGAGCCGCGACTTTAGGTCGTGCAGCGGCACGCCTCGTGCAATCTCTGCCGCTTGGAGAACGGATAGCGTTTCGGCTGACACCTGAGCATCGGTGTATCCGTCACCCTGTGCAATGATGAATTCAGCGCCTGATTCGTGCCGCAGCCGACCGGGCGTGATGCGCGACCACGCCCGGTGCCAGTTGTGGTGCTTTCCCGTCATGCCAGAAGGTCAAGGTTCGTGCCGGGCAGCACGATGCGGGTGTCACCGAAGTCGATCACGCTGATCGACTGGCGCGGCTGACCCTTTACTGCCTGAGCGCTTTTCCATGCGCGGAACGGAAAGCCGGCGATTTCTCCGGTGATCATGGCGCTGCGCTCGCTCCAGCCGTTGCTGGAATCTTCCCACTGCGACAGTGTTTCAGCGGTCTGGAAGGCCTCACACATCCACTCACCACCCTTGTATTCAGAATCGAACAACTCGTTGTTCGTGGCGGCTGCGAAGGTGTTGAGCTTGTTGATCAGTTCCATTTCTTTCTCCTGAGAGAGCCAGCTACCGGCGGCGTCGGATGGACAGCAACGCGCTGTCCATGTACGTATATTAGCACGTCTATTCGACGTGTCAATACTTTTTCTTGATTATTTTCACGCAGCCCGAACGACAACCCAATCCATAGCGTGATCGTTCATGCGCCCGTGGCCGACCGTCTCGACGCGGCCCACCTTGCGCAGCGCACGTGTCATCAAACGGCTGTGACCGGGCACGACGTAGCCTTCGAGCGAATCGACCTCAAGTGCGGCCATGATGCCCGGTAGGTCGGTCTGCAATGCGTCGTAGAACCCGCGCCCGCTGATGGCGAACATCCAGCCGCGAGAGCCATCCATGCACACCTGCGCGGCGCTGGTGTAATTCACGCCTGACTTGTCGAATATGGAGACCGACATCATGCGCGCCACGGGGTTGTGGGCATGCTCGACATGCTGCACACCGAGCGCGCGGATTAGACCCTGCCCGAGATTCACGGGCCCGAATATCACGGCACGGTCGCCATACACGAACACCTGCCCGTTATCGACCGGGATCAGGCGCGGCAGGACGATGTAGCGGGTCATCTGATCGCGGCCTGGTCGGCCACCCATGCCTGCAGGGCAATCAGTTGCTCGGCTGTCTCTCGGCAGGTTCCGTAGTTGCGCGTGACGGTTTCGGCAGCGGCATCAGGGGCGACGGGCTGCGCATGAGCGATTGCGGCGGGATCGGCAGCACCACCACTGGCGGCGGCGTCGTGGAGCACGCGCCAGCCAGCAGGCAGACGGCCATCAGGATCGCATTGTGTGGAGACATAGACGGGAACCTCTCGGATGATGGCGTCGGCCTGCTCGCGCACGATGCGCACGCGGTCGACGTACTGCGTGACGATGCGTTCGGTGACCTGCGCTTGATCCATCTGCACGCGGGCAACCGTCAAGGATTGCTTGACGGCTGCCGCGTCCCAGTCGGCCTGCACGCCGGATGCGCCGCGCACCCAGCACCAGCCGGCGGCAGCGGCGACGAGTAGCGCGAGCGCGGCCCACTTGGCCCAGCCGGGGAGCAGGCGCGAGGCGATGGCGGCGAACATCAGAGCACCGCCTTTGCGCGGACCAGCAGAGCGCGGCGCTCGTTGATTCCGTGCGTGCCGCCATTGATGCGGCGGGTGATGGCGGCGAGGTCGTCGAGATCGGCGAGGCGGTCGAGGGCGTTACTCTGCCAGTACCATCCGGCGATCCGTGCGCCGATGTCGGGGTCGAGTGTCCAGTCGGGGTTTTCGGTCAGTGCGAGCCCCAGCGCCTGGCCGGCGCGGGTGTAGTTGCCGCGGCCGGTTATCTGGATGGGGCCGCGGCCTCGGAATCGCCAGCCGTCGCAGGTTTCTTCGCTTCCGTTTCCGTTTCTTCGGGCGTACACGTAGCTGGCGAGCAGCACGGGCGCGCGGATGAATGCGCGGGCGTCGCGCTTTTCGGGCGGACAGTGCGGGTGTGCGTTCGTCGGCAGCCAGAAACGCGACGGCCACACGGCAACGATGCGTTCGGGCGTGGTGTAGCTCAGGTTTTCCTGCAGGCGCGTGAATTCTGCGGACTCATGCGCAAGCTGCGCGAGCCAATGCGCGGTGCGCTGTGGTGTCTCGATGGCGAACTCGCGCATGGCTTCGGACAGCGCCGCGGCCCAGGCTTCGGGCTCGGGGCAGCGCGGACAGATGCGCAGCAGCTGCTTGACGGTGATCATCGGTCGGGCCTCGGTGCGCCGATGTGCCGGCGGTCGAACATCAGCACGCCGGCCACACTCGCAAGCAGCGCCTCACCTGCGTGCGGCAGGCCGGCTGCGACAGCGAACGCGCTTGCGCCCAAGCCGGCGACGGAGCATGAAAACGCGGCAAAGCGCGCTGTCTGACCCGGCCACACGCCTTGCCGAAGGTGGCTCGCGAGGCAGATTGCGCGCACGAGGACGGCCAGCGCACAGGCGGCGGTGATGATGTGCAGGGCGATCACGTCACAGGCCTCCGGACTCGGCGCGGTTTTGCGCGATGCGTAGCGCGATCGGCAGCAGCGTCGGGCCGACTATGCCGAGCAGAAGCGCCAGCGGCAGGCGCATTGACTCGGTGCTGGCGCGCATGGATTCGACGTGCGCGGCGGCGTAGGCGGCTGCCAGTGGGGCGAAATACCCGGCGGCGACGCCTGACAGCGTGACGGCCGCGAATGCCCGGCGGCGCGTGCTGACGGTCGGCATCCACAGCGATATCAGCAGCGCGCCGAATATGCCGACGCCGAGCGCGTCCGGCTGCATGCCGAACAGCGCCATCGGTAGCGCGGCGATGGCCCCGGCGGCTGCGCCGGCTTGTGATGCGGTGGGCTCAGGGGTCATTCGGTCGGCCTTTCGGGGAGTGCGGGAAGTGCCGCGATTACGTCGGCCACGCTCGGGCGCGGCTCACTCGACGCCAGCGCGGTCGCCAGCAGGGCGTGACAGGCTGTCCAGCAGGCCGAGCGCCAGTCGCGCAGGGCGATCGCTTCGGCGTCGAATACCGGGTACGGGTCGCCGATGTAGGTGCAGGCGCTGCGCAGGTCGTCGTACCCCCACTGCTGGGCGCCTCGGTCGATGTAGCGCTGCACGGCATCGGTGCAGCGGTCGATGTGCAGCTGTTCGGCGCGCGAAGGCATCAGATGCGGGTCCACTCAACGATCATCGAACCAGCCATGCCGGCTGTCGGCGCTTTCTGTGCCGAAGCCTTGCCGCCCTCGCCACCGTTTGCGCCCAGGCCAAGACCCGCTCCCACCGAAGTGCCGTTTGCCCCGCGCGCCGCGCCGGTGGTCTGCCCTGCCGCCCCACCCGCGCCACCGGTGACCGTGATGTGAGCGCCGAACGTTGTATTGCCACCACCGCTGCCGGCCGTGGGTGTGACCGGCGTCGTTGCGTTCGCGCCGGCGGCACCTGCTGCGCCGATCGTCACACTCACGCTGCCAGACAACCCGGTCACCAGATGGCTGATGCACGCGCCGCCCGAGCCACCGGACGAGCCATCTTTTCCGTTCGTGACATCTGCGCCACCCCCGCCACCACCGCCCGCGCGGGCGGTGACGAGGGCCGCATTGGCCCAGCTCGGCACCGTGGCCGTGCCGCTGCTGGTGAAAATGCTCTGCGAGTAGCGAGACTTCGTGCCGCCGAGCGCGACCCACGCCGAGCCGGTGCTGATGAGCAACAGTGATTCATTGGCTCCCAGGGCAACCGAAGCTTCGCCGTTGATGGTCTGAGCACCGCTGACCGTCACGGTGCCGCTGCCGATGTTTGCGCACGCGACAATCCACCCCGCGCCGGCGGTTGAGGCCGCTGGCAGAGACAAGGTGAATGTGCCGCTGCCCGTGACCAGCTTGCCGCGATCGGTGGTCAGGATCGTGTAGGCGCCGGTCTTCGCACTCACGCCCGCGCCCAGCAGGCCCAGTGCGGCAATCGCCGCCAGGGCCGTGCCGGTCGAGCCGAACAGACCGTCGAGGTAGCCGTGCAGGCCGCCCAGCGCGGTCTTGAACTGACCTTCTGTGACGGCTGAATCGGTGAAATCAGAGAGTGCGGGCAATGCTGCCATGTCAGTTCATCCACATAGGTAAGGTGTCATCGACCGACCACATGAGCGTCGTGTCGGTTGCGCTCCACATGTACGCAGCGCTCGATCCGTAGGCGACCTCGGTCCATGCACCAAGGGCCGCGCCGATGCCGGCCACGCGGAAATAGGTCGCGGCGCCGTAGATGGCTCGCGTGGTGAAACTGTTGGCACTCGTCTCACCTGAGCGCGTCCAGCTCACGCGGTCGGCTGACTGCTCGATGAGGTAGCGATCGGCGCCCGCGGCCGGCTCCCAGCTAAGCAGGGCGTTATCGACGTCGAGCACGTCAGAGCGGGCGATGAGCCCACGGATGCGCGGGCGTGTGGGCGTAATGGGCAACTGCCAAGCATCGGCCCCCGGCACGACGCCGGTGTCTATCGAATGCACCGCGTCAGACTCGACCACCGCGACAATCTCGGCACGCGTGGCGCTGAGCGGGCGCACGCTCAGCACGAGGGCGCGGATGTACAGCGCCGTGCCCACGCCGAAGGCCACATGCGTGCGCTCGGCTGCGTTGCCGGTGTAGGGCGTCTCACTCGGCTCTGCATCGAGCGTGACGATGTTGTCGGCCGCGAAGCGTGTCGCGACGAACGGGCCCATCACCGAGCCATCGCGCGCGCGCAGGGCGATGTATTTCACGCCGACGGCTGACCAGTCCAGATCCTGCGCGAGCGTGGCGGTGTTGGTGCCCGCGTCCCAGCTGGTGATCTCGGAAAACTGCCCCCACTGCGGCATGTCGTGCTGCACAGCGATCAGGTCGCCGAGCGAGACAATCAGCCCTTCCATTTCGGTCGAGAAGGTGACCGTGCGACGCCGGAATCGGTTGACGCCCGCGATGAACATGCCTTCGCGCCACGCCTGGTCGCGCGAGGTGACGCCCACCAGCTGCACAGGTGCCACGGTCAATTCGCTGCTGCCGGGCAGCGCACAGCGAACGATGCGCTCCGACCAGGTGGCTTCGTCGAAGTAGCTCACGTCGACCGCGTCAGCGGTCTGATCGCTGGCCATGGCGTAGTCGAGCGAGAGCGAGCCGCGCACGATGTTGCGCATCGAGAACATCGCGGTCGGCAGCGTCTGCAGCTGGTCGCGCACGCAGCGCACGACGCCGCCCTGCGAGAACACGCTGGCACGGCCTGCACGGGCAGCGGTGGAGAGCGTTTCCCACACGGTCTGTGTCGAATCAACGCGCACGTCGAAGGTGTCGCCGCGCGCATCCCACACGGCGTCGAGCGCGAGCAGGCCGGCCAGGTCGATGCGGCTATCAGGCACACCGGCGCCGTAGTCGGCCCGCAGCACGTCGGCAATCGCCCATGCAATCGAGCGCGTGACGGTCGGCGCGCTCCACGTCGAGCCGTTCCAGATCGGCAGCTTGCGCGTGCTGATGAGGTTGATGCGTCGCGACGTCTGGCTGCTGAGGTTGTTCGAAGCCTTCGCGCGCACGGCCAGCAGCGTGACGTCACCGTAGTCGCGATCGGACTTCAGATACGACCGCAAACCCGCCCACACAAAATCATTGCCCACGGCGGGGTCAGCGGATTTTGTGCTCGTGCGGGTGAGCCGCACCTGGTAGCGGCCCGGCGTTACGCTGTAGGTGTAGCTCAGGCGCTGCGGCGTGGTCGAGGCCACGCTGTAGGTCTGGCTGTCGAGTGTCACCCATGAGCCGGTGGCCACGCCGTCGTCGTCGATCGCCTGCGCTTCGACCGTCCAGGTCACCGTGCGGCCACCGATCGAGCCGTCGTCATTCGCGATGTACAGCCCGCGCGGCATGACGACATCGATGCCGATCTTGTTGGTCACGGTGCCCGCGTTGGCAGCCACGAACGGCCCGAGCGCCACCGTATAGACGGCCTCTTGCCCGCTCACCTCGTCGGAGGTGACGACCTCTGCCGGGAACAGCGTCAGGCTGCCACCGGGCGCGATCACCTCGGTCGTGATCTCGGAAAAACTCGCGATAGGCGTGTCCGAGATGCGGATCTGCTCGATCTCGTATTCGCCCTGCCCGATCACGAAAAGCTGGAACAGATACTGCTCGTTGCCGGAGTACTCCACATAGGGCTGCGCGGCGTAGTCCGGGTAGCAGATGTGCCGGCCGTACTGCACGGGAATGGCCTGCCCGAGCCGGGCGGTGTTGCCCTGTGCCGCGAGGTTGTACGTCGGGCTTGGCGCTTGACCGTCACGCGTGCGCAGGCGCGGCACGCTGGCACCGAACAGGGCCGAACTCAGGCCAGTCAGGGCGATGCCGACGCCGGCCTTGATGACGGCCACGCCGATGGCACTGGTGACGCCCATCGACGCAGCCAGCGACGTGCCAATCGGCCCGGTGAAATACGCAATCGCAATCGTCGCGATCAACTGCAGCGGGTTGGACTTGCCGCCACCATGCGGCAGCACGGCAAAGGCAACATGATCGTGAGCGGCTACGCGACGCCGCCAAGCATGCGAGGGCAGCGGCCGGCCATTGACGAAACACAGCACCGGTTGCGAGGTGCGCGGCGCCAGCGGCAGCCCAAGCGCCTGGCAGGTCGAA
>OFRC01000147.1_pt1 | contig 20471 bp, 27 predicted proteins | sample 1543051 | NCBI WGS metagenome assembly OFRC01 (sample SAMN07774231, study PRJEB24372) | wastewater metagenome
GTCTCCGAGGTACAGCGTAGCCAGTCCTATCGTTTCAATTCTCATAGTTTCCTCAACCGTTTGCGCTCTAACCCGGCGCTCAAGCGGGACGCGCGAAAAGCCGCGCGCCCCTTAGCTATGCGTTAGCCGTCTTCATGCGTGTGGCGCCGGGCCGCTTTTGCCGCGTTGCTCGGCCATCATCTTCCGCAAGTCTTCGCGGAACTGTGGGTCGTCTTTTATCGTCATGCCTTCCTTCTGCTGTCGGTAGTCGGAAAGCATCGAGCACTTCGGAAAGTCACACAGCGGCCCATCCACATGCGCGCAACTTCCAGCGGCTTTGTCTCGGTACAGGTCGCAGCTATAAACCGGGTCGTCGCTCCGGTCGAAAATTCTTTTCAGCAATGCAAACATCGTTTTTCCTTTCTGTCGTCAGACGGCTAACACATCAATCAACCAGACCGGCTGGACGCCGGCTGGTTATCTCAGGCGTTGGGCGGCATGGTCGCCAGCAGCGCATGAATCGCGTTGATCGAAACCGCCTTATCGGCGTCCGGTGCCGGCAACAGTCGCATCGTCGCTTCCATCTGCCGCAGATCGTCCTCGCCGTCTGCGCCGATCAGGCCAACAAGCGCGCCGCGCAGCAGGGCAATGTCGCCTTCGGCCTTCCGCATCGGGTGCCGCTCGCAAACCTTGATGTGCTCCGTCAGCACCTGGCTTCCTGCTGCCGGCGTGTCCTGTGGGTATTCGTGCCCGCAATAAACGCAGGTGAGTATTCGTCCATTCATCGTGTCGGCTCCTGTGCTGGTGTGCGCTCCATGATCCTGCCGCCCTTGGTGCCGCTGTGAATCCACGCCAGCACTTTCAGCGGGCTGTAGCTGTAGCAGCGCGAGCCGTCGAAGTTCTCGCAAAGCGGTTCGCCTCGCGGAAATTTTGGCGGCATCTTCTGCCCTTTGCGCCGCACCAGCGTCATGTTTGTCCCTGCGGCAAGTGCGCCAGCGGCATCGGCGGCCATCGCTTCGGGTGTCATTGCTCGTCCTTTCCGGTGGTGGTCAATCCAGCTTCCGTTGGATACGGTTAAGAATCGCGTTCTGTTTTTCCGTAAGCTCCCTGTCCTCGGGGATCTCCGCGATCGAGTTGATGAAGTCGTACTCCCAATCGGTCAGCTTTTCCGGCTGGTCGAGGGCGTCTTTCACGAATTGCTGCTGTACTCGGTTCATCACTCCTCCTTTGCCTCTTGGGCGCTGTTAAATTCTTGCCGCTGCTGTAGTAACCGGACCGCAGTCTCGTGCCGGGTTTCACCGGGGCATACGTCCGTGACGAGCATCAGCAACTTTATATATTTGTCTGATATGGCGCGCAGCCGCTCGATCTCGGCGAGCATCTTCATGGCTGTGGCTTCGCGTTCTGCCATTGCTGCCAGTGCCGTTTCTTTCCATGCTTTCTCGGTATCAAGAGCGGCATCGCGTTGTAGTGTTACGTTTGCAATATCCGCCCGCAGCCGTTCGACTTCCATGCGCAGGTATTCCAGCTCGTCCATCACTCCCCCCTATGACCGCAGTGCGCGGCGTGCCATGTCTTTGTATGTTTCGGGATCGGCCAGCAGCACTATGCACATCGAGCCGTCGAGCCGCTCATCGGCCCGCAACTCGCGTCGCCATTTACTCATCGGGTCCGCAATGTCACGCAGTGCCTGACGCAGCCGTTTGTTTTCAGCTCGTAGATCTTCGATGGTTTGCTCGCTCATCACTCCCCCTTCGCCGCGAGTGCGGCATCAAGCCTAGCCAAAAAACCGCGTTGGTGCGCCAGCTCTTCTTCGCTAGCGTGGTTGACCTTCTCTAGCACCGTCATAACTACATCCAGATCAGTGCGGACATTACGTACTAGCGCGTACAATCCATTTAACTCTAGTACCAGTCTCGCCGTCTCAGCCGCCTGCTCGCAGTACCCGCACTGCCGGGCGAGTTGGCCGTGCCGGCATTGCTGCGTGGACGGCGCCCTATTTTCCTGCCAGTCCCAGAGAATTAGAATCGCCGTGGCGCGACTCACCGGAAACGTCTCCAGCAATTCCTTAAACAGGAATACAGTGTCCGTTGCACCTTTGGCCGCAAGGGTGTCCAGGAAGCTCTCACAGTGCTGTTGCATGGTGAGCGTCGAGTCTTGCTTCACAAAATCGCGGGGCGTGGGCATATTTGTTCTCCCGGGGTGTTGACAATCGTGCAATTCGGGTTCAGTATAACAATCGTATCGCAAATGTAAACCCCGGAGATGAGAAATGTCGAGAATCAAAACCCTCAATGTCACTTTGGCGGTGAGAATCGACGATCGGACAAAGAAAGCCCTGGCGCGTCGTGCCTTGAGTGAGGGGAAACGTCCCAGTGAAGCGGTACGAAAACTGATCGAAACCTATGCCCATTCCAAATCTTCTATCGGAGAGTGATGCCATGAGCCTCGAAACTGAAATCAAAGCCTTGACCCTTGCGATCAATACACTTCGTGAAACCATCGCCGGCCAGTCTGCCCCGAATGACGCCCCGGTACAACCCGCACCGGTGGCACCCGCCCCTGTTGCCCAAGTCGCACCCGAGATGCCCCCGGCACCGTTCCCCGGCACCGCCGCTGCCCCGACCTTCACCGCTCCGGCACCCGTTGTTCCGCCCATGCCGGCTATCGCGCCCGACTCGGCGGTGGCCCCCGGTCGCCCGTTCAATGACGTAGCGGGTGCTACCGCATGGGTGATCAGTCGGTACAACGCCCTCGGTGCGCGCGGCAGCGAGATCCAGAAGGTGCTGGCGACACTGGGTATCACGAATATCCAGGAGACCAAGCCGGAGCAGTTCGATGCGCTGTTCACTCAGGTGAGTGCGCTGGGATGAACACATCACACGCGGCTTTATCACCCTCGAAGCGGGTTCGGTTCAGTCGGTGCCCGGGGTCTGCGAAGTACCCTGAACCGTCTGGTCCCTCGAATCCGTCTGCGATTGACGGGACGCACTCTCACACGCTACTGGAGCGGTGCGTCAAGGCGGGTGCCAGTGATCCTCTGCTCAATGTCGGTATTACCCTTGAGGATCACGAAGGCACCTTCACGGTGGACTCGGCCCGCGCGCAGCGGGTCAAGGTGGCGATTGACTACGTGCATGCCCGTAGCGCCTCGCTGATGGGTCTGTGCGAGATCCACGCGGAGACTCGTACTGACCCATCGCGCCTGATCGGGCGTGACGATATGGCGGGAACCTTCGACATCGCCATCGTCGGTGGCGGAGTGTACGAACTGATCGACTACAAGGACGGTATGGCACCCGTGATAGCCGAGAACAACCTGCAACTCGAACAGTACGCGGTCGGGGTGCTTGCTGAGTACCCGGTACGCCCGTACCCGTTCACCGAGATGTGGTTAACCATCATCCAGCCGAAACTCGAATCGAAGGGGATGCTGCCCATCACCACATGGAAAACCACGGTCGACGACATCATGGATCGGGTGGTGCCGGCGCTGCAACGCGAAGGGTCCGCGTGTGACGACCCGGTTGCGCCCAGGATACCCGGTGAGGATCAGTGCCGGTATTGTCCCGCCAAGGGGTTTTGCCCCGAGCTGGCGAAGGTGGCACTCTCATCGTCGGGTATCTCGTTCCCTGATGTCACGTCTCCACTGGACCTGACGCAACAGGCGGCACAGAAGGATCCGAGTGCAATGACCTCGGAGCAGATCGTTCAGATTCTTGAAGCCGCACCACTGGTGCGACAGATGATCGCGGGGGTCGAGGAGGAAGCCCTGAAGCGTCTGAAAGCCGGGGGTCAGATCCCGGGTCTCAAACTGGTCGCGGGTCGCGGGTCGCGTAAATGGGCGCTCCGGGAGGCTGACGTTGCCGAGAAGCTGAAGAAGATGGGAATGCCGAAGGACGCGATCTGGCAAGTGTCGCTGATCTCGCCGGCCCAGATCGAGAAGGTGACGTGGCGGAACCGGAAAGACGATACCATGACACTCAGTCCGAAAAAACAGGCGATAATCCAGCAGGACTATGTGGCACGTATCGCAGGTAAGCCCACGGTCGCGCTGGCATCCGATTCGCGTGAGGCGTTGATTACGGACGCCAGTCCCTTGTTTGGTGCTGTTGAGGCACCGACACCGGTTGAGGCACCGGGTTTGCCTTCGTGGTTAACTTGATTTGATTGATTCCTTTGAAACAATGGAGAACTGAAATGACTACTTCCCTTGATCCACGATTGGTGTTCCTGTCCAACGTTCGCATCTCGTTCCCTCACATCGCGGTCGCGCAGCAGATGAAGCGTGACAACGGTGAGACATACGAGTCGTATGGCGGATCCTTTCTGCTTGAAGCCAATGACACGCAGTTCGAGAAGTTCATCGAACGGTGCATGGCGGTGCTGAAGGAAGGATGGAAAGAACACGTCAACGCGGCTGTTCAGGTGATCTGGGCGGATCGCAAGTCCCGGTGCTTCAGTGCCGGCGAGGAACACGTCAGCGGCAAGACGATGCAAATCCTCGACGGTTACGCCGGCAAGCGGGTCATCACGGCTTACAGCAAGACGATGCCGCAGGCTATCGACCCGAACGGTACCCCTGTTCCGCCCGAGAACACGATGGCAGCTCAGGCGCTCCATCGGAAAATCTACGGGGGCTGCCGGGTCAACGTCGCGCTGAAACCGTGGGCGCAGATGCCGAATCCCCGAAACAAGAACAACAAGGGCATTCGGTGCGACCTGATAGCGATCCAGTTCGCCAAGGACGATACGCCCTTCGGTGAGGCCGCGGTCGATGTGTCGAACGTGTTTGGTTCCGTGGACGCACCGCAGAGCGCACCGAGTGGTGCGTTGCCAGGGTTCCTGGGCGGCGCACCAACGGCACCGGCACCGACGTTCGGTGCTCCGGGCTTGCCGTCAATGCCGCCGTTTCCGGGCCAGTAACGCTCTTTCCACTACACAAGGGGAACGCGCTTCCGTGGGTCACGGGGCACAAGTACCCTTTGGGGTCTGGTCATGACTGGATATAAACATGGGTTAAAGGGAACGCCGGAATACGTCGTTTGGGTGAACATGCGTCAACGATGCAGCAATTCAAACAGGTCTGATTATCATTACTACGGTGGTCGTGGTATTCGGGTATGTGCGCGATGGTCCTCAGTCACGATGTTTGTTTCTGACATGGGCCCCCGTCCATCCGTATTGCATCAACTAGATCGTATTGATAATTGTGGCGATTATTCTCCTGATAATTGTAGGTGGGTGTTACACACACCCCAAATGCAAAACACACGTATTGCAAAATGGTGGTATGTACGCGGGGTAAGATACGGCAGTCTCAGCGAAGCATCTGCTGCTTGCGGTGTAACTGATTCCCGGATTAAAGCGTGGTGTGACGGGCGGAACGGTAACGGGTACTCCTACCCTCCCCGAAACAACTGTTGGTCAGAGCGTAAGTATGTCTGACTATGTGTGGGATATTGAGACATATGCCAACGTGTTCCTGATCACCATCGAACATGCGTACCTTCCGATTATCTGGACCTTCGAGATCAGCGATCGCCGGAACCAGTCGCGCGAGATCGTGGAGTGGGTGAGCAGCAACATGGACGCCCGGTTCGTGGGGTTCAACAACATCGGGTTCGACTACCCGGTGCTGCATCTACTTTTGCGCGCCGGTCACACGGATGCCATGACCCTGTACCAGAAGGCACAGCAGATCATTTCGTCCCAGGACGGCGAAGGTCGATGGGCGCATGATGTGAAACCCAGTGACCGGCTGATCGAGCAGATCGACCTGTACCGAATCCACCATTTCGATAACGTGGCGCGCGCGACCTCGTTGAAGGTAATCGAGTTCAATCAGCGCGCACCGAAAGTCATGGACCTTCCGTTCCCGGTGGGGTCGATGCTGACCCCGGAGCAGATCGACACACTGATCGAGTACAACCGGTACGATGTGTCGCAGACCAAGCAGTTCTACCATGCCACGGTTCCGATGATCCGGTTCCGCGAGGAACTGACGCACAAGTACAACCGTGACTTCATGAATCACAACGACACGAAGATCGGCAAGGATTACTTCGTGATGATGCTCGAACAGCGCGGGGTCAGTTGTTACGACTACAACCCGACTACGGGGCGCACGCCGCGTCAGACCAAACGTCACGAGATCCGGCTGGCCGATGCGATCTTGCCGCACATTCAGTTCCAGCAACCGGAGTTCCAGCGGGTGCTGAATTATCTCCGCGCGCAGACGATTACCGAGACAAAGGGGGTATTCAAGAACATTCAACCAATCATTCAAGGATTACCACCCGAACGGCAAATTTATGAGATCGAGAAATGGAGCAAGGGCGGAAAGGCCGGGCTAACCGCGACGATTGACGGGTTCGACTTCATCTTCGGCACCGGGGGTATCCACGGGTCGGTGAGCAACCAGTGTGTCGAGAGTGACGATGATTTCGTGATCGTGGATCTCGATGTCAGTTCATATTATCCGAATCTCGCCATCGTGAATCGGTTTTACCCTGAGCACCTGGGCGAGACTTTCTGCGACATTTACTCGTCCCTGTACGAGCAACGCAAGCAACACGCCAAAGGCACCGCCGAGAACGCGATGCTCAAGTTGGCACTGAACGGCGTCTACGGTGACAGCAACAACCGATTCAGTGTGTTCTACGACCCGCTGTTCACGATGCAAATTACACTCAACGGGCAACTGCTGCTGTGTATGCTGGTTGAGGCATTGATAGCGTCATATGTCGGGGACATCATTCAGTGCAACACGGACGGCATTACGATCAGAATGAGGCGTTCCGCATGGTCTGCAATGAACCGTGTCTGCAACACGTGGGAACAGCAAACCGGACTGAAACTGGAAGCCGTCGAATACCGCCGCATGTGGATAGCAGATGTGAACTCGTACATCGCAGAAAAAATGGACGGGAGTGTCAAAAGGAAGGGGCGTTACGAGTACGTGTGTGAGTGGCATCAGGATCAATCAGCACTAGTGGTGCCGAAGGTCGCGGAACAGGTGTTGCTCCACGACGCACCGATTCGGGCAACGCTGGAAAACTGGCCAGATCCCTGGGACTTCCTGAAACGGATTCGCGTGCCGAAAACCGGCGCGCTCGGAATCGAGTTGAACGGGCAATCGTATTCGCTGCCCAACACGACCCGGTACTACGTGGCGAAGGGTGGTGGGCAACTGCTGAAATGGTTGCCACCGCTCAAGAATCTCCCGAACTGGCGACGATTCGCCATCGAAGCGGGATGGGGTGTTCAGGTGTGCAACGATCTGTCGGTCAACGAGGCGCGGTTGCCGGTGGACTTTGACTACTACGAGCGCGAGGTCGAGAAACTGGTATTGGGGGTGATGTAATGACCACCGTAAAAGAAATCGAATTCGCTATTTCCGGTCTCACTCCGAATCACCGATACCGAATCGAGATCATCACGGCAGACAATGACGCGGAAGTGTTGAGTCTGTTGCGATGGAACGATGAGTTCTCGGAGTGGTTGCCACTGACATGGGAGCATGACGATGCTGGAACGTGATATTGAAAAGCGGGTCTGTGATTACGCTCGTTCGCGGGGATGCGAGGCCGAGAAGTTCACGTCCCCCGCAAAAGGCTTCGTACCTGACCGGTTGTTCACGGCACACGGTGCGCGGATATGGTTCGCAGAATTCAAGCGTCCCGGTGCAAAACCGACGCCACAGCAAGCACGGGATCACGATCGGCGGCGTGCCATGGGGTTCCGAGTCTATGTTATCGACGACATAGATGAGGGGAAGCGTATGGTCGATGAAGAATTGTCGGGATGGGTGGTGTGAAGTGTTCCGGGAAATGGGGGATTGGTGATGCTGTTCTCAAGAGAATGGGCCATGCCCTCGTCGGACACTTTTTCCGTGAGACCTATTGGTGATATGGTTCGCCGGTATTTGGGTCAGAGTGTTGTATCATGCGATCCGTTTGCGCGAAATAATAAATGGTCCACTTACAGTAATGATTTGAACCCTGACACAACTGCCGACTACCACATGGACGCCGAAACTTTTATGAACGGGTTGTCGTGCGTAGGGATTAAATGCGATCTTATTATTCTCGACCCCCCCTATTCTCCGCGTCAAATCAGTGAATGCTACAAAGCATTGGGAATCACTGTAGGGATGAAAGATACTCAAAGCTCGGTGATGTATTCCAAGATAAAATCAGCAGCTAATTCGCTACTATCCGGCGGAGGCACCGTGTTATCGTTCGGATGGAACAGTGTGGGTATGGGGAAGAAACACGGGTTTGAAATTATCGAAATTATGCTGGTGTGTCACGGTGGGGCACACAACGACACGATCTGCGTAGCCGAGAAACGAATATGAACCCCCGACCCCCCGAACAACTGCACGAGTATCAGAAGCGTGCCGTGAACCTGCAATGTGCCGGCCCCGAGTCGATGGTGTGGGCAGACCCGGGGCTAGGGAAAACTGCGATCACGTTAACATCGATTGTACATTTGTTATCGCACGGTTATCTGAATGCGGTGCTTGTCGTGGCACCGATCAAAGTGTGCCGACTGGTTTGGCGACAAGAATCTAAAAAGTGGAGTCATACCCAGGGACTCACGTTCGAGATGGTCATGGGCACACCGGATCAGCGGATCCGCGCGCTCATGCGCCCCGCGCACATCTACATCACGAATTACGAGAACCTCGCGTGGCTGGCGAAAACGATTCACCATTACTGGCTCACCAAGAGTCGACCGTTTCATATCAACGGACTTGTGTGGGACGAGATCGACAAGTGTAGCAACTCCACGACGCGCCGCGTCACCTCGTTCATGAAGATACTGAACCACGAGAGTCAACCGTTCAGGTGGGTCACGGGGCAGACGGGTACACCCGCGTCCGAGGGGTACAAGATGTTACACGGTCAATACCTCGTCGTGGACAAGGGGAAACGCCTCGGTGAGCATAAGACAAAGTTCATGCAGTTCTACTATCACAAGGAAGGGGCGTACAAACTGGTCCCTTACGCGAATGCGGAGAACGACATCAAGGCGCGTATCTCCGACATCACGCTGGAGTTGTCCGAAGCCGACTACAACCCGTTACCGGACCTCATCGTCAATGACATCGAACTCGAATTGCCATCCGATCTGCGAGAACGGTATGACCGGATGGAAGAAGAAATGTGGCTGCAACTGGACAGTGCGGGTGTGGAGTTGTTCAACCAGGCGTCCCTGATGAACAAGGCGCTCCAGTTCGCAGCGGGTCACGTCTACACCGTGCCCAATAATCCGGCGTGGGAGCATATCCATGATCTCAAACTCGACGCGCTGGAAGATCTGATCGACGAGTGCAACGGTCAACCGATCCTGCTGGGGTATCAGTTCCGTTCCGACGCGGAGCGGATTATGACTCGTTTCAAATCTATCGATCCGATCAATCTGACCGAGTGTAAATCACAGCGCGCGCTTGACAACGCCATGAGTCGCTGGAAACGGGGGGACTGTCGTTTGATGATCGCCCATCCCGCCTCCGCCGGGCACGGCATCGACGGTCTCCAGGATGCGGGGCATACGTTGTGCTGGTTCGGTCTCGCGTGGTCCCTGCGGCACTACATTCAGTTCAACGGACGCCTGCGCCGGCAGGGTCAGGGAACACCGGTTATCAGTCACCGAATCGTGATGAAGGACACCACGGACGACGCGCAGCGGATTGCCCTTGCGATGAAAGCGGACAGCGAGAAGTCATTGCGTGCGGCGGTGAAACAGTATCGACAACAACGGGGAATGTGATTATGGGACTGGTTGACTCAAACGGAAATACAGTGCCGTTCGGGACACTCGTTGTAAGTGACAACAATGGTTTCCTTTTATCGAGACTCATCGACGGTGACGGGGAAATAGACCCCATAACATTAGAACCGCGACACACGTATCACTTCAAACTGATAGACGCCAATGATCAAATACTGTGGATGATTAGTGACGTTATTGTTGAGGCTCGCACAGTTACAGGGCGCGGGTTCGGATGGTTCAGATGATTACTCGGCGTAGGCGTTCTGTGACTCTTGGTCTGCGAGTGCGTTGATCCCGCCGATCCCACCGACCTTCGCCGCTGCCGCACCCACCGGGTTCAGCGATGTCTCTCTCGCCACGGCACGCTTCATTGCTTTATCAAGAATCGGAATCGCTGCGTCAGGGTCTCTGTAGATCACCGAGTACAACTTCGCCGCAGTCTTGCGGTTCATGGGGATAGCGAGTTCTTTCCATGCTTTGCGTGCGGTGGTGGCCCACAGTGACAGATACCCAGGGAGCATCTCGGGTGTCACACCAGACGCCTCGGCGGTCTCCTGACCGATCTTCGCCATCACGGGGGTATTGACGCGCCCGCCCCATGCGGCAAGGTCACCGACTTCCTTCATCCGACGCAGATCGTCAGTGAGTGACTTCAGGCTGGTCAGTTGTTCCGGGGTGAACCCGTCAATCATGTTGTTGATCGCGGGCTTGACCCCGGCACCCTGTCTCTCAAGGTCAGTGCTGGCCGCTTTCACTTCCTTTTGGAACCGGGCGAGGTCCAGCAGATCCGCGTGCGCTTTCTTGCCGACCGACAGACTGATCGCCTCGGCGTTATCGGTCAGGTACTTGATCGCCGCCTCGGGATCGCCCTTGTTGATGCCGGCAGTTGAGCGATCCATGACCTCGCGGTTCAGCGCGGCACGCCCCTCGGGGGACAACTTGCTCAGGCTCGACTTCATCACGGTCGGGGACTTGATGATCCCGTCGACCATCGCAGTCGGATCGTCCTTGACCAGTGTACGGGTCAGGCGTGCCACTTCATCCAAGCCCGCGCGATGCCGCGTCGCTTCCTCTGCGATACCTTTGAATGAGGCTTCCACGTTGATACCGGACTTCTTGAGTACGTCCAGCGAGTGACGATTGGCCTCAAGGAACTTTGTGGCTGCATCGGGCTTCACCATCTTCGTCACGGGGTCGATGACCGCTTTACGGAAAAGCCCTTGTATCCCACTAGTCATTGCCGCAACAGCCTCGGGGTCTTTCCCGTAGCTGGTCACGAACTCTTGAGCGTTCTCGGGTTTCGATAAAAACTTCGACACCGCGTCACCGGGACGCAAGCGCGTGCGCCCATAGGTCGAACCCTGAAGCAACTTGGCTGTTTCACCCTCTCTCCACCGGGGCGCGAACTCAGTGCGATACTTCGTCAACGCCGTTGAATAAAGATCCTTTGCTTCGGCAGAAAGCGTGCTGTTGGTAACCGCCTCATCAATGGCGCGATGGAGATCACCGAGGTTCTTCATCTGCGTTGGAGAAAGCAACTCGGGGGAGTTCTTTGCCTTCGCCATGTCCGAGTTGATCGCTTTTCGCAACTGATCCAGTTCGCGCAGATTCATGGTCACCGGTTCAGCGGCGGCACCATCGACGCCCGCTTTCGGGCGCAACATCGCAAGTTTACGGATCGTGTCGAACGGTGCGCTCTCGGCGGCATAGGTAGACAACGGCTGACCGGTAATCTCCTCGGCTTTGGTAATGACACCTTCGATACCGACTTGCGTGTCACCTGCTTCCTTGAACGCTGCCTCGTATGCCGGTGTGATCTCTTTTGCCCGCTGCTCGGCTTTCATGGTGCGAGCGCGATCTTGTAGCACCTGGCCCGGTGCCACCGGACTCCCTTCATACAACTTGTCACCGGCACCTTGGGCACGCTTTGTCAGTGTCGCGGTCTCCGCGTCCAGCCGATCAACAATCGACTTGCGTACCGCATTCAGGTCTGCTTTCACACCGGGTTGGAGCACACCTTCGCTGGCGATCTGTTTCTCGATCCGGTCAAGTTGCGACACTAGTGCGCCGATGCGTTCCTCGGTGTCCTTGAGCACGGCACGGTTCATCTTCGGGCTAGCAATAGCCATAGCCCGCTCGACACGCGCCAGCGTCGGGTTACGCACGCCCCCTTCGACGAGGCGCTCGGACAGGGTGCCACTGGTCCCCGGCGACGTGATCATGTCTTTCGTGGCGATCAGTGCGTTCTTCGCCGCACCGAGTGCCGCTGACCCTTTCCCGATTGTGTTGGTGAGAGCCTTATCTGCGATGGACATGCCGCCCGGGAACCAATCTCGTACCCCGCTTGCCGCTCGCCCTGCTACACCAAGAACAGGCCCGATGACGGGTGCTACGGCTTGACCCCCCAACTCCATCGCGGCACCCATCCCGAAGTCCTTTGCGGTCGCATAAGCATTCTCGGCAACACCTTGAGGCAACGGTTGATCGTCGAGGTAATAGCGCCCCAAGTCGGTCAGTCGCTTGGCGCCCGAGTACCCGAGACCGGCACCCGCGATGGCTCCCACGGGACCACCGGCAGCGCCTGCGACTCCCCCCCCGAGCATCCCCAATGTCTCTACTCCCGTCGCAAGAGCGCCACCGAATACCTGTTTCATGGTTCGCGGCGGTGGGGGCGGCGGTGGGGGCGCGGCGGGTCCACCGAGAGCCGGGTTATCGAAAGGACTCTGGTCTCGTTTCGCACGTTCAGCGGCAACCCGCTGGCGTAGCACATCCGAATCGGGTGCTATGTCGTCCGGGATGTTGTTGATCGTGATCCCGTCTTTGGTGCGAATCGAGTAACCCATCAGAAGTCAACCTCGACCGTACGCGGTGCGCCGCTGGGCGCTCCCAACGCGCTGTCGGGCAGTTCTCCGGTATTCCGATACTCGTAATCAAGCGCATAGGCTTCGCTGATATCTGTTTTCGTTTGTTCGAGAAGTCGCTTGTAATCAGCCAGGTGCACCTTGAACTCGGGCGTACCCTGTGATTGCTCAAGTGTGGCCGCAGCGTCCTTTAGCAACTGAATGTCCCGATCACTGACGTTGCCGAGCGCGCCGCCTGCGGTTGAGTTCTGACGCAACTCTGTGATCTTGGCAAGAGCCCCCGCTGCACGGATCGAGTTCAGAATAGCCTGCGCCCCTGTCGCTTCGTTCGTGATGTTCGGTGTACGACCGTAGACAGTACCGGTGATACCCGAGAGACCCGGATGTATCGCCAACTCCTCCACTTTTCCGATCAGCGTGTCGAGATCGCGTGTGCTTGCGTTTAGTGCGGCGGTCGCTTTTGGGTATTTTGATTCACGTTGTGCGAGGTCTTTTGCCGAAAGTTTTACGGTCTGCTGTTTCGCCTGAACAGCGGGATCAGCGAGGCTACCCTGGATGATTTCTTGCCCACCGCCCTCTGTTCGTCGTAGTCCTTTCAGAGCGAGCCGCTCGTCAAATGACTGCCCGCTCGACGGGTTCAGATAAGGGGTCTGTCCGAGTGCGTCATCGGGTGAGACGTACACGGGCTTACCGTCTTTTCCGATTATCATGACCGGTGCGCGCGGTTGAAACTGAGACGGCTTGTTCGCTGCTCTTTCCATTTCCAAATTATGCCGGTTTGTTTCAGTCGTGCGATTCGACTCATAGGCATTCATCGGATCGGGCACCGCCGCCGCATCGACGATCCGAGAAATCTGATCGTAAGATTGCGGTATCCCGTCCATCGATTCACCTGATTGCTGACCATACGCAAGAACTTGAGCGAATGCTCCGGGACGTTGTTCTGGAGGGAGCTTGGCCAGCATTGGGACAGCTTCTTTGAGAAATTCCTGTGCGTTTTGTTGCGCGGCAAGTCGCGGCGCATCAGCCCTGTTCTGCCTGTACTCGTCCATCCGCATCGCGTTCAGTTGTTCTTCCTGCTGCGAACGCCTGAGCTGTTGAACCCGCAGCATCGAATTGAGCGGAGACTGGAGAGGGACTGTCGCCAGCGCCTGAAATGGAATGTTCGAGTTCATGGGCATGTCAGTTACCTCACCAACGAGAACCGTCGTCTTGTGTCGTACCCGGAATACCGTATCCGCGATCCTTCATCGCGTAATAGTCCATTCCGATGTTACCCAACTGATTCAGCGCATTCCCCCACGCTTGCGCCTGACTCGCATAACTCGATGCGCGGGCATTCCCGAGATCACCATAAGCGTTGTTCACGTTTTGACCCATCTGTGACCCGGCCTGCTGCACCTGGTTGGTCGCGTTCTGCGCCATCCCTGCGAGGTTGCCCAACGGGTTCAACATCTGGTTCTTGTCGTTGTAGTACCGGTTATAGGCATTCGTGTACTCATCCGATGCGGACTGCTGCCCGTATTCCCCCGCGGCCTTCAGCGCGTTTCCTGAGATCAGACCCCCGCGTGCCGCAGCTTGTCGATCCAGTGCTTTCATCCCCTCGGATAAACGGAACGCATATCCGGGGTCCGCTTGAAACTTGTCCGCTGTGAACTCGCCAGCGTACTTGCCGAAGTCGGGGTCAAGGGCGTTGTTCGACGTGGGGGACTTCAGCCCGAGTAAGGTCAGGTAGCGATCCTGACCGCTGAGTCCCGCCTCGCGGAACGGTGCCTGTAGAGCCGTCTGCTGCTCGAATAACCACTTCTGGTAAGCGATCTGCTCCCGAGCGGTCTGTTTTTGGGCGTCAGCGGCGTCCCCCGCCCCCTTCGAGCCGAGAAACCCGCTGGCTACAGTCGCTGCTGCCGCAAGCCATCCCATAATCTAATCCTCCTACCTCATGGCAACGAGTATACAACGAAGTTGAAATCCACATCAGTTGATGCCCATGAGTTTCCTCCCCCGGTCTCAAGGGCGATTTCCGTTGTGGAGTTGACGGTCGGGAACGCGCACCAGTTACGCAAGGTTGATGGGTCACGAACCGTGGTCATTACGATGGTCTTGGCGGTACTGGTGGTCGCAGACGACAGGGTGATCGTGTATAGACCCGTGCCGGAATGAGCGACGCTTGTGACCCCGATAGAACCGCTGACCAGTAAGTTCGACACCACGCAACCGATGGCTACCGGTATCAGCCCGCCACCGGCCACCGCCGCCGTGATCCGGTCATCGAGATACCCCTTCGTCACGACATCGAGGTCATTGACCGGTGTCTCGACGGACAACCGGAATGTGCCATCTTCCCGCATATCGAAGGTGCGAGGTGTACCGTCACTGTCGGTAGTGAACAGGATATTCAGATCGCCCGTTATCTCGATTACCCCGGCAACAGACTCGATAGTCTCCCCGGAACTCAGGGTGATCAGCGGAGAGGTGATCGAATCGGACGCAATGTCTCCGTTGAACGAGGCGTTACCGTCAACGCCGAATGTGCCGGTCACATAGAGGTTATTATCAACCAGCGTATCGCCCGAGAAGGTGATATTACCGAGAACGGATCCAAGGGTGACCGTCCCCGAGAAGATGTGATTGCCAGTCCACGTAATGTTCTCACCGAAGATGTTGTCGTACTCGATATCATCAATCGTGAAGATCGTGTTGTCGTCGGCGTCTTTCAGGACGAACTTGTATTGCTGCTGAATGTTGCCCCATACGTCAGCGGCACCGTAGGCATCCAGGATGATCGGGTTGGTGTTGCTCGTGCCTCCTGTCGCATCGGTGTAGGTGGCAATGGGAGTCGTGCCACCCGCCACATAGGTATAGAGTTTCCCACCGACCAGCATCGCGCCGTCGCTGTCGAAGAACTGGAGTCGGGGGACAGGGAGAAGATGTTTTGCCATGTCAGGAACCCAGTGAGTACATCGTTGTCACCTGTGTCGAGGTAAGTCCGCCTAGATGGAAAAACACCTCATCGGCCTGAAAGTTCGCCTTGTTACCATAGGTGTCCCCGGCAGCTCCGAAAGCAATCCCGTTCCAGTTGTTAGGCGACGAATCGGTAACCGGCCATGCAATCGTATCACCCGTTCCGTCTGAAAACGATAGGTTTACCGCAACACCGTTGATGTAGAGCGTGAGACCAACAGTCAGCGGATCAAGGGTAGGTGTCACATCCAGTACGAGGAAGTTCAACACGTCACGAGCGAAAGCCCCACTCGCGGTGATCAATCGATAAAAGAATTTGCTGCCCGCGATACTGTTGGTGCCAAGCACAATCGCCAGCGCGGTGGAACCGGTTGAGTACAGGATGTCAACGCCGCGCCAGTACCCTTGTGTACCACCCATGTTGGAACGGAACAACAACTGATCCGCTGCTCCGGTCGGAACAATGAACCATCCGCCGGCAGCGAATCGCTGAGACCCGTCGACACGCACGGAATCGGCATTCAGCCATTCCCAGTTTGCTCCGGTAAATTCTACCGATAGCGCATCCGCCGTGCCGTTAACCAGTCCGGTGTCCTGCGCGTTACCCGTGAACGAGAACATGCACTCCAGGTCAGCAGACCCCGCTGAACCGTAGTTCGATTCGATTGCGCTGCTGTCGAAGTCATGGTTCAGTTTCCACCAGTAGTCCAGCCCCGGTCCGCCCGCTGCACCGGCGCAATACGCATCATAAGTGATCGCCGGGGCAACCCCTTCAAACGAGACGTAGTGTGCGCCCATTACGTTCGATACCCGTTGATGATGACTTTTACCCCTGTCGCAACGCTTTCCGCACCCACTTGATCGAAATCAATCGTGACTTTCGACCCCTTCGGGATCACGGTGTCCTCAACGATGACCAGCGGTGTAGTTGCCGTTTCGGTAGTGAGTTCGGTGTTGTCGATGGTCGCCTTCGTCGACAGGATCGATGTGCCATCGTCGTTGATGTCAAGGGTGAAGATGTCCCCTGTCGCTTGCGCGGTGGTCAGTCCGACCACGACTTCGGTAACCGCCATTGAAAAGGGCCAGTAGGGAATCGTCACTTTCGCCGCGCCACTTGTTATCGCAGTTGTCTCATCGGAACACACGATCACCCATGACTCATACTGGGTCGCAGCCGCCGTCGAGCCGAGTCCGATGATATTGTCGACGGTCCAGATAGTTGACCCAAGAGAGTCCTTCAGGACGAACTTGTAGTAGACCGCCGACAACCAGATATCGGCTTCCCCTCGCGCATCGAGAATCACGGGATTTGCGTTGGCCGTATTGCCTGTCGAGTCGGTGTAGGTAGCCAGTGGCGTCGTGCTGCCCGCCGCGTAGGTGTAGAGTTTTCCACTGATCAGCGGCATCCCGTCCGAACCGAGGAATGCGAGTCGTGGGGTCGGCGAAATCAGTTTTGCCATGAGTCATTACTCAATGTAAATGTACCCGCCATAAATCGTGGTGAGTGGGTTGGTTGCCCACGTGGGTTGAACACCCTTGATCTCGATGTAATCCCCAGCCGCTACCGCGATGGTCAGTGCGGAGTTGCTGAATATCCGCTCGTTGGTAGCGCTGGTTAGCGTGGCGATCAGGTAGTCCGTTGTGTTTTGGTGACGCACATACAGGCTCCAACTCTCTGCCGTCCCTGCCGTATCCGAATAGCAGTAGATTTCCGCTCGGGTGATTCTCCCGGCTTTCGGGATATAGACTTTGCTCACCCCGGCGGTTGTGATTGGTGCCTTTGGCATGGTGCCGAAGTACACGGTCTGCGCGTCGGTCGGTGAGCTGGTCAGGGCTTGGACGTTGATGGCATACCCCAGTGTGCCGCTAGACCGTGACCACCCTGACCCTTCGACGTAGGTCAGGGTCTCGCCTGCGGCAAGCGTGCCCTTCCACAAAACGTACTCGGTCCCGTTGGCGTCAAATTTCACCGTGACCGTCGCCGCAACCGTGTCGTGGTTGTAGACGTTGATCAGATCAACTACCCGTTGATCACCGGCTGCCGGCGCACCCACAATCGCTACATCCGTGGTGTCGTTCGATACAGCGAGAGTTCGACCCGGGAGATAAGCAATGTCGTTAATATCGCGCCACGACGCGACACAGCGCACCTGGTTCGTTGTGACTGCGCCCGCAAGGACAATCTCGATGGCGTCTGTACTTTCAGTGAGGATCAGCATCCGAGAGTCCTCGCCATGACTTGTGGTGCCGTTAGTCCTACGTGGCTCACTTCGAGTGACGTGATGCGACTCACCTGACGATCCAGTGCTTCGGCCACATCTACCGGCTCGGCACCACCCCAGTCGGAAACCGAAACAGGGGAGTAAGGCGTGTTCTCTGCGTTGATGGCGAGTGTGGTCCGCTGCTCGCTGGCACTGACATCATCGAGAAGGGCTTTGCCCGCGGTTGTAATATCCCCGCCGAGTTCCGCTGTACCCACGACACCCGCGTTGATCTGGTAGACATTCCCGCTCTCCGAGACCGTCACGTCACCCTTATCACCGTCTCGTGCGGCATTACCGACCGTGGCAAAAAACAGGAACCACTCACGCGACGGGAGACCCGTTCGCCCGTCGATGAACGGAACGCGCGGTGCGGGCATATTGATGTCAGGCATTTTTCACCTCGACGTCAAGTTCTGCGCCCATGATCGCAATGCGTACCGGGTCAGTACCAGAAAGCTCGTATATCCGGTCACGTAGACGGTCGGTATCCCCGAGGCGACGCCAAATAGCCCGCTGTCCTGTCTCACCGATCTTGCCAATCGGACGCCAGAGTTCATTCGACCAATTGTGCCCACCATCGTTCGACCAGCGCAGCATGACCTCGGGGTCTGTACCCTGACCCGTCCCGTCGAGGCCCACACCCGCCTCGAAGTCTACTTGGAGACTATGATGCGTCTGTCGCTTCAAGTCATTGTTGCCCGGGGGTAACGCGCGCCAGGTGCGAACCCAACGCTGGTGAGCATCGTTGTCGGCATAGGCGTCATGGGACAACGAGTAGAATTTCCCGTTCTCGTAATCACCGACGATGTGCAGACCGTTGAATCGAGCGTACCCGTTGCCCCGGTGACGAGAAAACTCACCGTTCACCCATCCGGGCCGCTCGTGCCACTTCCCGGTCGCTACGTCAAAGGTCCACGTGTTGTCACCGTCATCGAAGGTCAACACGAAGAACTGGTGTCCCTTCTCCTTGTACGAGTAGGCAAAGGCGCTACTGAGCGTGTTGCCGTCAGCGATCCAGTTCTCGACGGCATGGTTCGAGACCCGCTGCGGAACGTAACCGTTCGCACGATAAATGATCCCATCGTTACCGAGCCAGATGATCGTATTGTCCATTTGCGCCCACGCATAGGATGAGGCAATACCCACCTGAATCGACGCACCTTGGATCCGCGCCAACGGGAACCCGGACCCGCCCGCCGCGTTGTACCAGACCTCGGTGGTTGTCTCACCAAACAACCACGCTTCCCTGTGGTCCACGACCACCGCGAGAAGATTATCCGCCTCGGTCTCGGCACTGGCGAAATCCAGCGCATCGATAGCGGTCCCGTCAAGAAGATCGGTGACCCACACTTCCTGAGTATCGGGCGGATTGAACACGAAGTACCCATCAAGGTATCCCACGGTCAACGCCCCCGGGAAATCAACATCGGTGATTTCAACCAGGACTTCAGTGGCGAGGGTGTAAATATAACCACGTGTGCCGCAGGCGATGAAAACCTGGGTTGCCGACGAGATCATGACCACTCGATCAGACGAGATCATCAGACTACCGACAAGCGTTGCCACATACGCACTCGTCACCCGATAAAATTCCGTACCGGAGACAAGAAACAGGTATCCGCCGGCAACGCAGGTTCCGCGTATCGGACCTGTCCCCGCTGTGCCGAGTAGGGCAAGACCGGGGCAGCGTTGCATGTACGCCGGCTCCTTGCCGTCCTCGGTCAATTCGGGAAACAGGTTGATGGTGCGATTGGCCGCAGCGTTGGTGGACTGAATCGCTGCTGATCCACCGAGAATGGGGGACTTCACGGGTCAGTTCCCCGAGTAGATATCGAAGGTTCCCCCACCACACCCGGGCATCCCGGAGGGCATCCGCAGCGTGTCCAGTGGCGTGTTGACGCGCTGAATCGCGGCCTTCGACTGGTTTGCCCCGACGACGACTTCCCCCGGTGCCGACTTTCCAAACTCGGCAGCGAGCGCCACGGCGAGATTGAACCGGAACATCTTGCGGTAACCGGGCGCAAGCACCAGTTCCGTCAGAAGGGTTGCCGGCTGCGTCAGCGGGGCCATCGAGACGAGGTGTATCTCCACATTGCCCGTGGGCACGGGCCACACGGTCAGAGTGGCGTTAGGGACAGTCATGGAGGCGCGCAGGAGCGTCGGCAGGGTACTCGTGGTGTCCTTGCTCGCAATCTCGCTGTACTGCTCGTCAGTGACCAGAACGAGGGGGTAGGTGACATCATTCGATACGATGTAAGCGTGATCGATCAGGGTCGGGCGAGTTCCTGTGATATCACCGGTGGCCCCCAGCGTGCGCGTCGCGTAAGTCGAGGGCCAGGTGATCGACTGGTCCGTCATCGCCATGACATTGATGCGATCGATCGACAGCGAGTCGATCATCTCGTTCATGGCGACTAGACTGTCGTTATAGGTCTCATTGGACGCAGTTTCCCCCTCGGCAAGCTGACCGATGAGTCGTAGTGCCCCCTCGATCAGCGCCCGAGCGGTTGCCATGCGGAGTCCTCATTCTGCGATTATGCGGTCGGCCAAAGACCACAACCACGCAGCGTGTTCTGGATCTCATTCACAACAGCCAGGTGCGCTGCGGTGAAGTCCGTGGACG
>OFRC01000150.1_pt1 | contig 20251 bp, 32 predicted proteins | sample 1543051 | NCBI WGS metagenome assembly OFRC01 (sample SAMN07774231, study PRJEB24372) | wastewater metagenome
TAGCAGCAAAGCACCATCGCGGATCAGTTGAGAGAACACGGACTGAGTTGAACATTGAAGGGGTGATGAAGATGGACCAAGCGCAACGCATTGAATTCCTGGATCAGTCAAAGGCGCACTTCAAAGCCGATATGCTGCTCAAGGGCACCTATAGCGCGGAAAACGCCGCGAACTTCAAGGGCTGCTCGGTCGGCTGCCACCTGCACCACATTTTCCCTGATGCAGATGCTGCCGAAATCAGCGACATGGACGAGAAACATTTCAAGGTCTCGAAATACTACGGCTACCCCGAATGGCTGGCTCTGTTGCAGGATACAGTTTTCGAGGGCCTACCTAACGGTGAGAGCGCGAAGTGGCATGTGCAACTGGCAGAGACGCTGCACAGCCTGCCGGATGATTACGATTGGCAGGCTGCACTGCATCGTTGTCATGCAGCCATCTTGCGGGTCGTTCTGCCAACGGCAGGCACTTCGACTGAGGCCGTTCAAACCGTCATTGATCTTCATGACAGAGCTGAGACCGATCCGGCAGCGTGGTCGGCAGCGAGGTCGGCAGCGTGGTCGGCAGCGTGGTCGGCAGCGGAGTCGGCAGCGAGGTCGGCAGCGAGGTCGGCAGCGGAGTCGGCGCTCGCGCCGACCGTCACCGAACTCAAGAGCGGCGCGCTCGATCTAATAAACCGCATGATTGAGGTGGCGTGATGCTTAACTTATTCAACGCAAAGCGCGGTGCGTCGGCTGTTATTTCGCGGAGCCCTAGCCGCGACGGAACAGTCAATCTGACCCTTAACGAAACCGGCGACTATCACGGCGCGGACGTCTTGATCAACGCGCCATCCCGGATGCTTGCCGAGTGGGCGAAGCTGATCCTGCGCGAAGTCGAGCCGGCTGCGCTCGCTCCCGAGATGGAGGCTGAGTGATGCGCGACTTCGCCCTCACGCCCGTAGGTCATCGCAGCGCCGAACAGATCCTGTCCACGCGCCACGCATGGATGATCGACCACGCCACCGGCGCCATTTGCCACGACGAGATTTCACGCCGCGCGCTGGCCAAGGTCCGCGACGAATTTACCCGCTGCAACGCGACGATCGCTGACGCGACGATCCGCGAACCGGCCAAGCGCCATCATCGCGCCGTCGTCGCGCAGGGCGTCGAAGCCCGCTGGCGTCTGCATCGCGAGATCATGACAGACAGCGCGCGTCACATCGCATGGCAGTGGCGCGTCGCGCATGGCGACCTGTCCGACACGTACATTCCCTCGGCATCCGAAATCGCCGGTCTTTCCACGGACGGGAGGATTTGATGAGCGCAGAATTCACGTACGACCTGAGCACCGACGACTTGCTCCTGAGACTGTCGGCGCGCCATGGCCTGACCACCATCCGCATGCATCCGAGCGGCGATGTTACCTTCCGCATCGGCTATGAGTTCGACGGAAGGCGCTCGCTCGGCATAGAGACCGGCGGCGTCGAAATATCCGTATGGCAGACGCAAGAGCAGCTTCGCCATTTGGCCGAGTCGATCCTGAAAACGATCTCCCCCGAAACGGCGGCGCCGGCCGAAGCCCATGCGGAACCGGTGCAATGACCGGCGCGATCCTGTTCCTGTTTTTCAACGTCGGCGTCGTCGCCGGGTTCGCGCTCGCCACGATCTTCAACGCCAGTGCGGAGGGCCCCGCCCATGGCTGACTTCACCGCCTGCCCGCAATCGACGCTCGACGGGCTCGACAAGGAACTGCGCATCATCCGCATGGGCGCCGCCATTCGTGGCTTCACAAGCCCGAAGGATTGCATTGCGAAGGCGCTCAGGGCCGGGTTTACCGTCGTGGACACCTGCCACCATGACTTTGCAGAGGCGCTGCGCCGCGAGCTGCATCGCCAGCGCCAGGAAGGCGAGCGCGCCAAGATCGTCACGGTCTACGATCCGCCGCCGATCCCGCTGCGCGACTATGACTGGCATGCGACCTTCGAGGATTTCGATCCGGAGCGCGGTTGGCCGATCGGGCGCGGCGCGACTGAGTTTCAGGCGGTTCTCGACCTCGTTCACAACATGGATGCGCACGATGTCGCCGCGTGAAAGCGAATGCTGACCATAGCGCTCTTCACCATCCTTGGGCTGATCGCCCTTCTTGCCGGGGCCTGCGCATGAAAACGCTCGATGACCAATACCTGGAGGCCAAGCGCGAATACGAAGCTGCGTTGGCCAAGGCGATCAAGGGCCGTTCCATCGCCGCCGCCATATCGCGCGAGCGCATGAAGCAACTGGCGCACCGCATTTTGCGCAGGGACAGCAGGAAAAGGAGGGCCGCGTGACCAACGCAGCGCGCGAAATTATTGAACTCAATCCGAAGGCTTCGCAGCCTATCACGCCTATGGAAATGCTCAACACGGCGCTGACGCGCGGCGCTGACATTACCGTGCTTGAAAAGCTTATGGCCTTGCAGGAGCGGTGGGAAGCCAATCAGGCGCGGAAGGCGTTTGACGCCGCGATTGCCGAAGCAAAAGGCGAGATCGGCCCGATTGTCCGCAACGCCAAGGGCCATAACGAGAAGCGCTACGCCGACTTCGCCGCCATTGCCGGCACGGTTGACCCGGTGCTGACGCGGCACGGTCTCACCTATCGCTTCCGCACCGAACAAGCAGACCGCATTCAGGTGACGTGCATCCTGTCGCACAAGGACGGCCACTCGGAAACCACGACGCTTGCCGGCCCCGCCGACAAGAGTGGCGCGAAGAACGACATTCAGGCGATCGGATCAACGCTGACCTATTTGCAGCGCTATTCGCTGATCCAGATGCTCGGGCTCGCCACGTCGAACGACGACGACGGGCGATCCTCGCATCCGCCACAGGACGCAGCAGACCTTCGCGCGGAAGGCGAGCGCATCGCCCGTGAGAACGGCTTCAACGCCCTCGGCCTGTGGTGGACGAAAACCATCACGCCAGCCGAACGCAAGGCGCTTGGTCCTGAGACGCTGAATGAACTTAAGAAGATCGCGGAGGGCTGATTATGGACGGTTCGGAACTTATTCAGGGCTCGCAAGAGTGGCTACAGGCCCGCGTCGGAAAGGTCACAGCCTCTCGTGTTGCAGACGTTATCGCTAAGACGAAGACTGGCTACGGCGCTAGCCGCGCGAACTACATGGCCGAACTCATTGCGGAACGCTTGACCGGCACCCCAGCGGAGAAGTTCACCAATGCCGCGATGGCGTGGGGGACCGCGACTGAGGATGAAGCCCGCGCCGCTTATGAGTTCCGCACAGGTGTTGTGGTCGAGACAGTCGGCTTTATCCAGCATCCGTCGATTGATGAGAGCGGCGCAAGCCCGGACGGCTATGTGGGCGCACACGGGCTCTGCGAAATTAAGTGCCCGAACACATCAACGCACATTGACACGCTGCTCGGGCAGGCTATCCCGGCGAAGTACGTCACGCAGATGCTTTGGCAGATGGCATGCACTGACCGCCAGTGGTGCGATTTTATCTCTTACGACCCGCGCATGCCGGAAGATATGCGGCTGTTCGTGAAGCGTCTGCCCCGCGATCAGCCAAGAATTGACGAACTGAACGGCGAGATAATCACCTTCCTTGCCGAGTTGGACGACAAGCACAACCGCCTGTTGGCCCTGTACGAGCGGGAGGCCGCATGAACGCCCCTCCGCTCACCTTCCAATGGACCGGCGAGGCGTTCCAGCCTGTTGGGCGCTTCGCCAAGGAATGCGACCGCTACTTTGTTGTGGGCGAGCGTTACCAGCTTATTGAGCATGCGGACAGGTCGCAGGCCAGCCACGGACATTACTTTGCTGCCCTTTCGGAAGCGTGGTCGAACCTACCGGAGCGCGAGGCGGAACGGCATGTGACGCCGGAACACCTGCGGAAATATGCGCTTGTCAAATGCGGCTACGCGGATCGTCAGGACTTTGTGGCCAACTCGAAAGCCGAGGCCATGCGGCTCGCCGCCGCACTGCGATCCGTTGACGATTACGCGGTCATCACCGTGTCCGGCAACGCTGTGTCACGTTGGACTGCGCAGAGCCAATCCATGCGCGCAATGGGCAAGAAAGCCTTCCAAGACTCGAAGCAGGCCGTCCTTGATTATGTAGCGTCTCTAGTTGGCGTTTCGTCCGATGAGTTGTCTAGCAACGCACAGAAAGCCGCATAGGAGGCTCACATGGTCGAAGGCGCGGGGGTTATTATCGTCGTCACGCTTTGCGTTATCGGCGTCCTGATTGCGGCCTGTTGGTTGATCGACAAGCGGGCGCGGAAGGGCATCGAGGATTTCGCCGAAGCCTACCCGCTAGGCGATGCGACGGACACGCCGAACGTGATCCACATGACGCGCAGAGCCAACCACAGAAGGGGGCTGTGATGGCCGATAGAAGGCGGCGGCGCATCCCAACCAAAGAGCGGGTGGCGATTTTCGAGGCGTCAATGGGGCGGTGCCATATGTGCAACCTCGCCATCCACGCGGGCGAAGCCTGGGACGTTTCGCACGAAATCCCGCTTGAACTCGGGGGCGAGGATCGCGGCGACAACCTGAAACCGGCGCATCGGAAATGTCACCGCGATCACACGGCGAAAGTAGATCAGCCGAACATCGCCCGCGCAAAGCGAAAGCGCGCCGCGCACATAGGCGCGAAGGCCGCCCCCGAGAGAAAGATCGCGCGCGCGCGGAAGGAAGCCGCGCCGCCCCAGCAGAAGGCGAGCGCGCCGCCGCCGAAGGGGTCGAAGCTCGCAGATATAGGCGCCCTGCCGCGCCGTTCCATGTTCCGTTGACCACAGGGGATGACCATGAAACCGAAATATATCGCCGCCGCCATCGCTTGCTTCGCGTACTTCGCGCCATTGCAGGCCGAGGCTGCGCGCTGTTCGTCCGGCAAGGTTTACAGGCCGAGCGCCGGCGTTTGCGTGTCCAAGGCGTCCGCGATCCGCGCCGGCGTTTACAAGCCGCGCTATGCGAAGGCGAGCGTGAAGCATCGCCACAAGCGCCCGTCGGTCGAGCGCGCCGCGCGCGTCAAGATCGCGTCGAGCGATCCAGTTCCTTCGCTGCGTTGCGATGAACTCTGCAAGCTCAAGATCAATCTACACGCTTGGGCCGCGAGGAACGCAGACTCTTTCAACTAGGAGAGAAGCAAATGGACACGATCACAATCAACGGAATTGAGTACGCGCCAGTCAAGAAATCTCCCGGTACTCGCGCCGTCGTCGTGGTTGATCGCGGCTGGATTTTCGCAGGCGATGTGACGCGCAAGGACGGGCGCATTTATCTCGCGAACGCGCTGCACGTATTCAAATGGGAGAGCCTCGGATTCGCGGGCATGATTGCGGACTCAAAGAAAGCTAAAGCCGACCTGCGCAAGATTGCCGATGTGGATATTCCAGAAGGCGCGGAGGTTTTTTGCGTCCCCGTTGCTGATGGATGGGGGTTGTGATGGCCCCAACTTCTAGGCCGGTAGGCGACGGCTACGGCTACGGCTACGGCGGCGGCGACGGCTACGGCTACGGCTCCGGCTTCGGCTCCGTTAGCAACAGCGCGCGTCTCCGGCCCGCGCGCAACGCCAGCACGGTCGGGGAGAATTGAGGGATGGACCTGTTCCTCATCCTCTACACCGTGAATGGCATCGACGCCGACGACTACGAGGCGAAGTCGAAAGCCGAGCAACAGCAGGGGAGCCTTGGGATATGACGACAGAACAGGACAAGGCGCACGGCTTCAACGAACCGGAGCCGCATGTGCCTCAGTATCCACCGGCCGTTACAGGTGAACCGCCCACCACCCCGGGCGATTATGCGGAGCTGGTGAAACGACTGCGGGCTCGCCTCGACGTAGCACCCGGACACGATACCGACTGCAAAAAAGCCGCCGACGCGATTGAAGCCCTGTCCGCCAAGGTGGAAGGCTGGAAAGAAGCCTCCGACCGATCCTCCCGTCTTCGCGAATCCGACGCGAAGCTGACTATAGAATTGCAAGGCAAGCTCGCGGATGCGCCCGGCGATGGCTGGCGGGATATTGCGAGCGCGCCGGGCGGGGAGCGCAACGTCAGCGAGGACGGGTGGCGGGACGCAGAGAGCGTTCTAGCCGATGAAATCCTGTCCGAGTTGAAGCGGGCACGGGCGAAGTTTCCGGGCAAGAACGTCACGTTCGCCGCGCTTGTCGAGGAAGTCGGGGAACTCGCGACCGCGATCTTTGAAGAAAGCCGAGATCGCGTCCGAAAGGAGGCAACGCAAGTGGCCGTGATGGCGATGCGCGTCGTCTTGGACGGCGATCATTGCTTCGATCACTGGCGAGCCGAGAAGAACCTTGACCCCCTGCTCCCCGCCTCTCCACGGAACGGAGGAGAGTGATGGCGAAGGTCTGCAAGCATGGCGAGGTCGGGTGTGGCGAATACTACGACTGCGGCAGATGCTCATGGGAGCGCAAGAAGCGGATTTGGCGCGAAATGAGCCCGGAGAGACGGGCTTACGACCGGCACTTTGCTCCTGCGCTGGCGTCCGCTCTGGACAAAGAAGCCTACGATTACGAGCCGCAGGGGTGCTCATGCCACATCAGCCCACCGTGCGGCTTTTGTTGCTCCGACGTAGATGATGAGCCCGCCCCCACCTCCACGCAGGAGCCCCGCGATGAGTGAGCGCCGCGACAAGCCGATCCTATTCAGCGCGCCGATGATCCGGGCGCTTCTCGACGGGCGCAAGACGCAGACACGGCGGGTCCTCAATCCGCAGCCGTTCTACAACGGCTACCATTTCGATGGGAACGACATACTCTGCCATTGCGATGAACTGCCGCCATCGGAGCTCCTGCGCAGGATCGGCAAGGGCCGGAACGCCTACACGGGGTCGATCCTCGAGGACGGGCCGGAATGGCTCACGGGCATGTACGTCGGCTACCGCCTATGGGTGCGCGAGGCGTGGTCACACACCGGCAACGGCGTCTGGAGCATCGCTGACGCGCGGCTCTCTGGCCGCTCTGGCGTGATCTATCGCGCCGACGACGACAGGCCGGGTTGCGGCTGGTTCCCGTCCATCCACATGCCGCGCGAGTTCTCCCGCCTGACGCTGATCGTCACCGACGTGCGAGTCCAGCGGTTGCAGGAGATCAGCGAGGAAGATGCGATCGCGGAGGGCGTCCCGCTAATTGGGCGCGGCAATAGCCTAACGGCAATATATGAGGGCGCGGATGGCAAGGCGACGATCAGTGCGCGCGATGGATTTCAGCGCCTCTGGAGAACGATCAACGGCCCCGGCGCGTGGGAGTCTAATCCGTGGGTCGCGGCCTACACGTTCACCGTCCACAAGGCGAACATCGACGCGCTCGACCTCGCCAGCGCGGAGCCCGCCGGATGAGCAAACGCGCAGCCGCTGTAACTCAGGCTGACGTTGAGCGCGTGATCCGCGCCGCCAAGCGGCAAGGCGCAGCGCGCGTCACGGTCAAGGTCGGCTCTGCGGAAATTGCAGTGGACCTGGAAAAACCGGCTGACTTGCTACCGCTATCCACACAGGCGGCAGTTGCCACGCGGAAAGGACGTGCCCTTTGCTAGACTGCATGGCGAAGTAGCGGTTGCACGGACTGATAGATTTCAGTCGCTTGCGCCAAGGTGCGGGGTTTTTGGGCCGCTTCATTTCCCCTCTAGGCGCTTACCGGAGTCCCCGCACCTTTTTGCGCCCGCGCGGCAGAAAAGCCCGCCGCCGGGTGAGGGCGACGGGCTCCTGATCCGGGCCAACGGATCATAACAGCCGGGGGAATGGGTGGACCCGGCTGGGTGCTATTGCGGGCCGCGCTGTGGCGCCCGCTGCTGCTGATCGCGAACCTGTTGGACGAGGAATTGCACGGACGCCTCGATGCCGCGCACGGTCACTTTCACGTCGCCTAGATCGCGGGTGATGCTTTCGACCTTGAGCGCGGCCCGCTCGTCCTTAATGGTTTGCTCCGTGTTGTCCTCGCGCATCCGCTGTTCCATGCGAACCACGCGGGTCTCGACATCCTTGATGCGGTTTTCGTTCGAGGAATAGACGAAGCCGCCGCCGAACAGGATCGCCGCCGTATTGATGGCGGATATGGGGTTTTCGATTATCAGGCGGATTATCGGGTGCCGGCCCTTTGACCCGCTTTCCGCCTTCTCCTGCTCAGTCATTCAATCGCCCCCGTTAGCGCCGTATTAACTCGCGGGAGGCGAGCATTCCCGGCCAGTGTTCGCGGTTTGCGCCGCGCCGCTGGTAGAGCGTCGGGAGGGTCTCAGCCCCGCCCGGCGCTCGCTATGGCTTCCACCCGCATTGCGTCGCGCCCCGCCGATTGTGGGCCAGCGTTTCGCTCACGCGGGCGTCAGACATCACCGCGAGTTCCGCCCCGGTCGGGCGGATCGGGCGTTGCGTCGTGCAGAACGTGTCAATCACGCGCCCACTGCTGCAGCTCGCGGCGACGCTGGTCAGCAGACAGAGCGTCAACGCTCGCGCGAGCCTCGTTCGCCTTGCGTATCTCATCGAGCGCATCCTTCGCGGTTTCCTTGCGCTCCTGTTCGACCGCCGTCTGCCCGGCCAGCTTTACAGCCAGCCAGACAGTGAAGCACGAAAACAGCAGCAGCCCGCCAATGATGGCGATGGTCGTCACTTCTCAACCGCCGCTTTCTTGGCGCTGTAGATAGTGAAGCCGGTCGTGACGATGGTCAGAAGCCCGCCAGAGACGGCGATCCACTGATCTTCCGTCATGAACTTGCCGGCGACGAACATGCCAAGGGCCTGGAGCGCGGTGCGGAATAGGCGCCCAAAGAGGTCTGCGTCCATTGTATTTCTCCTACCAATATTTGGGGATGTCGCGAAGAATGCTTGCGCTTTGACAGCCCGCGACGAGCAGCGCCAAGGCGATTGCGGCGATCAGTTTCATGAGAGCCTCACTTGTAGAGTTCGGCGGGTAGTTCGAAGTGAGGCCCATCAAGGAAGGCCGTGCGCTTCTGCGCGCGCCGGCGCTGCACGTAGCCCGCGCTCTCGCCCTCCGGGCTTCCCTTCATCGCGTTCAGGCGAACGTCCCAGCAGCCGCCCCATCGGATCTGCACTTTCTCCGCAATAGCCGCGGAGCGCATGGCTTGGGCGATCTTGAAAAAAGGGGGCCAATCCCATGACACTCTTCCGCCGATTACCGGCGCGAGGTCGATCGCATGGCCTGTCAGGTGGCGCGAGTTCATCGTCTGCGATGCGCCAGCCGCCACGAGTTGCTTCTGACGCGAGAGCGCGCGCAGCCCTTCGGTTATGACGAAATCGACGGGAGCGAGTTCAGCCGCGCGCTTGACGACGCGCACGAGATCGGGATGCACGCCCTTGAGCCGGGCGAGCGAAGTCGCACTCAGTTTCATGGTGAGTTCCTATGTGTTGAGGATAATCAGCGCGATAATGATGTGAGGCAGTAGCCCGATGGCGGCGATGCACAGCGCCAGCAGCGCGGCGAGGATCAGCGCGAGGCGGCTCACGTCTTCATGATGTAGGCGAGGGCGAAGTATGGGGGAAGATTGGCGTTGGTGGCGCTCGCGCCTTCGAGCGAGTTGGAAACGGTGACGCCCGTCGTATCGCTCAACGCACGATCTGTTTTCGTGGCCTGGAATATCGGATCAACAGTCGAGTTCGCCCAGTATTGACGCGACCCGCCGCCACCGCCGGTCGAAGAATAGTCAACCCGCACGTCGTGCGTATGGCCGGGGTCTGTCACCGTCGCTGTATGCGTATGTGATACGTTTGTCGCATCCTTCGAGCCGCCGGATTGCGTGTAGGATCCCGTGACGTTGGTTCGCGCCTGCCCGGTATTGTCAGCGCGCGCGCCGATGACGAACTTGTCGCGCAGGTCGGGTGTGCTGTTTGCTCCGTCGCACAGCGCCCACCCGACCGGGATACTCGCGATCGTTCCCGACCACATGCAGATGACGCCGGCGGGGATGAACGCAGCGCCAGCAAAGGCCATCGCGGATGCGAGTGACGACAAGGTAACGTCAGACGGCGCGGCGGAACTTCCCGAGACGTTCGCTTTGACTGTCCCGTTCGCCATCGAGGCAAGGCGCGCATTTGGTACGGCGCCCGTGCTGGTAATCAGCCATTCATCAAGGCCGGCGTTGTAGGCGCAGATGTAATACTGCCCGGATATAATCTCGCCAGAGGCGAGGTTTGTACCGGACGTGAACCGCAATGGCTTCGCGCCCTTGCTGTCCACATTCAACGTCACCGCTCCTGTGTTTGACCGCGTGGCGACGAAGCCGACAACAGCGGCGACAAGGGACGGCAAGGATTGAGATAGGGCCAGCGTGAACGTATTGCCGGAACCGCCAAGAGCGGACACGCCCGCAATGTCGTCGAACCCGGCCTTGATCGCCGCCATCATGGCGCGGGAACTGTCGTTCACGGTCGAGGGATTTTGCCCCTCCTGCCAGTTGATATTGCTATCCGCCGTCGCGTTGGATGATGCGGTTTTCGACCAACCCCAGATTGCCATTCGTCAAGCCCTTTTCAGGTTGATCTTTGCCATTGAAAGCTGCGGAAACTGGCGGCGGGCCAGGAGGCCGCGTTGCGCCATCGGTTCGGGCGCGGCCTGTTCCTGCGGAGTGGATCGGGACAAGAGCCCCTGCAACGCCGCCATCGGGCCGGGCTGCTGTTCCTGCGGTTGCGCCAGCAGGCCCATGGCGGGCTCAGGAGCGGCGGAAGCCAGTTGGACAGGCGTGGATTGGACAGGCGTGGACGGCGCGGAAGCCGTAGCCGGCGTCTGCGGCGCGCTCTGGCCTTGCGCAAGGGCAAGAAGCTGGTCCGCCTTCGCGGCGTGGCCGGACATTTGGCTGCTCACCTTGTCCGCGACCGTGCCGGGCGCCCCGCCGTTGTTGGCGTCGGAAGCGTTGTAGCGGCCGACCCTGCCCGCATTGATGGCGGAATAAACGTCGAGAAGCCCCATGCCGGGCCTCACGCCCGCGTCTGTCAGGTAGCGTTCTGCGGCCTGCATTTGGGCGTCGACGGGCATCCCCTCGCTGACGCCGTACTTCTGGCGCTGTGGTTCGCCCCACTGGATCAGGCCCCTGTGCTGGCCCCATTGGGTTGTCGGACCGGCCTTCCACGGGTCGAAGGTTCCAGCTGTTTCATAGGAAATAGCCGTGGCGAGGTCGCGTGGGGATATTCCCAGACGCGAAGCCGATGCTATGATGGATTGAGCAAGTTCGGGGGTCATGGCGTCCTTTGGGGGCATGACGGAGGAAGAATGTTTCGCGCGCTGTTCGTGACTATTGGGACAACCATCGGCTGTGTGCTGATCGCCAGCAGCGCATCATGGCTGTCGAAGGCGCTGCCCCTGTGGGCGTTCCTGTTGAGCGTCGCGGCGTTCTTCGTGGTGTGTATGTCTATCGCGCGCCGAGTAGACCGTTCAGACGCGCGCGCTCGATTGATTGCTGACGCAGAGGCGCAGCGGCAAGCAGCCCGAGTGTGGGAGAGATTTGAGCGGCCACTTGATTCCCGAGGTACGATTGTACTGGACGGGAAAACAGGATGCGTCCTGCAAGAGCCGGCGCCAGAACGCCGCCAATAGCGCCTTCGATTCCAGCCATCGAACCGCCTGCACCGGCGCCCGCGAGGCTCAACAGGTTCTGCATGTTCTGACGGGGCGCGGTGCCAGAGTTCGGCAGCGGCGACATTGCGGCCTGCGCCGCTTTGGCCAGTTCCGCCAGTTCGCCACGCCCGCGCGCAAAGTTCATGCGGTTTTGCCCGGCGACTTGCGTACGCACGGCTCCCGGCGTCAGGATACCCTCGCCAACAGCTTCTCCCGCCATCGTGGATGCTTTGGCAATGGGAATAAGATTTGCATACTGGCGACGGGCGGCCTGCAAGCGCAAGGCGTCTGCCGGAGACGCTACACGGGCCAGGGCGGCGTCAAGCGCACTCTGGATACCGAATAGAGCATCAGCCAACGCGGGGTCGCCGTTCTGTCCCCTGAGCGCCGCCCGCGCCGCCTTGTTCAAACGGGAACGGAGGTCGAGATACATTCGACCGGGGATCGACCCGCCTTCCTGCTGCGCAACGCGCAGAATGTCCTCAACCGCCTGCGTGAATATCGGCGCGCGGTTGTTCTGAGTAACCAGCCCGACATAATCTGCAACGGCGTTACCGATGTCATCGGCAAATGCCTTGTCGATCTTGGGCGCATACTTGGAACCAACATCATCGAAAACGCCGCCGACACGGGTAAAGGCGTCGTCGATCGTGTTCTGCGTTGCGCGTGTGGCATTTGACCCTGCCCGGCGCATGACGGCGGACGTGAATTGTTCGCCCTGCCGTTCCTGCATCCGCGCTGCAGCGCCGCCCGCGCCCGGCATATCGCCAAGCGTGCTTTCAAGCCAGCGAAGCGCCTTATTGCCGGTCCTCTGGCCCGCCGTGAGGTCAATGCCTTCCTGCGCCAGCGTATTGACCGCGCCTTGGCGTTCTGCCGAAATAGGAAGAGGCGTCACAACGCGCGACAAGCCGCGGGCCAGCAGCGGAGCGCCAACCCCGACAGCCGCACCAATACCCGCCCCCGTCGCCGCCGCGCCCGGAATGTCGGACAATTCCTTGGCCCCGCCCGCGCCTTGTGCTGCGCCCATACCCGCGCCGATAGCCGCCCCCTGCCCGACCTGACGCCCAAGGCTCGCGCCGCGCGCGATCTGCGTGCCGGGAATGACCGCCGTGGCGACGGAACCGCCGACCTGACCCGCCCCGTAAGAAATCGGATTGGCTTTCTGTGCGGCGTCATTTTCCGCGCGGACGCGATCACGTTCCGCCGTGTAGGACTGCGAAGCGCCGGAACCGAGCCCGAGCTTTTCGGCAAGCATCCGCACGCCGCCCGCAATCACATCAGGAGCGCCCATAGCGCCGAACGTGGTCTTGCCAGCCGCCGAACCCGGCAGCGGAGACGCCGCGCCGAGCCCCGCAATCTCATCGGCAAAATCAAACGTCGCGCCCTGCACAGCGCCGCGCCCGGCGCTTTCGCCCATCGATGGGCCAACATCGCCCGACGCCTTCATGCCCTTGGAGGCGCTTTGCGTAATGGACGCAACAAAGGCGTCTTGCTGGTCGCGAGGCATGGAAACAAACTCGTTTCCAACTTCAACGCGGCCTACGCCGTCAATCTCGATTATGGGCATGTTGGTTCCTTACGGAAGGATGCGCCAAGACGGGGCAGCGTTCAGCGGGGAGCCCGCAGCCGTAGGAGACGCAGGATCAATGCCCGCTTCACGACGGAACCGCTTTCGCATTTCAGAGAGCGTCGTCAGCCCGGTTTCAGCATCGGCGGCGTCAAGGCGAGGCAATGTCAGTTGCAGGATACGGCGTTCGCTTTCCGTGATCTGGCCCTGGCCCTTCATGGAAATTTGCGCCTTCATTAGCTCCAGTTCTTTCGAGGCCGCCTCGTAATCTTGCCGGGCCTTTTCCGCCTCTGTGCCGAACACCCCGCCGATGAATCTGCTTGTGCCGCTGGCGCTGACCGGGCCGACCGCATTCAATCCTTTTAGCTTCGTATAAGCAGCCTCAGCGCGATCAAGGAATGGGCTGACGTTTTCGTAAACCTTGCGCTTCGTGACAGCGACTTCTTCGCTCTTGACTTGCGCCTTGGCGCGCTCCTTGCGCAGCGTGTCCTCATCAACCGCCCCCGCCGCTTCTGTAGAACCGACAACCGGGCCGGTCGTTTCGCCGGGGCGCAGCCATACCTGTTCCGTCGTCCCGTCTGGCCTTTTGCGTTCGACAAGTTGCGGCTTTTCAACGGGGAACTTCTGAAACGCTTGCTGCAATGCAGGGCCGGCAGCGCCAGACTGGATGAGGCCCATTGCCTGCTCCACCGGAATACCAAGCCGTTCGGACAGCAGTTTCGCAGTCTGGTTTTGGCCCTGCGCCTTCTGCTGCTGCAACCCCAACTGCGCATTGACAACGCGCGACCTGTTCGATGCTTCATTGGCGCGCTGTACGTTCTGCGCCATGTTGCCGGGGGACGCGACCGCGATCCCGAGATTAATCAGGCCATCGCCCGGACCGCCCTGCCCATAGATGCGACCAAGGCCAGCCGCCGCGTTGCCAAGCGACGACAGAAGCCCGCCTTGCGGTTGCTCAGGCTGTTGCGGCTGCTGCATGGCGGCGCCGCCGGGCAACTGCATGGGCGCGCCGGGCTGTGCGGTCTGCTGCGTCATGGGGCCGGCTTCCACCGCGCCGGGGGCGGGGGCGTCAGCCCGACCAAGCAGGCCGACCGGCATAATGCCGGGGTCCATCTTCATGGGGCCGGCGCCAAGTTGCGGCATTCCACGCTGGTTGAGCATTCCCGGCAACGTCGACGGGTCGCCAATCTCGCCGCCCGTGCTGTATCCATGCGCGGGCATGGCGCCGCTCGTCGCGCCGCGCGCGTTAATCTCATCCCACAATGCCTGCGGGAAGCCAGACGGCGCCTGTGTCTGCGGCCCGAAATTGAGAAGCCCAAACGGGTTCATTTATGCTGCCTCCGTCGCAAGGTCATAGCGGACGGCCTTGATGCCTGTGGCCGCGTCCGTCGCCACCGCGTCAGGCCGGTGCATTTCGACCTCCTGCGCGAGCAAGCCAATCTGCGGGCGGGAGTCGCCCTTGTAGCGATACGAATAGACGTTCAGGCCGTTGTGCAGCCGGCCAACCGGCACGATGTCTTCCTTCGCGCGCGCATCGGACAGCGTGAACAGGGATGACAGAGCTGACCCGATACCCGATGCCGCGCTTGCGCCGCCGGCGGGAGCCGCAAACATATTGCCGAATGCGCCCAGTCCACCAAGCAATCCGCCAACCAGAGGCATGCCGCCGCTGGTCTGCTGCGTCTGTGTCCCTGTGCTTGTCCCGCCAAGACCGCCGATGCCGCCCGCGATCTGCGCCAGATTGCCGACCTTCGTCCACGGGTTTTCATTCGCCTTGTCGATGAGGGCTTGGTTGTAATCCATGCGCTGACCGCCAATCTGCATCTTGGATTGAGCGTCGATGTTCTGCGCCTGGTTGAGCGCCGGAATGGCCGATGCGCCGGCAAGCGTGTTGCCGTATGCCTGTTGGCCCAAGCCCGCCATGGCGCCATAGCCGCCTAGATTTCCCGACAGGCCCGCGTTGGCGAAGTTCCCCAACTGCCCGATGGCGCTCAACTGGTTTTGCGTGTCCGTGTTATAGGCGTTCATCCGCGCGTTGGTCGCGATATTGCCGAGCGTCGATCCGAGCGCGCCGGAATGAGCGCCGGAACCATAGCGGCCCGATGCGGAAAACTGACGGTTGGCAGTCGCCGCCGCATCGTTCATCGCGTTGCTGATGGCGTCATTCAGGTATGGGTTGTTATCCCTCATTGCGCCGGAAGCGTAGGGATCGAGATAGGACTTCGCCGCGCCCATATCCGAATTGAACGTGCCGAGCGCGCCGCCTATGCCGCTCATGGCGCCCTGCTGACCCGCCGCAAAGCCGCCGTCACTCAGAACGGAGCCGATGTTCGCCGCCGACGAACCCGCAAGATTGCTCATCGTCCCGGCGTTGGCGTTCGCCAGCACCTTGTCCTGGCCCGCCGTTACGTTGCTGTCCATGCCGGCGACGCCCGGCCCCTGATAGGTCGAGTTGAAGGCGTCCATCGCCCCACCGAGCGCTGATTTCAACGCTGGCTGCGCCGGCGCCCACGGGTCGCTTTTCGTGCTCGTGTTAGTCGTGGTGGTGCCGCCCATATCAGAGCTTCCTTTCCAAAATCACGCCCTTGGTGCGGTATTCAGGGCCAAACCGCTCCACCATGCCGACGCGCGAGAATGATCGCATCGCCACGCAACCCTGCGAACGCGCCCACGCCTCAACCATCGGGATTGATCCTTCTGCCGCGCGAAAGTCGCCGCCCATGGCGATCCAGACGCAAGCGCCATCATCTGCAATGATGCCTGTGACCGCCGCTGCAACCTGTTCGTTATCCCGCTCGTATATCCAGAGTTGGTGCCGGCCTTCCTCGCAAGCCTCGCGCAAGTCTTCCGCGTCACATGGCAGAGGTCCGCGCCTGCAGGCCGCTCGAATGAAAGGTTCAGCAAGCGGCCACGCGGCGGCGACGTGTTCCGACCGGACAGGGACAAGCATCAGACCTTCGTTAGCCTGAACCAGGAACCGGCGAGCACCGTGGTAGTGCCCGTTGCGTTGCCACGGTTCCATTGGACGACAGCATTGCCAGCCGTTGAACCGGTCGAGATGTAGCCCCGGAAGCCGGTTGCCTGTTTGCCTGACGTGCTGTTCAATCCAGCATCGCCGGTTGACCCACCAAGGACGGCAGCGGCGCCTGCGCCCGTTCCGAATCCATTCTCCTCGATAATCAGCGCCGTCGCGCCGGATGGCCCATCGATAGCCATGATGATATTGCCGCCGCTCGCCGTATAGAACACGGCACATTCAGCAAGATAGACGGTGTTGGCCTCGACCGCGAGCACGAGGTCAGGATCATCCGTCAGAATTATGCTGGTGTTGCGCGCCGTGTTGGCTGTCTTGAGCACGCTTGTTGTCGGCTGCTGAACGGTCGCCCATTGCGGGTTCGCGGCGGCCCCTTGCGTCTGCAGGAACTGGCCGCTTGTGCCGGGATCGAGCTTCGCCCACGCCGACGCGCCGCGATAGACGATAGCGCCCTGCGTCGTCCCGAGTATGCTATCCAGAATAGCGCTCAGTTCGGAAGCTGACGGGGCCGCAGATACGCCGCTGATGTTCGCCATGATGCGTTTATCAGCAATGGCTGGAGGACTGTAGGCGGCGGCAGAGATGGCGGTGGCCACGAAAGCCGTCGTCGCAACGCTTGTATCGTTATCGCCCGCCGTGGGCGTCGGGGCCGTAGGATTGCCCGTCAGGGCCGGCGACGCCAATGGCGCGTAACTGGCCAGATTTGCCTTCACATAAGCCGTGGTCGCAACCGACGTATCATTGTCGGATGTCGCAGGCGTCGGCGCTTGCGGATCGCCCGTGAAGACAGGATCGGCCAACGGCGCGTATTCGTTCTGCAACTGCATAGCGATCTGACGAATGGCTGATTCAGCCCTCTGGCTGTTCGCCTCGCCAATGCCGGGAAGACGTGGCGCGCTCATCTATCGCGTCCCTTCCTCTGTGCCTTCGACATCGACGCCTCTCAGATAGGTCCATGACGTTCCGGCGGGGATGCGAACGCGGCCCGTCATGAAGCGCCCCGAAACACGGATTGGCGCATAGCCCCTGACGCCGGTAATGGCCTCAACCGTCTGCGACTTGCCGTCTTCAAGACGGGAACGCTGCTTGATCGACACATAGGCGGGGAATCCGTCTCCGATTGGCGCAACCTCGCGCGTCATAAGGCGACGGTCCATCGCAACAGCGCCTTCCGCAGTCTCTACAATCGCCTCCAGCGTCGAACCGTTGAAGAACCCGAGTTGATGGCTTGTGTTGAAGGCGGAAAGCGCCTCCTGCGTCTGCGTAATGAAGCCGTCGAGGGAAACCGTCAGCGCGTCCAGTGTGCCGATCGTGTCGAGGCTTTCCAGCGTCACGGATACAGGTGAAGACTTGCCGATGAACTCGACAGAGATTTCGGCATTTGACCATCGGTCTTTCGCCCAATCGTAAATCAGGCACTTGTCCAGATAGGATGTGGCCGAGTTGGCCCTTGACTTGTAGGCCCAGAACACACGCTGCGATGACGGATCAGCCGCCCCGATCAGATAGCGCGGATCAGAAACGTCCGCGTCATCAAGAAACGTCTGATTGACCTTGTTGGCCCCTATGGGCGTCAAGCCGCCGGATGCGTCAACGCGGTAGAAGCCATCCGCCGCGTAGAAGAACAGCGAGGAATGGCTTTCCGTCAGGCTGTATGGCATGTACAAACCGCGATCTTTAGAAATGCGGTTGAAGTCGAATATCGTCGGGCTGACCGGGTTGAAGATCATCCGGCGGATGGCGTTGTCCTGAAAGACGATACCGAACTCGCCGCCGCCGACCCCGCGAACAAACCCACCGTCGGGGAAATCCTGATAGTCCGACGAAGACCCCGGTCCAGGCGTCCATCCCGTAATATCGTTGATATCCGACCAGTGGATGCGCGCCGGGTTTGAAGTCAGCCCCATAAGCACGAGGAAATCGCCAATGACGGACACGCGCCTTGCTTGCGGAGGCGTGCCGCCAAGATCAGCGAACGCGGACGAAGACGACAGGTCATAAACCTGCGGCGCATTGCCGTTCGTGACCGCAACCACGTTTGACCCGAACTGCGCAAAGGACCAGTATTCTCGTGTTGCGACCGTATAGTTCCCAACCTTGGAAACGTCTGCCCAGGCGCGCGTTGACAGATTGAGTTTGTACAGTTTGGTTGATGTGCCGGCGAAGATATGAACCGTGTTGGAACTATCGACGCAGGAGAAATACCCGAGGCACCGCGCTGCAAGCGCATTCGTGAAGCTGGCCACATCGCGAGCCGGCGCGTAGCCGTTCGTTCCCGGAATGACGTTCTTGACGTATGCCGTGCCGGGCGAGTCGAAGCTCGCAATATCCGGCAGATAATCGCCAAAGAGTATCTTCGTCATCTATGGCGCCCTAATTCGCTGGTTTCCCGAGCGCCGCGTTCATGGCCGCTGAGGTCGTGGCGTTGTCCGATGGCGAGTTGAGCGAGAAGCCCGGCGTTTTGGTGTCGAATACCGCCGATCTGTTCTGGTTGAGCGCCGCCTGAATAGTTTGGACAACTGTTGAGCCAAGAACCGTCATGCGCTGCTGATCGTTCAGGAACGGCGCGGCGTGCATCAAGGCCGTGTAGAGATACAAATCGGGGTTATAGGTCATAACCCAATTCGTCGTGTTGGATGCGAGGTCGGGTATCGACTGGTAATAGCGGAAAGCATACGTGTAGCTTTGGTCCGCGACGGGGGCGACCTCTATCTTGCGCCCGACGATGGCGAAAAACTTCGGATGGCTCGCCACTTTGAGCCTGTGCCGGCGGATCATGACAAGCTGCTCGACGCTGATCTGTTCGACAACCTTCGTCGGATCGCTCGCGTTGAACATGATGACCGGCTCAAGCATATCGGTCGGGGCCGCGACCTCGTAATCGCTCGTCGCCAGAGAAAGGGAAGCGGACCCGATCATGCGGGTGTCGCGCAGCACCTTGTTGAGGGTCGCTTCCGCAAGCGTGATGAAGTCGGGGATCCGGTCTGCAAGGTCCGTTCGCGCCAGCCAGTCGGCAAGGGCGGATTGAAGATCGGAATAATTGGCGAGGGCCATCACTTAGCTCCTAGAACTGCATCGGCTCAATCAGGCCTGTGCGCGTCATGGACGACGTGACGGCGCGCAGTGAATAAAGCGCGTCCATCTCGGCCTTGGCGCAAAGCATGGCCTTCTCAGCTTCCATTAGAACGTCGCGGAACAGAAGCATTTTCGCCCGGTGACGGATCAGCGTTTCCGCGTCCGTCATCCACGGGTTATCGCTTTCGGCGTCGCTTGCCGGGGCGTCGATCCTGAACTGGCCGACCATCCTGATCTGATATTCCTGATCCGGTACCGGATAGAGATAGACCGTCCGGTTGAAGTAGCTGTATTGGTACGGCTGGCCCTGCGTCGAAGCGTTGTTGAGAAGCCGCCACCGCGTCGGGTCCATTCTCTTGATCCGGTATTCGTTGCCGCTCACCGTCACGAACACGTCGTCCACGTCGTAGGCCACGGGAATGTAGGGCTGGTCGCTCGCCGCATACGCCGCCTGCGTCGCGACCGCCTGGAACTCCACGTCGTTGCGCTCGTTCCAGTAGAAGCGTTGCGTCTGGTAATAGCCGATCGCTTCGTTGATCGCGTTTTCGATCTGCGCCGGCAGGTCGACCTGGCAGCCGCTGACCGAGCACAGCGCGGCCAGGGCCGGCTTGAATTGCGGAAACTGCGCCGCCAGCGGATTGCGGAAGGTGGTCATCACCTGCAGCAGCAACAGCAGCAACAAAATAATCAAGTGCAATGGCAGCAGGGTGATCAACAGCGCCGTCAACAGGAGGAACAACGTCGCCAAGAAGAGTCGCGCCGCTGGCAGCAGCAGGGCGATCAGCAGCGCCGTATCGAAGAAGAGCGTCGCCGCCAGGAGCAGGAGCGCAATCGTCAGATAGACGAGCGCCGTCGTCAGGAGGAGGAGCGCCGCCGCCAAGAACAAAATCGACGTCAACAGGATGTGTGGCGACAACAGGAGGACGACCGTCGTCGCTGGGATGATCAAAACCGTCAGCAACAAGATTGGGCGCGCCGCCAGGCAGAAGAAAACCGCCGGATAGAGGAGGAGATCGGA
>OFRC01000151.1_pt1 | contig 20189 bp, 34 predicted proteins | sample 1543051 | NCBI WGS metagenome assembly OFRC01 (sample SAMN07774231, study PRJEB24372) | wastewater metagenome
CAAATCCAATTCGCCAAGATTGCGGCGCTGGACATTACAAATCAGCAGAAAGAGGCCGCGCGAAAAGCCTATGACCAGATGGTTATGGCCGAGGCGAAAACACGCGGCTGGAACGTCGAACTCAACACGACAAACACCCGGCTCAACTCGGCATATCAGGCGCTGGTGAAAATCCGCGACACGCAACCGGGTTCGGGGTGGCTATCTACGGCGATCAGCAAGGCGGCGGGCTTGGCGGCAAAACTTTGGGACGCTGTGGCCGCGAATAATGCACTGTCTAACCTGTCGGTGAGCGAAGGCCCGGGCATGACCACGGGCGATAGTGATTGGTCCAAGAATGGCCTTGGGTTCCGCCTTCCGGGTTCCGAGTTACTGCCACCGTCTGCGCAAGGCGGCGGTGGAGGAGGAGGCGGCGGCGGCGGTGGAGGTGGCGGTGGAGGTGGTGGAAGTGGCCCTGACGGCGCGCTGCAAGGATTGATCAGCGAACTTTCCACAGAAAGGGAGTTGCTGACGGCCTGGTATGAGGAAAAGCTGGCGCTGATCCAATCATACAGCGACCGCGAACTTGAGGCAGTTGGCGGGCGTCATGGCGCGCTTGAACGGCTTGAGGCAGAGCATCAGGAACGGTTGCGCGCGCTGGGGTCGGACACCAACAATCAGCGCCTGCAAGACATGGCCGGATTCTTCGGCGGCATGGCCGAGCTTGCCCGGTCAGGCGGCGAGCGCACCCTGAAAATCGCGCAAGGTCTGGCGGCAGTGCAGGGCGTGATCAATAGCTATCTGGCGTTTACCGAGGTTCTGAAAGACCCCGCATATGTTGGCAGGCCGTGGGCAAGGTTCGGCGCGGCAGCATCGGCGCTGGCGTCTGGTCTTGCGGCTGTTCGGTCGATCAAGAGCGCATCGTCAAGCGGTGGTGGCAGCGTTCCAAGTGGCGGCGGTTCCGCCAACACATCCCAGCAATCCGCACCTGAAACCCCGCTGCGCGTGACGCTGGACACCATCGACCCCGGCGCGATATACAGCGGTAGCGCCATGATTAAAATGTTCGAGGCAATCCAGAAGGAGGCCGGTAATCGCGGCATCGTCTGGGTTCCGGCGGGGGCTTGATATGATTTACGCCAGCTATGACGCCACCGAACTAAACGCCGCCTCGGCCCTGTTTCGCAACGTGTTTGCCGAGGGCGTTCTGGCATGGTCAAGCCAATCCGCTGACGGCTTCGCGGCTAATGCTTTAGGGCCTCAAACCTACGACTTCTGGACGCCAGCGGCGATGCCAGCGTCCATATACACAACTATGGGCGTGGCGGCGGAGTGCGATGCTTGCGCGATCATCGGGCACACGTTGGGCAGCACGGGTTGCACGGTTGAGGTTTTGTGGTGGAACGGCTCGGTATACATCAGCGCCATGACCATTACACCCACGGACGACCGTGATATACTGATGGTGTTTGGCGCACAGACATCAAAGACGTGGCAGCTTAAGGTTAGCGGACCAAGCGCGCCAAGCATTTCTGTGGTAATGCTTGGCCCCCGTCTTATCATACCGGACGGCGTATCGGATGGCTATGTGCCGCTTAACCTTGCGCTTGATATTGACCTTGCACCGTCGATCACGGTCAAGGGCCAGTATGTCGGGACGTTTGTAAAGCGGGTGGGGGCGGCAACATCGATCAGCCTGGCACAGCAACGCCGCGAATGGATTGAGGGTGACGCGCGACCGTTCATCGCGCACTATAACGAAGGAGCGCCGTTCGTGTGGTCAAGCTGTCCTGACCTGCTACCGGACGACATGGCCTATTGTTGGCGGTCTGGCGGCGTTCTGCGCGCGTCCTATGGTGCTGGCGCGGTATGGGGGCAGATGGGGTTGGAGGTGTCGGCCTATGTCGGCTAGGGAACCGTTCTCATGGATCGAAATTGACGTTGATGGATGCTCGCTGACCTTCGGCGTCGGCGCTTGCACGGCGGCTTTGGGTGTGGACGGGGTAACGCGCAAATGCTTCAACACGTTCAACACATGTCGAAGCCCCGCCGATTATGTGCATCTGCCGGTATATCGCACGATGCGCTATTGCCAGCCGCGTTCCAACATGCCGAAAGGCGCGACGTTCTACCCGTTTCTTGTGGGCGAGCCTTCGGAGTATTCGGCAACGGTCAACATCGCGGGGTCTGACGGCGATCTATCAGCGTTCGGGCGGCGCGCAACCATCAGCGCACGGTTTATGGACGCGCCGGACCACGACCGCTATTTTGACAAGTATCAGGCCGAACGCGTTTCGGGCGCGGCGCAACTGGATGGCATCGGATACAATCCAGCCAAGCAAGGCACGCACTTCGCCAAGCTGAAAACCCGCTGGCCGTTCTACGCGGGTCGCCCCATGCGCCGCCATGACGGCTATATCGTTGACGGCGCAATCGTTGATGTAACCGTGCGGCACTATGTTATCACCAACATGAGCGGGCCGGGTGATGACGGCATGGTCACGGTCGAGGGCAGCGACGTGCTGGACCTTGCCGACGACAAGCGCACGCGGGTGCCTAAGGCGTCTAACGGCAAGCTGATGGCGGATGTAACCATCGGGGGCTTGGATACGTTCACGCTGTCGCCTGCGGGCGTTGGCGCGCTGGAATACCCCGCATCGGGTCGCGCTCGGATCGGGTCCGAGTTTGTGGATTACACGCGCACGGGTGACACGATCACTCTGACATCGCGGGCAGTATCGCAAACAGTGGCATCCACGCACCGCAGCGGCGACACATTCCAGCGGGTGCTGCGCTATGAGAAAGCGAGCGTTGATGATGTGGTTGCGGAGTTGCTGCAAGAGGCGGGTATCGACGTGTCATATCTGCCGCTTGTCGATTGGGCATCAGAGGTCAGCCGGTGGATGGCAGGCACAACGCTGACACGCGACATTGGGGAACCCACGGGCGTCAAGGCGCTTGCATCGCAGATCGTGCCTTTGGGGTTTTCGCTGTTCTGGGATGGCGCGGTGCAGAAAATCCGCTTCAAGGCAAACCGCCCCGTTGACGGTGATACAATATGGGACTTGTCGGACCTATCGACCAACCTTGATATTCAGATCGAGGAGGACGACAAAAAGCGCGTGTCAGAAGTGCTGTTCTGGACGGTGCAGAAAACCCCGGCTGGATCTGCAACCGATACGAATAACTATGCCCGCACTTGGGTAGCATCTGATCCATCGGCGCGCGAGGAATGGCGGTATCGAACTGGCGCGGTGAAATCCTATACCTGCCCATGGCTCAATCGCGGGGCTGATGCTATTGTGCGGGTTGCAGCGCGGCGGTTGCTCAAACGGTTCGATACCGCGCCGGTTTATGCAACGATCACGCTGGACGCCAAATGGAACGCGATCCAGCTAACCGATGTGGTTCGGCTGCGAACGAGGGGATTGCAGGATGATACCGGACGCGAGATTGAGGGCTTGTTTCAAGTCACACAAAGATCAGAACCGCGCGCTGGCGAACGCATCAAGATCGTGGTGCAGTCTTATCAATTCTCTGGGCGGTTTGCGTATGCGACCCCGAATGCCAGTCCGAAGTATCTGCCTGCAACAGCCGCGCAACGCGATCCCGGCATGTTTGCTTGCGATCCTATTACCCTGAAAATGCCTGATGGCTCCCCACCCTATGAGGCGATATAATGGCTTTCCCACCGACCGACTGGCTAGACTGGACAACGGCAGAATATGAGGTTGGCGCGCCCGCGACTTCGCTTAGTTTCGAGCGGTGGTTTCGCAATCCTGTTGCGATTGCGCAGGCCGCACCGGATGCGCCCATAGTGGTATCCGCGTGGCATCCATACAACGCAAATTCAGTCGGTGACGGCGACGGGGTGATTTACAACTTCGCAACCATGGGGGCGGTGACTTCGATCACAACGCCTGACTTTGTGGATGGTTGGCACTACCGCCTGATGGCTGTGGATTTGGGGTTTGACACATCTGTCGGGGGGGTGCCCCTTGGGTTTGAGTTGCAGCGTCAGGACACGAATGCTTGGATTGGTTACCCTCCGTTTACGCCTGGAAATGTGTCGATCCACACCATGCACTTTCCGCGCGTCAATGGGCAGATGAAAGACCTAAACAGCACGCGCATTGATTTTCTTGGCAACACCAAAATCAAGGCGGCGCGCATCAATGGCACCACCACGCGAGGGCGCTTGATTTTGCAGCGCGCGTGGGCGTATGAGTAAGTCCTTGGTGTGGGTGGATGGCAAGCCCGTGGTCGTGGAAACAACCATTGCACAACAGCGCCAGAGTATGACGTGCAGCCGCCTGCAAGCCCGCCTTGCCATCGGCCCCGATACATGCGCGGCCCTTGACGCCATGGCCACCGATCCGAACCTGCCATGGGCCATTCGGCAAACGCTGGCCTACGCGCAAGACTGGCAGCGAACGCATCCAAGCATGGATGAAATCGGATGGGCTTTGGGCTATGATGCCGATCAAATAGACGCGCTGTTTCGGATGGCCGTGACACTCTGACAGACGAAACATTATCTAGCATTGGAGCCTTGCAATGGCACTTACCACATCAGCTATCACTGGCCGCGTGCCATTGCCGACCGACGAAAACCTGCAATTCGCTGAATTGACATTCGCTATTTCTGGGCTTGATACCCAAGGCTCAGATATTCTGCCGGGGGGTATCTCCAAGCGGGTTACGTTGGTCAACAGTGACATTCCGCCGGGGTTTGAATTGTGGCAAAACACTGCGGGTCTGCGTGGCACGCATTACCGCGTCTTGGCGCGGTGGACAGTGAAAGACCGCGACGGGGTGAGGGAGCAATACGCTGATCTTGGGATTATCCAGATCGGGTCATCGGCGTCATACACGCTTGCCAGTTTGCTCAACACCGCCGTTCCTGCGGCCATTGGCACGTTCTGGTCGTCTATATCACAAGAGCATTATGACGCGGCTATTGACGCAGTTGCCCTTGCACAAGCATGGGCCGAAAGCCCCACGCCCCCTGGTGGCCCAGGCACTAAGTCGGCAAAAACTTGGGCAGATGAGATGGGGGCTTCTGTTCCGCATACTGGCGATGTAACTGGTACTACAGTACTAACCATTGCACCCAGAGCAGTCACGGCGTCCAAGGTATACCCAAGGGACACCAACAACCTCTACCCAGACTTCGATATGGTAGATGCAAACTTTTATAGCGGGGACTCTTTTTCTCTTGTCAAAAACACCACATCCGCCGATCTTGGTTCTAATTGGGCCGACTTTAACCCTAACGCGTCTAATCAAGAGGCAACTACGGGTTTGTTCCCGGTTGAGGGTTCCACGGCATATCTTGCAAAAGCAGTAACCTCACGCCGAAGTGCCGGAACCGTTCAGTCCATCGTAATGCTGGACCTTTACACGGTAGATGGCAGTGGAACTCCGGTCTTTTCTCGTGCCATTTCTGTTTCAAGTCGCACGGACACGTTCTCGGTCTCCGCACAATCTGTAAATATACAGACCAACGCGGATGAGCGTCGTGCCCGGTTCAGGTTTGTTCGCGTTGGGGGTGGGACTGATGGGGGTAGGGCCGGAGGGTTCAAACTCCAAAAGCGCTTGGTGGATGCTCTGATCGTTGACGGGACAATAACCCCCGCCAAACTGCAAAACAATGAGATTTCAGAAGCTGAAATCGACACGGGGACCGCTTCAACAAATCGGTCTATTTCAGCTAGGCGGTTGTCCTACGTGATCGGCAAGGCTTCAAACGCCATATCCCCTTCAATGTATGGCAGCATCCTGCTGTTCCAAGCCGCGACAATAGACCCCACGATAGCCTTTGTTTATATTTTAGTAGACGGCGAAGCTGTCCTGTATCGGCGAGACGCTTTGGGGGAAGATATTCTGCACCCCAACGGCTCGAACTGGGCGCGGGCGTCCGTAATCGGATCGGATATTCTGGCCGCAGTTACAGATTCGTTGAACGCTGTATTGGACGGCGAAGGAATAGCTACAAAAACTTGGGTGCAAACCCTAACAGACCCAAGCCTGAGCAATCGGCGTCCCAGCAGCAATGTTGGAAATGTATATTCTATCACGTCAGGGGGTGGTTATAGTGGGACCATCCCAACAGGCTTCTCCATCCGCTTTCGCCCCACTGCAACCAATACCGGAAACGTTACTATATCTCTCGATGGGGGTTCTGCGTATAGCGCCGTTACTCCCACAGGCGCTGAACTACCTGAAAACTATCTATTAACCGGCGCTGATATGACTGCCGTTTTCTACGGGTCCAGTTGGATTATGCATCGTACCCCACAACGGGTGGTTAATGTTAATGGTACTTACTACAAGTTCGAGAACGGGTTACTAATCTGCACTGTGGATTTTGACGCAGGTAGTATCAAAGCTACTGGCGCGGGGACTTGGGAATCACCTTACGTTACCAATCCTTTAACCTTCCCATACCCGCATTCTTTCATTTCGACGCCATCCGTGACATTATCTTACCCATTGGTGAGTGGCTCAAGTGTGCTAAGTCGTATTTATGTGGAATCGGGTTTTTTCGCGGGTGTTAGTAGCATATCCTCCTTGCGGATTGCCCGACTAGGTGGTGACACTTCTGACGTGTCCGTATTGGGCACCGCTACTATCAAAGGTAGGTGGTTCTAATGGTCACAACAACAACCATCACCCCCACTAAAACAGCCGCAACTATAGGCAGTGCAACCCTCAATGGCCGTATTTGGAAAGTCACCCCGCACCTACCTTGGGCGGGGGACACGACTGCGGAGGCCATCGCTATCCGCGCCATGCACTCGCCACCTGTGGAAACTGATGTTCAGTGCTGGCTCGGTATTCGTTATGCCGTTCCTCCTATTGGGGATAACCGATGGAAGGATGCACAGGCATATACCTACGCCGCTGGCACATATGAAATGAACACTTGGCCTGATGTGCCTATCCAGAACTGGGTGGGTTCTGAAAGCGATGAAGTTGGTCGGGCCGAATGGCCCGGTAGTGGGGGTATTGCAAACTGGCGAGGCTACGGCGTCAAAGAAAGCGAGGACTGCCTGACCCTCAACATTTGGGCACCTTCGGCAGACCTCACTCCCCCAACGGGGGGCTGGCCTGTTATCTTCATGGTTCACGGCGGAGGATGGGGGGTCAACTCTGCAATTCAATACCGTCAACGAGGTCATAGGTTAGCCGCCTATAAGGGCTGTATTGTTATCTGCCCTGAATACCGCATGTCAGACTTCGGATACTTCTCACACCCTAGTTGGTCAACTGGTGTAAGTGGTCCAAACTTTGCCTTCACCGACACTAAGCTGGCCTTGAAATGGGTATATGACAATGTAGCTTCCTTTGGGGGAAACAAGAATAAACTTCTCGTATCAGGTACATCGGCAGGCGGGGCTAACACCCTGATGTTTATGGAGTCGGACGATGTTCAAAGCTATTTCTCATCGGCTTGGGCAATGTCAGGTGGTGGTAACGCGTCAAGAATGGACGCCACAGGAAGGGCTGCACGTTACGAGCGGTTTATGAAAGCGGTACGAGGTTCTGCATCTTGGTTGCGGGACTACTCAAGACCGGGCCGATCTGTTGCAGCAGCAATCCTTGCTGATGGGGAGGCTAACGCCATCCGAACAGCTTTGTCACCTGAACACATCACGGCGTTCTCAATGGCAAGGCGTCGGGTTTCCAAAGGAAGCATCCAGCTACAAAAGCCTGAATTTGTGCAGGGTGGGAATGAGAACGTCTACCCGTTTATTGGCAACGGCCTGACTTATACGGGATCAACAAACGCAGCCATTGCGGGCAAATTCAGAAAGCCTATTGTTATTGCCGCAGCATTAGACGAGCACAGTAACTTTCCGGGTTCGCAAAACTACTCGGATGCACAGATCAACAGCATGGCTGGATGGTTTGGATTAACCGGGCCAGACTGGCTTGCTGCTGCGTGGTGGCCCCCCGGCACAACCCGCGCCGTTAAAAACCGTAAAGCCTATGATCACTTCATATTTCAGTATCACGCATGGCGACAGGCTTATGCAGTTGTGGACACCGCGAGCGCGCCATATTGCTATCTACTGCTCAATGGGTGGTCTGAGTTTTCTTTGTCGGCGCACTCAAGCGACGTGCCACTATGCTTCGGAAATATCGAATGGTCTACGTGGAACGATGTGGTTTCGGGGGAGGTGCGAGTTACAGCAAGGCTTATCCGCCACTCTGAAAGTTGTATGCAGATGATCGCCAACATGGCTTGGAAGAACAGCCCCAACACGGCAGATTTCACCTTCACTGGAAAGCCCGAACTGGTCCCGACGCCTACGCGCTACACGATCAACACCCAGAAGAACAACCCCACGGACAAGATGAAGTGGAATGTTCTAGGGACTAAGGTGACGGGCAGCACGATCACCGCTCCAAACTCTGTTAGCTATACGGATTTTGATGCAGCCGCATTTGAGAGTTATAAGGCAGGATCGGAGCCATGATTGACAAGGATAGGCGTATGACTGACGAACAGACGAAAGAAAACAACTGGCATCTGGACAAGCGCGTTCCGGTGGCGACAATTTGGGTTTTGATCATCCAGCTTATCGGTGGAATATGGTTTGCATCGCAGCTTTTTGCGCAGGTCAACATGCTGACAACGGCGGCGGAATTGCGTGACGGGCGGATTGCGCGGGTTGAAGCGACATCGGCGGCGCAAGCTGTTTCATTTGCCACGCTGACCGCTCAACTGATGGGCCTGCGCGAAAGCATGGTCGAGATGAAGGACGCGCAAAAGGGAACAAACAACCTGCTGCGGCAGTTGGGGGGTAAGCCATGAAGGCCAATTACGCCATAATTCAGCCGTGGGTGCTGGCCTATGAGGGTGGATATGTGAACCACCCGAAAGACCCCGGTGGTGCCACCATGCAGGGCGTGACACAGCGGACCTACGACGCGTTCAGGCGGCGTGTGGGACGAATCCCGCGACCGGTGCGGCAACTGGAAGCCGTCGAGCGTGATACCATCTACCGCGAACAGTATTGGGACGTGGTGCGCGGCGATGATCTGCCAAGCGGCGTTGATGCGGCGGTCTATGATTTCGCAGTCAACTCCGGCCCGGCCCGTGCGGCGCGATATTTGCAGCGGATTGCCGGGGTGACGCAGGATGGCGTGATCGGGCTGCAAACGCTGGACGCGGTGGCACGGCTTGATCCTGTCGTGGTGGTCGAGCGGCTTTGCGACGATCGAATGGCATTTCTGCGCGGCCTGCGCACATGGAGCACCTTTGGCAAGGGCTGGTCGCGGCGGGTGGTCGGCGACAGGCCCGGAGTGCAGGACGGCGATATTGGCATTCTGGACCGCGCCACCATGCTGGCGCGCGGGCAAAGGACCATTCCGAAACCGAAGGTCACAGCCGACGGCGCGGGCAAGCGGGTCAACGATCCCGCGCGGCAAGGCTTCTGGGCGGCGATATTCTCGGCCATTGCGGCCATGTTCAAAAGGGGGCGGTGATGGCGTGGGCTGTTCGATTTGCAATCTACATCGCGGCAGCGGCGGCGGGCGGCTTGGCTATCGCTGGATATGCCGACTATGACCCGGCAACATGGGCGCTGGACATTCATCCGTTTGATGTGCGCGAGTTTGTGCTGACATGCGCTGCAACAGTGGGCAACAGCTTGGCTGCGGTGGCGGCATGGCGTGGGTGGAAGGGAAAAGCAAAGAATGGCTGAGGTAGTCAACCTATACGGCGAACCATCATCGCTAGCGAACAATGGCGATCTGGTGGAACAGCTAGAGGAATTGTTGGAACGGGCGCGGGCCGGGTCAATCACGGCAATGGGCATGGCATTTGTAAACGCCGATGGGTCCATTTCAACGCGGTGGTCTGGCGGCGATCAATCCATTCCGATGATTGCGGCCATATCAATGCTGCAACACGAGTTTTTGACCGGAATAGGCGGTGCGGCATGACTGACATTCTGGTGGCAATCGGCGCGCTGATCGTGGCGCTTGGCGCGGCTTACGGCTTCGGCAGATCCGGGGCCAAGACCGCACAGAAACTGGACAGGCTCAGGAAAGAGGACGCGGCACATGATCGGATCAATGAGGCTGACCTTGGCATCGGGGCTGCTGATGATGCTAACACTCAGTGGATGCGTGAGTTTGCCACCAAGCACGGCAAGCGATAGGTTGCGGCCATTGGCGGCGCAACACGCGGCTGATCTGGCAGGCGATGATCCAGCGGCCATGCGGCGCAGCGGGCGGGCGTTGCTGGCGTCATTGGCTGCGTGGGGAGATTGGTGACTTCTTTGCATTTTCCGCAAAGAACCATATTCCCGGTGTCAGCAAAATGGTTTGCCGCTCACAAAACGCGCATCCGCTAACATCAACCGCCGTTGTTGCTAACAACTGATCGACAAGGCCCCCGGTTCACGCCGGGGGCTTTTTGCGTTCACCCATTACCTGTAATGCACCTGCGCCCATCAACAGAGCCAGCAAGGCGGCAGACCCCCCGCTGTGGTGCGCGATCATGGCGCGCTGTTGTGGTGCATGTTCTTGCCGAGTTCCACCCCACTTACGCTTTTTGCGCGCGTCGGCTACTGCGTCGGCTTTGCGCTTGGCGGCTTGGATTGCCTTTCGGTTGTTTGTCTTTTTAGGCATCACTCACCCCCGATCTTGGTATTCGCCCAATGCGCGGCGTCTGCGTGGGCTTGGGGGAAGTTAAGCCTTGCAAATTCCCCGTGGTGCTTCAATGCCGCAACGTCATAAGCTTTGGCTGCTGCAACCTCTGAATTGAAGCATCCAAGCCTGATCTTGGCATAATCAACGCCAATGTGAGAAACGAAAACCTTATCACGCTTGCAAAACGAAACACCTTTGAACCTTGATGATCCGCCACGTGCAGGCGAGTTCCTAGTGTTTTCCATAACACTAGCCTCACGAAGGTTAGAAATGGCATTGTTAGCTGGGTCGCAGTCGATGTGGTCGATAACATCAGGGCATTCACCATGATGAATGGCAAACGCTACCCTGTGCGCAAGCATCATTTGCCCGAGCAGGCTACCTCTAAGATAACCCTTTGGGTCTTTGCCTGCAAAAGCTGGCTTTCCAGCATGTTTTGTATTCCAAACGAGGCATGTGTGACGTGCGGTGTGGCAATTGGATGCGGAAAAGAAATCCACAGGCCGCTCATTCCATATAAACAGACCAGTATCAGGATTGTAGGTCAGCAATTGACGCAATACACTTGAGCATGGTAGTTTTCTTGGAGCCATGACGTGATCCTTCCGTGATCCGTTGAGGTTAGGCGCGAGCAAGGTTTTGAAGCCCTTGCCGCGCTATCAAACTTTAACACACTCCGTAGAAATGATCTATACTTTTCGGCCCGACCAGTTCCAGCACGGCGGCGGCTTGATCCGCAAAAGACAGATCATCGTTCCAGATTTCTTCCATCTTGGCAGTAAGCGCCTCAAGGATTGCGTTGCGGTCGGTCATGGCTTGACGCCTATGGCCAGCATTGATACTTCCCAAGTTCCCTCACTTGATGGCCCGACAATCCCATTGCCACTGGGGTCGCAAACAATTTCACCATCCAAAACTACAACGACATGGTTGCAGCCCAGGCTTGATGTGCCAAGCAAGATCATGGGAGTTTTTGGGTTCTGCTTAGAGGTCCACAGCATCACGTCAGACATGCTGCTTCCCCCAGAGTATGCAACTGTCGCTGCCGTGAGGCCGCGATCATAAAGCCATCGCGCTTGTCTCTTTTCCCACCAATTTTCATCTTGGCGCGATGCAGCCGGATCGTCGCAGAAATGTGGCACCTCTGATGGATGAAGATCAAGAATTACCGCAATGCAGGTTCGCTGACAATCGCCATACATTCCGTTTTCTGGGTCGTGCTTGACGAGTTGGTTGTGTGGTGTCATGTCTTTTGCTCCTTGATTGCTGCTAGGGCGGCGTCTGCACGCTCACATGCTTCGTGTTCCTCTCGCCACCTCTCCGTGTCTTCGCTCGGGTATGGCGAAAACTGCCTGCGCATATCCCGCAATGCCCCCAACAGCGCCTTCACTTCCGGCAGTTCCATCGCGGCGGATAGGGCATCAGCCTGCCCTTGGCGGTATCCAATTTTATATGCAGTGCTTTTGCCCACGTTGGATAGGTCAGGCTTGCTTGGAACCATCAAGGCGCGCTGCCCCTCTGCCTCAATGTCGCGGCGTCTGTCAAAATCACTCATCCCCGCCTCCTGAGATTGCGGGCTTGTCGCGTAGGGCGAGGATAACTTGTGCCAGATGAACGCATACTTTCTTTTGATCGGGCGTCATCAGCATAAAGTGCGGATATTCTCTGATCATTTCCGCCGCCCGTTCATACGCCGCAGCCCTCTCCGCGCGGGATTGGGTCAGGGCTGCGGATAGGGCGCGCAGGGTGGCAACTACCACATTGCCCTTAACGAAGCCGCCACGCCCATCGAGTATACATGCCATCCGCTCCACAGCTTCCGGGCTGATGTCGATGTCGGTCATTTGTTTGCCTTCCTGAATTTTGCCTCATGGGCGCGGCGCTGATGGCGGTTTCCAACTGACACCAGATCATAGGCGACACGGCTCATCATTTCGTTATCGCGTTCCCTGCACGCCTCATGTTCGCGCATCTTGGCCTCAGCCATGGCTTTCGCGCGGGCCAGTACATCATCCATGCGATCTTGCATCACTGCACCCCCAGCCATACGCCGCCGAATACGATGGCCAGCATGACGACTACCAGCACCCCACACGCCGCCCAAATCTGGCCGGTGGTGTAGGGCAGATCGTCACCCAATTCGGCTTCATAGCTTTCCGGCGAGTAACTGCTGTCGACGACGATGGTGGTGGTAATATTCATTTCAAATCAGCCCCTTTTCCAAAGCCAACCATTCGGGCAGCGTGACGGTAAAAATCTCACCAATCCCGGTTTCCTCAATCTCGATTTGCGAAAGTGGAAGCCAGATAGCCTTTTCCTTAATGCCCGTGTGGACCAGGACCGCCTTGGCTGTGCGCGCTGTAACCTCAACGTCAATATCAACGATGTTGGATTTCATGCTGCACCGCCTTTCATGGTAGCAATCTGTTCATCGGTCATTTGCCTAACTCCATGGATACAACACGCAGCAGATCGCCGACCCAGATCGCGCCGCTGTCAATGTCATTTGCTTCCTCGTCCCAGTTGTGGGTGCGGCGCAGACAGTAACTCTTGATGCCGTTCGCCAGGCCCGCTTTGGCATGTTCGAAGTTGTCTTCTACGAAGCGCAGATGACCTGATCCGTGCTGCTTGACGTAGGTTTTCAGCGTTTCAAACTTTGAACTGCCGAGCGGTAAGATCGTCACGGTGGCGAACGGATTTTTTCCGTTGCGGCTGAAAGCGGCCTGCAGATTCGAGATACGAGCTTCCATCAGATCGGGAAAATCCCCGCAACTCGTGAGCACGCTCAAACTGTGGCCAGCATCGCGCAACGCCCATACAGTAAAGGTAGCCCCTTCACAGGATTGCAGTTGGCCGAAAGCAGGCGAGGCGTTAAACTGTGCGATCAGGCCGGATGCTTCATCATCACTGCAGCCGATCCACGAACCCCTCTTCCATTGGGTTGGCCCGGATGGATCAGGCTCGTAACCTAGCTCTTTGATGAAGGTTTCAAAACCAGAGTGCCAATCCAGCAGCACATCATCACAGTCAAAAATAAAGTGGGTCATGCGATCCTCAATAGGAGCCAGTGCAGCGGGGGCAGTCTGAGATTTCTTCGCGCTGCTCGTAGGTATAGCGAATGGGCTCGCTAGATGGATCAAGACCAGTTTGCGGGGTTATATCGACAGGCAAGCCGAGAGGAACACGCACCTGAAACAGCACGACCTTCAGTTGGCAGCCGCAGCGAGAGCAGTGGGGATCGAAGTCTACCATGGCAGCACCGCGATGATGCCCAGGGCCACCGTCACGCCAGCAACAGTCGCAAGTAACTCCCGTGTCGAGAACCACTCCAGCAGGTCAGCCTCGTAACGATTGCCACAGTTGACGTTGGGTCCGTAGTCCTCCGGCAGCGCGTCTACGATCATCGGGGCGTAGATGCTGTTTGCTGCGGTCACAGGGTTGGTGACGTGATCTTCGCGCGGGAAAAGTGGGGTCACGTTGTTCATGTCATTGCCTGCTCATAGCTCGCTTTGACCAGAACCAGATAGTCGGCGAAGGTTTTGCAATCGTCCCACTGCCCATCGTCGATTTTGATGCCGAACGCTTCTTCGACTGCTATCAGGACTTCGATGTGATCGAGGCTGTCGCCGGTCAAAGGCGCATCAGGTTCAATCGAGGCAGGATCGACGCCAGTGCAGTTGCCAACGACGCGGCGCAGGGTGTTTTCGATGGTGATGTTCATGCTGATTTTCTCCGATGTGACTTGATGAACGTTTCCAGCGAATCAACGTGAAAGTCAACTGAAAAGTGAAAGTATGGCCCATTTCTCCTGGGCATCAAGTTTTCTCCTACCCATAAAATTTTCTCCTACCCCAACTGACCACCAGCTCACCTGAGCACGCGCGCCCCCGCATAAGCGCGTCCAGGTGTCACGCGCGAGTCTGAACCGTTCAGTTCACTTTGCAGGCTACGAATTCGGCGGGGTTGACGGCGGGCCGACTCTTGATCTGGCCAACGTGACTCACGAATTTGTCAGAGGCGACGAAACCAGCCCCCAAGATTTGGCAGGGGCACAGAAAGCCGCCCGCCATGCCGATTCCCTTGCCAAAGCTGCAGCGGAAAGCGAACGGGAATATCAGACCGCCCGGTGGGCGGGGTCGAATTGGTCGGATCTCTTGCAAGAGGAACAAAGCGACCGGCGCCAGCTTGTCGAGATCCTGCAGGAACGGCGCGCGGTGAAAGGCAAAGGCAACTATCCGGCCTTGTGTTCTGCTATTGAGTCGACGGTCAAAGGCATTTTGCGCCGGATCAAGAAAAGCCGCGTCAAGCGTGCCGATCTGGTCAACGGCGACTCGCCTGATCTGTATTTTTACACCGGCGAAACCCGGTTGCAGGAAGCCTTCTGCGAAGGGGCAGGGCTGGAGGTGTTCCCGTGCTAGTCAACCTTGCCGCCGCCCGCGCCGCCGCTGGCATGAACCAGACCGCAGCCGCCGCGCTGATCAGCAAGACCCAGGCGACATATTCCAAGATTGAACGGGGCGTTATTGAATTGAGCGCGGCCGATGCGCTGGCCTTGTGCCGTGCCTTCGGTCTGGACTTGGAGTCGCTGCTAGTCGCGGCTTGACTAGCACCCTACTTTCACGTTAGAAGTGAAACACAACTTAGAAAAAGGAATCACTGAGATGAACCCGACCACCTTCCGCTTTGACTTCCAAGAAATGGACTTGCCCAATGACCGCAGATTCGGCGGTAAGCTGACAATTACCGCCGAATCTGCGGGAGCTGTTCTATCCTTGATTGATCATTTCCGGCTGTTCCGCGACACGTCAAACATCGAATCGCTGCAAGCTCGCATTGCCGCGCTGCAATCGGCCACCCTTTCCCATGCTATCTATTCGGAAAAGCGGCCGGTGTATGAGATCGACTCGGCGCTGGATTATGACTTCACAAAGCCCTATTGCGAATGGGCTTTGCGTTGCTTTGGCTATGACGGCCAATTTCCCGACCTGGAAATTCCGCGCGAGTGGGGCGGCCTGAAGCATACAAACTATCAGGCGCGCCTCTATACCAAAGATCAACACATTTGTTTTTTGACTTATGTGCAATCGGAACCATGGAACAAGATGGACGCGAACACATACGCAGAACGCCGCGCTCATGATTATATCGGCGAAGAATTCGGAACCCGCTACCAAGAGCCCGAATTCAAACCGGCAAATAATGGTCAATACATCAGGAACCCCGCCTATCTGAATCGCCACCCGGCCAAACCATCAGCGAGCAATCCGCGCTTGAAGCGTGCTTTTTTCGACTGGTGGCTTGAAACCGTGGCCAATGATGCGCAAAAGGCCATTGTCGCGGGCAATCGCCAAGTTGCAGCGGGTGCAACCTATATGGACTCTTTCAGCTTCGAACGTTTCGAATCTCATATCTATTATGAGAAAACGGCAAAGGATTATAAGGCAATGTCTTTTGATCAATTCGCCAAGCTGGAGTCCTGATCATGCCGCAATTCATCCTGAACACCCCGCCGACTCGCGCCGATTATAGCCGCGCCGTGGCCTACGGTTACGCAAAGCCACAGAACCCGCGCCGCGTGCATCCCTACAATGATCTGAGCGATTTTGCGAAGGGGTACGTTGAAGCCATGTTCTTTACCAATGGCGACACGGGCGACACGCGCGAAGACCTGTTGAACGAATGGGGAGTCGAACGGTTGACCCGTGCCAGCGTGGCGAATATCGCGCGGGATTGCGCCGCCTTTCTTTCCCATATCATGCCAGACGGTTGTTTTGTGCAACAATGGTTTGAGCGTGTTAGCGATAAGTACACCCTAGACCGGGCCGGGAATGACTTTTGGTTCACCCGCCAAGGGCACGGCGTAGGATATTGGGATCGGGAAGAATTAAAGCTTGACCTCTGGGCACCGGATAAGCCGGAGCCAGGTCTAGGCGGTTGGCAGGTTCTTGAGGATTCCAGCGATGCGGCCGGCTATTCTTTCGGTGGCATATTTCGCGACGATATGACCAAAGCCGCCAAGTCATTTGGTGAAACCTACATCGAAGCTTACCGCGGTTGGATTTACTACCGCTAAACTTTCACCTTTCAAGGGAGATTCACCCCATGACCGCTTTATACCGCCCCCGCCAAATGCCGCGCCGTTTCATGCAGGACGCGCCCGCCATTGTTCGCGCCCAAGTGCTGGACCTGATCGGCCCGCACAAAGACTCGGTTTGTGAATATGATATCATCTTGCGCCCCGAACCCGCGCCGCGCCGGGAAATGCAGGTTGTCGGCTTGGACTTCGACAAGGGCGGCGCGCAAGGTTGCCACTTCTTTCTTGAGCCCCACCAAGCTGCAGCATACCGCGAACGGAACCGCCGCAAGCGTATAGCCTGGTCTGATCTGCCTGCCCCAACTCAAAAGGCGATTGTCGCCTATCTGGAGTCCTGATGATGAATATTCACCGCATGAGCTATATTTTGATGACCGGCGACTCCGCGTCCGGTTTCCAGTTTGCCGGCCCCTTTGTCAGTCATCGGGAAGCCGAAGAATACGCGGCCGCGCAAAACTTTGGCCAGTATGAAGTTTGCGAGATGACCAAGCCCGGATATGAGGAATTGAAGCCTTGGCCTAGCACTGAAAAGGCCGCGCGCGATTTAGGTTTCAATGTGGACTCGCCGTCATGGGATGAGGCGCGCAAGGATTGGGGGCTTGAATCATGACCAATTCACCCTTTGCAAAAACTACGGTTTACGCCGTGCGCGATATTCCAACAGGACAGCGCATTTCTTACCGTTACAGGTCGCGCCGGGATGCGGTCGAATGTCTGCAATATATCGCACGCCGCGCCGGTAACGTTTCGAATCTGGAAATTTACCGCACGTCGCAGGAACTGCCCAAAGCGGGCAAGCCCCGCCCATGACCGGAATCCAACTCGCCCCCGGTTGCACCATCCCCGCCCGCTACCTGACTCGCCATGTTGGAGTCTTCGGTGCGACCGGCACAGGCAAGACGACAACCGCCGCCGCCATTGTGGAGCGCGCACCTTGCCCGGTCTTGGTCCTGGATGCAAAGGGAGACCTTGAGTCCCTTGGCCGCGTCTATTGGCCATGGGATGCACAATTGAACCTTTCCGAACTTGGCCCGGATCTGGTGGCGCGCGCCCTGGACCTATCCGAACCGCAGGCCGGGGCGCTGCAGGTGGCGTTTGCGTGGGCCGATGATCAGGGGCGGCCGGTTGCCAGCCTTGGCGACTTGCGCGCCCTGCTAGGCGACGTGGTGGCGCGTGCTGATGATCTAAGCGCAGCTTATGGCCTTGTCTCGCCGTCATCGGTTGCAGCGGTGCAGCGTGCCCTATTGCGCCTTGAACGCGCCGCCCCATGGGCCTTTGGCCCCGCTTCGGTGGATTGGCGCGACGTGCAAGGCGTTGCCGTGCTGGCCTGTTCTGATCTTGCCAGCGTGCCGGGGCTATATGGCGCGACGGTGGCGCATATCCTAGACTCGGTTTACCGGGGACTCGGCGAACTTGGCGACGTTGCGGCGCCTGGGTTGCTTGTCATGATAGACGAGTCGCACCTTGTCTTTGACGGGGCGCCGCTTGCCATTGTTCGCCGTATTGAACAGGTGACTCGCCTGATCAGGTCTAAAGGGGTCGGGCTGATCTATGTTACACAATCGCCCGCTGATCTGCCCGACGCGATAGCGGGGCAACTGGTGACACGGATTCAGCATGGCTTGCGAGCTGCAACAGCGCGGCAACAAAAGGGACTCCGCGCGGCCGCGGAAACCATGCCGGGAAACGTGACGGCGCAAGACGTGATGCAACTGGGAACCGGTCAAGCTATTGTGAGCGTCCCAGACGGGCGCGGAGTCCCTCAACCGGGGCGCGTTGTGGAGGTGCAGCGTGGCAGGGTCCAGCTTGTTGCCGGGGCTACGGTTGCGCCGCCCGTTTTCCCCGCCGCCGCCCGTTTTCCCCGACAAGCGGAACCGGCTGCAGTTGCCGCCGCGCCGCCGCGCCCGTGGCCCTGGTGGAAACCGGCTGCAGTTGTGGGCGTGCTGGCCTATGGTGGCACCGTGTTGCTTTCACTTTTCAGTTGATAGTTTCGGTTATTCGCGTTAAGAATAATTCAACGTAACAAAGGAATCGAATCATGGCTGCATTCCCCCTTGATAATGTCACCCGCACCCCGGCCGGTTCAAGAATTTTTGCCTTTCTTCAAGCTGGTGTTTTCCACGGCGATCTTGTGGAATTGGTCAAAGAAAAATTCAACTGCGCTGATGCAGAAATCACAGACGAAGGTGCCGTATGGATTGCGAATCCGCAAAGTGGCCACTGGCTGAATGATGATCACCTAAACGAGTTCGCCGACTGGGCCGAAAAGCGTTAATCCCGCGACCTGCGCCCCGCCCACTGTGGCGGGGTTTCACATCTGCCCTAAAGCCTCTTGAAACGCTGCAGCGGGCAACCGGCCAATGACGCTTTGCCCGCTTCCTTCCAGCTTGAATTCAAACCCTTGCACTGCCGCCCGTTTTCTCTGACAAGCGCAATTTTCCCCGACTAGCCCAGGGTCGCGCGCGCCTGATCTGTGCCCGCGTATAGGCGCGCGCGCGTTGCGCTACACATGAGGCGAGGATTCCTGATCAGGATCAATAGGCTAGGATTTCACTTTTAACTTGAAAGTAACGTGAAACATGTCATTGTGACTCATGACCAGCCGATTCGGCATGGCGACAAAAGGAGTCCTGATTATGAAAGAATATATGTTTCATTCCGACAGCGGAACTTTGCACGACACTCGCGACTCCAATTGGTCCGAAAAACCATTGCGCGCCAAGTTCTCGCAATTGGTGACATTTCCGAATTCTGGCGCTGATATCCGCGCGGCAATTCGCCACGGTGGTCACGTTTGGCCCGGTGGTTATCCTGTTTTTGCGGGAATGGCAGACGGCGGCGCATTGTGCTTTGATTGCGTCAAAAAGGAATTGCGCGAATTGCTGCAGGCAATGCGGACTCGTTACCGTGGCGACTCTTGGCTTGTTTCGCAATTCGCTGTCAATTGGGAAGACTCTGAATTGACCTGCGATCACTGCAGCAAAGCGATTGAATCCGCTTATGGGGAGTCCTGATCATGCGCTTTATGCAGTTGCCAAATCACAAGCCCGGCTATTGCTGGTCTAATATCGCGCCACTAGGTGAAAAGCCTATCTGGCAAGAAACTGTAGCACCATGGAATGGGCAAGCTGATGATTCCAAATTGTTCGGCTTGCGTGCTGATATCTTTATGATGAAACAAGGAAAGGCTTGATCATGATTAACCTGTATCAATGGGCAATCGACAATGGCGCAACTATTCGCGAACGTAACGCAATGTTCAATCAATGTGCCGTTGTTTGGATCGTGAAAGATTACGACGAATCCGGGCGCATGTTCTGGCATGGCATGATAAGCAATGATCAGCACAAGCCCGGCGGTTTTACTGATAGTCGCGACAAGACTCGCAAAGCGTTGTTGGCATTGTATGCGGAACGCTGCCCAAATATGCGAGTCATTGCAGAACATG
>OFRC01000152.1_pt1 | contig 20124 bp, 20 predicted proteins | sample 1543051 | NCBI WGS metagenome assembly OFRC01 (sample SAMN07774231, study PRJEB24372) | wastewater metagenome
AATTCCTCTGCCGCAGTCCATCGTGCCGGTTCGCCATGCAGGAGCGGTGATCGGAACGCCCGGATATACTCGCCCCGGGCCTGGTCCTCAAAGAACAGGTAGAACGCGCCCGCTTCCCCGACGATGCCGAACCCGTTCTTGATCCCGTTCAGGAATGCTTGAGCGTCCGACTGATCTTCATTGACCCCCAGCTCGTGGACCGGGATGCGATACGGGGATTTGACGGTCCCGGCCCGCTGGGGTTGCGAGATGGCCATCACATCCCTTGGGTGTAGGGGGTGACGTTGTGGCGGGTGAAGAGGCCGAGCACCAGGACCAGGCCGGTGTTCGCGGCGGCGAGGGTGTTGCTCGGGATCTCGACAACGGTGAGGCTGAGCAGGTTGAACACGGCGATCACGGCCGTGCTGATGGTGACGGGCTCCTGCTGGAGCACGTTCTTGAGGCTGTACTTGGACTGTTCGGGCTGGGTCATGTTTCTGTCTCTGTACTTTCTGCTAGGTCGATCAGGGATTCAGGGAAGGGCAGTTCGAGTGGCGGGTTCCTTTCCCTCCATGGCATCGAACCTGGCCATTCCGTTGGTGACGAATGCGGGACCCCTAAGACTACTTCCAAGTCCTCGATCCTTTTGTGGACCGGCTTGGTGTCGCCGTTGGGGCCGAGGTGGTATTTCAACAGGTTGGTTCCGGCTGTGGTCTCGACTGCGATGTTCTCGACGCGGGTAGCTGTGGAGATGAGACCGCGGGAAATGTCCGCCTGGATCCTGCTCATGCTCAGTTGCTTGTGTTCCATATTGGCGGATCTCTGATTGATCTCGCCTATGGGTTGCTGGATGTTGAGCTTCACCCAGGATTTGAACGCATACCCCATGAGGGCCAACAGTCCAGTCCCGATCACAGCCCACAACGGCCAGAGCGCCATCATGTCTTTCATGAACGGGGAAAGCTCGCTAATCATCATGCGGAATTGGGCCTTGTCTGAAATGGCACACATCGGGTAGAGTGTGGAGGTCACGAACGAGCGGGTACTCCCCGGCGCAAGACTCAAGGGTCAACTGCGCCGGGGAGTTTCTGTTTGCGGGCTACTCAGCCAGGAAGGTTGATCGCGGCGACGAACCAGGCGATCAGGCTGTCGCGGGGGCTGGAGTTGTCGGCCATGGCGATCGTGAATCCGACGTGTACATGGGTCGTATGATCGTCTTCCCCGTGGTACGGCTGGATGCCGTGTTCCTGGGTCCAACGCTGCCCATTCCAGATGATCTCGCAGATCCCGGCCATCCCGGCGGCGCGGATGAAGAACACCCACAGCCGGTTCCCGAGGGCCTTGGAACAGCCGAAGTCCGCGGCCCTGCCCACGCTGTGCAGGGACCATGCACTGCCTCCACGAACCTTCCTCCGGTTGTAGATGCCCAGGTTCGTGATCCCCTCCGCGTGGAAGAGGAACATGACCACATCCACGAAGATGGATACTCCTCTGCGGGCTGACCTCTTGGTCAGGTATTCCCGGGCGGATACCGCTTGATACATCACTTGCTCCTAACTGGTTGGGATGTTCAGCTTGACAGCACTCGGCGCGACAACTTCGCGCAACCCCTGGATGTCTTCGGGGTCAACGTCAAGTTCCTCACACAGGATTGCCAGATGGTGCGGCACAATCCTTGCTCGTCCTGCCAGGTATTCGGTGAACGTGCGGGGGCTGATACCGGTTCGGCTGGCCAGGGTTTGTACCCCGAGCTGCCGTTCATCCATCAGTCCCCCGAGTTTCGTGTGCTTCGGGTATGGTCGTCCTGCCATGGCGGGAAGTGTACGCCGGTTGCTGCGGATATTCCACCAGAACGCCAAGACCCCCACCCCGATCACCCAGCGAAGGGTGGAGGGTGGGGGTCCTGGAAGGGAACCCGGCGAGGTCCCGGCCACCAGTCAGCAGCTCAGCTCGGACTCTACGCTACCTGGCGGCAACATTCAAGGCGTTTGCGAAACGGCCCGTGCGCGTGGCCGTCTGCGTGGGGTTCGTCATCTCGGCGAGCGCCTCCGGGTTCGTGCCCTGGATGGTGCGGATCTGTCGCATGTAGGCATCCAGTTGCGGGAACTGTGACACGTACGAATCGTCGCCCGTCTTGAGCGCCTGGTTCTTGGCGTCTGCTGCGGCTGTGCGGATCTTGAGTGCCTGCCTCGCGTACGCTTCCCCGATGTTGTAATCGCGTCGGCCGACCGGCAACCCGAGCTGCGACCGGAGCATACGGTTCGCCGCATCAGGGTTGGTTGCCCGCAGCCTGTTCGCTTCCGGGTTGATACCGGCCATCGCTGCAACGGCCTGGAGCTGCGGCACCGTGTTCTGGATGGCGCTCATCAGGATGTTGCCGTGCTGTGCTTGCTGCAACCCCGATGTCGGATCGAACCGCAGATCGGGGTACAGTTCCGCGCCGCCTTCCATGGGGTCGACACCAACCTGGCGCAGTGCCGTTCCGATGATGGGGTTCACGCCGCCGATGTATCCGCCGAGTGTGAACAGGGATGCGATGTCGCTGAACGGGTTGGCCGCCCCGACGCTGATGGATTTGCGGTTTCCCTGTGCGTCCTCATCTCCGAAGAAGAACGCGTTGGCCATCGTGTCGGGCAGGCCGGACAGGTCCTCCATTTCATTCCGGGCGAACGATCCGATGACGGCCATGCGAAACGGGTGGTCTACCGGGTAGCTCAGGGCGTATTTCATCATGTGCTGGGTGAACCCGTAGAACGGGAAGATCTGCTTGATGATGCCTCGTTCGATGGGGGTCATCGCGTCCCAGTTGACCATGACCTTACGGGCCAGAGCCAGACCCCGCGCCTCTGCCTGGATCGGGGACAGGCCCTTGGTTACTGCCTTGTCCTTGCCGTACAGGTAGGCCATGACTCGGTAGGTGTCATCGAACAGGGCGTTGAGCTTGTACGACCCTGCGACAAGTTTCTCGCCCGCTGTTGCCGCGGTGTCCAGGGCCGGTGACTTGGCCCGCGCTTCCCTGCCCAACCGCTCCAGGGTCCTGCCGCCGTAGAAGTTGAGTTCCTTGATTTCGCGTGACGCCCCACCGAGGGCCAGCTTCATCTCTTCGGGCAGGCCACCGTTCTTGATGATCTGCCGGGCCTCGGACAGGTACCTCCATACATCAACACCGGTGCGGGCCTGGAGCATGAGCGCGCCGCCGACGATGTTGTAGGCGTGCCAGCGGGGGGACAGGGCGAGCACGCTGGTACGGAACGCCTTCATGGGTACGTCCATGATGGTTTCGGTCATGGGTTTGGCGATCTGCTCGAATGTCTTGGCCACGCTCTTGGGGATGAGCATGGGGTCCTTGGGCGTGTTGCCTACGCGTACCTTCCCGCCGCCGTAGAAGTCGGAAGGGTTGAACACCTGATATTCCTCGTTGAGCACACGCTGGATTGCCGTCCCGTAGTCCAACCGGGGATCACGTTCCATGAGTCGCCGTGCTTGAGGTTCGAGCTTTGCTGCCGCTTCGGACTGGCGCACTCCCCACCGGTCGATGGTCGCCTGTTCCCAGTGCTTCCTACCGGCGTCGCGTAGGATCTCCATGCCCTGGTGTGTCATCGCCACACTGGCGTCCTGGATGCTGGGTCCCATGTCACCTACGCGGCGCTTGATGCTGGACACCCCGCCGACCATGACTTTGGGGTAGCGGATGGCTGTGGCTGCCTCGGGGCTGACGTGGTGGACGAACACAGGGTCGACACCTGCCGCTTTGAGTTCACGCCATGTGCGGGCCACTTCATCCCTGAGCTTGCCAACTTCCCGCGCCGGCATGACATCCTTGAACCGGCGCTCCGCTACAGCCTGGGTGATCTGGGCTGCCTGTTCCGGGTTCGCTGCGATGGCACGCTCCTGGATCGCCTCACCCAGCTTCTTGTCGATGATGGGGGCAAACCGTGCGGGGACCGTCTTCTCGATCGCTCTGGCAGCCTTTGCTTCCGCCTCAACGATGCCCTCCAGTTCCTTGGACATCTTGCCCAGTGATGCGAGACTGATGTTGCCTGCTGGTGCTGCCTCTTCACCAACCTGCCCGGCCTGCCCCAAACGGGTCCTGCCACGCTTGAGCTTGTTCAACACCTCCAACCCTGCCTTGTAATCCCCATTCACAACGTGGTCATACAGCTCGTACAGCCGGGGGTCAGCACCGGGGGCCTCCGCGAGTTCCCGCAACGTCGACCCCTTACCTGCCGTCTCCGGGCGGGGAGTACCATCAGCAGTAAACAGCATCCCCTTATCCTCGCCAAGCCGGGTCTCCTGGAACTTGGCGACGCGCTTCGTCACCTCTTGATTTCTCTTGCGCAGCTTTCGTTGGGATGCGATATCGTACACCTCCCCGCCAAACTCCCCGAGCTTCCCTTCATCGGCCAGCACGTTCTTGAATACTGTGCCGTGGTCGCGGATCTCCGTCACAAACGCCAGTTCGTTATCCGGGAGACCGTTGAACCATTCCGGGGTCGCGACAGTTTGCATCTCATCAGACAGTCGCACGATCGTCGCGTCATCCAGGTTCAGCACATCCCTCGCCCGAGACGTCATCAGCTCCGCGACCTGCCGTGCTGCCGGAAGAGCCGGATTGTCCGCCAGGGACTGCGGGATATGGGCAGTATCCCCGAGCAGGGCGTTCTCCACGGCACGGTCAGCGTGCGCCGTCAGAATGCTGGCCTCCCGTGCGTCAGCTCCGAACGTCTGCGACAACTTCCTGCCGAACCGGGTCTGTGTGATCGCATCCTGGATGATCTGCCCCGGACGGTTCGGAACCACCGCCCCAGATTCCGCGTCCACCTTCCGCAGTAGCGCCGTCTTCAATGGCCGAACAGCCGGGGGTTCTACATACGTAGCCCCCGTCTCAAGGGTTCGCGCCTCGCGTGTCGCCGCCAACGCTGCGTTCTCCGCTTCCGCAGCCTTCACAACCGTACTGCCCTTCGCGAGTTTACTCGCCACCGGCAACACATCCAGGGCAGCCATCAGAGGATGCCGACCCAGTTCCTTCACACCCTCCGAACCCCGAGACAACTCGCCCGCCACATACGCAACCGGAATCATGCGGATACCCGGGGCTTTCGTGATGTCCTCGAAATCCTGGGCCTTCGCCAGCTCCCCCGGCAGACCGGGAAGCGCCATCGCTTCCTTCACCAGCAGTTCCGGGATGTGGATGATGGACTTGCCGATGGCGCTCGCATCAGCCACGGCGTTACTGAACAGGCTTGTGGGGTCGCGTTCCTGCTGGATCGGCTGGACCCGGGTTTGCGCGGCCTTGAGTGCCGTCTGCATCTCGGCGTCTGACAACGGGGCCTGCCCGTTCAGGATCCTCTGCTGGTCGATCTTCTTGACCGCTGTCACCGCAGCCGGGTTGTACGTCCCCAAATTCGGGTCCTCGTACCGGGACAGGAACTTGGCCGTGTACTGTGGCAGGCGTTCGTTGATCGGGCTGCCCTCTTGCACATCGGCCGGCGCGTACCCCCTACCAACGGTTTCCTGCATGGAAGCGGCGAACCGGGCTACCAGACTGGCACCGGGCATGGGCTTGCTGCCGGTCCCACTATTCGTGCCGCCCGTTGTGGAATCCGTACCGGAATCGAGGCGACCAGACGAAAACCCACCCGCAGAGCCGCCAGCTCCCGAGCTTCCAGCGAGACCGGTGGGGGTTAGCCGCCCAGAGGGGGTTGAGCCGCTGAGATTGGCTCCTGCACGGTCTGGTGCGATTCCAGTATTTGAACCACTAACGAGACCAGTGTTGGCGAGAATATCGTCCAATGCGCTCATGGAGACATGATACACCTGTCCCCGAGCGCGACACAGCCCCGATCGGGGAGATCCACCAACCCGATCGGGGCTGCTATCCGGTGTCGTCGCCTACACCGGATACCCCCGCGAACCGTACGGGGGGTCGAACCGTCAGGCTACCCGGTTGCCCCGGTGCCCATCAAGTCTTCCAGGCTGGGGGTGCCGCCCGAACTGCCCCCGCCGTTCTGTGCCCGCGCCCAGTCCGCTTGCGCCCGGAGCATGTTGGCCTGAGCGTTCATGGTCTGGTTCTCGTACTCACCCTGCGACATCTGAGACTGTGCAACCTGGGCCTGCCGTTCCATGGCCATGATGATCGGGGATGCCTGCGCTTGCGCCATGTAGGCTGCGCCCATCTCCGGGGACAGCTTGTCGGCGTACGGGCGCATCACGTCGGCCATGAACCCTTGGAGTGCGATGGTCCGGGCCGACTCGGATTCGAGCTGCGCCCTCGCGTAATTCTCCTGCATCGCCTTCTGAGATGCCGCCTCTTCCGCCGCCAGCCTTGCAGCGCTGCCCGTACCCTTGGCGTCTTTGAGTGCCTGAGCTGCGGCATCCGATACCGCCTCGAACATCTTGACTTTCTCGTCAGCCCCGATGCGTTCGCCCGTGTCGGGGTCGTTCTTGAGTGCGCGGATCTCGGACAGGGCATCGAGAACCTGCGATCGGATCTGGTCGGTGATCTGCGGCTGGATGTCGTTCTTGGCCGCGATCCGGTCGAGTCGCTTGTCCATCTTGGTGCTGGCGTTGTCGACGCGGGCTTTGAGTTCCTTCTCGTCGTCGCCCCATTCGATCATGGACACCGCTCCTGCGATACCGCCGATCAGGGCACCGACACCAGCGCCGACCAGGGTGCCTACACCCGGGACGATACTGCCGATGCCAGCACCGACACCCGCTCCGACGCCGAACCCGGACAGGCCACGGTCGAGCTTGCTGCCTTCCCCGCCGAAGTCGCGTTCGTTGAGCATCTGCTGGGCCTGGAGTCCGGTGGTCAGTCCGGCGAGGGGTGCCGCGACTTTGCCGAGGGTGGTGAGTCCTGCCTGCCGTCCAGCGACCCCCGCGACGGGTTCCACGGCGTCCATGGCTGCGACACCGGGGATACTGATGGCCTCTCCTGCCGGTACCCCACCGATCGCCGCGTACCGTGTGACGGTGGCGGGCACGGGTGAGATGGCCGGTCCCGCGGATGATGCTGCCATGCCGGGGAGACCGCCTGCGATCTGGAACCCGGGCCGGACACCTTGGATGGCTGCGGATGCGGGAATGTTGATGCCGCCCACACCGGGCATGGCAGGCGATCCGAGCACTTCCGCGACTGGGGTCACGGCGTTCTGCCAGAACGGGGATGCGAGCTTGGATGCCGCACCGGCCCCACGTGCGAGAAGGTTGCCGCCGTACTTCTTGGCTGCCCACGCTCCACCGCCGAGCATGGCCGCTGTCATAAGGGGGTTCATGCCGCCCTGCTGTGGCGCGGTTGTAGTACCGGCGTACAGCGGGTTTGCCTGCTGGTTCATGTTGCCGGTGACGTTGAGCTGTTGCGGCTGACCGTACTGGCCTGCTTGCCCTTGCGCTGCGAGCTGCTGGGCCAATGCTACGTAATCGGTGGTGGGCATAGTTACCTCAATTTCGCCATCTTCTTATTGCCCTGCTTGGCTGCGCCTTGCTGGGCTGTGGTCTGACCGTTGTTCCTTGCGATCGCTGCGTTCCAGAGTGCGAGGTCCGCCGCCTGCTTGTCTTGCTGCGCCTTGATGGCAGTGTAGAAGGCGATCTCTTGCGGGCTGTACGTACCGGGCGTGTTGTTCCGGGCTGCGGCTGCGGCTGCGGCTGCCTGGTTCGCGATGTCCATAGCTGCCTGCGCCTGCTTAGCGTTGTTACTCGCGATGGCCGACAGGAGCTGGTTCATGCTGGTCTGGTTGTTGAGCTGGATGAGCGCCAGACCGTTCTCGAGATCCTTCTGGTACTGTTCCTCGCTGATGCCGATCTTCTGGGCTTCGCGGAAGATGACCTTGCGCCGGTCCTCGATCGCCGCGACCTGCTCGGTGTGGTTCAGCCCCAGCTCGTCCCGGTCAAGGTACGTCTGCCGTAGGTTGGCCTGGATATCGCTGGACGTCTTGTCGTAATCCAACAGGACGCCTTGCCGGTCGATGCCCAGCTTCTCCCGTCCGAGTTCCTCACCCTTGTTGATCTGGCCTTGTACGTCCCGGTGTCCTTCGGTGGAGTACGCACCCCGAACCACCGCGTCGGATCGTTCCTTGTTGCGGGCGTTCTTGGCGTCCTCGGTCAGACCCGACATGGAGTTGTCATTGGCTGCCAACCCGAGGTCGCGGTTGCGGGCTGCGAACCCGGCGTCCTCGTTCAGCTTCCCTTGCATGAGGTCGTTCCGCTGGATGTTGAGCTGGTAGATTTCGTCGACCAGTTTCTGCTGCCGGTCTGCTGCGGCGAGATCGTCCCCGCCTGATGCGCGGTCGACGGCCAGCATCTGGAGTTTGGAGTTGATCTGGTCGGTGAGATCCTTGGTCGCCAGATTGGTCTTGCCGCGCTGGGTTCCCATCTCGGACTGGAGGATGGCCGCTTCGTCCTTGAACGCCTGAGTCTGCGGGGCCGAGTATTGCTGGAACAGGGCCATGTAGTTGTTCAGGTTCGACTTGTACTGGGCGTCCTGGGATGCCTGCCAGTTGCCGATCGTGTTGGCGTAGTTGGTGGACCCGGCGCGTGCCGCAGCATCAGCAGAACCATAGATACTGCTCGGTGCGTTGCGGTTGGAATTGGATGAGCGGGACTGGTTACCGCCACCGTAGTTGGTCCACTGCTGGGATGTGTAGGTGCGGTTGGCTCCCGTGATGGGTTGCTGTCCGCCCTTGGTTGATCCCCAGTTGTCGTTCTCAGCGTAAGGGTCCCACCCGTATCCAGCCATATCCCTACTCCCAGCTCGTGAGCCAACCGGGGTACTGGCCCCCGTCAGGCATCTGGATTGTCTGCGTTGCTTCTGCCCACATGGCTGTGGACTCGATCATGCCCTCGACTGCCTGCTCGTACAGGGCCTTGGTGTCTTTCCATTCCGGTTGCCGATCACGCTTCTGCGCGCTGTACTCGGCGAACAGCATGAGCACGTCGGTCCATCCGTCGGGGATGTCGACGTTCGCGGAATCGTTGGCCGGGTCGGTTGCGACTTTGTAGGTGTACAGCTCGATCTCGCACGCCGCGTCTGGCTTGGGGTGGAGCGCCACTCCGATGCTGGGCGGGGTTCCCCAAGTGGAGTAGTACCGGGGCTGACCGGTGTCGATGCTGTTCATGACTCGGTTTGCTTGCCGGTGGTCGATGTACTCCAGCACCTTTTCCATAGTGGCAGCACTCTTGGTGGGGCTGTACCACTTGACCATGCTCACCTTGAGCGTTGTGGCCGGCGCGGTTACCGATACGGCGTTTGCCAGCACGGACAGGGTTGTCATCCCCTGCAACGCCATGGTGCGACGGGAGATGTCCCTCGCGCCGTCCCTGATCCATTCGTCGAGTTGTGCGTCCGTCCAGGCACCGGATGTGGTTTCGTCCAACCGGAGTCGGAGTTTCGTCCTGGCCGCAGATAGTGTGATCGTCATACCCAGGATTCTCCTGACGCCAACCGGGGTGGCTGTTCTTGGACGGTGAATTGCACCATGTCGTTCGTGTCCATGGTAGCACTCGCTCCACCTACGGCTGTGATGTAGAGCGAAACCTTATGGGATCCAGCTTTGGCTGCCATTCTGCTGGAATGACCTGAGACAACACGGTGGTATCCAGTGTTATTGAAGTAGAGCAAAGTCAGGAAATCGGATCCGGGATAGTCGTCATCCAGGGTGGAGTAGAAATCCAACCTGCCCGTAGCCGTCACGTAGCACGTAATGTTGAGACTGCATACGAGCACGGTCCAGTCGAATTTCTTCTGGACCTGGAGCGACACCTCGGTACCTGTCGGGTATTCAACCGGTACGGCACTACCAAGAGCGCCGCCCGCAACTGCCTGTGCGCGGTACTCGTACACCGGAAAGATCGGGGCACGCTCATTGGCCCAACGCTCCAGTTCCCGGTAGTTCTCGGCGGTATCCGCCTGCGAGTATTCCGCACGCGGTGCCCTCATAACGTTCAGTCTCGACTGCGGAGGAACGGGCATGTCAGGTGGCCACTGTTGTCTTGACGGAATGGGTTTCCTGGTAGCCGATCGAACAGCGATGCAGGATCGGACCGGGGGAACCTTCCGAGATATTGTCCGCCCCCTCATTGTTCAGTGTCGTGTATCCAATGATGCGGATACAGATGTCTTGGCCGTCATAGCCGATCGACAAGCGGGTGGTGCTGATGACTTCCGAGTTGGTCTGGAACGTACCGAGCAAGGTATCTTCCCCGGGTCCGTTGCCCGCATAGATCCGCACCCATCCGTACCCTTGCAACGTGACCACCAGCTCACGCAGCTTGAGCTTCCGATTGCGGGTCCGCATCAGCGGCTGTGAGGTCCAGGACCACCGGCCCTTGACCTGGTTCATGTCGTACTTCTGCCACAGCACGGGCTGTGCCGCGGTCACGAACGGGGAGACGGCATACACTTCCCCTTTGTCGTTCTGTTCGTACCATGCTGGCGGGGGTACGACGGCGGTAGTGCTTTCGTCGATGGTGTGTACCTGTGCGGGGTCATTCAGCCGGAACCATGATTTGGTTTCCGAGTTGTACACCCAACCGTTGGGAGCGAACAGCCAGGGATGCACGTAGTTGAACTTTCCGTGCGGCTGGAACTTGGAGGCCATGTCCGCTTTCTCTGGCTTCCAGAATTCGTCATCGAATTGGGGGGACAGCAGTTCGGACCCTTCCGAACCGGTCCAGGACCAGATACCGGGGGACGATCCGTACACCAATCCCATGGGGGTGGCGGTGGGCACGTTCGGCGCGTCATAGGTGGGGACAACGCCTGGCATGTCGAGCACGGTCGGCGAGGCCATGTCGCCGCGGACCACGTATCCGCCACCGTGCCGTTTGACGACGAACAGTTCGGATGCGTTCATGGATGCTGCGGCCCCGACAGCGGAGTTGATGAGCGAACCGTATTGGCTGGTCCGGTCGATGGGCTGGAATCCTTGCGGATCGTAGTACCCGTTCACGAGAACCCGGGACTGCCAACCCCAGTCGGCTGCCTCGTTCGGCGGGGAGTACACCCACCCAGAATGACCGGTGATGACGTAGTTCCCGTGTGGGGATTGGAGGGCAAACGACATGCCGAGACGGGACTGGTGGAACACTACGGCTTCCGGTGCGACGGTACTGAACTGGAGGATGACGTTCAGTTCAACGGCAGTGTTGAACCAGTAGAAGTCGTTGTACAGGCTCCCGTGTGGGGCACCGTTGAACCCGACGTGTCGGAGCGGGTATCCGAACACCGCGACCTTGGGGGTGATGGCTGAGCTGTTGCTGAACTGGTCATCACCCGCGATGGTGACCGCGAAGAACGGTTTGGTGAGTGCTTCCACCTGATCCAGATAGGCGACGGAACGAGCCACGGATACGAACCCTGCACCAAAAGACTCAAAGCCTGCCCGTAGTGCGATAGGCGCATCGCTGGCAATACCCTGGTCCGCGAACTTGCCGTACTTGAGGAACTTGGTCAGGGCCACAGTGTCGGAGTATTGGTGGAACACGCGGGCGATGTACCGTCGGTAATAGGACGGCAGAGGGCTGGACGGAGCACCGGTCACGTCCAGTGCCGACTGGAGAACCATGATCTCGTCGTACGAATCAGGGGATGCGATGATGGGCAGGGTGCGGACACCCGCGATCAGGCCGGTACCGAGGGTGTACAGTGTGGGGGTGTATGCGCTGCCTCGGAAGGTCGACGGGGCCGTGATCGAGCCTGCCGTCTGGATTGCTGCTATGTCGTCGAGCTTGGTCTGGGTGACCTTGAACAGCGGATACAGGCCACCGTTCTTGCGTCCGTAGCATCCCCATGTACCGGCCCGTCGCGCTGCTCCATCTTTGGGTCCAGCCGTGGCCACGTCGGATGTGATGCCGTGATACGAGTCGTATATGCCGGGGGTGAAGTCCACCAGATCGATGTACGATTCGACACCTGCGCCTGCTGGCATGTTTACCTCTTCCGGGGTCCGGTTATTCCGGTTTGTGTAGTGCGATCTTGAGGGACCATTCCAGAGCGGAGATGTTGGCCCGCAATGCGGCTATCTCACCCTCTAGGGTCAACCTGTCTCTTTGATGATGGATCACTGAATGGTCGGCCTGCCGATCCCGTTCTGCAACGGAATCGGCAGGATCCATGCCGAACCACTTTTCGTCACGTTCTTCCAGGATGGCGATCTGGGTTTCCGCGTAGTCGACCAGTTTCCCGGACAGTTCATCCGTCTTCTGGATCAGGGTATTACGCAGAGCTACCAGTTCGCCATTCATGCGGGTACTCCCTTACTGCGGCTGCGGGGGTCCGTCGGGCGGGTTGAGGTCGGGGACCTTCACCTTGGCGGCCGCGGCTCGGGTGGTCTGCGGGTTGACCGGCGTGCCCTTGTCCTTCATCTCGGATGCGGGCGGGGGTTCCGGGTCGCTTCCGACGATCTCGCCGTCGTCAGTGATCTCGACGGGTTCGTACAGGTCGTCGGTGCTGATGTCGATGCCCTGCTCGCGGAGGAGGTCGACCAGCTTGCTGATCTGCTTCTGGGCGGTCGAACCGCTGTCGGCGTCGGTGCTGGGCGCGCCGCTTTCGGTGAGCTGGGTTCCCAGCGTCTTCTCGCCGAACGGGTCCTCGGCGATGGTGGTGACGCGCGTGCCGTCCTGGAGGTACCACTCCAGTTGGGGTCCGAGTTCGCGGAGCTGGAGGGGGGAACCGATGCACCCGTACTTGACGCACAGACGGGTCAGCTCGTCGGCACGGTTGCGGTTCCTGGCGTCGATGTTCCGCACGTCGGGATCGCCCATCCACAGGATGGCTGCCGCGACATCAACGTACAGTTCCTTCCCGGGTTCGATGCGGTACTTGGTGCCGCCGTACTTGTTGGTGAATGTGGTATCCCCCACATTCAAGAGACGGACGATCATGGCTTGCTCCTTGGGGTTGTTGTGGGGGTGTCCTGTTGGACTGGGTTACTTGAGATCGTGGAAGGCCCCCGGCGCTGGACCGGGGGCCTTTCCTGGATTTGGGTTGGTGGCCCGGACTAGATGTGGTGGACGTTCACCAGAGCCTGGGTGGTCGAACCGGCCCCCATGAAGTGGCCGATGCCAGTGCCGATGATGGCGGTGGCTGCGGCGGATGCGGCTGCGACCCGTCCCGCCTTGCCTGCCGTCGTCGTGGGGGCGATCGCGAGATCACCGATGGCGAACGACGTGGCGTCGGCGTCGGTGTTCACCAGGCAGGGTCCGTTCTTGCAGACCTTGATGACGTCGCCGGATGCACCGGGGCTGAGCGCGATACCGGCGAACCGGTGTGCGATCGTGGCCGTGGTGCCGACGAGGCCCATCTTGGCTGCGGTGAGGGGTGCGGTGGTGGTGGGGGAGACGTACACGAGCACGTCGCCCTCGATGCAGGCCCCGGAGAGCTGCACCACATCCTCGGACCGGCTGTACTGGATCTGGATCCCGTCAGGGTCCTTGTTGGTGGTGAAATCGGTGACCTTGGGGTAGGTCTTGCCGAACGTTGCGAAGTCCATATTTCCTGTTCCTGCTTTCTCGTTCTTGGGTCTGTGTTCGTGGTTGACGTTCGGACTACGCGGTGATGTTCGCGAGCTTGGCCTGGGTGCGGGGGGACTTGCACACGAGGTTGCCTGCCCACAGCATCTTGGTCGTGATGGCGTCCATGTCGACCGGGGTCTGCCAGTCCTCGATCTTGAGGTTGCCGCGGGGGCTGACGTACAGGGTGAACATCCGCTCGTTGAGGACGAGGATGTCGGAGTTCGAGCTGTTCGCGCCGTCCGAGACGTGGCTGTCGACGAACCACGGGATGCCTTCGCAGAACAGGTTCGTGAACCCGGCGTTGACATCATGGAAGGCGGAACCGCCGCCTGCGGTCTGGAACTGCTGCTTGTCCTGGAGGATCTTCCAGAACCGGTCGTACTGCTCCTGCCGCGACACGATGATCGTGGGGCTGTTGCCGCCGATCGTCGCGGTGCCGATCACCTGACGCATCAGGTAGGCGGTGAGGGTGGACGACGTGTTGACGTACGCCTGGGTCCAGGGCTGGCCCGAGCGAAGCTGCCCGCCGTAGCTGGCCGCGTCCGTGCCGTCGTCGACCGCTGCGCCGAGACCGTCGATGGCCTTGATGTCGCCACCGGAGACGTTGCCGCCGCCGCCGAACAGGCCGACCGCGAGGTCTTCCATCATGTCCATCTTGGCCTGATCCATCTGGAGCTGGATGTGGTTGGCGATGGCCTCCGGGCTGTCGGTGACGAGCAGGGTCAGGCCGTCGATGGTGACGGTCTGCTGGCACTGCTTCCACCCGAACACGAAGTTCTTGAGGTTGTCCTGCGGGGCGAGGGTCAGGCGTTCGGCACCGCGGTACCAGCCTCCGTTGTTGCCCTTGCGGTAGATCATGGGCTGCTCGATCTGGGTACCGCCCTGGCGCATGATCTTGTTGCCGCGGTACCAGCGCGCCAGAAGGATGTTCGACGTGTACACGCCATCCACCACTTCGGGGGCCACGAACCGGTTGGTGATCGCCGTAACGGCGTCGGCTCCGATGGGGGTCATGGATTGCTCCTTATTGCTTTGGCCCCATACGGGGTGTTGTTGGAACTAATCCTGGCACGGAGTAGGTGGAAGGATATTGCTATCCCTGCTGGAATGCCCTCACGGCATCAGCCATGGCATTCATGCGGGCATCCGGGGCCATGGTCCGAACATCGATCGGAAGCTCCTGGACACCACCACTGGACGACGATGTGGCCGCTGCGGCCCGAGTCTTGCGGTCGTTGCGCTGCTGGATCTCAGAGATCTGCTGCTGTTCCTTCTGGACCGTGCTTGCGACCAGACCCTGCACGATGGCTTCGCGTGCTGCGGGAACGTTCATGGCTGCGGCCCGGAGACCCTCGCGAACGGCTTCCTCGAACGACATGCCGCCGTTGACGAGAACCGGGATGTTCTGCATCCGGGCTGCCATGTTCTGGACTTCCATCATGGTCTCGACGGGAAGGCCCATCTCCTGCTCCAGCTCACCCGTGATCGTCGCCACGATGAGGGTACGGGCTGCCCGATCCTCTTCCTGCTGGGCCTGGATCTGGGACTGGACGTGGTTCTCGACGCGCTGCAACGTCTCCTGGGTTGACGAGATGGTCTGCTGCTGGCCTTCCAGGATCAGGGCCAGCTCCTCCTCACCCTGGGCACGAAGGCGGGCGACGGCTTCGGGGATGGTGATCTGACCATCGGGGGTGGCCGGCGCGGTGGGTGCTGCCGGGGGAGGGGTTGCGGGCGTGACTGGCGGGGTGGGGTCCTGGCCCTGCGCGACAGCCCACATGGCGTCGAGCTTCTCCGGGGGGAGGGATGCCAGGAAGCTGAACATGCCTCCGACTGCTTCGGCGTGTTCCGGGGACTCGATGCGGAAGTCACCCAACTGGATCGGTGCGAACTCGGACGGGGTGGCAGGCTGGTCCTCGACAGCCAACCCACCACCCTCGCCGTCTACTCCCGCCGCGGACTGCTGGGCCTGTTCGGCTGCTTCATTGGCAACCGTGCTGGGGGCCGGGGGTTGGCCTTCTGGGGGAGTGATCTGGGTTCCGGTGACGGTGGCGGGGTTGCCTTCCGTACCGGTGCCGTCACCCGTACCTGCTGCGCCTGTGTCGGCGGGGGTACCGGGTGTGATGGCGTTGTCCTCGAACGCTGATGCGACCTGCTGTTCCAGCGGGCTGAGCTGGCCGAATTGGGCCTGCCATGCCTCATCAGTGGGGGCGTCTTCCGGGTGGGCCTGGAAGTAGGCGGCGATGGCCTGGGCACCCTCATCACCCATGGCACCCACGATCGGGTCCGTGGGGACCTCAACGGGGGTCTCTCCATCTTCCTCGATCAGAAGGGAAGGATCGAACTCGACGGCACCCGTGGGGGTGTTCTCGACGGTTTCGCGGGTGAGTGGTGTTCCGGCCATGGTGGGTCCTTTACAGGTGGTGGATTCTGGTTACTTAGTGTGGTTACGCGGGCGGGGCGAGCATACGAGCCAGCTCGTCGGGGGGCGGGGTGGACTGGCCACCCATCATCGGGTCGCCTCCACTGGCCAGGGCCGCTTGCATGGCGGGGTCGATCTGAGGCATCCCGGACGGCGGCATGGCACCGGAGCCGGGAGCCTGCATGGGGGCAGGCATGGGGGCTGCGGGCATGGGTGCGCCACCGGCCATCGGGTTGGGCGTGGGTGTCTCGTTCCCGAGCTTGTGCCACATGTCCAGGGCCGTCGTTTCGAAATCGATGACCCAGTCCATGGGGGCGTCTGGCAGGCGCTTGAGGGCCGCGATGTCGTTGAGGATGCGGGACAGCCCTTCCTCGAACGTATTGGTTTGCCGTGCGCCTGTTGCCATGGTTTGCTGCTCCTGTTGAGAGGGGGTCCCGTAACGTGGGACTAGGCGGGGCCTGTCAGCGGATGCCCATGCTGGAACCGTTGAGCTGGATCAGCCCTTGAGGTTGACCTCGGTCGGCGTGTTCTGGGCCTTCGGCTGGGCGTTCATGTTGGTGCCGAACTGGGTGCCGGACGTGTGCCCGACCTTGGTGATCCCGGCGTTCCCGGGCTTGGTCTGCTTGGCCTCGGCCATGATGGTTCTCCTGTGTAGGGGGCGGGTTGCGATGGCCACTCTAGCTCACACGAGCGAGTTTAGCCACGCCTTCCACCCTTGGCGATATAGGGGTGCCTCTTTCATAAGATCAGACCTCTCAGCCATTGCGTCCATGTGTGCGCCCACGACATCCGACACGACCAGTCGTGAATGATGTGGCCCATATCGCAATGCGTGTACATGTCCGACGCGTCAGCCGCGGCGTAGGCGGCGGCGAGGGGGATAGCGTTGTAGTCGGCGACGACACCGTCACCCTTCGAGGTGAGTTCGATGATGGGTCGCAGATGGGGGGCGTCAGCGATCCACCCGGCCGGGTTCATGTCGTCGAGTTCAGACGGCGGGGTCCCCGCGTAGGTGGCGGTCCCGACGCTGTAATCCAAAGCGACACCGGCAAACATGTTGATCGCCGCCCGCACGTTCCCGACGCTCGTACCCAACCGCTTCGGCAGACTCTGATACGGGTGGGTAGCGTCCTTCAACCACGTCGCCGCCAGGTCGGTAGGCGGCGACCATGCGATCGTGCCGAGGATCGCCGGATCAGGGCCGGTCAGACCGTTGCCCGCGAGCGTCAGACTCTCCCCGTTGAACGTTCCCGGGTGGTCCCGCGAGATCATGATGGACTCAGCGACGTACGCGCCGGCGCTGTGCCCTGCCGTGAAGATCTTGTTGGGGTTGATGTCGGACCGGTTCGCGACGATGTGTTGGATTGCCTGTTTCCCGTTGATGATCGGCGTCGGGAACGTAACCTCGTCACCGCCAGCGTCGCCCGGGTCTGCACCTTGCAGGATCGCTAGGGCCGACAGCACACCGGCGTCAGCAGGCAGCGACGTCTTTACGCCGATCCCGGCGACTGCGATACCCATTGACAGCATCAGGTTCGACGCCGTGAAGTTGTCGACCCACGCCATCTGGTACGACGACCCGATGAAGTAGCCCATCCCGATGAAGGCGCACATCGGCCAACCGCCATCGGGCATGTCGCCCTCGGGGATGGCGATCTGGTAGCGGGTCCGGTTGCTGCCCCCCGACGATAGGTACTGCACGAGGGGCCCGTACGTGACGTCACCGGGCGAGATGTCGCGGCGCGACATGAAGTACTCGGGGCTGTTGATCGTGTCCTCAAGATCAATGTCGGACGGTGACTCCCGCAGCATCGGAGTCGAGACCTCGACATCCCCGCCAGCGGCCCGGAGGTAGCATTTCGTCTTCGCCCGTGCGGGGTGGACGTACCCGGTGGTCGGAAAGTTACCGTCGGCGTCGGCGGTATCCCACCATGCGATCCGGCGGACCGTGATGAGCATGTCTCGCGTCTGAGCGTTCTGCCCCGACTGGTCGACGAAATGGCCGATGTCGAACGAGTCGCCCGACGGGTCGGAGATCGTAGCGCTGTAGCTTGTCGGAGTACCGCCGGCCGACGACCACGCCGACCCGTTCCAGTACTCCCACACCCCGGTCGTTACATTCGGCGCCCACGGGGTCACCGTCACCGTGGTCCCCGAAACGGTGACCTGCCAGCGAACCCAGTTGCCGTATCGGTAGATGTTCAGCCCAGTGTCCAACACGACGGTGCTGGTCCCCGAGCAGATCGCGAGTTTCTGCGAGTACGACGCACCGATGAGCCCGATGCCCCACTTCACGGTGCTGCCCGACTTCACCTGAAAGATCCGCTTGAACACGCTCGTGTCGAGGAGCGTCCCGGAGAACGCGCCCGACGCCGAGAAGAACGGGATGTTGTAGTCGAACACGATGCTGTACGAACTCAACGATTCAGGGGTGTGGAGGGACCCATTGAGGTGGAACCCGACCGACACGCCGTTGTACCAGAGGGCCGGGATCAGCTTGAGGCTGCACGGGCTCGCACCGTATGTGCCGGTCTGGTAGAGCTGCACTTCGGAGCCGAACGGGGCGCCGAGAATTGATGTGCCACCGTCGGGGTCCGGGGCCTGCATGACACGAGCGATGCCAGAGAGGTCGCCGGCGCCACGGTCGGTCTGGCCCGGGTAGGCGCGCAACGTCTCGCCAGACGGACCCCATCCGTATAGATCTATCCGGCCGCGCTGCGCCATCAGGCGATCAACCGGAAGTAGACGGTCCCGAGCGGGAGGGTCGAGGCGTCCTCTTCGAGCGCTAACACGGTGACGGCGCCCTTCAGTGAGAGGAGCCACGCCGCCTCGTTGCCGACGAAGCCGTTCGCGACCGCGATCTGATACGCGCTGTCACCGCCGCCCGGGTTGCTTATTGAGATAGACACACTGCTTTCCCTCCTATGGGGTAAGTTCTCTGGTGTTACGCTCGGGTTACCAGCAGCTCGATGGGTGTGGACCCTGCCGCGATGCCGTACAGGCTGTCGCCGGGGCCGATGTCGATGGCGAACGTCGCCCCGGCAACCAGGCTGATCCCGTTGCCGGACGACACATCAGCGCCACCCAGGTAGACCGTGTTGGCTGAACCGGTGGGATTCACCACAACACACGAGCGGGGGTCGGCACCCGTGGCCTGAGTGCCATCACACAACAGGGTCGCGCTAGTGCCGACGCTTGGATGGGTAGACTTGATGGGCATGGTTGCTCCTTGTTCGTGATCTGTTTATCGGCCAGCGTGTGCCGCATCGCGGGCACCCACGCTGGCTTGCGCTTCTGCCATCTGCTGGGCCTTGACCCGTTCGGCAACGATGGCTGCGTTCGGCCATTCGACAGCCTGGAGCAACGATTCGACATCGATACCGTTAATCCCGAACAGATGTAGAGCCAGGCTGCGCATTGCGTCCCGAGATGTGGGGTTCGCTGATCCCGCATTCACCGAGAACTGGTATCGCAGCGGAACCCGGTTCTCCGGTGTGGGATCGTAGAAGTGGAGGCTGCGAATCGCGAGGCTGGTCTTCTCGCCGTTCACCGGGGCCACAGCGATAATCCTGGGCCGATCGTAGAACTCGGCCATGTTGGCCGCCGTCTTGTTTCCAATCCGCGAGATGAACGATTCCAAGCTCGTGATCTGCATACGGATCCGCACAAACGCCGCTTCCTGGGCTGCGTCAACCACACCCTCCGCGTTCCTGCCAGTCGGGGTCAGACCACGCACGATCGCAGACAGACCCGAGATCCGCTCCAACTCACCCAACAGGAACGACATCAAATCGCCCGCCACCTGGGGATGAATCGTCGGAGGTGCCATCCAGGACAAGTCTTCCTTGTCCCGCACCTGATACCGCTTACCCGGCTGTGCCGTCACCTCCGCGCGGCGCATCCCGGATGTCCTGGTCTCCACCAACACGGGATTGCCTGTCAGGGCGATGTTCCGTTTAAAGTTGCGCAGCAACTCATTGATGTCATCCTGCAACCCGGACAGCAACTCGACCATGCTGGGCCGGTACAGTTCGCCTGTCCATGTCGGCATGTAAATCTCGTACGGGTGTTCACCGTGGCCGTACAGTTCGTCCGCGGACTTGTCGGAGATGATGGTGTTTCCGCATACGACAACCTGCCGCCAAATGTCGTACGTGACTGTGTCTTTGTCCGGGTCGTGCCCGCGGGACTTCACCGCAGTGTTGATGTCATCA
>OFRC01000153.1_pt1 | contig 20051 bp, 20 predicted proteins | sample 1543051 | NCBI WGS metagenome assembly OFRC01 (sample SAMN07774231, study PRJEB24372) | wastewater metagenome
CCAACCCCGACGCGGATGGCTCGCGGCAATCACAGCGGCAACGCTCTGGGCGGCGACCCCTATCGTCGCCCAGGCCCAATCCCTGATCCGCGACACAGAAATCGAGATGATTATCCGGGAGGGGGCCGACCCGATCCTGGAGGCCTCCGGACTTGATCCAGACGACGTCACCATCCTGCTGGTCAATGACCCGACGCTGAATGCGTTTGCCACACAGGGCCAGCGCATGGGGTTCCATACCGGCCTGATCCTGGAGACGGATACGCCCAATCAGTTCCTGGGCGTCCTGGCTCACGAGGCAGGCCATCTGTCGGCCGGCCATACGATCCGGGGGGACATCGAGCGCGCGGGCATGCAGCCGTTCCTGCTGACGATGGGCCTCGGCGTCCTGGCGGCCCTGGCCGGTGCCCCCGATGCGGGGGCCGCTCTGATTGGCAGCTCAAACTATTTTGGCACCCTGAGCGCCCTGACCTACTCGCGCAGCCAGGAAGCCGCCGCTGACCAGGCCGCGGCGCTGAACAGGCCGAGTGCCGCCAGCACGGTGCCTACCGAGGACACCGTCAGCCAGGCGATCAGGCGCGGCAGCGTGTGTGCAGCGAGCGCGCCCAGCACGACCACCGCCGAGGTGAGCAGCGACAGCGGCAGCAGCAGCGGCTGCAGCGCGCGCATAGAGCGACTTCGCGAGGTCTATCGCGATGTAGGCCGCGACAGCCTTGCCGGCGACTGCGAGCGCCGCGCCGACGCTGTCGAGGTTCCTGGCCAGCGCCTGGATGCCTTCGGCGGCGGTGCGGCTGATCCCGTTGGCACGGTCCACCTCGCCGACGTAGCGGGTCCACTCATTCGAGAGCGTCGTGAGCGCCCGGCCAACCGTAGGCGGCAGCTGCTCGAACTCACGCTGCAGCGCGGCCGATTGGCCCTGCAGCGCGTTGATGACGGTCGTTGAGGTCAGCGTGCCAGCCTCGGCCAGCTTGCGGAGCTCGCCGGTAGTGACGCCGAGCCCATCGGCCAGAGCGCGCGCCAGCCGCGGCGCCTGCTCCATGACCGAGTTGAACTCCTCGCCGCGCAGCACGCCCGACTGCAGCGCCTGGATCAGCTGAGTCACCGCGGCATCGGCAGACTGCGCAGAGCCGCCGCTTACCTGAATCGCCTGGTTGATCGTCTCGGTAAGCTGCAGGGCCTGCTGCGACGCCTGCGCGGTGGACAGGCCGAGATCCTTGCCGGCCTGCGCGATCCGGGTGAACAGCGTGCCGGTACCCTCGATCGCGCTGTTCGTGCGCAGCGCCACGTCGAAGACACCGTTGAAGGCATCGGTCAGCGCCGCGCCCTCGCCCGTCACCAGCTTGATGCGGGCCTCGAGGTTGGCGTACGCGTCGGCCGTGCGTGCGACTTCGCCGAGCGTCCCGGACAGCAGCTGGCCGCCCAGCACCGTCGCCGCGAGCGTCTGGATGGTGCGGAGCTGGCCGGCGATGCCCTCCAGGCCACGGCTCACCGTCGTCGCGGCTGCGGCCTGCTGCTGGGCCGCCCTGGCAGCCGCTGTGCCCTGCTCCGCGTAGGCGTTGGCACCGCGCTGCGCGGCCGTCGCTGCCTGCGCCTGCGCTGAGGCGGCCTCGCGCGTCTTCGCGGTCAGCAGCTCGGTGTTGACTCCCGCCTGGCGCAGCGCGAGGCCCTGCTCGACAGTCGCGAGCTGCAGCCGATCGAAGTCAGCACGTGCGACATCCGCCGCGGCGCGCAGTTCGCGTAGCTTGCCGGCCTCGCCATCGGTGGGCCGCTGCACCGCCTGGAGCTGGGCGCCGAGCGCCTCAGCCGCCCGAGCGGTTTCCTCCATTCGCTGGCGCGCGGCATCCGTCTCGCGCACGAGCTGCTGAAAGCCGGTACCGCCGCTGCCGGAGCGCGCGAGCGCTTCGATCTCGGTACGGACGGCGCCGATCTGCTGGCGCAGCGCAACACTGCGCTGGCCGACCTGTTCGCCGCTGATGCCGAACTGCGTCAGGCCGGTGCGGGCCTGTTCGAGCGCAAGCGTCTGCTTGAGCAGTTCGTCCTTCGCGCCGGTGACGTTGTCCTTGAGGCGCTGCAGTTGCCCTGCTTGGGCACGCGTGGGGGCCTCGCTCTGCGCGATCTCGCGGGCGAAGGCTTGTGCCGCCTGCTGGGCAGCCTGGAGGCCGTCGCGGGCCTTCTCGGTCTCGACCTTGATCCGGGTGAATGTCTCGACGGCAGCCTGCTGCTGGCCCAGCTGCTCGAGCTGCTGGGATGCCGCGCGGACCTTGCCGGACAGATCTTCCGGAAACGCGCCGTCGAGCTGCTCGAATTCGCGGGCGAGCTTCTCCACCTCGGCTGCGCCACTGGCGCGCGCCTCGATGTCGTATCGGATGCGTGGATCGGTGGCCATCGCGTGCCCGGTTCTTCAGTCGTTGAAATGGAAGCGGGCCGGCGCTTGTGGCACCGGCCCGCGCTCCACGGTCAGCCCTTGATCAGCGGGCGAAGTACCGGAACGGCTCCGTCTTGCCGACCGGGGTCTTCAGGCGACCGGTCAGCTCGATGGTGTTGAAGTCGTCCTTGAACCAGTCGAACTCGCCGTTCGTGGTCAGCACGCACTCCCACACCTTCAGGATGCCGATGCTGTCGTCGACCTTGTTGATGCCGTCGAGCAGCAGGTACGCGCGGATCTGCGGCTTGACGTTGCCTCGGATCGCCGCACCGGTGAAGGCCGTGCGGGTGTAGTCGGCGAGCAGCGGCTGGTCCGCCGTGATCGCACCGCCGACGAGCGCCTTGTACATGCCCAGCCGGGTGTTGACCAGGTAGTCCGTGCCGAGCACGTAGGTCACGGTCGCGCCGACGTTCGTGAGCACGAAGCCGGTGATCTCTTCCGCTGCCAGCGGAACCCAGCCGTCGAGCTTGGCGATCGTCGCTTCGTCGGTGACCGCGCCGGCCGACTGCGTGTAGGTCGCGTCCTCGCCCATGAAGGCGTAGCGCAGGCCGACGCGGTTGACCGTCTCCAGGGTGGCCGACAGTTCCGCGGTGTCCTGCAGCGCGACGGTTTCCAGCACTTGGCCGTAGCTGTCGCGCTTCTTGGACTTCTGCTCCTTGATGGTCGAAGCCGGCTTGATGCCCAGCTTGGTGGTGTTGCCGATGTCGATCAGCGCGCCGGCCACGCCGGCAGCGTCGATCAACGCGATGTAGACGTCGCCGGCTCCGATGAAGCCTTGAGCGTTCGAGAGTGCCATGTCAGTGGCTCCTTTTCAGTTGGGTCAGGCCGCCGACCGTTGGACCGGGAGGCGGTAGTCGATTTCGAAACGAGTCAGGATGAGCGAGCCGCCCACATCGATCCCCTCGATGCGGTAGGTGCGCAACATCTCGCGCGGGTACTGGAAGGTGACGATCTCGCGTGCCTGTTGCAGCGCTGTGCAGGCGTCGCGCGCCGCCCTGGTGGCGACGGCCTTGCTGCGCTGCATGTCCGCATCCGCGCCGGCGCGAGCCGTCGCAGTGCGGTTGATCACCCCCACGATGAAGCCGAAGGTCCGCCCTTCCGCCTGGCCGGGCTTGTCGATCGGCGCGTCATCCTTGTCTTCCACGAACACCACCCGGCTGCCGTCGTCCAGCGCAGCGGGGGTGATCGGGTTGTCGAGGATGGTCGCGCCGAGCAGCTCGGTGTCGGCTTCGAGGGCAGCCACCACGGCCGCGGAGATGCTCAGTGGGACGCTCATGGCGAGATCTTCTGCAGGTAGCAGGTGCTTTCCGCACCGTCGTTCACGCGCCGCGGCTCCAGCACCCGATAGCTGCCGTTGAAGGCAGCCATCAGGCCGGTGGCCGCGACGGTGATGCTGTCGCCTTCCCGTACATCAGGGCCGGTCGCCCAGTGCAGTTGGCGCGTCGCGGCAGTGGCCCGCCCCAGCAGCGCATCCTCGTCGCTGACTCCCAGGTGAGCGAGGAAGAGCGCGTCGGCCACCAGGGGCCGGACGCGCGTCACCTCGATCGCGAAGTCGTCAGCGTCGAAGAAGTCGCTGAGGTCGGTTTCAATCGCCACGGCTCGCCTCCTGCGATCAGGTCAACGTGGCCTTGATGACCGCGCGCGGACGGGTCAGCAGGTGGATCGGGTTGGACTGGATCTCGATGTCCCACCCCTTGTCGTTGCGCATCGGGATGCCCTTCGCGTACAGCGGGAGCCCCGGCGTGTTGACCGTGTCGTTGTAGTCAGCCGGGCCGAAGCGGCCGAGCAGAAGACCCGGCACGCCGCGCGGCACGATGTATGCCTCGTTCGCAGCGATCATCTGCGCGCCGTTGGCAGCACCGCGGTACTTCTTGAAGACGATGCTGCCGAAGTCCAGCGCCAGGCGGGGGTCGCCGCGGAGCTGCGAGGCCTGCACTTGGTTCAGGAAGGTCTCTTTCACGCTCTTGTGAGCGGTCAGGGACTTCCAGAAGTCGCGCCCGCAATAGGCGACCAGGTCGGTGAACGGCGTACCGCCGAGCTCGTCCTCGATCAGTTCCTGCGCGGTGTCGCACACGTTCCGCACCTCGGTCGTCGTGACGTCCAGCTCGAAGCTGATCGTCTGCTGGACCACGCCGAACTCGGTGAAGAAGTCATGCAGCACGGTGGAGCCGTCCGCGTCGAGGACGATGCCCTTCAGGGCGCCGACCCGATGGAACTCCATCGTCAGGTCGAAGCGGCGCATGGCCAGCTGCATCACCTCGTTGCGCCGCATCTCGAGCGGGGTCAGCATGCCTTCCGTGCCGAACTGGCGCACGCCCTGCACCTCGTCCGCGAGGATGCGGTCATCCAGCGGCAGGTGCACCAGGTTGAACGGGCGCAGGTTGCGGTTTAGGCGGCCAACCTCGGGGCCCGGAGCGCCGCGCGGCTTGCTGGAGACGAGTGCCAGGGTCTGCCCCTGCTTCTCGACCTGCACGGTCAGCGTGGAGACGCCGCCGTACTCGAACACGCCATCGTCGCCGAGCATGGTCGGCAGGTGCGGCAGCTCGTTGATCGCCGCGGTCATTTCCGACAGGGTGAAACCGTCGTCGTTGAGCATCATGATGATGATCCTTTCGTGTTGTGTGGTTCGCGCTCAGCGCACGAAGACGTTCGCGGCGGCCAGCTCGACGTAGGCCGGGGCCTTCTCGGCGAGCAGCACGGACGTGGCCCAGACCAGGCGGCTGGTCCAGACTTCCGCCAGGCGGACGAGGCCGACAGCGGTCACGTCCGCCGTGGTGGCGTCCACGTCATAGACGAGGATCGCCGCAGCGGTCTGCGAGCCGTCCACGGCGTCGTTGTCGTAGGGCTTGTACTTGCCGGTGGCGGCGATCTTGCCCAGCACCGTTCCGGCGAGCAGCTTGCCGCTTGCGGCGACGATCACGATCGTCTCGCGCGAGATGTCGCCATTGCCCTCGGACTTGATGAAGGCGCCGGCACCGAGGTGGTCGGTCTTTGCAACCATGTGGGTTCTCCTTGAAGTGGTTCAGCGATCAGTCGACGGCGCGGCGGTTCATGCCGGCGTAGGCCTTCGCGTGGTTGATGACGGCCTTGACGACGCCCGGCTTGCCTTCGGCGGTGTCTTCCGCGTTGGCACCCTTGGCACCGTTCGGCGCGGCGTTCGGCGCGTCGGCGGCGTGCGCGCTCGTGCGCGCAGCGATCACCTGGCGCTCGGCGGCGATCACGGCGGCGGCGGCCTGGTCACCGGTGGTCTTGCCGTCGAAGGCGAGCGTCTCGATGAGGGCTTCGTGGCCCGGCAGGGCCTGGGCGCGAACGGCCTGGATGCGCGCGCGTTCCTGCGTCGCACCTTCGGCCATTGCGTCGGAGCGGATCTGCCCGTAGAGGGCAGCGTGATCGCGCTCCAGCGATTCACGCGTGAGGTTCTCCGGCATGGAGTTCTCCTGTGTGGTGTTTGCTGAGTCGACGCGCGTCACCGGCTCGTCTTCCTGGCGGGATGCGCCTGCAGCCGCGGCACCGGCGGCGGCAGACACGGGGGGCAGATCAGCGCTGGCTCGTGCCGGCCGAGACTTCTTCGGCGGCATGGCAGCGCTGGCCTGTTTGCGGAGCGGAGCGACCTTGTGCGGGTCGTCCGACATCTGGGCGATGAGGTCTTCGAGGGTGGCGAACCCATCGACCAGACCAGCATCGACGGCCTGCTGGCCGATGAAGACGCGGCCATCGGCCATGTCCTGGAGCACCGTCTCGACGTCGACGCCGCGGTTCAGCGCGACGGCATCCACGAAGAGGCTGTAGAGGTAGTCGACCTGCGCCTGGCGGTACTCCAGGGTCTTCGGGTCGAGCGGGCCGTCGCCGGCGGCCTTGTAGGCGCCCGCCTTGATGATCGTGCGCTTCACGCCGCGCGCAGCGTCGGCCATCGAGGTGTCGGTGTGCTCGGTGCGCACGCCGATGCTGCCGACGTTGACCATCGGGCCGCTGATGAAGACCTTCGCGGCAGCCGAGCCCCACCAGTAGGCGGCGCTGGCCAGCGTGCCGTCGCTGAAGGTGGCGACCGGCTTCTTCTTCGCCAGCTCGAGCAGCGCCGCGGCACCTTCCGCGATTCCCAGCACGTTGCCGCCCGGGCTGTCGGCATACAGGATCACCGACTCGACCTTCGGATCCTCGCCGGCGGCCAGCGTCTCGTTGCGCAGCGCCTGCGCCGAGGTGCCACCGCTGATCTCCATGAAGAGGTTCGCCTTCGGGCCGATGACGCCGCTCATCTGGATCACCGCGACGCCGTTCTGCACGGTGTAGGAGCCGCGCTCGTTGGCGAGCGGCCGGCCGATGCGCGCCTCGACGCCCTTGATGTCGATCTTCTCGCCGCGCATGTGCGCGTCGTAGATCGTGCGGATCTCGTCGTACATCGGGTCCGTGATGGCCCAGTAGCCCTCGACGAGGTCGGACAGGCGCATCGGCCCGCCGTGCACTTGGCGGTCCAGAAGCGAGGAGCCCCGCTCGGTGGCGGGGCTCTTGCGGGTGATGGTGATGTTCGAATCGTTCATGAAGGTCCTCAGATGTGCTCGAGCATGGTTCGCTCGAACTCCAGTTCTTGCATCCGTGCGGCGAGCCACTGGTCGGCAACCATCGAGCCGACGGGCAGCTCCGCGGTGCTGTGCTGCGCAGCGGCGGCGGATGCGCCGGCCACTGCGACGATGGCTGCCACCGAGGCGGTGGCGTGGGCCGATGAAGACGCGGCGACGGCGTCCACCGCGACGATGCGGCGCTTGCGCAGCTTGTTCGGCAGCTTGTAGCTCGGGGTGACGAGGCGGCCGACGCCGCCTTGCTGCGGCACGGGCGGCGGCGGCACCACGTCTTCACCCTGCGGCGAGGCCGCCTGCCCAGGCGCGGCGGATGCGCCGTCGACCGCGATCGTGATCCGGCCGACCCCTTCGGCGCTGGCTTGGGCGGCAGCTTGCGCAACACCGTCGACGGAGGCGGTGGCAAGGATCTCGGCGGCAGCCTGGCCGACCGCAGCGCCAGAGGCTGCGGCAGATGCGATGGCGCGCACCGCGGCCGCAGCCGGCGCGGCGCCGTAGGAAGCGCCGTCGACCGCGACGATGCTGCCGCTGCCGGGCTCCGCTGCGGCCTGCGCTGTGGCCTGAGCGGCTGCGGAGGCGGCCGCGATGGCAACGACGGGTGCAGCAGTTGGTGCAGGCGCAGCAGCAGCACCGTCTGCTGCCGAGATGGCGACAGCCGGGGCCGAGGCCTGCGACGGAGCAGCGGAGGTGCCGTCGACCGCAACCACAGTCGAAGCGCCGGTGTCTCCCACGGCCTGCGACGGCGCAGCAGATGCACCCGCAGCCGAGGCGATCGCGCCAGCGGGGGCACTGGCCGGCGCTGGTGCTGCGCTGGAGCCGTCCGCGGCAGCCAGCGCCATCGCCGCCGCGGCAGCCTGACCGGCGCCGGCCGCAGCGCCTGTGCTGGAGGCGACGGCTGCCGCTGGCGCCGCGGCAGGCTGCGTGGCCTGGCTGGAACCATCCGCCATGCCAACCAGCACCGCGCCGGCGGCAGCCTGTGCGGCGGCATCAGCAGCGCCGTCAGCGGCAGCCAGCGCGACGATGGCGCCGGAGGCCTGGCCAGCAGCGTCCGATGCCGCCGAGCTGGCCGCTAGCGCCGCGGCCGCTGCAGCAGCTTGCCCAGCGGCCGTCGTAGCACCGGAGGCCTGCGCCAGCGCGACGGCGGCAGCAGCTGCCTGTCCACTCGCCGCAGAGGTGCCGTCGACCGAGATGATGGTGGCGCTCGACAGCGTCTGCGTCGCGACCGCGCCCCATCCGTCTGGCGAGGTCCAGACCTCGACGTCGAATTCGGTGGTGGCGCCGGAGACCGAGAAGGTCGCATCAGCGAAGACCTCGACCGTGCCGCTGACGGTCTCATACGCGAGCTGGTCGCCAGAGGCCAGATCCGCGGTGGCGGTGATCCGGTTGTCAGCCGTCGCGTTCGGCGTCGTGAGGTCGATGTAAGCCCAGCCGGACGGCGGCGTCAGGCTGGTGAGCGCGAACGGGTCCGAGGCTGCAGCAGCATCGTCGGTGACGACGAGATCCACCGCGACGCCGTACTTGCTCAGGCCTCGATCGACGGTGATCGTGATGGAGGTATCCGACCAGCTGGTGACGGTCTGCTCGTCGCCCTCGATGTCGACGGTGCCGGCGCCCTGCGTGGCGCCGAAGTTGGTCCCGGTGATCGTCAGCGAAGAGCCGTGCGCAGGTGTCGTGTCGCTGACCGACGACACTGCCGGCCCGCTCGCCGATGCTGTGTACGTCACATAGACGTTCAGCCGCGTGGAGTAGCTAACTGATGTTCCTGGCCACGTTGACTGGGGCGTCGCGTACGTCAGGGTGCCATTGGCCATTGCGACGTTCGGCGCGTCGCCTGTTGTGTCGCTGCCGAACGCACACCCGAAGTTGTTTGTGACGCCGCCGATCCAGTAGTTACCTGCTGCCAACGACTCGCCGGCAAAGGCGAGCGTCATCCACCCGGCGCCCCCTGCGGTGGATCCCGCCGCAGAAACCGCAACCAGTGACCCCGGAGATCCGCCCGAGTCCGAGTAGATGAGCCCCTTGACTCCGATTCCAGCGCTTCCGCTGGCGAAGTAGATCGAGATGCTGTCGGCTGTCCCGGCCTCAGAGAGCGTGAAGCGATCGAGGTACGCCCGGTTGCCAGAGGCGTTGTGGGTCTGCGTCCCCGCAGAGTTGTCACCAAAGATCGGCACGGGCCACCTGATCGGTCATTCGCCGCCGTTCACGCGCAACTCGTAGTAGCCGTGCAGCCACCAGTTCCACTTGCGCGGCGGCGTCATGCGGTACTTCGGCAGAAAGGTCGTCGTGCGCGTCCAGTTCTCGAAGTTGCGCACGGTCGTGGCCTTCATGTCCCCGAGACGCTGCTGCGCCGCCTCTGTCGGCAGTCCGAACGCCTGCTTGGCCTTGATTGCGAAGGCGATGAATCCAGCGATGTCGAGCGCGTGATCCATGTTGCCACTGTCCGGCCCGGCCTCTCCAATGGTGGTGCCGCCCGCGATGTAGCTCGGGAACCAGAATCCGGCGTACTGCGCGTGCGCCTCCGTGCCTGGGTAGAAGCCGCGATTGGCCGGCGTGTTCATCCAGTCGAAGTAGTCGCTGGCCTGGCGGTAGACCTGGTTGGCCGCGGTGGGCACCTTCTCGATGTACAGGCGCGCTGCCTGGAAGTACAGGGCGCTCATCCAGGGGCTGCTGATGAGATCCTGCGGCGTGGTGCCGCCAGGGCCGCCGCCTTCGTGCAGCGTGTAGGTGACGAGCGGTGCGCCACGGCCGGCGCAAACCTCATCCCACTGATCGACCATCGCCTGCGCGCGCACAAGAGCCGCAGGATTGCCACTCACGGTGTGATAGCCGATGGCCGCCATGAGCGACACCCACAGCTCGCGCTCGGTCCAGAGTCCCGACAGGTTCGCGGTGTTCGGCCAGTCTCGCAGCGTGGCGTCATAGACGCGCTGGGCGATTGCGGCGTTGTCGGCGCGGGGGCTCCACGGATGCACGTAGCTGTACTTCGTGTCGCCGAAGCCCTTCGGCGTGAACACGCCATCGGCACCGATGCGAGCCTGATACCAGGCAAGATCGCTTGCCGCCAGATCCGACCAGCGCGAATCGCCGGTGACTTCGGCCAGCTTGCGCCATGCGGTCGGGCGGTCGAACAGCCACGGCTCCGAGGTCGTTTCGGTGTAGTCCCACAGGCCATAGTTGCCGTTGAAGCGCGCATCAACTACATGCCCTTCGAAATTCCAGTTGCGCGAAGCCGTCTCCGCGAACTTCAGCAGCGTCGGCAACAGCGATCCGGCCGGGGCTGGTGCCGGGGCTGGTGCAGGCGCGGGTGCAGGCGCGGGTGCGGGCGCGGGTGCGGGTGCGGGTGCGGGTGCGGGTGCGGGTGCGGGTGCGGGTGCGGGTGCGGAATCTGGCACCAGCGCGCCCACCAGCGTGCGGACCTGAGCGACGGCAGCGGCGAGAGCGGCCTTCTGGATTGCGGTGATGGGCATGGAACTACTCCAGAGCCTGCAGCGCAGCGTTTCGCGCGGCGTCTTCCTGCGCGTCGGCGGCCACGGACGCTTGCAGCGCCTGACGCGCTGCGTCCACCTTCTGCTGCATCGTCAGCACCTGTGCCAACGCGCTGTCGCGCGCCGTTTCGGCGGCAACTTGTGCGGCCAAAGCAGCGTCCAGCTGCTCCTGCAGCGGGTTCGTGTCGGGGTCGACGACGAGCGCGGAGACTTGGGCATCGAGGCTCGAAGCCAGCGTTTCGAGGTCGGACTTCTGCTGTGCTGTGATGGGCATGATTGGACTCCGTGAGTTGATGAACTACTGCTCGATGAATGCAAGAACGCCGACACCGCCGCCAGTCGGGGTGCCTGACGATGAAAACGACGGGGTGAATGGTCCGGCGGTGGTCACCACACGAACGGCCAAGCTCGCTGTCCAGAAGCTGCTGGCGTTCAACAGCGACGCGATCGGCGTGAAACCGGATCCGGACCAGTCGTAAGTCGTCGGGTTGCCCGCGCCGTCATGCGCGCCGCAGGCGACGAGCAAGGCCCAGTTCTTCGAGGGCGTGATGGCTGGCGCGGCGTGCGGGCTGTTGTTGTCGACGACGGAAGACCAAGCCGCGGCGGCAAGGGTGCCGCCTGCGTTCGGCCGCAGCGCAATTGCGCCAACTGAAGTCGCCGTCGCGCCCGCGGCACTGAACGTATGGGCCGTGCCGACGAGGACCGTCCCGGTTGGTTTGAAACACGACAGGTAGCCGGTGAATGTCGTCGAGATGCGAATGGGAGCGCCCTCGATCTCCCAGGTGTTCCCCTTGCTATCGGTGACCGTCGGACTGGTCGCGGTTTGCGTAACAACGAACACCCGCAGATCGGTAGCACCAGTGCTGTCGATCGCACCGCTGACCGCCGTGGCACCGCCACCGGTGAAGACGGACGCAACGACTGCCGGGATGGACGACTCGAGGCCCTGGTAGGCCACCAGCGACAGGATGGCGCCCTGGTTGACGACCGGCGTCCATGCGACCGTGTAGTCCCCTGGCGTTGTCACCTCGCGCACTGCGCATGCCGACTGGATGTAGGCCGTTTCGCCGAGGAAGAGAGACTCGACGACCGTCCATCCGGTCTCGGGCGCAGCGGTCTGATCGGTGGTCCCGACGCCGCCGTCTCCGCTCCAGAAGGCCACCAGCAGTGCCGGACCCGTCACGCTCACCGGGTCGCTCGTCACCGGGTTGCCGGTGCCAGGCGCCGCGCGCGCCACGATGCTTTCGTCGGCACGCCACGCGGCGTTCCGGATCTCCACGCCGATGAGCGACGACTCGCGCACCGCATTGGTCTTCGTGAACTGCAGCGCGTGAGCGGTGCCGCCCGCGATGCGCAGGCGCTCGTGGATCTCGAGCCCGTACCCCGGCCACAGGCCACCGGCGTAGCCGCTGGTATGCACCTGGTCCATGCTCAGCGAGTTGTACGTCGGGGCGTTGAAGGTCGCGAACTCGCCGGCGCACATCGCGACCACGCTGCTGCCGGCCGCGATGGTGTCCAGGGAGATCGACGCAGGCGAGGTGCCCGAGCCGTCGATGTCCCAGTCGCCAGCGTGATCGCCGAGCAGCGGGTGCGACAGGTCAGGCTTGTCGCCTGCCGGCCATGCGGACCACCGCACGCTGTCGTAGCTGGGCTCAAGAGCCCAGCTCTTCGCGACTGCGTTCTTGACGGGCATGGACTGCTGCCGGTGGTCGGATGGCTACCGCGCGCTCACTCTTCGATGATCGCGGTCGTTGTCTTGAGCTGCGGCGCGACGCCGGCCACGACGTTGATCGGAGTGGAGCGGTAGGCGATGCCGTCGCCAGCCGAGCTGACCGTGATCGACGCGCCGCCGTTCGTCGCCGACACGGTGACCACGTCGCCGGTGACGCTGGTGACCCAGTAGGAAGTCCCTTCCGTCACGCCGCCCGGCAGCGATGAGCCGTCGACCGCGTGGAAGATGATCCGGTCGTTCACCGCCAGGCCCGACAGGCCCGGGATCGTGAAGGCGTTGCCGGAGACGACGGCGCTGAACGGGCCGAGGCGCGAGCCCAGCACGCCGAAGCGCATCACCTTGCCGGCGCCGCTGGCGGCCGTGCCCACCGAGAAGTGCGTCGCCATGCCACCCGCGCCGGCCGTCATTTCCGGGAACTGGATGGCCGCGACGGGGCTGGCCGAGTTGCCGGTGACGGTCCAGCCGCCGGTTGTGCGCGCGACAGCCTGGCGCGCGTAGCCGGTGTAGGCGATCTCGCTCGTGGTCTGGTCACCTCCGATGCCGGGTGACGCGGTGTGCAGGGCTACCTGCGTGTTCGTCACGGGAGACGTCGCCGCGTTGTCCGCGAGGTTGGCGATCGCCGTGGCGTTCAGGTAGAGCCGCAGGATGTCGTTGCGGAAGGTGCTGGATTTCATGGGGTGGCCTTTCGGTCAGAGGTTCGGGGGGAGGTGGGCTGGGTCGATCTGCTCGGCTGCCTTCAGTACCTCCGCGAGAGAGGTCATCGGCAACTTGAGGTACTCGCGCGCCAGCCCGGTGACTGGGTCTCGCAAGGGGATCACCCGAAGCCCATGCGACGTTGCGGCGGAACTCTTTCCCTGCTCCAGGTGCACATGCGTGTCGGCCTGCTCGAGCACGACGTGCGTCGGGTCCTGGTGGATCTGGACCTGGATTGGGTCGTTGTGGATGTCGAGCTCGAGCTGGATCGGCTGGCGCTGCAGGGCCTGCGCGCTGTCCTGGAGCGTCTTTGCGGCGGCCAGCATCGAGGCGCCCTGATCCGCCTGCGCCTTCGCCGCGGCGGCCTGCTGCTGGGTCGCGGCGCCAGCCTTCGGCTCGGGCAGCATCTCGGCCGCCTTGAGCATGTCGCGCTCGCGGCGCTTGATCGGGAAGGTGCGCGTCCAGTCGGACCCGAACAGCTCCCACTCGGCGCGCTCGTGCGTCATCAGGCGCGCGTCGATCGCGTCGCGGTAGGCGGCGACCTCGTCCTTCGGGTTCAGCGAGCCTTGGCTGTCGCCGTGCCACGCCGCGCGGGTGTAGGCCCAGCGCACCAGAGGGTCGCGGAAGAAGCCCGGCGCGCTGATGCGGCCGTTCGCCACGGCCTCGGCCATCCACGTCTCATAGACCGGCTGGCAGAAACTGAGCACCAGCCACGCGCGCTCGGTGCGGAAGTGCTGCCAGGCGTCGAGCAGCGCCGCGCGGCTGGCCGAGTAGCTGGCGTCGAAGCGCTTGAGCAGCAGATCGCGCGGCAGGCCGAGGCCCATGCCGATCAGCGTCAGGATGCCGTTGACGAACGGCTCGAATGCGGTGTTCGGCCGGTTCGGGTTCGCGAAGTTGGCCTTCTCGCCCTTGGCCAGGCCGATCACGGCGGCCGGTCCCATCTCGACCTCTTGGCCGCTGGGCGGGATCGTTTCGTTCGAGCCGTCGTTCACCGCGGCAGCGTCGGCACCGAACACCGGCGCCGGCGCGCTGACGCCGTCCTGCTCGATGAAGACGGTGTAGAAGGCGGACACCACCGCTGCGGAGATCTCGGCCTCGGTGTAGCGGCCAAGCTCCTTGATCGCCTGGATCACCGGCGCGAGGTACGGGATGCCCCGGGTCTGCTCCGGCCGGATCGGGCGGAAGTGGTGCAGGATGCGGCGCCGGCCGCTCGAGCCGATCGCCTCGTACCACTGCCCCCCGAAGCTGGGCTTCGAGTTGATCGCGGTGCCGCCAGGATGCTGGTCGAGGATGTAGTACGCGCTCGGCGCGCCGCCGCGCAGTCGCACACCCTCGACGATGTCGGCGCCGGTGATCTCGCCCATCGGGTTCGCGCAGCGGTCGGCCTCGATGAGCTGCAGGCGCAACTTGTAGGGCTGCGTCGCGCTGGGCGAGCCGTCCGGGAGGATGGTGAAACAGTCGCCGCTGTCCATCCGTGAGCCAAGCACCAGGCCCTGGCGCTCGTAGAAAGTCTGCTGCCCGTCGAGCGTGCACTCCTTCGAGTCGGCCCACAGCGAGAACTCGCGGGTCACCTGCTCCTTCCACTCGGCCAGGCGGTCTTCGCTCCAGCCGAGCACCTTTGCATCGGGCTCCGGCACGGGTTGCAGGCCGGTGCCGACGACGCGGTTGATGTTCGTGTCGATGGCGCCGGCGGCGATCGGGTTCAGGCGGCGTAGCTCGCGCGACTCGGCGCGCTGGCGCTTCAGGCCGCGCACGATGTCGGCGTCGGCGCTGCGTGGCGACACGAACCAACGGCCATTCATCGGGCTCAGCCCGGCGCCATCGGATCCGGTGCCGGAGAAGGCCTCGAAGGCGTTGCGGGCGGCCATGCGTCGCGCGCCCGCGGCCGGCGCGAAGTAGGCCACCGCCCGGTCGATGAAGTTCAAGCGTGCTGCCATCGCCCGTGCCTCAGTTCATCGGCCGGGCATAGAGCACCCGGCGCCGGCCTTGAGCCGCGTTGTCGATGGCGTCGATCTGGTCGGACAGGCTCTTGATCTCGGCCCGCACCTCCGCCAGGTCGGCGCGGCGCAGCCGGCGTGCCGTCTCGCCCTGCCCGACGACGTACTCCTGGCCCTTCAGGATCTTCAGCTCGGCCGCCAGGTAGGCGTCGAGGCGGGCTTGCAGTTGCTCGCGTGTCATCGGCGGCGGGAGGTGATGGCGTTCGCGAGCCGCGCGAACTCGGTCGCGAAGTCGGCGTCGGCGCGCCGCTCCACGATCTGGCCGAAGGGAAGGCGCGCGCGGTACTGCGGCTGCTTCTTGACGAAGATGAGCACCGGCTTCACGCCGCGGCCGTCGCGCGCGTAGATGCCCGGCGCGATCGAGGCGCGCGTGATGCGCTGCTCGCCGCCGACGATGGAGACGCGGTCCAGGCCGGCCACGAAGTACGGCGCGGTGCGCGCATTGCGGCGGCTGCGCGCGCTGGTGGAGCGGTTCTGGGCCGGGTCGAAGGACGCCTTGACCGCGGTGAGGATCTTCTGGATCTCACCCTTGGAGAGATTGCCGAAGCGGTCGAGCTTGGCGCCCTCGCCCGGCACCGCGCGCCAGCCATCGCGCAGGATGCCGGCGTAGCGCAGGTTCCGCTCAAAGCGCTTCTCCTTGCGGCCGCCGCCGAACACGTTGGGCAGGAGGTAGTCCTCGGGCCGCGTGCCGTTGTTCGTGGCGTCGTCTTTGACGCTGATGCGCACCAGCAGCGTCTCGCGCTTCGATTCGAGCACGCGCAGGCTGTTGAGCGTGTAGGCGTTCGGCCGGTCGAGGACGCGCGGCATCTCGGCCCGGATGTCCTCGCGGGCGCGCTTGCCGACGATGTTGAGCGCGCCGTTCGCCGCGTAGGGGATCACCGTGGCGGGGATGCTGCGCATCTGAGCCACGACGGCGTCCAGCCTGCCACTGCGCGTGGCGGACAGGCTGATGGCGTCGGGCACTTCGGTCGCTCCAGTGAAAGAGCCCCGGCACCTTGCGGCGCGCGGGGCTCTGTGGCGGGTCGGTTCGCAGCGTTTTGCGCTTCTGGCGCACTTTCGCTACTAGCCGAATTGGGGCGAATTTTGGGGCCTTCTGTGCCACGGTTTCGCGGGTTTGTTGTGCCACGCGCGTGACGTACTCAATCCGTGAGGTCTGTAGCCGAGGGCAGCGCGTCTCGCTGGGCCATGTTCTCGGCGAGGATGCGCTGGTGCGCGGCATAGACCGTGGTGCGGAACTCCTGCAGGTGCCGGTACCAGGTGCGCTGGCTGATCCCTAGCGCGTCGGCTGCCGTCTTCACCGGCGACACCTGGTGCACGTAGTGGAGCACGAACACCTTCCGCGCGCTGTCCATCGGCTGGGCCGCGATGGCAAGGTTCAGGGCCGACAGCTCGGCGCTGAGCTCGACGTCCGGGATGCCGCCGCGCCGCGCGCCGGTGCCCTTGGCGGTGAGCTTGCCAAGGATGCCGGCGGCCAGCGGCGGCGGGCCGATGTAGCGGCGCGTGCGGTTCCATGCGGCCCAGCGCCGGCAGATATCGTCGACGGCCAGCTCGGCCTTGTCGCCTTCTTCCTCGTCGCCGAACAGCGCGGCCAGCGTTGTGGGTTCTTCGGGTGCGGTCGTCATCATCATGGTGGTCCTCAGGATCGGCGGATGCCGCGCGACAGCACGCGGCGGCCGGTGGGGGATGGGGCGGCGGCGGCTGGCGCTGCAACGGGAGGGGCCGGCGGCGGGACGACAGGCGCCTCCGGCGAGACGGAACCGCTCGGAAGCGGGACGGTGGGCACCTCGACCGCGCGCTGGCCGAGCAGGTTGCGGCGCAGCCGGGCCCAGTCGGAGCGCGTCCACTTGTGCAGGCCGAGGTAGTGGGCCATCGCGAGGTTGCCGACGTGCGTGTCCAGGTACTCGTTGCGCGCGCCGTTGGGCTTCACGTACTGCCGCACGGCCCGGCCGCGCCGGTACTTCGTGACCCGCTTCTCGACGAGCAGCTGCTCGAACAGTTCCAGCTCGGTGCCGGAGTGCCAGTGCATCGCGCCGGGGCCCTTCTCCAGCGCGAGGCGGTTGAAGATGTGGTCCTTGGCCGTGTCCGTGCCGATCCGCCACGTCTTCACGCCGTGCTCGATCTTGTTGCCCTGCCAGTCGATGTCCTGGAGCGTGGGCTTCGAGCCGATGATCGGCCGGTTGGGCAGGTTCTCGCCGCGCGTGACGACGCAGCCGAGGTGATCGCGCGCGGCGCCGTAGTTGTAGACGTCCTGCGTGTTCGCGCCGCCGGCGTCGATGCCGTAGGCGCTGATCCGAATCACGGCTCCAGAGGCATGGAGGAAGGGTGTGGCGCGCAGCGCGTCGAGCTTCGCCCAGACCGACGACTCCGACTGCGGATCCTCGACCGGCGAGCCCCAAAGCACCTCGTGCTCGATGACGAAGCCTTCCAGGCCCGGGCCCCATGCTTGGATCGTGGCCTCCAGGCGGTTGACCTGGGTGTCGACGAACATCGTCAGCACCAGCGCCTCCTCGGGCACGATGCGCGCCGGCAGCCGCTCAGCCTGGCAGCGCTTGAGCAGCTCGTTCGCGGTGCTGGTGACGTCGCCCGGCGCGTACGGCAGGCCCTCGCGGGTGTTCGTGTAGACCTGGATCAGGCCTTCGTCGCCGCGCTCCTTGGCCAGCAGCGCCAGCGCCAGCTCCTTGGCCAGGCGCAGCCAGGTGATGGAGCCCGGCGGCGCGTAGTACGCGCTGAGCGTGACGCTGATCGTCTCGCCGTCGCCCTCGGCGGAGTGCACCCACTCGGCCATGCCGCCGAGCTCCTTGTCGAGCAGCATGTAGGCCTTGTGGTGCTCCTCGATCAGGCCACCGCACTCCGGGCAAACGAAGTAGGCCCTGCTGACTCTCTCCGTCTCGGCGTCGAAATCGTAGCGGAAGTTCTCGCGCACCAGCTCGTGCCGGTGGTCGCAGTGCGGACAGGGCACGTGGTAGTGCGACTGCGTGCCCTGCATGTACAGGGCGTGGATCATCGACTCGCCGAGCACGCCCGGGCTGCTGACCTCGTAGGCCTTGGAGATGCCCTCGTAGGTCGTCAGCCGCGCCTCGGCCAGCTTGATCTTGTTGCCTTCGCCGCTCGCGTTGCCGCGCCACTGCGGGCGGTCGATCTCGTCGCAGAAGATGTACCGCGCCGGGATCTCGGCGAGGTTCGCGTCGGAGCCGGCCGTGGCGAAGTAGATCGTGCCGCCGTCGAACTCCTTCGCCTCGACGGTGTTGCGCTTGTCGCGCGAGCGCGGCGCGGCGATCTTCTTGCTGACGGCATCGCAGGCCTCGACCGCCTTCGTGAAGCGAGCCGAGAGGCGCTTCACCAGGTTGTCGGTCGGCTCGAGCGCGATGATGTTTGCCGGCGCGCCGTCGATCCACCCGAGCGCGGCGCAGATGAAGACCTGCGTCTTGAGCATCTGGCTGGCCACCATCGCGACGATGCGCGTGGCTCGGTGGCTCGGGCTCAGCACCTGCAGGATGAATCGCGCGTATGGCGTGTGCCGCAGGCTGTAGGGGCCCGAGAACGCGGAGCCCTTCGGGATGACGACGTTGCCTTCGCTCCAGACGTCGAGGTGCAGCTCCGGATCCGGCAGCAGCGCCTCGGCGACCTTGCGCAAGACCTCGGCTTCGGCGTCGCAGAGGGACATCAGGCGACGGCCGGCAGTTCGAACCGGACCGACAGCATGTGGCGTGCCTGGCTGATCGCGTCGTCGAGCGCGTTGTGATGCGTGCCGGCGCGCTCCAGTCTGGTGTCGGGGTGCTCGTTCTTCCAGGTCCGGTAACACCGGTTGTTGAAGAACTTCCACGGCACCTCGAGCAAGGCTCTGCGGTAGGCGCCAGCGAGTATCACGTTGTCGAAGTCGGAGCCGTTGCCCCAGATCCGCACGTCGCGCAGGTCGCAGCAACCCTTGAGGAACAGGGTGAAGTTCTGCAGAGCCACGGGCAGGCCCACCGAGTGCCCGTTGACCAGGTCCTGCCGTGCTGCGTCGCTCTGCTTCAGCCACCAGAGCACCGTATCCGGGTCAATCACCCCGCCGAGCTGCACGGAGGACCGCAGGTCGACGCGGATGTGAACTCCGGTGCCGATCTGCCGCGTCTCGCGGTCGAACTCGACAGCGCCGATGGAGATGATCGCGGCCGCCGGGCCCTGACCCATCGTCTCCAGGTCGATCATGACGTCTTGCATTAGCTGCTCCTCAGATGACGGCGCGGATGCGAACCTCGACGCGCTCCAGCGTCTCGCGAGCGTTCAGCCGGCGCTTGGTGCGCACGTCGATGAAGACCGTGAGGTCCTGGAACTCGGCGAGCCCAGCGACGCGCTCGAGCTCGGCCTGGATGCGCTGCTCGGCCGTCGCGATCTCGCGCTGGATGTAGCCGACGTCGTTGATGTCGGTCGACACAGGTTCGATGCTCATGCGGGTTCCTTGGTTGATTCGTCGATCCAGTCGCGCTCGGCCGGCTTCGCATCAGGCCCAGCGATGCGCCCGGCCGCAGTGGCCAGCGTCTTCTCCGCGAACTGCTGGAAGACCAGCCGCATCTCGGCGTCGATCAGGTCCTGGATGTCGCGCGCGTCGGTCATCGTGGCCACCCGGGCGGCGACGCGCCGGCCCAGCGGCATTGCCTGGTCGCGCAGCGTGCGGAAGGCGGTGTAGACCGCGGCCAACGTCGCCTCGCGGTCGATGAGCCGGCGCTCGAGCTGCAGGCGCTTGATGCGCGCGGTCTGCGCTTCCTCCTGCTCGCGGTTGGCCCGGGCGGTCTGGTAGCTGAGGACGTCGGGCGATGGCGCGGACGGCCCGGCCAGGCCAGGGGTGGCGGGAGTCTTCGCCTTGGCCGAGACCGCGGCGGCCGTCTTCCCGAACGCGCGCACCTTCTCGGCGATCGAGGCCTTCGCCTTCTCCGCGTCGATGAGCATGTCCGTACCGCGCTCGATTCGGCCGCGCCTGATCAGGTCGTAGATCGCCTGCGGCCGCACGCCGAGTTCCCGCGCCAGCGCGGACGCATTGACCCGGCGCACGGCCGTCGCTGGTTTCGGCGGTCGTTTGGCCATGAGGGCGCGCCTCAGCTCCCAGTTTCACGGTGAAAGACTTCCAGAACGCCAGTCACTAGCGTCAGGGCGGGGGCCGAATTACCA
>OFRC01000154.1_pt1 | contig 19878 bp, 11 predicted proteins | sample 1543051 | NCBI WGS metagenome assembly OFRC01 (sample SAMN07774231, study PRJEB24372) | wastewater metagenome
TCAAATTCGTAAAATCGAGGTGAAGCTGCCTCCCGTGCTACCCCGGTTGTCAGGCTAACCGTGAGGCCAAATCAGACCCCCGCAGCGATGCGTAGCGCAGCATCATGCGGGTGTCGGTCCAGCCCATAATCTTGCAGACCTCAATCTCCGAGAACACCCAGCCCGAGGCGTTGCGCAATTCCACCCAGCGGCAGGTAGCCTCATGCCGCAGGTCATGTTCCGTGAAGTCCGGCACATCGGCATAGGAAAACAACGTGCGAAACCGTGCCGTCAGCCGGCCGGATGCTCTATCCCGATCGGCGACATCACCAGACCAGAACGGGAACACCAGCCCCACACGGACATCGCACCAAGCGCGCAGGCGCTCGCGCAGCGCAGGCTTGAGCGGCACCACGCGCGGTTTGATGGCGCCCCGGTGGCCCTTGCTGCCCTCCACATTCATAACGCCCTGCGCAAAATCAATCGAGGCCACGCGCAGCCGGTAGCACTCAGCCAGGCGAAGGCCGGTGTCAACGATGAACTCGTACAGCAGAGCAAAGGCTGGATCATGCGTGTAGGGGCGCTCTCGGTCTTCCCGCTTGTGGCCCGACAGAACCGCCAGAATGCGCGCGTGTTCGTCAGGTGAAAGCCTGCGGTTGCGCACTACATCTCGCTTTGCCGCGGCCCCGGTGGCCACATCCGCCTCGGTATAAGTGCTGTAGCCACGCGGCAGCAGGCGCAGCGGGTTTGCATGCGGGTGCTGGCCCGGATCCGTAGTGCGGCGAATGTGCCAATCGAGCACGCGCGCCAGGGAGCCAATGCGCTTGCGAATCGTGCCCGGCGAAAGATTGCGCTCGCGCTTGAGGCGGCGCACGTATTCGTCGGCCCAGGCAAACGTCACGCCCGACACGCGCACGCCGACCACCTCGCCGCACAACACCGTCAGCACTTCCCGGTCTGACGGGGCCGGGGCCGCATCGCGCTCAAATTCACCAATGACATGCACCAGCATGGGGTCATCCTGCTTTTTCTCTGGCACGGCCAGCATTTCAGCGGGAACGATGCCGCGAGACAACAGAGCTTTAAGCTGCTCGCCGTAGGCGCGCGCTTCTGGTTCTGTGTCGAATGTGAAAAAGAAGGGCTTGGGCAGCAGCGCGTGCTTTACCCGAAGCTGGAAGCGCTGCCCGCGCTGCTGGACGTTGATGGCCATCGCGCCACTGTAACCCGACTAACCGCCCAGCACGATCCGATGAAGAGTAGCAGCGCTACCAAAATGAGGTAGCAGCGAGCCGGTTTGAGCGGTATTTGAGCCGGTTTGCTATCTAGTAAGCTACTTACTTGATAGCGCCGAATGCTTGCTGCATAAGGCTTTTATCTGGAGGCGCGGCGCGGAGTCGAACCGCGCTAACCGGATTTGCAAGGCCAATTCACTCTATGGTGACAACCACTTGCGAACCTGCTACCAATTCGGCTACTTTTCGCTCTGCCTTTCCCGCGCGTCCTCAATGTCAAGGACCGCATCGATCTGCCCCGCCAGCTCCGCATACCCCGCCCTGCACTGCGCTATTGCACCGGCTTATTTCCGATACAGCGCTGGCAGCACAAACCCCGCAGAAAATAGCTCGGCATGGTAGTCGCTGGCGCTGCACGCCGGGTCTTTTGATGCGCATTCCGCCATGGCCTGCAGCGCAGTCTGGCAGCGCACGGTTTCATTCGGGAACACTTCGCGCAGGCACTGGCTCTCGATGTAGCGAAAGGCCTGAAACACGGCCGGGTTGGTGGCCTGGTTGCGCGCACGCTCTGGGGCACCGAAAAACACCCACCAGGCCACCCAGGCGCCAAGCACCCAGGCAAGCGGGACGATCCAGTGGCGGCGCCTTGCGTACCAGGCTTTCATGCGCGCGATGGTAGCACCGCTCTCAATTGAGCTTCTCGCTCAGCTCCTGCTGCAGCTTGCGCTTTTTGTCCTGCTCGATGGCGGTCAAGCGCTGGAACTCTTCTTGCCCAATGCGGCCGGTCTGCAGCTGGCGCTTGTACTGGCTGATGTTCTTGTCGATCTCCATCTTCTCGGCGCCGAACTTGCCCATGAGGTTCCTGCGCATCACGTCGGGCGGGTAACTTCCCAGCTTCACGCCGAACGATGAGGCCACAGCCTGAGCGGTTGACATTTCCCGGCCAAAGGCGTCGGTACGCCCGGTCAGCGAGCCAACGACCCCCGTGGTTGCATAGGTCCCAGGCACGCCAAGCACATTCGGCGCCGCGGCTTTGTACATGTGATCCAGGAATTTCTCGGCCTTTTGCCGCGCGGTGTCGGTTCCCAGCGTGATCGGCTTTCCGGTGAAGGCGCTCTTGTTCAGTGCTATCTCGGCCAGCACCACCAGCGGGCCGCCAGGCTGCAGGCCGGGCAGGATTGGGATGGCCGACTGGCCCTGTCCAATGTCAAACACGTCGCCTACAGGAATGAACCGGCGAATGTCCAGATACACGGGGCTGTTGTGACCGTCGTTCCATGGCATGCGGATCAATTTCGGAACCATCCCCCAGACGTTGCCGGCTTTCTCTTCCGGCAACAGCTTGCGCTCATCTTCGTCGCCGCCGCCCGCGCCAGCAAGCATCACCCCCAGAGCATTGAGCCCGCCGGCCAGCGCCATCAGCTTGAGCAGCTTGTGGGGCTTGCGCGCAACGGTTTCAAGCAGCATGGGCACGGCGCGGTACGTGAATGACAGGAACGGCCAGGCCGACTTGCGCATGGCATTGATCCACGGCGCGTTGATGTTGTAGTCGAGGAATGAGGCTTTCGCGCGCTTGCCCGCCTCCAGGTCCGTCGCGCCCTGCTCTTTCGCGGCCAGCCAGGCTCCCAAGCGGAACACGTCGTCTTCGGCCTGGTAGGCGTCTAGCAGCGCGCCGCCCACCTTTTTGACAATCTTGCCCGGAACGCTCGCCACTGCCGCGTCCAGCGTCTCAGGAAACCGCAGCTGCAACGCGTGTTGGAGCGCTGCGTAGACGCCCGTGTGCGTTTCCGAGTTGCCTCCATTGGTCTGCGCCATCTCCAACTCAAGCGACTTGAGCAGCGGCTCGATCTGGTCGCGCGAGATCTCATTCGTCACCCAGGATCCAGAATCGCCCCCGCTGTCGGAATAGCGGTTGAGAATCTCGCGCGCCGCGTCTCGGTCCGCAATGCCGCCACGCTTGTCGCTGGCCGCCAGCATGATGCGCAGCGCCTTGGAGACATGGGCGGCGTGCACCTCGTGCCAGTCGGCCATCACGAAGTTCGACATCACGTTGTTCATGTGCACCGCAGGGCTCAGCGCGGTTTTGCTGGTCTTCCACAGATTCAGCACCTTGTTGTACGTGTCGCCGAACGGCTGGAACCCACCGCCGGCCATTTGGCGCAGATCGTTCCACACCGGGCCCTCAACGTAGCGCCCTGCCAGCTTGCCGTACTTGAGCACATTGGTGCCGGCGATCTTGGAGTCAGGCACGCGGACCCACTCGCCGGGCGCGAAGGTGTCGCGGTACTTCTCCGAGGCGTCCACCACTTCGCCGGGAATAGTCTCGCCCTCTTTCTTGGCCTGGTTCATGGCCAGCCAGTCCAGGTAGCGGCCCACTTCGACGTCGTGGATCATGGCGTGCAGGGTCTTGGCGATGGCAAACCGCGCTTCGTCGATCTCGCCCATTTGCTCGCGCTCGTCCTTGGTGAAGTCGCGCCACAGCACGGCGTTTGGCCCCTTCACATCGCGCACTTCCCAGGTGCCGGCCTGCGTCCAGTCTGCGTACTTGGCGGGCAGGCGCTCGCTGGCGGGCCAGTAGGCCACCTCCAGCACGCGGCCTGCCTGCTTGCCGGTCATGCCTGGCAGTGGCGTTGTGCCGGTCCCCGATGGCGCGCGGCGCTCAAGGCGCAGCAGTTGCTCGCCCTTGAGAGCGGTGTCGGCCTTGCCCTTGGCCAGCTTGCGCTCCCACCACTCGGGGGAAATGTTCTTGATGGCGGACATGGCGGCCGTCTCGCTCAGGCCGCGCCCCTTGTACTGCTCGCCCAGCACGGCGATCGTGCGCGCGCGCTTGGCCTTCTGGCCCTTGGTCTGCTCCAGGGTGTGCTTGGCGTAGCTGCGGCGCAGGTAGGCGAAGCGGTTGCGCTTGAAGGCCTCGGGGTCCAGCTGGCCAAGGCGCACAGCGTCTTTGGAGAGTCGATCGATCATGGTCTGCACTTCCTGCAACACCGCCACCGATTCCTCGGGAAGCCCTTGCATCATGGACACGTAGGCCTGCGGGTCTGCCCCGTCCATGTTCATCCACTCATACGCCACTCGGCTCTCAGCCCTGGTCAGGGTGGCGAGCTTCTCGATCAGGGATCCGGCCTTGCGCAGCTGCACGCGCTGGCGGCCCTGCAGCATGGTGCGCTGATCCTTCACCGCCTCTGGCAGGCCGTAGTCGGACATCACGCCAGCCTTGATCTTCTCGGGGACGATGGCAGCCAGCAGGTTCGCGGCCTTGTCGTAGATGGCGCCGGTCAGGCGCTCCACTCCGGTGGCGCGGGTGATCATGTGCGCAGCGGCATCCAGCGGGCGGGCGCCGCCGGTCTTGTCCTGGATGATGGCTTCGGCGCGAGCAGCGGCGTCTTGGGACGGCGCCGCACGGCTCAGGCGAATGTCGGGGCTGGTGGAGTCGAATGCACCAGAATTGCCGATGGCTGATTTGATTTGCTCAGGGCGGAAAACAATGTACTCCTTGTCGCCGCCATTGTGGTCGATAAGGTCGTCGGCCAGCGTGGCCGATAGGCGCGTGCCGGCCACCTTGGCGCCCGTACTTTCCTTGCCCTTGCCTGCGACATACGCGCGGGCGCCGCGCACCAGGTCGGCCACGAACAGATCCGCGCGCTGCTGGTCACTCAGGGTGCCGTCCAGCCAGGTGCCAATCTTGCCGGCCATGGCGGTAAAGCCGTGCGAGGCCAGCCAGTCGCGCGCCAGGGCCGCCACCTTGCGCCAGCCCTTGAGCCGGGCGAGTTGGGCGCTTGGCAGATCCACGATGACCTCTTCGACGGCGGCAGCGTCGCTCAGCTTGCCGCGCCGCTGCATCTCCGTGGCGGCTTTGCGCACGGCGCCGTTGTTGGCGTATATCAGGTTCATGGCTTGGGTCAGCGAGTCGCCAAGGATGGCGCGCAGGCCAAAGTGGGCAGCTTCGTGCTCGGCCAGGACGTGCTCTGCGCGCAGTGCGTCAGGCAGGCCGCTGGCGAACAAGTACAGCTCCCCGTCGTGCATGGCGCCGTCCACGTCATCCCACGCGCCCTGCTCGGTGATGTAGTCGCGCAGCGCCTTGGGCGCCTTGGACGGGTCGGCCAGCACGTTCACCTTGGGCATGCGCGGGTTTTTGCGCGCGATGTCGGACACCAGGGCGTCGAGGGCGTCAAAGTCCATGCCGCCTGTTTCACTGGTGCTTCGGCTCAATTTTGAAACGTCTTTCCCATCGTTCTTTGGGTAGTGGTCGTTCAGCACCCGCTCAGCCGCCGCCCGGGCGTTGTCCGTCAATTGCCGCTGCCAGGCACCAGCATTGGGCGACCACTTGAATCCTCTGGCTTTCAGGTCGGTCCTGACAGCTTCGCCGGGTTTTTCGTCAAAGAACAGGCGCAGCCTATCGTCCTGGGCGTTTTCTTCGATTCGGACGCCTTCGCGCGTGGTTTCAACGGGTCCCGCGGCGGCTTCTGACACGCGCTGTTCGGCCTGCGCCAAGCGCTCACGCAGCCGGCGAATCTCAGCATTGTTGTTGGCCAGCTTGTAATCCGCATAGCCTCGGCGGCCGGCAAAATCGGGCTTCTTGAGCTCCGCGATCAATGCCGGCGAGTAGCCCAGCGCCACCAGGGGCGCGTCGTCCTTTTTGCGCAGCGCAGCGTTCACGGCTTTCATGCGCTCCTGCGTGGCCTCGCGCTCTTCCAGGTTGGCGCGGATGCGCGCCACATCGGAGTCCGGGCTGTTGTCGATCGGGCCACGGGCCGCCTTTGCCATGCGGGCAATGCCCTTGCGCAGGAATTCGCTGGCCTCCTGGGCGCGCTTGTCGGCAGTTTCCGACTTCTTGCGGTTCGCCTCCACTGGGAAGCGCGCGGGCCCGGCGATCATTGCGGACATCACCCTCGCACTCGCGCCCAGCGCTTCCAGGTAGCGAGACCGGTACCCCTCGACCACATCGCCCAGAACATCCACCGCGCGCGCACGCGCCGCAGCGTCATCGCCGAGCGTGGCCTCGGTCTGTTTCCAGGCATCGACCAGGGCCCGCACATAGTTCCGCCGTGCGCTGGCGCCGCGCTGCTCAGGGCTGTGCGACGTGCCAGAGTAGGCCTGCGTTGCGGCATCGCGCGGGATGTCCGATTCCTGCACCGGAACCGGCATGGCAGCAGCGTATTCACGCAGCGCCTCGTATTGCCCATCATGGATCGCCTGGGTCAGGCCGTCGGCACGCATGAACGAGCCAGGCTCCATCGCGTCCAGCGCTTGCGGGCCCAATTCCGCAACAATGGCGTCGCGCGCCTGCTCGCGCAGCGCTGCCACGTCGCCATCGGGCTGGGCTTTTGCGATGTCGGCGGCAATTTGTGTTGCCGTGCGCACTGCGCCGGCCGGTTCCGGCTCGCTATTTTTGGCGTCCGCGCGTAAAATCGAGGCTGGAGGTGTCCCGATGAAAGTGCCCGATAAGTTCCCACCTGGCTGCGAATTCGTGGCGTCGTTCAGCGGCGACGAGTTCGTCGAACTCCCCGACGGCAAGGTCTTCAAACTCGACGACAACGGATCGGATTTGCTGCCCGTCAAGTCGCTCCCCACCCGATCGGCAGCGCCAATTTCCGAAGCCGTCTTCTTGAACTGCGCGCGCGGCTGCCGCGAATTCGCTGCGACTGGCAAGGTTAAGTTGTTCCCGGCCGCTGCAAACGCGGCATCGTAGAACTCGCGCATCGCGTCGCCGATTTCTTTGTACGCGGCCGACGCCTCGGGCTGCACCCGCTGCGCCTCATACAATTTGTGCCCCTGGGCATCCTTTGCCGCCAGCATTTGCGGCACATTGATCTGGATCTCCGCCGCCACTCCGTCAGGCAGCACCACATTCAGTAGCACGTCGGCATAGCCATCGATCCGGGCATCCTCGGAAATGCGGGTCTTGACGCGCGCCACGCTACCAAACACCTTCACGACAGCATCAACCACGGCCTGCACGTCGCCGTAGCTGCTCACCACCACCGTGGCGCGCAGCAAATCGCGCATCCTCTCAGGGCTGAAATCTGCGCCGTCCGGGTCGACGTACTTTTCGACGGCCCGGTCCATATTCTTGACGGACGCGACGATCTGGCCCAGCGCGCCGGACTGTTGCGCCACGGCAGCGACATTCCTGGCGAAGCCCTGAAAAGCGCCCAATGCTGCATCGAGCAGGGGCTTGAGCTCCGCTTTTGCGCGCGCACGGTCCTTGGGCGACACGACCATGGGCCGCGGCTGCTTGGAGTATTTCCCGATGTAGCCATTTGCCCGCGCGATCAACTCAGCGGGCAGGAAGGTTTTCGCCGACGGAGGCCGGTAGTTGTCACGGTCGCGGTCGTAGGCCTTGCTCTCGATCTTCGATACAGCGGATGTATCCTCAGTGGCCTTGGCAGGGCTGTTGAACAGATCGTCCTGAACGGCGCTTGCAGCCTCGCCGATATCGCCAAAAAGTCCATCCTGCGCCGGGTTCGCCATCCCCTCCATGGCCTGCAGCGCGGCCTTCTGGTAAATCTCCGGGCTGATCTTGTTCCAGAAGGTCTTGAATCGCGGGTCAGCTTTGATCTGCTCGCGCACCCACTTGGTCGCGCGCTTCATGTCGGTGCCCACCAGGCGAATGGCGGCATCGAACAGCTTGGCCAGCACAGGCATCAGGTCGGGGGTCTTCTCGGGCATCATGGCGGCGCGCGTGTGCTTGCTGGCAATCTGCGCCAGATCACCCAGGGCGTCCTTGAAGTCCTGCACAGCGGCGGCGCGCTGACCCACCGGGGTTTTGTCACCTTCACTTTGCTGCACACTTGGGAACTCGCGCACTTCGTCAAGCAGTTGGCGGATCGGCGCATCCAGACGGATCACGGGGACACTCTCGCCAAGCGCCTTCATCGCCATCCACTGGTGGTGGCCGTCCAGCACATGGCCGTCAGACGACACCAGCACAGACCGCTCGCCGATCGGCCCGGTCTTCATGAACCGTTCGGTCTTTTCGCGCGAGAACTCCGCTTGCGTCGGCTTGAGGCTGGCCGCCGGCACCTCGTCCTTGGTGCTGCTAATGCCGCGCGCATTCAGGAAGTTGACCAGGGCGCCGCGGTGCTCCCCTTTGACTTGCGGCATGTCGCTCCGGGGTATGCCCAGCGTGCCGGAATCCTCGGGGAAGTGGACCCATTCGCCTACTGCGTCGTTTGCAGCCTCTTGCGCTGGTTTGCCAGGCTGTCGTCCTGCGGCATCGGCTTGGGCAGGCCCATTGCCTTGATTGCGGCCTTCACTGCGCGGCGCATTTTGGGGTTGCCCTCCATCGCGCGCATCAGCTTGTGCACCTTCTCCAGCGACTCCCCGCTGGGGGTCTTGGTCAGCATTGCCATTCTGGGTTTCCTTTGCGGTATTGATCAGGCTGGCGCGCGTGGGCGCTGGCCCATCGTCGCCAAACATGGATGGCTGGGTCGGGTCGCCAGCATGCTCCAGCGCATCGTAATAACGCTGGAAGAACTCGGCAATGCGGCGCGGGCTGCGCGCGTTCTCGGACAGAAAGGTCAGCAGCTCGGCCGCCTCGGGGCTGTACTTCGGCCCGGTCAGGTCCGCCTGACCCAGCTCGTCGGACACTTTCCAGCCCTTCTCCTTGAGCGCCGAGAGGCCTTCGACGGCAGCCAGCAGATCGGGGGCGATGTCGGCCTGGTGCAAGGTTCCGGCATCCATGCGCTCGCGCGCCGCGGCAATGGTGGGCGCCACACGCACCAGAGCCTTGCTGATGTTGGCCAGGTTGTTGTCCATGCTCTCCGTCATGCGGCGCAGCGATGGCGAATCCCCGTAGGCGCGGGCCAGCACGGCATTCTGGATGCGGCGGTAGCCGGCGGTCGACAGGCGCCCGTCCGACTCGATCAGGTCGCTCTGCTCGGTGACGGGCAGCGTGGCCATGAACTGGCGCACAAAGTCCATGTTGTTGCCAAAATCCCCTTGCTCGTCCGGGTTCAGGCCATCGAGGGAATTGAGGCGCTTGGCGTCCGACAGCGCCTGCTCGCTCGGGCTCATGCGCTGCACGGTGCTGGCGTTGGCCTGGCGCGCGAACTCGGCGCGGTTCACCGGCGTGGCACGCACGCGCACCAGCACCGGCTTGGCCATGGCGTCGATGGCTTCGGGAGCCAGCCCAAACTGCGCCGCGTTGTCGCGCAGGAACTGTTTGTAATTCTCGGCCTTCTGGCCGTTGGCCTGGTAGACGCGCTTGAGCGCAATGGTGCGGGCATTGCCAGACTCCACCAATCCGTCCGCGCCCACGATAGGCGCGCCGTTGGCTGCGTCCGCAGACAGGCCCAGGCGGGCCGGGTCAAGCCGCTGCACGATGCCCGAGACTTGCAATTCGCTGGCCTGGCGGCTGCGATCGCGCGGCTGCAATTCCTTGGGGAAAAGCGGATTGACTGCCAGCCCCTCGTCGTGCGACGTCACCAGATCGCCCGCGTCCATCAGCGCGTACTGCGCATCCAAGCGTGCGCCGGCTTCCGTGGTGAACGAGGACATGGCGCCGCGCTCGGCCTTGGGCCAGGTGGCGGCGATGCTATCGCGCTCGGCGGCCAGCTCGGCGGCCTTGGTGGCCAGGTCTTGGCGCTCGCCATCGAAGGCGGGCCCATAGCCGTTCTCTGGCGCCATCTCCTGCTGGCGCTCGGTGATGGCCTGCAGCTCGCCGCCCAGCGCATCGGCGCGGTCCAGCGCGGTCAGTTGCACCGGGGTTTTCAGCGCTTCCTCGGCGGCGGCGGTGTCGCCTACCCCAACGGCTTCCAGACCGGCGGATGATCCTCGGGCCGCCGCGTTTCCTGCGGCTGCTCCTGAATTGGTAGCTGCCTGCGCTTGTCCTGAAAGCGCTGGCGCCTGATTTTGCTGGTTTTCTGCTGGCGTTTGGTTTTGGACATTGCTCCCCCTAAAGGTGTCTCGCGCATAGCCCAGGCCATGCCCGCCGGAGCCCATGGCGAAGCCAGCGGCCAGGTTCTGGGCCGCAGAGCCGCCCGGGTCGTATTGCTGCGAAGGGTCTGCCTGCACCGAGGCGCCGTACTGCACGGCATCTTCGGGCACGCCCTGGAATCCCTCTTCCACGGTATCTTGTGCAACGCGCTTGCCGAACTCGCGAATTCCCATACGCTCGACGCCGGCGATGGTCTTGGCCGTCGCGTCGCCGCCAAAGAGTTTGTTGGTCAGCACGGTGCCCAGCGCAGTCCCTGCGCCCGCCAGCAGCGGAACTTGGTCGGCCAACTCATTGGCCAATATCTCGCGCGCCTTGGCCGGGTCTCCTTGGGTTTCTGCCAGCACAGCCTGGAACCGAGGCGACTTGGCCAGCATTTCCAGCGGCATTTCATTGACTTGCTGGTACACGCCTTGGCGTGACTGCAGGGCCGACGACGACGCCTCAGACAGCGCTCCAGCGGTACTCACCCGCCCCAGGCTGGCGCCCGCGCGGTGCACCACAGAACCGACGCCGACGCCCGCCGCCATATCGGGAGCGGATCGCGCCATGGTGTGCGCGAAAGCCAGCGGGTTGTCCTTGATGGCAGCCAGGTTGTCGACAAACCCCTGCGCTTCTGCGGTGTTCTGCTGCTGGGCGATCAGTTCGGGGTTGTTGGCTTTGTCGGACGCCAGGATCTCTGCATTTGCGCGCTCGGAGTCGCGCTGGAGCATGCGGCCAAAGCGGGCCGGGAGATTGCTCGGGTCCGCCGCCTGTGCATCGCGCGACTCTGCGGCAAAGCGAGAGGCCATGCGTGCGTTTTCCTGAATGGCCTCGTTTTCCTTGGAAATGTCTTTGCCGCTGATGGCGTTGGCAGCCCAGGTGATTCCGCGATCTGCTGCGGCAGCAGCGCCAGACACACCAGAAAGCGCGTTGGCAGCCGGATCCTGAATGAATGTACCGATGCCGCCAGCAATGCCTGCGACGCCCTGCGCAAGGCCAGAATCCATGGCGCGCAAGTAATCTGCGGCCGTCGCCTGGCTTTTGCGTTTCTTGCGCTCTTTCCCATCCTGGCCCGACGTAAGTCCAGCCTCTTCAAACAGATCCCGCCCACTATCCTCACTGGAAGGATCAAAACCGGCCTCTTGGAACAGGTCACGCGCCATGAAAAAACCCTCGGTGAATACTCAAACCGAGGGTGCCATGCTTGCCACGAGTAGCGCTATTTCAAGCCAAGTCTCCGGCGAACTTCGTCTTCGCTAACTCCGTACTTTCTCGCCGTTGAAGCGATATCTTCCGGCGTCACATTCTGCGGAACCTGCAGAACCTTGCCGCTCGCAGAGCGCCCGGGCGTGGCTTTGCCTGTCCCGCTATCAGACTCCGATGCCTTCCGCAGGTATTCCATGGCGGACTCGGTGGCGGTCTTGGCAGCCTCGGCATTGCCCATGTTGGCCGCCAGCGCCTTACCGTACATATCCGCGCGCACCGCGTCTCTCGATTTATCGTTGTTCGTCTTGGCCCAATTCAGGGCGCTGGCCATGTCGGTGACTCCGGGAACACGGGCTTCCAGTGCTGCGCGCGCCAGCTTCACTTGGGACGGCGCATTGCCGTCCGTCTCGGGCACCGCCTTCATGATGCCCGTGCGCACGGCGTTGATCTCCGCGTCACTGGCATTCGGGTGTTTGTCCTTGAACAACGCGACAGCGGAATCTGCTTTGTCCCTTTTCTCGGTTTTTGCTTCCGCCCGGGCCGCCTGCGCTTCGCCTTGATTGGCCCCAGCCCGAGAATCCGCATTGCGCGAGAGCTGCAGCTGCTCATTGCCGCGCCGGTTGCCCTCGGCCTGGTAGAACCGGCTGAACACTTCTCCCGCCTTGCCCATCGCGTCCAGCTCAGCCACGGCGTTGATGGTGCGGATGTCGCCGTTCTGGTCCTTGAATTGGAGCACGCGGGTTTCCACGCCATCCTTGCCCTTGACCATTTTGTCGCTGACGATGGCGGCCGGGTCCAGCTGCACCTTGCCCGAGGCGTTGAAGGCCTTGGCAATCTCGGCCGCCCCGGCGCCGCTTTGCGCCAGGCGCAGCGCGCGCTCGTAGCCCTCGCTCTGCACCTTGTTGAGCATGTCGGAGAATTCTCCAAAGCTGCGTGTGTCGAGCTTGCCGTATTTGGCGTCGTGGTCCACCAAGGCAGCGCGGTCGGCAAGCGAGTCGCCAATCGAGTATTCCGGCCGGCGCGGGGCAACGGGCGCAGTCCCAAGCTCGTCGGGCGACTTGCCGGCGGCCTTGTCGGCCTCGTATTTATTGAGCGCCGACTGGTATTGCTTGGTGGCTTCGGCATACTGGTTTTGCTGCTGGCCGAACCGGGTGTCTGCGAACAGCGCACGGCGAGACTTCTCGTATTCGTCCTTGTCAGCCTGCTGTGCATCCTGGCGGCCCCAGTCCTTTTGCGTGCGGTCCCAGCGGGCGTCGTCGCGCTCTTCTGTCTTGGCCTCGCGGCGCAGACGCATCGCCCCCATGGGATCGCTCTTGCCAATCACGCCGGCCATTGCCATGGTGCGCGCGCGGTCCTGCTGGTCTGCATTCATGGTCCCCGCAGTGCGCTTGCCAAGAAAGTCCGTCACCCCTTGCTGGGCGATCTCCCCAGTCATGCTCGGGTCAGACTTCGGCGTCACGGTGTACGCCTTCTTGGAGTCGTCGTATCCGATGTCGTACTGGCCAGACTCCCCTGCGGCACGCAATTGATCGCCTTGCTCGGAGGTGAATCCATCGCTGGTTTCTGCCTCGGCGTCGCCGATCTTGCGCAGCTGGTAGTCCTGCACCACTTGTCCGACGGCTTTGTACCCCTGGTTGAAGCCATCCATGAAGTCAGCAACACCATTGCGCCTGCGTCGTGCCATTACGCCACCTCTTTCATGGTCAGGCCCAAGGCCTGGTAGTTGACGCGGTCAAAGCCACTTTGCGGGTCGACCGAGACAGCAGACGGCAGGTAGGCGCGCACCTCGTCGGACATGACGCCCTCGAAGCGGCGCCGGTCGGGGTCGTCGATGTAGCTGAACTCGTAGATGTTCAGGCCGGTGCGCGGGTCGCGGCCCACCAATTCGATGTTTTCTTTCAGGCGCCGATCCGAGAACGCGGTGATCAGGCTGGCGCCGCCACCCAGGATGGAGCCCAAGCCACCCAGGCCAGAATCCTGGTTCGCCATGGTGTTGGCATAGTTGGTCTGCGCATTGAGCACGCCCGTGGTCCCCTGCATGGCGATCTGGCGGCCCTGCATGGTGGTGTTGTTCGACTGGCCCATGGCGCCGATCAGCGCCTGGCCGGCACCTGACTGGTTTTGCACCGCCGAATTGCCCGCATTCATGGCCACGCCGTAGGCGCCCTGCGATGCGCCGGGCATGCCGCGCGCCATGCCGGTCACATCCAACTGCTTGGCCCAGTCCATCGAGTCGTCCTGGATGCGCAGGTTGCGCCCGGCCATCGACGCCGATTCGCCCCGGTTCATCGCGTCCGCCGTGGCCGCCTGACCGGTGCGGAAGGTGTCTTGCGTCATGCCAATGCCCTGGCCCACCAGGCTGCGGTAGTTCGCAATCGAGTCATTGCGCGTTCCGTTGGCAGCCGCCGCCAATTGCGAGGCCTGCGCCGAACTCACGGAGCCAAGCGTGGACGGCATGGAGACGCCGTAGCGCTGCGCCTGGCGCGCGGCCGTATTCAGCGCCGCGGTCTGGCCGGTGCGCGTGTCGGCCACCGCGCGGCCCACGTCGTTTTCAATATCGCCCTGGTAGCGGTTGTAGATGCCTGCATTGCCGCCCGTGTACAGCGCGGTGTCGGCAATCTGCTTGTTCTCGAAATTTTGGTTGCGCCCGTACAGCTCGTTCGCGTTGGCGCGCATCTCGTCGGTGATGCCGTCGCGCTCGGACTGGTCCATGAGCGCTTTCAGGAGCGACTGCTGGGTCAGCGAGAGGCCAGACGTGCCACTGGTGCCCGCAGTTCCGCCCGTGGTTCCGGTCCCTGTGCCGTTGGATCCGCCGACTCCCGCCCCGCCAGAGCTTGCGCCCCCGCTGCCGCTGTTCTGTAGGGTGCCGTAGTAATACTTGCGGTATGCGGTGTCCGGGTCCAGCCCCTGCACATCAGAAACCGCCAAGAACTTGTCGGGGTTGGCCTGGTAGTAGGCCCGCGCCTCTGGGTCCTGCACATCGTTGATGCTGCGCTTGGTCTGGTAGTCGCCGTACATCTCCCCGGTGGGGACATTCGGGTTCGAGCCCTTGCGGGTCACGGTCCCGTCCGCGTTCACGGTGAAGCCCGACGCCGCCGGGTCCGTGCGAGTCTGAGCGCCGCCACCGGGTGAATTCGTGCCTACTTGGTAGTTGGCATCCCACTGCGCTTTAAGGCCCGGCGCATTGCTGGCGATGTAGCTCGGGTCCGTGTTCTTGTCGTATTGGAGCCGCCTGCCGGAACTGTCTTCATAGACCGCCGTGCCGTCGCCCATCTTGGTGACGCGTGCACCACCACCCAGATCAACCACAGTGCCCGGAGCGACTTGGTCCGAGTAGAAAGCGTCTTGGTCCTGCTGGAATGAAGCCATGGCCTATCCTTTCGTGCGCTTATGCGAGGTAACGCGTAACACCAGCACTGCCGAAGCGTTGCCCGCGAAGATGGGGCGGCGCAGCGCCAGCCCCGGCAAAACCCATGATTGCCGCCTGTTGTGGGGGTGCCCCGGTATTGCCCACCACTTGCTGCAGCGCGTTCGGGTCTGCGGCGGCCGCGCCTTGCTGCGCACCTTGGGGCTGCGCCTGCCCAGGGTAAGAAAAATCCTTGTTCCAGTCGGCCGCAATATCTGGGTTGGCCTTGGCCACTTCGGACATTGGCGTGCCGGCGGCGTAGCTGTAGCTGCCGCCGTCCTTGTTGATGAAGGTGGCAGAACCGTCGGTGTTGCGCGTGATCTTTCCGCCAGCCAGGTCAAGCACCTGGCCCGGTTTGGTCTGGTCCCAGTAGCCATCCCAGGCGTTCTGCATCTTGGCTGCGCCAGAGAAACCGCGCGCCATATTGCCGGCCTTGTTCAGGGCGTCGTGCATCGAGACGCCGGACGTCCCCAGGCGCGCCACGTCGCGCGCAGTGAGTCCCCCGGCTGCCTGCGTGAGCATGGCCTGCTCCATCGGGCGGAAGATCTTGCCGTACTCGTAGTAGTCTTTCCCCTGGTCGGCGGTCTGGCGCATGATGTCCAGCTGCGCGTCCACCACCGGCTTGGCCACGGCCATGTTTTGCTCGTACTGGCGCCGCGCCTCGGCCAGCTGGTCGCGCCCAAGCTGCGCGCCGATCTCGGCGGATTCGCGCGAGGCGTCGGCCACCGGCTGATAGTCTGGGGGAGGCGGCGCGTCACCACCAAGATCAAAGTACATGCGGCGCAGGCCATCGCGCCGGTAGCCAGAGAATTTGCAGGGGATCATGGCTTTGCGTGCTCCAAAAGATAGTCCGACAGGCGCTCTGGCACCATGAAGGGCGCCGCCTGCGCCACAATCTCGGCGCCTTGCTGCACGCCGTTGAGCGCGCCGATCAGGAAAATCGCCACGTTCATCACTCCGTAGCGCAGGTAGTGCGCCAGCTCCAGCTGGTGCGCATCGCCTTCGCGCTCCATCACATTGGCGGCCTGGTAGCTGACCATGGCGGCCATCATCAGCGCCCGAATCTCGGACTCAAACTTGCGGTAGCAGGCGTTGCCCGGCAGGTACAGCAAGAGGGTTTCCATCAGTGCGTTCACGTCGACCGGCTTGTCCTGGTCAATCAGGTCATCCCAGGCGTGCGCAACGAACACCAGGCGCTCGTAGAGGTCCAGCGCACTGGCATTGCCGGCGAACCAGCGCAAACGATCGGGCGAATCATTCATGCCGGACAGCGTGCCATGCTTGCCACGCGCGCTTTTATTGCAGACGGCTCACCAATTCATTGAAGCGGGCGATCACGTCCGCCAGCGTGGCATCGGGCTCCAGCGTCTTGACGCTCCCGCCGCGCTTTCCGGTGATCACTTCCAGCGATTCCTTCACGGCGCTGTCAAACAGCGTGCGCTGCTGGTTGTCGCTGCGAGGGACTTGGGGAATTGATGGCTTTTTCATAGTGCCTTCAGGTCGCTCATGGTTTCCGCGATCGCGGCATACTTGACGCGCACGGAGCCGGTCAGGCCGATGGCCACGCTCTCGGAGCGAAACCCCCCGGGAAGGCGGAAGGCATCGGAACTGGTGAGCATGGTGCGCGAGTACACGGGCCGCCCATCGCTGTACAGCGTGAACGTGAGCACGCTCGGGCTGGGCGGGGAAATGCTCATGATCTCCGGGCTGGCATTGACCACGTTGGCGTTGACGGGCCGCGCATTGATTCCGCCAAGCCCTTTGTAGACGCCGATTGCGGCCTGGTTCAGCGCCACATTGGCCTCATAGTCGGCCTGTGCAGAGGCGAAATCTTCCTCGGTCATTTCCCCTACGAAGTCGACTCTGGCGGCGCCGAAGTTCATTGGCTGCGGAAGGTGATAGTCCTTGGACACCCAGGCATAGTCGATGCGCGGTCCGACGCCGGCGTCCCACAGGCTCACGCCGCCCGCGTCCACCATGTACAGCCGGCCGTCTGCGCGGTCGGCATAGAGCTCGTCCGGCACCACGCTCAGTTTGGTGAGGGCCACGCCGCCGTCCGATGGCGAGAACACCAACACGCCCCGGAATCCGTCGCCGCCGTCGTAGCGGACGAACACCCGCCCCTCTGCAACCGCGGCCACCATACCCCCAGGGTTGAGCGGCACCCACTCTTCGCGGGTGTAGAGGGCGTCGGTCCAGATTGCGGCGCCGCCCATGCCCACATAGGCCAGGCCGTAGGTGGTGGCATACAGCACGCCATCGCCGATTGAAATCACGCTGCGCTTATTCAGGCAGGGCCAGACCTTATCGACCGAATCCATGGTGACGCTGGCCGGCTCCGCGCCCGTAGCCACGTAGGGCCGGCCCTTGCTGCAGGCCACCACGGTGGTGCCGTAGGCCTCGATGCCGACGATGGCCACGTCCGTGGCGCGCCGGTACTGCTGCGGCCAGGCGTGCGGCTGGTTCATTTCTGAAAAGCACAGCTGGTTTTCAAAGAACCCGGCCAGGGCGCCATTGGGCAGCGTGATCAGTCCGCGCAGCGTGGGGGGCGGCGGTGCCCAGTATTGCGAGATCAGCTCGTCTCCGGGGATGGCCGAATCCAGCAGTGTGTCGTTGTAGGTGGTTCCAACGCCCTCGGCCACCAGCTGGAAGGCGGCCGCTGTGCCAGCGGTTCGGTACAGGCGCCGCGTCATCCCCGTGGTGTTCCATGGCGCCACGCGCGCCCAGGCGGTTTCTGCGGACAAATCCCCGGCGACGGTGAATGTCTTGGCGCTCGGCGTGATGGCCACAACGGCCTTGGTCGTGCCCAGCAGGATGGCGTCGCCGGCGCGCAGCCAGTGGTTCAGCGTATCGGTGAACGTGGTAACGCCCGCGGCGTAGACCCCGGCCACCGTGCCGGCGCTTGCCGGGAAAGCGTCCATGTCGATGATCGCCCAGGTGCCATCGACCTTGCCGGTGACGACGTTGGACACCGGCGATTCCGGGCCCTCTTCACCCAGCGCGGAATAGAAGGTGTAGACGTAGAACCGGGTAACGGCAGCTCCGCTGCCACCCGAGTGGGAAATGCTTGCTGCGCCCTGCGGCTTGGGGATGCCCAGCGCAAAGCAGTCGGGCAGCTTGGAATAGGTGGCGTAGCGCGGCTCGTCGTCGCCCGTCCAGCAAAAACGCGCCTCGGACGCGGCCGGCAGGGGCGCACGCACCACGTCAACATCTTCGCTCCATGCCAGCCACTGGCTTTGCAGGCCATTCACGGCGCGGTAGACCGCCGTCCATGGGCCCGGATTGGACGGCGTGTGCACGGGCAGCGGCTGCTTGATCGGGCGGATCTCCCCGGACGAGAGATTCACATTCGTCGCGTCGACCGCCAGGCCTTCGCCCAGCAAGCGCTCAGCCGTTCTGGGGACCATGCCCTTGAAGGGAGACAGCACAAAGCCCATCAGAAGTTCTCCCCGAAGAACAGCGCATTGCCCGATGAGATCTCATATTCAACGTCCAGCCACAGCTTGCGCACGGAGCAGCCCTCGGTGTAGGCCACCTTGGACAGCAGCGTAAAAGTCCACTCGGACGCCGCGCGCAGCACCTCGTCGGTGTAGCCCCGCGTGCGTGCCAGCGCGAGATCCATGGCAATCAGGTAGTTTGCATTGGAGGTAGTCAGCGTCTGACGGTTCTCGGTAATCACGCCCGTGAGCGCGCCCGAATTGAGCGTCAGGGCATAGGTTTCGCGCGAGTTGGCGTAATACTGCGAGCGGCCCAACAAGCCGCCGGTGATGCCTGTGATGTAGGCATTCTCTGGCAGCACGGAGAAGTCGAAAGCCGCCACAAAATTTGCAACCGTGCCCGCGACGGCGACATTAGAAGTATTACTGGCTTCAGCCTCGGTATTTCCCACCAGATTGGCCACGCCGGTCCACGTAGCCTCGACCACGCTGGCAGGGTACAGAACCAGGTTCGGCATTACGCATTCACCCGAGACACTGCCAGGTAGGCGGTCGTGCCATTCCAGAAGGCCGACACAAAGGTTTCCCCGTTCGCAGCGGAATTGATCGGCGGCAGCGTTGGGGCGCCCACCACCTTGGGCGTGCCGGCCACCGCGGCCGTGCGCCCGCCAGTGGCGTCCTGCACCAGGCGCAGCTGGTAATTGCCAACGCCGGGAAACGAGAGCGTGATCGTCGTGTTCGCGGTCAGCTTGAGCGTTTGCTTCTGCCCCAGGGCGAAGTTCACGGTCTTGCTGGCGCCGGAATCGCCCGCGTCGAATTCGACATCAAACGGCAGCGCCCCGCCGATCTTCTTTTGCGTCAGCGTCTGCGCGTCATCCTTGCCTACAAGTGCGCTTGCAGGCAAGGCCTTGCCGCTGTCCTTGATCACCTTGCCCGTCGCGCCGTCGAACACGGCAATCATGCCGTCATCGCTCGCGACTGGGCCCGTTACATCGCCGGTTTCGATGTCCGCGCTCCCCAGCAGCGATTCGCCGTTGACAGTTCGCAGATTAATCCCGGGCTCAAGCGCCGCCTGCGCGCCGATCTTGGTGCGAATTGCGGACGCGCTGGAGGCGCCCTCCATGACGCCAAGCGGGGCCAGGGTGCCAGCGGTCAGGCGCAACTCCACGACATCACCAAGGCTCCAGCTTCGTGCCGTCGTACCCTCCTGCGCCCGGGCGATGGTGAAGGAGTCCGATCCGGCCGTGTGCTCAGTTACCTTGATGATCTCGATGTTGGCCGAGGCATCCTGCAGCGTGAGCAGAAAAAACAGCGGATCGGCTGCTGCCGGGAATCGCGTGCCTTGTCCTGCCGTTACGGCCATCGTCGTGGCCACATTGGAGAGCGAGGCGCCCAGGGCAGAAAAGACGTTGTTGTTGAACAGTTGCATGAGGTTCCCTTGTATTGCTAAGCGGGAGCGGTGCCCGCCCATCGGGCGTAAGTCTTGCCATCCCCATTGGCCTGCACAGACTCCCAGCGCTTAGGCTCCATGCTCTGCGCGCGTCCTCCGGCCAGGGTCAGGGTTTGTGAGGGTGTCACTGTGCAGCCCTCACTTCAAACCCAGTCACAACAAGCCGCAGCGGCCCGGTCGCGTAGACGCCGTGCCCCAGGCCATCACCACCTCCCAAAACGAAGCCAATGCGGCTTGCGTTTGCAAGTGCA
>OFRC01000155.1_pt1 | contig 19852 bp, 14 predicted proteins | sample 1543051 | NCBI WGS metagenome assembly OFRC01 (sample SAMN07774231, study PRJEB24372) | wastewater metagenome
GCTGCCGCATTGGCGGCACTTAAGGCACTACTCGCTGCGCTTGCCGCGTCTGCGGATACCTGAGCAGCAATAGCTTGGATACCCGGCCCCACGGCCACGCCTAGCTCGTCAGAGTTCTCGGCAGCGGCGAAGATCGCCTGTTGTGTAGTGGTATCTAGCGCCGCCTCCGTGAGGTTAGCACCGTCAGCGAAATCGACAATCGGACTATCTACCGGAGTGTCGCGGTAGATAGTCAAGGTACTACCTGCTACTACAGCAGGTACGATACTGAGTTGAAACTCGCCCACTAGGTCAGCAGGTACTACCGTGAGGTCAGCCCGCACGCCCATGCTATCGACAACGAAAGCCTTTACGTGTGCTGCGTTGATGTACCCACCGGCAAACGTGAAGTTCCATACAGTAGTCACACCATCCCCGTTATACGAGGTCCGCGATAAGAGTTGTTCTGTGGGTGTAGGCACGAGGCCTCCTTAGAAAGAACCCTGCTGTTTAGGCAGGGAGTAGTATAGGCTCGGGAGCTTAAGCTCAATCCCTTGTGGCATTGATGGCCGGGAGTAGCCAGGGCAGTCGCCCGAAGGGCGCGACCTTAGCCCATGCTGATGGATCGTCGAGGTTCTGCAACAGCTTGTAGCCATCGTCCACCAAGCTAGAAGCCGGGAGGATATAGCTACCAACGAAGTCAGCTTGACCAGTACGGCCCGAGGTAGGAGCAAGCCCCCAGTCATCGGGCAGTAAGCTAGACGCGGCACCAACGAAGTCGTTAGTCATACCAGTCATTGCCACATAGTTCATGGTAGCCCTAGCGATCTGCATTGGTTGCAGCATCTTGTCTAGGTACTCTTCCTGATCGGGGCGGCCAATCGAGCTAGCGTAAGCACGGGCCATGTACACGGGCGCAGCCATAGACATGCTACCCATAATCATACCCAGTGCCGAAGCCACTCCGCGACTGTTGCGCTGGCGTCCCCATTGTTTCTCCATCGAGGTGATAGGGAAGGTACGGAACTGGGCCAGCGCACGCATCCAGCCATCATGCACCCACTTACCTCGCTCACCGATGAAGGTGCCCTGGATGATCTGTAGGGTGCCACGATGCACGGCTTGGATGACCTGCTCACGAATGTCTGGGTCTGTGATCTTCGTCACATCGAACCCAGTCTCAGCAGAGCCAGTCCAACCGGTCACAGCGTCTAGGTCTTTACGCAGCGCAGCCTGTAGCTCAGGACTGATCCCGAACTGGCGCAGAGCGATGTCGCTGTTCCCCTCACGGGTATACTTAGCGATCTTCTTGACGATCTGCTCAGCCACACCACGTTGCTGTGCGCTGTGCACCATGCGCCACCCAGACAGGATGCTCTGGTAGTGGGCACCGGCCCGCAGGATACGGGTAGTTGTGCTGGTGCTGTCGCGGCCATAGGCAGGCAGGTGATGGTTAGGGTTATCGTAAGGCATGACGATCTTGTAAGCGTCTGTACCGAACTCTGCCCCACCAGTCAACTCGATAGAATCAAGCCAACTGTTCTCAACGTGCTGTCCCTTGGCCTTAGCCAGAATCTCAGAGCGCAGCCGCCCAATGCTAGTGACAGCATCGAAGGTACGCGCAGCACCAACGTGGAAGATGGAGTTAATGAACTCAGCCGCCTGATTGAACACAGCGCCACCCATGCGGGCTAGCGTGTTCGCAGTGACAGCGCCATCCAACCACTTGCCCATGTGCGTTCCGAAGGGTGTCCCCAAGAACTCAGCACAGACCTGATCGAATGACTCAAGCTCCTTAGGTGTTGCCACCTTGCCATCCTCGCCCATCTGCAATGCCTTACGCAGTGTCTCAAGGTGGGGCTTACCGTAGATGCCGTGGCGTGCCAGTGCTACCTCACCCGATACTCGCTCAGTCTGGTTACGCAGTAAGCTAATCTGGTCTGTCTCAAAGACATCCAGCAGCTTGAAAGGTCCAGCTTCTGTGGGATACTCACGGTTAAGGTCAAGTTGGATACGCTTCTTGGTGTGCTTAGCAGCACCTCGCGTAAACTTGTCCATAGTAGCACGGACTTCCTCAGCAGACATGCCAATGCTCTTGAGTGCGTCTTCCACAATCTCGATAGAGCCAGAGCCTGATCCGCCCACGGTATGCACGAAGCCGCCGGAAGCACGATCACGCATACGCTGCACTACCTTAGCGGCGAGGTTGTCAGCAAAGCTAACGTCCCACCCGGATAACTCAACGTACTGATCCGTCAGTGCGGATTGTAGGATACTGCGCTGTTCATTGTTCAGGTTCAGCACAGCCTTAGCACTCATCTGGTGCGGAGTGTAGCCCTTGCTAGACTCAGGTAATGCAGCCCAGCCTAGCGTCTTGTTCGTCTTCTGCGCGTTGGCAGAGCGCTCGTATGCGGCATCGAGTGAATCAGCCGCAGCCTTAACGTGCTCATCCTTAGTACGGGTAGTACCTTGGGCACGTGCCTCCCGCTCCGCGAACACCTCACGGTTGAACTTGTCGTAGCCCTTACCTCCCCAGATCATGTCATGGGCAGGTACACCAGTCTTCTTGGCCCACGCCTCGTAAGCATTGGTCAAGTCGTTGATCGAGTTGCCCATGATGAGCCGCTCGTGCATGTACTTGCTGATGGCAGCAGTAGAGTTCTTCTTACCGGCCACGCCTGACGCATCCTCAACCAACTCACTAGCCAGCATACGGAGCAGGTTGCTCTCGGACTTGAGCATGATAAGCCCAGCCGAAGCTACATTGAAGATGTTGTTATCCGCAATGTTCTGTGCCCGCGCATCCCATGCAGCGTCCTTGGGGTTAGCTATGGCCCACTCATCAGCCTTCTTGTGGAGAGCGATGGTTTCCTTAGCGATAGCCCGTTCGTAGTCTGTTGCCAGTGGCAGGTTATCTACACCGATCTTCTTGGCATAGGGATCAGTCAGGATGCTATTAGCTGAGTCAGCCGCAGCATCAAGTTGTACCTTAGGTGCGGGTGTAGCAGAGCCGCGTACCACAGCCGGGGCCTCTGATGGGCCGTTGCTCAGCATGTCAAACAACTCACGGTACTCGTCGGACACGCCGATGTTCTGGCGCTTAACCAACCGCAGGAACTCCAACGCCTTAACGATAGCAGCCTTGAGCACGGACACTACATCCTTAGGCATTTCAGACTTGTTGGCCGTAGCCCAGTCCTCTTCCATGTACTTGACGAACTGCTCAGCCGAGAACTCGTCACGGCTCATGCTATAGGCATCCTTGCCTAACGGCACGGGCAACTCCTTACGGCTCATGGACTCGCTGTTAAGCAAGCTGAATCGTTGGCTACGGGTAGTAGCGCCGGTAGCGTCACCCTTTGCCTGTTCCTTAACCAAGCGCTGGTAGCTATTATCGAGCTTGGCTAGCATATCGTCTGACAGCTTGCTCAAGTTCTTGTTGATAATCAGGTGCCCAATTTCATGGGTCACGGAGCGGATGGCATCGACCTCTGGCAACTGGGAGTTAACCCGCACCATAGCCGCCTTGTCCGATACCTGCATAACCTCAGCGCGGGTAGCCCTGCCGTGGATGGTACTCAGATCAGCAGTGCCCAGCGTCATGCGGAAGTCATCGCCAAGGTACTTGAACGCCAACTGGTTAGCTACTCGCGTAGCCTTCTCGATGTCGCGGGGAACCTTGCCTATGATGATAACGCCGGGAGGCATAGCCTCTAGCGCATCCACATTCTTGATAGTACCCTCGCTAATCTGGTTGATTGCACCGGCGTACTTGCCTGTGGCAAACTCAGCACGCCGCTCAGCCATGCCTGTTGGGCTTAGGTACTTGCCGAAGCTAGCAGCACCTACATCGTCAATAGCCCGGCCACCTGATAGCATCAGATCGCTCTGCACATGTGCGCCCTTAGCGGCTGTGCCTGCCTCAGTCTTGGCAGCTACATCATCAGGGGACTCGAAGAACTTGCGCTTAGCTGCGACCTGTGATGTGGTGTTGTCCACAACGGGGGCCGCTGCCTCAGCAGTCATCGTGCGCTTGACCTCGGCAGCCAACTCGTCGATAGACGCATCAGGGCCGAGCTTAGCTTGCGCCATTTCGGTATGACGGAACTCGTTCTCGACAGCCTGTTTGAAGGCAGCCTGCTTGAGGGTAGTGTTGCGGATAGCCTTAGCACTGGCATTACCCAGCACCGTGCCCATGCCCACATCCATCGTAGCGGATAGGAACAGATCAACAGGCCGGAACTCTTTGTTCAGCCCCTGCGCCGTAGCCTCGACGGTAGTGCCTGCCATCAGGTTACCCACAATCTCGCGGGCAACCAGTTGGCCTGTAGTGCTAGCCTGTGCTGTGCCAGCAGCCGTAGCCGCCAAGCTCTTAGCCATCATGACCTTGTGTACAGCCACCCCGGGTAGGATGTTGGCGAAGTCCAACACCTCAGCGCCAAGGGCCACGGCCATTCCAGTAGCCCCGCCCATACTGTGCAGGGCCTTCATGCGAACCTGCTCATCTTCCCAGTGGGCTAGCGTATCAGCGGCTTCTTTGGTAGAGCGTGTGCTTAGTAGCTTGTTGAACAGTTCAGGGTCGGCCTGTGCCTGAGGCATAGCCGTGTTGGGCACGTAGCCTTCCTCTGGCGTGTATGCCTCAGTGAACATGGTCTTCTTCAAGCCATCGTAGATACGGGCAGTGGTAGCACCGCGCATGCCAGCACCGACCATTGCCAAGAAGCTTGGCTCAGTCTCATGCTGAATCTGCATGGCCCATCGCTCAGTCTCAAGACCAGCGTAGCTAATGGGCGCAAGGGCCGTAAGTTGCTCAGCTTGACGCACTGCATACTGATTGACAATCGGCAGCACTGTGCCCCTGGCAGGGGCCTTGTGGGTGCCTTCTGGTGCAGGTGCCCCCGTGATCTTTGCCACGTAGTCCTGAGTTTCCTTGTATGGTGGGATGCCGCCGTACTTAGCCACAGCACCCGGGCCAGCGTTGTAGCTAGCGAGGGCGAGTGGTACATCACCGTTGTGCGCCTTAAGCTGGATGCTCAGGTACTTGGCGCTGCCGTCCAGGTTCTGCGCTGGGTCGGTGATGTCAGTGACGCCCATTTCCTTAGCGGTGTCGGGCATCAGTTGCCCCAGGCCCGTAGCACCTTTAGGGGACACGGCCTTGGGATTATAGTTGCTCTCTGTGCCAACTACCTTACCAAAGAGTATAGGATCAATCCCATACTTCTTAGCTGCCGCATCGGCCATTGCCCTATAATCTTCTGCCATGTTAATCCTATTCTGTAGGTAATCCTGCTTTTACAAGTAGGCTGTTAAGTTGCGATTTGTGCGCAGCAATAGTGCTAACTTTATCTGCCTCTGTCAAGGGCATATAGTCAGCGCCATAACCGCCCTGCGCCATGCGTACATTAGTGCGGGCCTTCTCTATCTGGGAGAGTACAGGTGCCGTCTTGTGTGCCGCCCATACTGACTGAATCTCCGAACCCCTAATCATGATACCATTAGGCTCGCCTGTTGGGGTATGGCTCAGCACATAGAACATAGCCTCCCCGTTATTATCAGGCATGCGGTAAGTGGATACGTTAGTATCCTTAAGCCCTACTTCGGCTAACTTCGTGGAGAAGCCTAGCTTGATGGCTTCATCTAACTCAGTCACCTGAATCTGGGATGGGTTGGGTACTCCATTAGGCCCAGTAGGCTTTACTAGGGCTTCCTCGATAGGCTTCTGGTCAAGCCCACGTTTCCAGTAAGTAACAGCAAATTGCTCTATACCGGCCAGTTTACCTGACCCACGCAACTTGCTCTTGGTGTCCAGACCATCGGGCAAGTTGTCCATGTAGGGCATAAGCTCTGACACAAACTGCGGGGCAAGCTCAGCATCCAGCGGGGGCTTATCTGCGAACAGATTACCCAGCGTATTCCAAGTGCCCTTCTGTGCTGCTACCTTTTGGTACTCAACCGCATCCTTGGAGTGGTTGGGCTTGGCCCGGGGCTGGGTGAACTTAAGCATAGCTACAGCCTTGTCGCCCTCACTCACAGCGCCCGTTGCCTGCATGAAGCGATGATAGTCATCCATCTTAGCGGCATAATCATCGGTGTACTTGGCGGCAATCTCCATGCCCCGCGCACCGCCAGCCTTACGCAATGGTAGGTAGTGCTTGGTGTACGTGTCGAACAGGGTCTGCGGATTGCTCTGGCTAACGGCGAGGTTAAGCTCAGTCTGCAAGGTGTCACGGAAGGCGACGTTAATCCCGCCCTTACGCTCAGCACTCGCAGCCATAGCTGAGAAGTATTGATCGTCTGAGCTAACCTGACGCTTATACGCCCACGCCTCTTGCGCTTCCTTCTCAGTGAGGAAACTGAAGTCACTGCCTGTGCTAAACGCAGCAGCACCCAGCTCGATCTTCTGGTTGTGCGCTGTTTGTTTGGCATCAGCAGTCGCCGCCTTAGCCCCCTCATGGGCTAGCCGCGCTGCCTCTCGGTGGGCCGCGTTGATGCGGGTAGTCTCAAGCTGCACAAGCTCACGCACTGTGTCGGCCTGTGCCACGAGAGGCATGCGGCTACCAGTCATCTTAGCGTACTGGGCATTCAAGTCCTGGGCACCTTGGATGATTAGGGCTGGATCAGTAGTCGGCTCATTGGCGAGTGTTTGCCAATGCGCCCCTTGGATAGCCAGAGGTGCATCTATCAGCAGGCGCTGCTTACGCTCGGCTTGTTCGAGAGCCCGCGAGAAGTGCACCTTATCGTCAGGCTCAAGACGGTCAACCACACCAGCATCCTGCATAGCGTAGGCACCAAACAGGTTACCCTCAGCCAACGCAGCCGACAAAGCCAGCACAGTGTTACGACTATGTACCTTAGGGTCTTGGCCCTCAGGGCGCTCGAAGGCGGCGGCAGCGTTAACCGCAGCCCCTTCGGCATCCACACCATCAGTAATCTCGTTCACCGCAGCGGGCATGAAGGCATCCCCGGGCGCAGCGTTACGGTATTTAGCGATCACTAGGCCCGCGTTAGTCAGGGCAGCACCCATGCCCTTGCGTTGCTCGTCCGCCATGCGCTCTTGTTGCCATACGTAATGATGCTTAGTCTGCTGCATCATCTGATCCGGCATAGCCTTCATGGCCTGCTGGAACACCATCACGTCAGTGGCGTCGTCCCCGGTCTTGGTGGCAGCTACCTGCTTATGTACATGCTCAGCGAACTCAGGACCGGACAGCTTACGCAGTTCGGGCATAGCAGCCTGGATACTAGTGCTAATCTCATTGGCCTTAGTGAAGGCGCTATAGGCCCGGGCACCGTCAACCAAGTTGGTAGTACCGAACGCCTTGGAGTACCACGGCTGCTCGTCTACGATGTCCGTGATAGCCTGACCGGCGGCAGCTTGCTGCATGCCACGAACGAAGCCAGCTTCCTGCTCCGCCTTGATGGCGGGGGCAAGAATCTCAGCGCCCATCTTGAACAGCACGCCCATAGTAGGGTCGGGGCCCCGGTCGGGGATGTGAGCAGCCCTCTGGGGGCCAATGCCGAAGCCGCCCTGTACCTCATCCCTCTGATGCACCCGCTGCCCTGCACTGGCTTGGGGCATGCTGCCCTGACTGCCAGCGGCAAACGTCACAGTCTGCCCAAGCCCCTCAGTAGGGGCACCTAGGAAATTTTCATTCGCCATTAGCGGCCTCCTGTGATTGTTCGACTACGGCCACCAGAACCGCTCCCCAGTGCACCAGCGCGGTCGGCAAAGGGGTTATTAAATGAGAAGTTACTAGCACCAGCTAGAACGTCGGCTACGTTCTTCGGGGCCTGCCCGCCCACAATGTCCGTGAATAGGTTACCTGAGCGCTGCACCTCCTGTGCCAAATCCACGTTGTAGTCTAAGTCATCAATGATGCTAGAGCCGTCAAGGCTCTGGATAGTGGCCCGTCGAATGTCGGCCATATTCCGGCTAGCGTCGTAATCAGCCGCCTTACGGCGGACAGCCTGGGCTTGTTGGATGCGGGAATTGCGTAGCGCAGTGGTACCGTTGACTACATCAACCACAGAACCACCAGCACCGGCCATAGCCTGAGAGGCCACAGCCGCACCGGCCTGTTCGGCTAAGCGAATCTGCCCTTCGAAGTCCTCAGTAATAGCGCTATCACGCATGCGCCGGTAATTGATAGCTGCGGCCTCGACGGCGCGGCCCCCTTGGTACAGTGTGCGGTTGTTGTTCTCGGCTTGGTTGGCCCGGGCCTGTCGGCCCTTAGCTGCCGTTAGCTCATTACGTGCACCGCGTACAAGGTTAGCCGCCTCGGCGTTTGCTTTGTTAATCAGGGTCTGCCTGCCCGCAGCCTGCTGTGCAGAGTAACCAGCCGACAAACCCATCACGGCCTGTAAGCCCATCATTGCTAGCATTGCTGCCATAATACCTCCTAGAACCTCTGTGTTCGATTAAAGAATTGCCCCGACCACTCCAGTGATGTGACAGTGAAGGGTAGCCACGAGCGCCCAGCTAAGCGCAAGGTGAAGTCCCGAGTCTCTCTACCTACCGGCACAGTGTGCTGATTGGCGCTGATCTGCTCGACTCCGATTACCGTAGGCTCGCCGATAACCCGCCCGGTGTACACCACGTTGGTCTGGGCACCGCCAGCATCTACCGTAGCCTTGAAGCCAGCACTGCGGTCAGTACTAACCAGCAGGTTGGTGATTGTCAAACGCCCAGATAGAATAGCCTTGTCCTTGTTGTCCCGCATGTACGGGTTAGTAGGCTCAAAGTATGCCACCTGAGGTGCACCAATCACCAACCCAGTTACGCCAGGGTAGGTAACAGCTAACGCGCCAGAGTCGGCCAGCGTGCTGCCCAGCCATTGCCTAGTACCCGCCGTGTAGTCGTAGGCCGCAAGCCAAGGGCCTTCGGTATTCCCGCGCACGCTGCCAGTGTTGGCAATGACATCAGCCACAGGGCGTTGGCTATCTAGGTAGGGTCGGGTGCTCAGGCCCACAGTCATGGGGCACAGGTCACACACAACATATACACCATCATGCCCCTCGCGGAGGGAGTACAGGTGGACACCTTCCGGCGAAGGGGTCATGCCGATGACCATACCCAGAGACTCGTCAAAGTCCCAGCGGCTCCACGCATCCACCTTACGCCCATCAGGACGATCAACGTAGAAGAACGTGTGCACAGAGTTACGCGCACCAGTAGTGCGCACGATCAAAGTGCTGGGTTCCGCGTTACTGGTGAACTCAATAGCCGCCCCCGGTAGGTAGTCATTGAGTTGACTACTCGCAGGGAAGGACTCTGGACTGTTCTGTAATCCCCGTCCCGGCTGTATCTCGTTGACACTAGCGGATAGCTCATTGTTCTTGGCGTAGAAGATTAACCCGCCAGTAGCATGGGGAGGGCACCGCGCAGCGTCAGCATAGGTACTCATTACCGGCATGTTAGCGTTGGTCGGGCTCAGGGGGAGCTTACCGTTAATCATGTACTGCCGCTTGTCACCGAAGATGATAAGGCTTTGATCGTACAGCACACTGTTACGTAGAACGTCATCGTCAGGCCCTTGGCTCTTCATCTCAAAGGCATCGTCGGCGGGCACGGTTAGCACCGTGCTGCGGAAGAAGTTAAGGTAGTCGCCAATCTTAGAACATACGATAACCCCACCGCTGCCGACTAGTAGCCTATCCTGAAAGGAGGCGAGATAGGTGATCTTACGGTTAGCGACGTAAGGGACAGGGTTACTATCCGCATCACCTGCGACACTCACGGCGTACTGGGGATGGTTACCCGGGAAGATGGCCGTCAGGAGGGCAGGGGAGCTAGCTAGGTATGCTGTGGTGATGGCGTTATCTACGGTACCAAAGAATAGGGCCTGGGTTACACTGTACTCTACCCCTGCTGCCTCAACCCAAGTCACCTCGGTGACTCCAGAAACGACGTTCGGATTCTTGGCAATGGCCTTCATGTAGAAGGCCTGATCGGATAGGCGGGTGCGTATCTTCACGACCTTGCCGACATAGTGGAGGGGACTTAACTTATCCACGCTTTCCACCTCATCCGCCACACCATAGACCAAGCTGCCGTCACCGCCATCGTGGACACTCACTGCCTTTACGGCGCTGAATACGATGTGACTTCCTACGCTAGTGGCTGGTACCCCAAGGGCGGTAAGCTCTCCGGCAGCGAACGCTGCCATACTGGCAGGCTGTACGTCATGGGTGGATTGCGCTATCCAGGCATTTACTGCCGAGGTGTAAGCATTTACCCGGTCGTTGACCTTCTTGGTGTACTCAGGGTCAGTAGCTAGAATATCCGAAGTATCTAGTACTCCGGGGTATGTAGCCGCCGGGGTAGCTACCGAGTAGGAGACCACCGTATTGTCCGTCTTAGTAATCGTGGCCGTGAAGGTGCGACTAAAGGCCCCCGCCCTAACCCATATCACGGACTGGGCCATATTGGTCGGGTTGTCCCAACGGTTGACCTCAGCCCCTGTGGCGGTGACGGTGTTCCCCGCCATGAACAGATACCGCCCAATGAAACACGCTGCGCTGATACCTCCCGCCTCTAACTGGTCGAGATAAGCGTCCGTAACATTGCGCGTCAAGGGTAAGAAGGTACCTGTGGTTTTACAGTACACGATCATTAATGGCAAGGGGCTAGCCCCCGCTGGGCGGGCTGCTGTACGGTACAGGACCACATAATCGTTAAAGTTGAAGCTGCCCTCTAGGGTACGCCAACTGTTGGTGTCTGCCTTATATGCCTCAAATTGTGCAACAGATAGGGAGCTAAGCTTCTTCTCTGCTACCAACTGGGAACCGTGGCGGCGAGTAATCCCGTTAACGGGATCACTAAGCATATTGACCTGCTCAGTATGTTGCCCCACCGAACGGTCGTGGGGCACCTGTTGAGATACCCCACGAATGAGGCTATCGTAACTTCCAGAAGCTCTCATGGGTGTCCTTAGTAATTAGACCGTGCGCGTCGAGTCACACGCTTAATCCGCTGAATGCGTGGGTTAAGTTGATAGAGGTTCACACGGCGCTGCCGAATGTCCTCAGCACTTGCTACCGTAATAGCATCCTTGAGCGCTTGCGCTAACTCGATGCGGCGATTGTTGTCACCGTCATAGTCGGACTGGAACTTGAGCACAGTGGTAGCTGCGATTAGCGTAGCAATGCACACGGGCAAGTCCTCGAACGGAACTTGGCGCACGACCTGGGCACGCAGAGTCTCAGTGATGGTGTAGGTGCCCTTGGTCAGATCATAGAGTCTACGTCCACGTTGGACGTACCGGCCCTGCCACTGACCACAATCAACACGGGTAACGCTAATGAATCCGAAGTTAACACGCACCACATCACCGGGTAGGTAGATGTTGCTATCATCGGGGCTAGGGATAAGCTCCATTTCCTCGGTGTTGTACCACCAGCCCTTGGCCTGTACCTGTTGGTCGGCCTTGGTCATACAGCGCACAGCAGCACCACGGAACCCATGGTTCTCGCTCAGCGTGTTTAGCGGGGCCTCGCCCATTGTGGCTAAGCACTCATTGACGACTTGTAGTGTAGTGTACATCATGTACTCCATAAACGAAAAAAAACCCCAACCTCAGTTAAGAGATTGGGGTCGGTGAAGATACTAAGACAAGGCCCCTCCTTGCGGAAGGGCCAAGGCTTAAGACCTTAGGGCTTCAAGATGATGCCAGAGAACTCAGCGCGGTTAGGCGTAACGCCGAAGGCCAAGTGGGCGTCCACGAACCAAGACTTGTACAGCTTGTCATAGAACACGTCAGTGGTCAGCGGGATGGTTTCGCCAGCCATCAGCGCACGGGGCGAGAAGGCGCAAGCGACGACCTTGGTGAAGTCGCCGTCATAGGCGTTGCTGTTGTCCGAGTTGGACAGCAAGTGACCAGTCACCGTAGTACCGGCGGGGCTGTTGTTGGTGCTAACCACGGGAACACCGTAAGCTTTCAGCAGCATAGCCTTGACGCTATTACCGTCAGCCGTGATGTACGTGCTGTCGATCAATTGCTCGTTAGCCAGTAGAGTGTAGAACTCGGCGGGCTTCACGGCGATGATAACGTCATCGGTACGGGGGTCAACGTCCTTCTGCTCCATCTTGACGAACAGGTCGGCAATAGCTTGGTACAGCTTAGCGGGGTCCAGTGCATCACCGGCCAGAGCCAGAGTCTGCTGCGAACCACCGAAGTGACCAGCAGGCTTACCGGAAGCACCAGAGCCTTTGTAGGTAGACTCAGTGAACTGAGCGGCCTTGATAGCTTGGATGATGAAGGCTTGGTCCAAGAACTTAGCGATCTTCTTGCCGTGCTCCATACCCACTTCGCTACGTGCATCGTAGGAAGTCTGGAAAGATTCCAGCAAGGGGAAGGCATTGCGGGCAGCGATCAAGGTATCAACCGTCAACACGCGCTTGGCGAAGTCGTTGGTAGTACCGTCAAGCTGAGCGCCGACAGTGACCTTCTGCAAGGTCGATTCACCAACAGCAAAGTTGGTAATCATCGAGGTGCCCTTGACCGCACGGATTGGCACGAAAGGCTTAATCACCGACTTGCGTTCGATGGTGGATTCAACCACGCCGGTGTACTCTTCAATGTGCAGAGCGTTAACAGCGCCAGCAGAGTTACTCTGACCGGGCCGTTGCATTGTGAATGTATCGTCAAGTGCCATTAGGCTACTCCTTAAAAGTTGGGACTACTACTAGGCCCAAGCGGGCACTTTGTAGTATAGGAACGGTTGTCTAAGATCAGCGAGGCATCGCAGCGATGCGGCGGCTCTGGAGGGCAGCATACTCAGGGCTACCATCAAGGCGACCACGAAGCTTGCTGTTCAAAGCCTTAACGGCTGCGGCGTACTCTGTAGCGGTGAGCTTACCCTCGGAGGCAGCGGCAGGCTTACCGCCGCCCTTAGATACGTCTGCTGGTTCTTGTGACACGTTGCCTGCCTTACTGTAAGCGTTGGAAAGATAGACGACAGCAGCCTTAGCTGCCAACCCGCCCTTGTTGAGCTGGATATTAATCTCAGCCTTTTCTTCTGGGGATGCGTTAGCACTTGCCCAAGCTTGGATAGCTGCCCATGATTCAGCACCCCCTGCTGTGTCATGGATAGCCTTACGAGCAGCCTCGGCCTGAGCCTTGTTCTTCTCTTGGGTACGGGCATAAGCTTGCTCACCCAGTTCGATGAACTCAGCGTAACCTTGCACACCCTTCTGGGCTAGCTCGGCCTTGAGTAGGGTGAAGTCACCGTCAGCCGCAGCCTGCACGGCGGGATGATCGCCTGCTAGGCCCTGCTTGCCAATGAAGGCAAGGGCCATGTCGAGTCCCCGGTCGCCAGTTGGCTCATAGGTAACCTCAGTACCGACTGCTTCGTTAGCAGCAGGAGCCGCCGCAGCGGACGCAGCAGGAACTACAGGTGCAACGTCCAGGGTTACTGGAGCAGCGGGGGCAGCGGGTGCCTCGTCGGCTGGGACGTTTACTGGATCGGTCATTGTGCGGGTTGTCCTTCTTGTGGTTTAGCGGCAGTCACACCAGCTTGAGTAGCTGCTGCTTCGGCGGCACGTTGTTGGGCTTGTTGCTCTAGCATCTGCTGAACCTCAGCCTCGCTCTTAAGGAACTTGCTCATGTCTACCCCACGGCCTTGGCCTATGAAGGTAGCGATGTCGCCCATCTTAAGGCGCATCTGCAAGTCAGGTGGTAGGGTGCTAATGGTAGCTAGATCGGCCATAGCCAAGCGGAAGTTTTCCAAGTCACCGTTACGGCTAAGGGCATCGAGTCCTGTGACGATAGTGATCTTGATGTCTGTCCCGGCTAGGGGCATGCCGATAGCTGCGAAGAGCCAACCAGCGACAGGTAGTTGAAGGCTGGCTGCGAGTGTGCTATACACTCCCCCATAGGCTGTCTCAAGCTCGTTAGCTGTAAGACGCACTTCTTCCTGTGTCACTCGTTCGGCATCACGGATCACGGCGCTGCCCATAAGGAAGCCGCGTGCGATCCGCTTCTCATAGTCCGAGCCTACAGCCTGTGCTACTTGAACCCCATCCGCGTCACCCATCTGCACGGAGTCGATGTCCGCCTTAGTGCCTGCCAGTACGTCACCGTTCTCCGAGTTCTTCATGTCCTCGACTGAGGTAATACCTGTAGGGTTAACCAGGGTACGCGCCTCACAGGCGAGAACGGCGCCATCGACTACAGCCTCAGATAGTACACTCACGGCCTCAAGGTCGCCGATGTATTCCTCAACCAAGCCTGTGCCATAGTCAGCCTCGTCAGCTAAGTCCCATGTGAGTACACGATAAGGCATCTTCTCGGCAGTCCACTTACCATTGAATTCAGTAGGTAACTGGTCAGAGTTAACCCACTGGGTCATGGTGTACCCGCCACTAGGCTCCCGCACGATGTAGCGGTAATGGGCAACTACGGCCTCATCCACGTAGCGCTTGGCCAGGATAGCCTGTACCTTCTCGTCAAGTTCATCGAACGCGATGTCCTCACGGATGCAGATAGCAATCACATTACCCTCGGCATCTCGCTTGACGCGGTAGTACTTTAGGCCCATGACTCGCATACTGTCTTTGCCTAAGTATAACAGCACGTTGCCAGCTACTACCAAGTGGCGCAGAATCTGGTACAGCTTGGGGCGTTGTGCCCGCGCATCCAGCTCCTTAACGGCATCACGTTCTCCTTGCGCAAGAACCTCGTTAAGTTGAATGTCCGTCAGCCCGCCCTTGGTTGCCTGTGCCTTAGTCACCTTACCGGCCATCAACTTTATGAACGGGCGGGACGGTGCGAATAAGGCGAGCATCAACTTGTTGACTACGTGGTTAACGGCTTGTGCACCTATACTCTGGTAGTCGTGGGATTGATCGGTGTTGGACTCATCGAAGCCCTTAGGTAGACACACCTTCGGGATGGTCAGGGCGGCGTAACGCTCGACCCGTAGGATGATGTTCTCGGCAATAGTATTGGCCCGCGTCCAGAACTCTGCCGCCGTTTTACTCTGGGCCATTAGATACGCACGCCTGAACTGTACCCCGTACCGAACTGGCTCCGGCGCTTCCGCGCTACCGTCGGGCTAGCAGCGGTCGGATTGTCCAGTAGTACATCGGCTGATTCAATAGGCTTATTGGCCTGCTCGGCAGCGGACATTTCTAGCTTGTTACGCGCAGCGGCTAGCTCCATCTGGCGGGTAGCCTGAGCAGCAGCTTCTTGCGTAGCCTTAGCCGTCTTCTCAGCAGCAGCCTTGGTGGCCGTGGCCTGATCCTCAGCAGCGCGGTTCTGAGCATCCTGAGTCTTATCGTCCCCAGTTAGCTTTGCGATCCATTGTCCCATGGGAGTTCCTTGTAGTAGGTGGTTGTGATTGGTTTGAAGCCAGCCCTTTGATAGACTGCCCCCATGCGAAAGTCGATGGAGCTATCGCTAGCGATAATGGTAGTAAGCTCACGCATCCGGGCTATGTGCTCTAATGCGTCTGCTACGCTAGCGATGCTGCCGCCGTTGTAAAGCTTAAGTACCAGCACCTCTTCAAGGCAAGTGTCATAGCTGTGCCACGCAACACCCTCAGAGACTAGCAGCAGGTACGCCTCGTTCACGATATAGGCATTACCCTGCTCAAGCATGCGCTTAAACAAGGCCATCCCCTTACGCCACGATGGTTGCTTGGAGTAGCCATAGGCAGGGGATGCTAGGGCCAATGCCACGAAGGCATCCTCTACCGCTTGCGTATCCCGCTGCTCAGCTAGTCTGTATGACATAGCCATCCCTCAAGTGCTTAAGCACGAACTGGATGCCTAGCATGTAGCCAGCATGGTGCGCTGTTGTTGCCTCAGTCACCCGGGGAGGGGTGCACTTCTTCTCAAGGTCGCGGTACACTGCATCAGTTAAGCGCACTATCTCACGACGTGGTAAGGGTTTAGGTTTGTCGGTCATATTCGATAGTATAGGAACGGTTGGTTAAGAGAAGAAGTATTGAGACTCCAGTACTTCCATAATGTCTAGCGTCCCCTTGCTCGGCGGTGCGCTAATCTCTGGGTAGTCCTCGCACAATGCCTCGACTGCATCGAAGCCCAAGTACATAGCCACGAACTGCCTACGAATAATCTCGTAGAGCTTAGGGGCGAAGGCTGCATGGCAACCGTAGTCGTCATGGATCATCGCTAAGTCCTTGATCCCTGCCCGTGAGGCTTCCGCTGTGGTCAGGTGCAGGTGTGCTGCGTCCATGCTGTGCACGAAGTTAGGGGCTAGGCCGCTAGCATGTGCCGCAGAGTCAGGCTTATCAGTCTCGCTTAGTACCTTGATCCGTACCATCCCATGGAGGTGGGTCTGGATGGAGTGCGTCTTATGCTCGAAGTACGCCTGACTAGCGGGGAACCCTGACGGGGTGCGCCACGTAATGACCGGCTCCTTGCTAGCAGGTAGCGCCTTGACGATCAACCGGCTACTCTTCTTGAGCCAGTCCATAGCCTCACGTCCCTTGACCACAACGTCACCGATAGCGGGCCACACTGCCTTCATGATAACCGTCGCCGCCGTGCGGTACTCGGTCTTGTCGAAGGTGGGGCCAAGCCCCTCGCGCAGGTAGTCATCGATGATGTAGTCCGTAGCGGTACGCAGGGTCACGCCGTAGGGTGTAGTCATCACGGCACGCTTGACGGCCTTGCGGCTAATGCCATGCTCGATCCACATACGCTGAGCCTTGATCTGCGGTTCCTCAGTGAACACCATAGCAGCCAGCCGCTTCTCAGCTGCCGTAGCCACGATGCCGTAGATGTCCTGCATGACCGCGTTAGCCGTGAGGTTAGTGGCCTGACCCCCGATAGGGTCACGGAACATAGCGCTCAGGTTCTGCAAGCCGTTGCAGCTACCGTCCATGCTGATGGGTAGGTGGCTCTTGAAGGTGCCCTTGTCATCATGCACCCATGCAGCGTACTCAAAGCACCAAGCTAGGAACTGTAACGGATCACCCGCGTTAGTCCACCCTATGTTGTTCACTGGGTCAGAGGCAAAGGATAGGATCAGCCCCATGCGCTCATCCACCCACGATGCTCGGTCCTCAAGCGTAGCCTTATCGAAGCCCCACTTGTTCGCGCCCTGTACCTTGAACCATAGAATCTGGTCAGGCTCAGCGATGGCATGGCCCTCTGCGAAGTGCAGCAGGCTCTTGCTAAGGTCACTGCCTTGTGGGCTGATTCCTGTGGTCATGGGGTACAGTCGGCCACGGCTATCCGCAAAGTACACGAAGTAGATTGCAGGGTAGTCACGGAAGAACTCAGCCGCACGGGTGGCGCTGTAGAACCTACCGTATTTAGAGCCAATGATCTTGCGCTCAGTGTGCCAGTCCGTTACCGTGCGCTTCCACGCTAGGAACTCTGCCATCTGTTGCTCGGTGAAGTCTTCCTTCTTAAGCCCGGCCACCAACCAATGAGGACTAGCGGGCTTAGGGCTATCGGCCAAACTCACAATCTCCTTGGTGTGGAAGGCGCGGGATACGGCCATGATGGTGTCGAGCATCTTGGTGTTGATCTTCCATGCCGTGCGCTGTAGCCCGTTGACCGCAGCGTACACGGTAGGCATGTCGGTGTCGCGCACCAAGTCCCGGCTTGCAGCCGTGGCATGCACCAGCCCATTGCGTATAGCCATTCTACGGGTGTGAAACCCACCAGTGATACCGAAGCCCCAGTCGTTCGGCGGGGCCACGCACGGGCCGTATACGGGCGCTGTGATGGACACGTAGGACTTGATCTGGTCGATGCGCTCCATCACATCAGGGCTCAGGGTAACGGCCCGTTGCTTGCGCTTATAGCCCACCCGAATCTCAGTCTTGTCTACCTCAAGCAGACCCGCCCGCTCCATCAGGCCCATAAGGTATAGGCCCACCTGATTGAACGCGCCTACCGGCCACTCTGTAAACTTGATGCCGTTAGCCGCAGCCTGCATCTTGAACACGGTCATGCGGTGGGACTCATCCTTAGACATGCGACGAGAGAAGTCCCGGGCCAGGGTATGGTATAGCTCGGGGTTCTGCATTTCAAACTGGCTAAGCACAAGCTCACGGTTGATCGTGCGCCCAATGCCATAGCCTAAGGTGTTGTGCCCTTCGGGGTTCGGGCCGAGTAAGATGCTAAGCGTATGCCGTACAGCAAGGAGGGCAACGGCCTCCGGGTCGAGCCCAAGGAGAAGCCGGGTATGCGCCATCCGTTGACCGGGCTTGGAGCAGACACTATCTGATTCGATGGCTTTAGCAAGAGGCACAACGTAGTCACGGAAAATCTCCTTAGCGTATGGGTTTTGGAATGCTGCACCCCGGGCCTCAGCATTAGCCATGCCGGCCTCTGCTCTAGCGATACCACCAAGGTACATGCGGTCTTCGATCTGTTCCTGCGTCAACAACTCAGCCATCTTAATCCTTATAGTACGTCTGCCCTAATGCCTTTGTAACGTGGCTCACGTAGTAGCCCGTTAACTGTGAGGCCCATTGCCTCGACCTCGATATGCTTGCCAACGAACTGGTCGAGGTTATCCATCTCAGCCTGAGTGAGGCCCGTGCTTACACGCTGCTCCTTACCGTTGAATTGTACAACCAATGCCCCAGTGTTCTTGCCGGTCTTCCCTCCCTTAGCATGTTCAACATCAAGGCACACGCAGGTGTGGCTGATTAGGGGCTTGATCTTGATGAACTCCCCACCTTTCCCTGCACCTACTTGGTACAGGCCGTCTGCCCGTGCCAGCACACAGCCGTCATAACCGCCTCGTTCCTTATAGGCCCGAGCCAGCCAGATAGCCGTGACCATGATAGCATCACCCTGTTCAAGTGTGGTGGTACCAAGTTGAAGTACCCCACTAGCGGGGTCTGCATACTTGCGATGCAAAGCGCCCAAGCGCTCGTCGTATGTGCGCAGGTCCAGAGAACTCCCCGTCAGTTCATCAGGGCATTGGCCGAGTACTGGCCTACCATCCTCACATGTATCGTAACGCCACCAAGTAGTGTCGAATGGCACAAAGCATAGCTGGGGTTGGGGAGACTGTCTACGGAAGGTACCGCTGATCTCGCTAAACCCTACGCCGCTAATCCACGCCTCCCCCATAACTGCGTGCTTATCGTTCTGTAAGAAGGGATACAGCGTCAACAGTTCCACGGCGATGTGGTCCATGCTATGCACAGTCTCATTGGTGCGGCTACGTGCAGCTAAGAACTTACCGCTGTCAAACAGAAAGATCACATGGCACCCATCATACTTAGGTGACAACAGATAGGTGTGGTTCTCGATGTCAGCTTGCAGCTTCTTGTTCAGGGCCGTAAGCTCAACGGCCTTATGGACAATATAAGTCATTAGGTACTCCCCGCTTCTCTAAGTGTCGCGGCATATAGCTCCTTCATCAGGAGTCGAATCTGCCTGTCTGCCTCTGGGTGAATGCGAAAGTCATACGCAGTAGTTGCGTACTGGTACTCGGCAATCTCTAACGCATTAGGTTCTGGTTGGTCTATGTCACCATGCTGCACCTTGGCGATAGCCAGTTCGATGGCAGCTTGTGCTCCGTCCAGCCGCATTTCAGGCACCAGCGCCTCAGCGATGTAAGCATACAGCTCAGCCTTCTGCTCTTCGTAGAAGCCAGTCGCTTCGACAGCAGCGTACACGTAGTCCTCATGGTCTTGGCTACAACGTACCACACCCGGTGTGTAGATGGCTAGCGCAATGATGAGGGCTTGCGACTTCTGCCGCAAGGCTTGAGCGATGATGTTACCCGACATGGTTGGCGATCCTGTGAATGTATGAGTTGAACCAGCGGCGTACCACGTAGCCACGGATTACGCTAGCTACTGTGAAGATAACCGTGATCTGTAGATTCTGCCCGAAGCTGACAGCATGACCGTAAGAGGGGAAGACTACAGCCGT
>OFRC01000156.1_pt1 | contig 19791 bp, 35 predicted proteins | sample 1543051 | NCBI WGS metagenome assembly OFRC01 (sample SAMN07774231, study PRJEB24372) | wastewater metagenome
CGATCTGTCCTGGAACGCGGTCACTTGGACTTTTGACCCGCCCCCGCCTTGTTTTCCAGCGCTGTCTTGGCGTCATGGCATGGTTTGCAGATCGACTGAAGGTTGTTGTCCTCATCAGTTCCGCCCACTGCCTTGTTGACGATGTGGTCAACCTGGGTGGCCAATGTGATGTGCCCATGCACCAAGCACGGCTGGCACAAGCCATGATCACGAGCAAGGATCTGCTTTCGCTTTCGATCCCATGCTGATCCATAGCCACGCTGGTGACGACTGCCACGCCTGCGATCAGCAAACGTCCCATCAACTACCTTGTGCTTGTCGCATCGACTTGTTCCATCGCGGACAAGGACACCGCACTTCACGCAGGGTTTGGGTGCTGCTTTAGGCATGCCAGAAAAGAAAAAGCCCCGGTTGACAAATCAGCCGGGGCACTGCGCATTAACCGAGAGAGACGTGGTTGGCACGCAGTATGAATGAAATATACATGAAAGGTTAATGGTGTAAAACTCCCCAAGACTGAGGCAACTGCTCCGCCACAGGGCCGACACGCTCAGTCGTCCAGGCCTGCGCCAGCTTGCTATGCGAGGCATCGATGCGCTGCGACAGGGTTGCCGACGAGATGCCCAGCTTGTTGCGTGTGCGGCCAGAGTCTTGCAGGTAGTACATGGCGCATGTCTCAGCCAGAGGTGCAGGCAGGGCCTTGATTGCCTCCTCAGTCTTCCAGCACTCCTCTTCGTTGGCCGGAACAACGGCTTCACGCATAGCGACACCATCGACAGGCATGTCGCGCCACATCGGGTGAGTCCTTGCTCCACCAGCTCGGCGGCCATGCGCCACCCAATCAGCCCATCGCTCAAGCCTGTGATGTACCCATTCAATCTTTGCCATTGATCAACCCCTTAGGTTCTCTCATCACCATGAATGCACCGCCAACCATTTGCGCAACCTTGGCGTAGTGCTCGAAATCCTTGCCTATCGTGAAGGGCGTGCCAGCCTCCATGCCTGCCTCCACTGCCCAGAACTGATCTGGTTGTCCAGCCATGCCCGATTTGATGCAGTCGTTGACGTGAGCAGAGCCCCAAGCCGCACGCTTCTCATCAATCAGGCCAGCGACTTTTGGCATAGCCTGCCTAAGGCTGCCTGACTTGTCCTCTTTCATAGGCCAACTCCCCTCACCTGTTTACTGTTGCTAACCTGTACCGCTTCTGTACCGCTTCTGTACCGCGCTAAGTTGTTGAAGTTACTTGTGTACCGCTGTACCGCTTAGTTTTCAACTTCACAGAATTTATGTTTGTCTATGTGGTTCTGAGTTGCGCAAATCGCGTGCGCACACGCGAGAGCAATTTGCGCGGTACTAAGTAACATCAACAACTTAGCGCGGTACAGACGCGGTACAGCCCGGTACAAGCCTGAGACAACCTACGCGGCAGCCTCGTCCATCACACCTGGCGTACGGCAGTACCTGCCTAGTTCAGTCTCGAAGGCGTGGACGGATTCATGTGCCCACAAACCTTCAGTCACACCAGATGGCGCGCCAGCACCTTCTGGCACCCAGCAACGCACGATCTTTCTGGCGTTAGACACCTCATCCTTGAGTGCAATTTGCTTGTAGACCAACATGGGGTTGGCAAATTGCCCTGATGTTTTGCGCTTGACCCGCTCCTTCGTCCAACGCTCAACCGCTTTCGTGAACAAGGCCTGACTGGGCGGCCATCGCTCACCCTGCCTGTCGCACCAACGACGGAAAGCTCTGTACAACTGCTCAGCAGAACAGACTCGCACCGGCAGATCCAGGAAGCCCTCAAGCCATTCATAGGAAAACCGCTCTGGGGCTTTCCAGTTCAGTTCAATCAAGGCTTCCTTGGCCTTTGTCATGATGGGCTTGGAATGAGCATCAAACCCGTCAAGGGGATAGTTCATCAGGTAGTACAGCCACTTCCCCAGCCCGTCATTGGCTTTGAAGTCCCGAACTGATTGATACAGCGCATGGTCAGCTTCCAGCGGGGTATAGATCACCAGGTAGCGACGGTCACGCTCTTCCAAGGCCAATGGCTGAGACTCATTGGAGAGAAACACCACGTTTGCATGGTTTGATTCCCATCGGGTCTCTTGCTGCATCCCACGAATCGCAAACTTCTCTTGCTGCGTCACGACAGACTTGAGGCGATTCTTGTTGTGATACATCTCCTGACGGCTGACCACTTCGTCACCGATGATGGCCAGCTTGCGCGAGATCCAGCCGTTGAACTTGTCCTCGATCTCAGTTTGGCCCACTGTAACGCCATAGGCCCCAAACAGGTCGCGCCACATGTCCCAATACATATTCTTGCCCGTGCCCTGGGCGCCATGAAAGACGCAGGCCGTTTGCATCTTGGTACCCAGCTTTTGCAATGGCAAGGCCTGCCACTGCAAAACCCAATGCACTACGTTGTCGACCATGTCAGCGGATACGCCAGGCTCATAGACACCGTCTTGCGCTGTCTCACTGCACAGATGGCGCAACAAGGCCAACATCGGAGCAACCTCGTCAGAGGTGCAAGGAATCGGCTTGACGGTCAACCCTGCAAACATGTTGATCTGGTGTTCAGCCACCTCCATGCCGGGCTCAAACAGCAAATCAGCCGGCTTGACCGTGCGTGCTCTTTCGTCAGCAACCCGGGACAGCCAGCCCTTGACAACAGCCTGACCAAAGCGGACACGCATATTCGCAATCTGCCAGATCGTCAGGTCCTGATGGTCCCAGGCTGTCAGCGTGTTCTCAATCAGCCTGAACCGATCACCCAAGGCTTGCACCTTGAGCCAAAACTGATCGTCCTGCTCAGCAGCCTCAACGCCCCCACCCCCCGCTTGCGGGAGCCCGCGCGCTTCGGCTCAGACTCATCTGAAGGGGGAAGGGTTTCGTCTGCCATCCAGTCGGGCTCAGGCGGTACTTCGGTGTGCACACATCCAACGTCGATGCCGTCGTCGGGCTTACGTGTCGGGACAACCGTGAACTTGCGAGATGGCTCACGCGCCGGGATTGCTCGCGGCTTTGCCAATCCAGCACGGATGCCACTGTCCATCGTCCCGTTGATCTCAGCGTCAGCCAGTCCAACAGCTCGGGCGGCATCAGCAAGAGCCCCCCTGATCGTTGACTCGCTGATGCCGCCTGTGTGCACCAACTGCGCAAGGCCAAAAGCCTCTTCGTTGAGCACATTGTTGCGACCGCCTGAGGTCGTCATCCGCATCCGCTGCACGCCTTGCTCAAGTGCTGCAAGGCAATAGCGTGAGGCCTGCTTGGATGCATCGTAGTTGCGGGCCACTTCAGGATTGTGGCCATTGGCCACACGGGGCAATTGCTCGCGCCCCTTGACCAACACACGCAGCCAGGACAATGTTTCTTGGCTGATTTCAGCCAAATCCCCACCGCCACCAAACTCACGACCGGTGACCGTAAAGAACTGACGCCCGCAAAAGACCTCAACGCCAACCTTATTGCATTTGAAGGTTTCAGTTTCGCCACGCACGATGACGTGGATGCCTTTGCCTGATGGGCTCAACTCCGTATAACTTTGGCAACGATCGATGATCTCTTGACAGTGGTCCGCCACATCACCAGCATCGGGATCAATGGCCCCGTCGACGTCGATGCCGATCAGCCCATCGCCTGGAAGAAATGCAAAACCAATCCCGTCCCATCGTCCGGAGTTGAGAGCCGCCACGGCCTGAGCCATTGTCCCCAGTGCCTGACGATCCAGCTCATGCCCTTGATCTACCTGTGGCTGCTCTTGCGTCCCTACAGCTTTGACACCCTTCTTGTGTGGGGGCATGCCATTGGGCCAACCACGCAGGTTCCCGTTCAGGTAGTACGGCATCTTGGATGGCTTGTCCTGGCCATCCTTGCGCACAAAGCGCCACACCAACCACTGTGGAATGTCCTGCAAGGATTGCGGGACATTCCCCAAGCGTTCGATCAAAGTTTTCAAGTCCTCACGCATGAGGGAATCCTTGTTGATTGAATAGCGGCAAGCACCCCGCCGAACTGAATCGGATCAGTGCAGTCACGTTTGATCAGGCCGAGGCCCAGGAGCGAATCGCCATGTCAAGCGAGATCTGAGGCTCGTTTGACGCGTCCTCAAGCTGATAAACCAGCAAGGGGCGATTGCTATGGGGCATTTTTTGGACGTCTACTTTGACCAAACAACCAGCCCGGACCATGTTCTTGATGGTGATGCGAGCGGCTTCATAGCCAACTTTTGCTGTCACAGCAAAGTCGATATATGTGCCGCGTTGACGCTCTTGAACAGCGCTTTCAATCGCTGCCCTGATCTCACCGCATGGTCTCCCGCCTGGTCGCATGAAAGCCCCCTTAGAGAACCTTCATCACGGCACACAACGCCGTAATGGCCTCAGCAACCTGAGCTGCCACCTTGCGACGCTCGTTTGGCGTCACGCGACCGTCTGCCAGCACGCGCTGAACTTCGCGGAAGACGTCACCCACCTCAGCGCCGACCGTGGTCAGGATGCCTGTTACCTCAGTTTCACCCATCTCAGGCGCTGCCAGGCACACATGCCCCAAGGATTCGGCCATCGCGTACAGGATGTCAAAGCGATTGGCCACGTGCTGCATGTGCACAGCCTCAGCCAAGCTGAGCTTGTGAAACTCATTGGTCAGGCTGACCTTGTGCGACAAGGTATTGGGGCTCATGCCCATACGTTGAGCCAGCGCAGGCACCCCGCCTGGGAATTGATGTGCAACACGGTATGCCGCGTCACCGACATCACCCATCAGGCCCGCTTTGGTAGCCGCCAGCGAAATATCGCCATTGTTTGCGGCTGCAGCGAGGTTCACTATCTTGCTCATGGTTACCGTCTCTCTCTTGGATTACTCAACAAGCACCGCTTGCAGCGGGAATTGGTGCCCGCCCACATTCGTTGGACAATCTGTTTTCCACAACAACACTGCCAACGAAAGGGGCGGACATGGAAATGGATAAATTCTTGGAAACGCGGACATACAAAGAAGCGGACATCGAGCCAGCTCGCCGCGTTTACTACGTGCTAACTCACGAAGCAAAAAGCAACGACCTAATCAGCCACAGAACCGCCAAGATGCTTGGCATGCTCAGCGCCCACCTGATGAGCAAGGGGCTGATCAGCGAAACCGAACTCGACGCCCTGCTGCTGGAGCTGACGAACTAATGCGCCCCATGCATCGGCCATGACCGCTCGGGCCGCAGCCTTATCAAACGGGCGCTCCATCAGGTCATACGGGTCTTGGCCGAGCACAGCCTTGTCTTTCGGGCCAAGGCTGGACCAGCCGCCCTGGAGGTACTTAGCCAACACGAGCAAAACGGACCGCGCCGATTTTTCGACATGGATACTTATGTATGCCTCAACCATGATTCGTCTCTCTCCTTCAATCACTCACTTAATCGCTGGGGAACCCGGCAACCCAATTAGTTCAGGCCATATCTGCGCCCACTCCTCCGGGTTAGACTCCCAACGTCGAACCATTTGGTTCGATTCTTTTTCAATCAGGGCGCTGACTTTGGGATGCGGCCTGAGGCCCCGCTTCGCCCCTCTTGCGAGTTTCCAAAGGTATTTCTCGGTGGTCCCGCACTTGGCGGCCAACTCGGAAACGCTGTTTGGAGGAATACTTTTCAGGTAGGGATGCAGTTCCATTGGCAAATCATAAACCATTTGGTTCGGTTTTGGAAGCGCGAACCGAACCGTTTGATTAGGTCGTGCGAGCCTAATTGGCCGCATGAGCGAAGACCGCATGATCCGAACCGATAACCTCAACCTGGTCATATCCCAGCGGAAGCTGAATTCAGCTTCGCTTGCACGACTACTCGACTGTTCTGACGTTTACGCCGGAAAGCTACTTGCGGGCAAGACGTCATTCGGAGAACGCGCCGCACGCTCCGTTGAGGCAAAACTTAGCCTGCCAAGAGGATGGCTTGATGAGGTACACGATGGCGTTGAGTACTCAGATGACTCACTGAAAGAGATTCAATCTCTAACGAATAACGTCAACCCCCAAATGGGCGCCCCCAATTCAGGTGTCATCCAAACGGGTGAATCTCTGAGTGAAACGCCCCTTCATGTGTCCGAAAACCGGCCCTTTTATTTTGGATTGCCGGGTGTTACAACGTCGGTCCGGTCCCCCGTTGTTGCATGGGACCGACTGGGGATGGACTTGTATAAAGGGATTGAAGATTTCGATTTGGTCGTAGTGGAGCATCGGCCCTACTTCACACACAAGAACACTGGCGGACGCTGTAAGTTCATCCGCCTGGAGTCGGACGCACTGTCACCTCGACTTCTGCCTGGTGACGTCGTTTTGGTGGATCCAGACAACACAGCACCTAAACGCGATGAGATCTGTCTGTTAAAAACACCAGACGGTGAATTTGCGCTCATGCGCTTCAGGCCAACTGTTGGCGGGTTTGAGGCCTACGATGAACGCGGCCGAGTCTTGGACAATGTTCGTCACGAACTGACCATTGTTGCCACGGCAGTTTTGTTTCAACGAGACAATATATGAGAGTTGCTGTCGTATTGCTTTCACTGCTTATCAGCGGGTGCGCGACGACGCCGCCTCCAGCTTGGAGGGTAAAAACCGCCAAACAGGATCAGTACCTTGCGATGCAAAGTTGTGCGCATTGCGCAACTTTACAAATTGCGAGAGACGAAGGCCACATTGGCGCACTCAACTCTGTGTACATCAGCATTGACGACACCGAACTGGCTTTTGTCAACGTTTCAGAAGTCGCCACGCTAACGATCGAAGCAGGCAAACGCGAGGTTTGTTTGCAGCCTGGCCCCAAGAGTCTGACCTTTCCAGAATGCAAGGAAATGATCTTTGAAGAAGGAACATCGTCAAAGATAAGAGTCAGTTTCGATGCTGCAGCGAACTTGCACTTCAAGAGACTCAAGCCAGGCGCATCAAATTAGCAACTGAACAGCCCGCCTCGAGCGGGCTTTTTAACCACCTAGTTCGGGGGTAACCAAACAAACCGAACCATTTTGTTTGACATCATCCGAACTAAATGGTTCAATTACTCCATCACAACGCGGGAGCGCAAGATGGAGCAAGCAAGTATTCAAGGATTTGCATACCGAAGCGGACACGCACCGGAGTTGCCACTGGATCTGATTGGATTTGAGTCCAACTTCGTTTCGGCATCAGCGCCTGCAAATGACTCTCGCCTTGACGAGATCGTCAGCGCTGAAGACGAGCAACTGAGCGCCGCTATCAACCGCGGCTATTCACTGGGACTGAAGACTGGCGCCGAGAATCTGCGCAGCTGGTGCGCCGCCTCCATGATCGGTGGAGCTATTGCCATGTTCTTGTTTGCGGGCGCATTTCCTGATGCAGCCATGATGGTGCTGCGACATCAGCCTGCACCCCTGCTTCCCGCTGCGCAGGCGAGCCTCAACGCAACTTCTCGTTGAGGTGGTCATGTGCTATCAAAAATGCGACGACTTCGTGCGAGTCACGGGGCACCTTGGGTCCGACGCTGAGGTGCTGTACGCACCAGGCGGCAAAAGCGCTGTCCTCAAGCTCGAAATCGAGCCGGCCAAAGGCCTGCCCTATTTGGTTGTGCAGAACCTGGGTGAAGACCCGGGCGCACACCTGGCGGCCAAGTCCAAAGCCCGCCAATTGCTGCGCCGTGGCGCCATCGTGACGGTCTATGCCATTCACTACGAGTTGCACAAGGCTCAGTCCCGCACGTTTCTGCGCCTGCAAGGCATCCAGAACGTGATCACGCACAACGAAGAAGTTCGGGAGGCCGCATGACCTGGATGCTGACAAACAACGGCCATGTGATCGATATCCGCTACATCAACAATGAGCGCATCGATCTGCGCGACATCGCCAAGTCGCTGTCGTTGACCTATCGGTACAACGGTATGACCAGCCGCCCTATCTCGGTTGCCGAGCACTCGCTGGTGGTGGCCGACATCATGGAGCGCGAGATGGGCATCACCAGCCCGGTGGTGGTCTTGGCCGCGCTGATGCACGATGCCCACGAGTACATCACTGGCGACCTGTCGTCACCCATGAAGGCATGCATCGGCCCCGCATGGCAGGCTGAGGAAACGCGCATTCAAAAGCATGTCCTGCGCCGCTTCGGCCTGTGGTCCGCCTTCATGACGCACCACGCCCAGATCCACCACGCCGACATGTACGCACTGTCCACCGAGCGTGTGCAGCTGATGCCTGAGCACGACAAGGAATGGCCTTGCGTCAGCAGCCACCCGCCTCTGGCCTGGGTTGATTTCAGCCTGTTCGACAACTGGACGCCCGCCACCTGGGAGGCGGCTTTCATTGAGCGCTTTGAGCAGTTGCACGCCGCAGTGCAAGAGGCCAATGCGCGCATCCCGGCCATGACAGCGGGGATGGTGGCGTAATGCAAACCCGAGTCATCAAGGTGGAGCACGTGCAGCTGGCCATGTGGGCGCGCAAAGTGACCCCACAGACCATCTGGGCGGCTGTCAGCAATGGCTTCCACACATACAGCTGCGGCCATCACAAGCCACTTGAGCCGTATTGCCACCCACATCAGCCACTGATGGTGCCAATCCTGCCCTGCACACGCGATGAGCGCTTTGTGGACAACGTGCGCTTCAGCCGTGGCGCCCCTGAAGTCAAGCGCATTTGGGGCCTGGGCTACCGCCAGATCATGGCCGAGAACAAGGCCCGGCGCCTTTAACCACCACCACAACCGAAGGAAAAACGATGGCCGCAAGACCCATCACGGACACCCTACGCCTACTCGAAGGCGGAACGTTCCTGGACAAGTGCAGCGACGAGATGGTCAACCTGGTCAAACAGGTTGAAAACACCGGCAAAAGCGGTGAGCTGGTCATCCGCCTCAAGGTCAAGCGCGTGACTGCTGCGACCGTTGGCGTGATCCCCACATGCGAGGCGAAGGTGCCCAAAGAGAAGCCCGACGAGATGCTGTTTTACCCAACGGTGGAAGGCAATTTGTCGATTGATAACCCCAAGCAACAAAAGCTGGATCTCAAGCCCGTTGAGTCGGGCAAGCCCAGCGAATTCAAGCAAGCCTGAAAGGGACAGCAATGTCAGAGAAATTCCCAAAGTTCATTCTCGGCCAACCCGCCGTCATCGCATGCAGCGGCGAGTCTGGCACCGTCATTGGTCGCGCCGAATACCTGTACGACGAGTGCCAGTACCAAATCCGTTACAGCGATGCTCGCGGTGTTGCTGTCACCCAGTGGTGGGCTGAAAGCGCCCTGACAAATCCAGTCTGAGGCCACCATGAACACATCAAATCTTCAAGAGAACATCGCCCAGACGCTGGCCCGCGAACTGCCAAAGCCATCGGTGTTGCAAACACTGAGCACAGCCGATGAAGATGGCGCAATCATCTACGTGGCAGTGCCCAAGCACTCCCAGTTGGAGAAGATCGACGGTGAAAACCTGCTGCGCGCACCGCGGCGCACCAAGGCCATCACCACGCTGACTGATCACCCGTCGTTCCTTCATTACGTGAACGAGCACAAGGAACTGGCCACAGCCGTCTGGTGTCAGTTTGACCCGGTCACGTACAAGCTGGGCTTCACTGGTGTGATCGACGAAATCGGCCCGGCCATGCCAGCGTGGCGTAGCCACAAGGCCAGCTTCACGCCCACCATGTCCAACGAATGGTCGACATGGACTGAGAACAACCGCAAGGTGATGACTCAGCTTGAGTTCGCGTACTTCATTGAGGAGCACGAGGACGATATCTCCGCAGTGGACGGCTTCCCAAGCAGCCTGGACATGATGAAGATGGCCACCGAGTTTGAGGCCCGCCAGGACCAAGCAATCAAAAGCACAGTCCGACTGCAAAACGGCGGCGTTGAGTTGGCTTACGTGTCCAACGATGACGCTCAAACCATCGAGAAGATGCGCCTGTTTGAGAAGTTCAAGATCGGCATCCCGGTCTTCCGTGGCGCCACAGAAGGCTGCTTGCTGGAAGCGCGCTTGCGCTATCGCACAAACCAGGGCAAGGCCTCGTTCTGGTACGAACTGGTGCGCCCGGATCGCGCACACGAGATGGCCGCCAAGACCATGATCGAAACCATCAAAGCCGGGCTGAATGAAGTGCCCGTGTTGATGGGCAGCTGTGTGAGCGCCTGATGTACCGCCCCACAAGAAAGCAGATGTCAGCCACGCCACGATGGTTGCGCCCCAAGTTGTCACAAGACCAGATCCGAGACATCGGCCTTGCTCATGTGACCAATGTGGACCTGATCGTCAAAGCCCAAGCCGATGAAGGCATCTTGTGGGATCTGGTGCACTGCGTCTACCTCTGGACCGTCGCGGCCTCCGAAATCGGCCTTGGCGTGCCAGAGATGGCAACGCAACTGGATTTGGTGACGCGCCTGATCAAGCGCTATGGCGAGACCGGCGCCATCCAGTTCGTGGGCAATGACTACGAAATCGCCAAGACGGGCATCTGCGTCATGGATGCCATCGCGGAACAAGCCGACCAATACACGGCGGAGCTTGCCAACCAGGCCGCGCTGAAAGCAGTGAACGACCTATCGGCCCAGTGCCGCCGTTGACCCCAGTTTCGAGCCGTCCTGCCACACATGGGGTGTGGGTTAGCAAAGGCGGGACGGCTCACCTTATCCAAACCGCTCAACGAAGGAGCATCATGAAATCATCAACAGCAGAAATCACGCCCATCCTGGGCACCGCAATGGATGGCGGCTTCTATGCCGGCCGCATCAAGATTGGCGATCAAGCCTTTGCTCTGATCGTGGCGCCTAAAGCTCAAGGCGAGCACGAAGACACCAAATGGATTGGTGATTACAAAGATGTGCCAAACGCGCTGTCTTGGAATGACGGCCAAGCCAACACGATGGCAATGGCTGAAGTAGGCAGCGAACTGGCTAAGTGGGCAACGGGCCTGTCGATCGATGGCTACACAGACTGGTACCTGCCAAGCCAGGACGAACTGGAAATCATCTACCGCAACCTGAAGCCAACATCTAACGAGAACTCACGTTGGGCGCGCTCAGGGATCAACCTGTCGGCCATTGAACCGACGCGGCCCTATACGGCCACAGCCCCCGCCAAAACCCAGGCTGAGGCGTTCCAAGAAGGTGGCGAGCAAGCCTTCGACACGACTTGGTACTGGACATCAACGCAGCACGCGTCCACCACAGACTATGCCTGGTTTCAGACCTTCAGCCACGGCGACCAGGACCTCTACGGCAAGGGCTGTGAGTTGCGCGCCCGCGCCGTCCGCAGATTGCCCATTTAACCCTTTACCAATTTCAAAGGCCATGCCGGCCGATCATGTCTTTGAGACCGGCAACAGCTCCCTTGGCCTGATTCGCCAAGCATCCCATGGACATACAGATCAAACCCGAGTCGCCAAAGCTTTGCTGGCTCGCGGCCACTGCGTCAAAGCAGATCTAACCAAGATTTACAGGACAGATGCATGAACCAAGCACAATACCTAGAGCGTCATTACGACAGGCTTGCATTGCGCTTGTCGATCAATGACGGGCTTGCCAAGAGGCTGGAGTTTTCTGGCCTGCCGCTACCGGCCCTCGCTGTGTACCAGTCGTCGTTTGGCAGAGACACGCTGATGCCGATGACGAGGCGATTGACCGAAGCACGCGAAGGGCTCAGGTGCCTGGCGATGCGGTGGCTGTTGCTGGCCGACAGGAAACGAGAGGTCGCACAGGATGTGCAGCCGGTTGAACAAACAGAACAGATGGAGCTATTCGCATGACCACATCAAACGAACACAACAACGCGCCTTCTGTTCCGCAAGACTCGGACCCCACCAGCAAAGAGCAATACCGACGCATGTTCGTCGCTGCGTGTGAGGCGCTTGGCGCCATCAGCGACGTCCTTGGGTGCGACCCTGAAGATGGTGGAGCAGAGCCAATCCTTGGCGCAGTAGAAGAACTGCATATCGGTCTGGGCCTGTCGAATGGGATGCTTGGGTGCTTGAGCGCCGCGCCTGCTGTGCCGCAAGAAGAAGGTCGCCCCGGAATCCCGCTCAGAAAAGCCTACAAACACCTGCTTATTGTCGCGCCTGCGCAAGAGGTCGATAAGTCAGTTGCGGACGCGGAAATCAAAGCCATGTACGTCGAATCACAAGGCAGCGAAAAAGGATGGCTTGGCATTGAGGGAAGTTATTTCATCGGTGGTGTTGTGGCGGCACGCAAACAGAAGGCAGCCCTCGCGCAAGCCCTCGCCCTGCCGACTGCCGACTGCCGACCATTTGCCTGACGCCGGGAAAATGATCGAGGCTGCCGTGCCAGTGGGGGAGCAGGAGGCGTTTGAGCGCACGATGATGGATAAGTATGGCTGGCAGCGCACAGACTTCAAGCTCGATGATTTTGGATATTTTGACGGGCACACCGATACAGCCTGGATGGCATGGCAAACCCGAGCAGCCCTGAGCGCTGGCGATGCGGTGGATGCGCAGCGGCTGGATTTTATTGAGAAGTCTGCGCGGTGCGATCCAAAGATGGACGGCCAACATGTCTGGTGGCCTACCTCGTTGAACAAAGCACTCAAGGGTCCGACCTTGCGCGCCGCCATCGACGCAGCCATGCGAAAGGACAAGCTATGAGCGCAGATCGAGAACTATTGGAGTTGGCCGCTAAGGCTGCTGGAATTGAAATTGAATTCTTACAGCCGTCTGGCAAATGCTTCTTGAAAAACGCGGGGGCATGGAATCCTTTGTGTCTTGACGATGACGCTTTTAGGTTGGCTGTGGATCTGTCTTTGAACATCGAGTTCCGCAATGACGGCAACGATTACACAGTTGCGTGGGATGGCTGCATCGGAAGCGGGAAGTTCTACCACCATGAAAGTGACCGCCGAACCGCAACGCGCCGAGCAATCGTGACGATTGCTGCTGATGTCGCCAAGGCTGAGGGAGGGACTGAGGGATGAGTATCGCATTTGACGCCATGATGTTTGCGCGTGAGGCCCACAAGGACCAGCGCCGCCGATACACAAATAACCCATACACCGACCACTTAGCCGAAGTTGCCGGGATCGTTTCTACTGTCGCCGGATACACGACACAAACAGAAATCACGATTGCAACTGCTTGGCTGCATGACTGCGTTGAGGATTGCGGAGTAACCCTTGACGAGATAGAGCGCCTATTCGGGCTCCCTGTCGCAATCGGCGTATCTGGCCTGTCTGATGTTGAGAAGGGCAATAGGGCCGAACGAAAGCGCTTGAGTCGAGAGCGGTTGTCTACCTGCTCCTACTGGATTCAAAACATCAAGGTAGCCGACCTGATAAGCAACACATCCAGCATCGTCATGCACGACCCAAAATTTGCCGTGACCTATTTGGAAGAAAAGCGCCTGCTTCTGGATGTGCTGACCAAAGCAGACCCGCGACTTATCAGCATCGCAAGAAGCCAAGCGGAGGCCAAGCCATGAACCAAGAAACCATCATCCAAATGGCGCGTGAGGCTGGGCTGGCCGAAGTGACCGACACAGCCGAATCTCTGCCAGCCGATTATGTAGAAGCACTCGCAAAGCTGTGCGCCCTGGCTGCATCCAAAGAAGCCGAATCCCGCAAAGCCGCACAGGCTGAGAACGCAGACTTGAAAGAGCGACTGGCAAGGTCTGGCATCGAACAGCGAAGGGCTGTAGCCAAAGAGCGGGAGGCGTGCGCGAAGGTGTGCGATTCTCGATACATGGGCGACAACAACCGTGAGGACATGGAGGCGAGACAGTGCGCCGCTGCCATCCGTGCGCGTGGGGAGGCTGTATGACCATCCACACAACCAGAGAGCAGCGCCGCCAGTTGGCGCGTGACAACCTCAAGTGGCCCGCGACCCTGGTTGAGGTTCCGCGCAGCCAGTGGCCAAGGCCTGATGGCCCACAGCTTCGCGTACTGCGCTCCCGCGATTTCCTTGTGCAAGAGTTCGCCGAATATGGTCAAGCCATAGTCCGCCTGTCCATCAACATCACATCAATGGATGGCGCGAGGTGGAAGGACGGCATTTCGTGGGAGGAAATGCAGCGCATCAAGGCAGAGGCAGGATACCCAATGCACGATGCCGTCGAGGTATTCCCACGCGCTGTCGACGTCGTCAACGTCGCCAACATGCGGCACATCTGGATCATGCGCGATCTGCTTCAATTTGCGTGGAGAAAGTCATGAGCCGCCGAGCCCGCGAACGCGTCAACGCCCGCCCATGGGAGGCTGGCGAACAACCAGAGCCGGACGACCACCAGCACGCTGGCGACTTCCCAGACTTAGACCACATTGAGCAGGACGACGAGCAGGAGCAGTAACCATGCAAGCGCTGATTGAAAGCCCATTCCTCACCCAAAACCAAGTTGACACCATCTGCGATGGCCTGACGCAAAAGGCCGCGAAGGTGCGCTATCTACGTGGCCTGGGCCTGCATGTGACAGTCAAGCCCAACGGAGACCCACACGTTGCACGTAGCGAATACGAGCGTGTTTTTGGGGCCGCACGGGTCGATTCCTCCCGGACAAAGACATCTGCACCAGGGTCAGAACCGGACACATCTGCCGCTGTTCTACTGCTTAACCGAAGGAGCCGCCATGGGGCGCAAGCGCAAAGACGGTGACCCGCTTGGATTAGCGGGCACCCGGCTGGCAGTTCGCAGAGGGCGGATTTTCTACCGCCATCGGCCTTCTGCAGAGAAGGCTGAATGGTGGGAAGACGTCGGCACCGACTTGGCTGAGGCAAAGCGCCTGGCCAGGCTGTACAACAATCCAGGCGACGAATTTGGGACCACGGCCTACTGGCTGGACATGTTTATCGTGGATTGCCGCGCTCGCGTGGCCGCGAAAACAATGTCCCCGCGCACCGTCGAGGACTATGTTGGCGCCCTGACCCACCTCAAAGCCTATTTCGGGAAGATGTACCCAGAGCGCATTGGCCCCAATCACGTCAGTTCGTACCTGGACCTGCACGCCAAGGCCGGCCGGCCTGTACCTGCCAATCGTGAACGAGCCTGCCTGTCATCAATGATCAGCTGGCTGATGCGCAGCCCGCACCGGCCGCCAACGCTCATGGTCAATCCATGCATGCGCAAGTCTGGTGTGACTCGCAATGCTGAGTCCAAGCGCGAACGCTATGTGGATGACCAAGAGTACCAAGCCGTCTATCAAGTCGCATCGAAATCAGTTCAGATCATGATGGAGCTGACCTTCCGCACCTTGCAGCGGCCCGAATCCGACATCGTCGGCTGGGCCACTAACATCGTGAAAACTCGCGGAGAAAAGAAGTCGCTCCACTTCCGCCAAGGCAAAACAGGCCGGCTGATGGACATTGCCCTTGAGGGACGTCTGCTTGAACTGCTTGAGAGCATTGTTGGCAAGAACGACAAGGTCAAACGCATTCACCAGCCAATGGTGGCCACCCTTGATGGGCACCACTACACCTACGACGGAATCAGCGCGATGCTGAAGAAGGCGATCGCCAAGGTTCGCGCCCAGCACAGAAAGACTGGAGGCCCTCTTGCAGATATGCCATCTTTCGGATTCCGAGACCTGAAGGGCAAAGGCGCCACAGACATGTGGCTGGCCGAAGTCCCCATCGAGCAAATCCAAGCGCTTTGCGGTCACGCCGACAAAGCCACCACAGAAATCTACGTCAAGGCCCGGTACCGGGAGACGATCAAGCCGAACTTGATTGCGATTTGACGGCCCCCACTGACAAACCAAACCTAGCCGGCTTGATTCCGGCAGAAAGAACCGAGATGAGCAAACTAGAAATTGTGAGCGATGGAACTGCCAAAGGCACAACCGTTCGCCTACCGGATGGAAGCACACTAGACGGCGTTACAGCAATTGAAATTGAACCGCTGCATCCCGGAGGCAACACGCGCGCGACGATCACAGTAGACCGAGTAAAGCTAAAAATGCTGATTAACCAGCCCCAGTTCAAAAGCACGTTTGACATACCTTGAACGCATTGGCTGACACACAGCGCACTCCACCCCAACCAAGCCCGCCAAGAGCGGGCATTTTTACGTCCAAATCGTCCAGATTTTCAGTCCCATATACAGTGATCTATCCGCTGTCACGCTAGGGAGATGTTCGATAGATCCATGGCTAGATATGAGACACAGACGAGCCAGGAATCTAGGATTCATGCGGGCTACAGCCGCGTTGTAGCCGTCGCCTGTTAATCCGTAGGTCCCTGGTTCGAGCCCAGGTCGAGGAGCCAAAATTCGCTAAGCGCCACAAGCACTTAGCAGCAAAAGCCACCGCAAGGTGGCTTTTGCTTTGTGGCGTTATGAGACGCTTTAAGAGACGTGTCTCTTATCCAGTACCCACGAAGTGGGATTCATGCAGCGCCTCCAAAGCATTAAAGTCGCCCAATGCATTCCCACCTCTACGGATCAGCCGCCACAGATCGCCCATGCTGGCAGTGCACGCACTTTGGCGGATCTGACGGATGGATGACGGCCAAATGCTTGGATCCAAAGGCCACGCGATGGAATTCCCAAATGGAGCGAGGCTGCGCATTCTGGTCGGCTTCCAACAGAGAGCCGATGCGGTTATTGGTCTGCGGAGGCCGCGACTACTCCGATCAGCGAACCCTGTTTCGCGCCCTAGACAAGCTGATGACCAAGCGCCAGGTCGTCACGCTCATTCACGGGGCGGCAACCGGAGCGGACTCACTCGCAGGCCAATGGGCCGAATCCAGAGGCATCGAGCAAATCGCCTGCCCTGCCGAGTGGGAAAAGCACGGCAAACGCAGAATCGCAGAAACAATTTGCGGAGACGCAGTTCCGAGTTTTGTGTTTTCCAGAATGAAAAATATGGAGTCATTAAAACTTCTTCTTGAAACTGAAATACTACGAGGCAGCATTTAACAAAAAAAAGCCCCACCCGAGCCAACATGGCAAGGGTGGGGCTTTCTTGTTTGACGCAGCTACTCAGGCACCAGCTCCAGCAACCCACTCACTTGGATCGAGAGTCGGTCAGCTTCTTCTGCCACTTCTGAGCGTCTTCGGCTGCACTCGCTGAAAACGTCGGAGAGGGCGGTGACTTCCGCAGCGAGACGGGAACCGGTTGCGGTTTCGGACATGGCGTCGGCACGTACTCGGTCGAGTTCGTTGCGCAGCCCGGCAACAGCAGCACGAGAACGGTCCCGATCAGCAACAGCTGCAACAAGTCGGTCTTGAGTTTCATGGTCTACCTTTTGGGCTTTGTCATCTTTTGACTGGTTAACGCTGATCACCTCGGCATGACGATCAATGACCACGCCCTGCCTGGCCTGTGAACGCTTAGCCTCTTCGGCTGCGCGCACGTCATAGCCCTCTTCGTATCCCAGGTAGTGGGCAATGGAGAGCGCAATCAGCAGCGAGCCAATAGCACCAAGCCACAAGGCAATGCGTGGCGGGATCATGGCTTCACTCCGAAAACGAACAGGCGTGCACGCTTGTGGTTGCCATCCCAGCGATCTGGGTGTGGCTTACCAGGGCGCCAGGTTCGCAATGCGTACAGCCGCCAGCCTGCGTCGGCATTCTTTTGATCTGGCAGGACGAGCGGATCGCTGTAGATCAGCAGCCGGGCAAATGCAGCGGCCAAGACATCGTCTGACTCCAGCGCCTCCCAGACAGATCGAGAGTCCGCTGGAACGCCACGAGCCTTGCACACGGCCTGTGCGTGGAACTTGGTTTTAGGGTGCTGCAATACGCCGAGCACACCACCTGCGCGCTCAAACTGCCACAGGCCGCGAGCTGGGCCGCGCCCACCACCGTCGACAATCTGGCACCGTGCGCAAAGCCCAGACTCTTGCAGCCCAATGGCGAGCATCAGCAGACGTGCCTGTGGTGTGTCCATGGCCGATGGCAACAATGCCAATGCAGGATCAATCGCAGATCGCGTCACATCACTGAGTAATGCGTCCATGGTCACACCTTGATTCGGCCAAAGACCGACAGATTCAGCTTGACGCCAAAGGCGCCGGAAGGACGCCAGCCGATGTAGGCCTTGGCGTACGGACTCAGATACGAGACGAACGGAAGCGCCAACCAAAATCGCTCAAACACGACGCATCCAGACCAGCAAGTGAGCCAGCCACCGCCAGGTCGATGTGTGCTCGGCGCGAATGGGCCCGTGATCACGCGGTCACGATCAGCTATGCCGAGCCCGTACCACGTCAAGTTGTGCGCTGGGTTTCTGAGCCACCAGAGCACCGCCGTCACCAGCGACTTTGGCCGACCTCGCCCCCAATCAGATGTTTCGCCAAACCACCCATCGTCCTCATTGGCAAACAGCAGCCAAATCGGGTTGATCTTCTTGATGGCCTGGACTTGCTGGCGCTTGGGTGGCAGGTGGACCGTCCAGCAAACGCGCCGGATCAACTTGGCATTGGGCGGCCACCACATTACCCCGTCCAAAATGGCAATGATGTGGCGCCCATGCCTGACCAGGACGTAAGCGACCAAGGCAGACATGGCGATGGCCGGAAGGCTGTCATGCGATCGACCAGTCAAAGGCACGACCGCAAGCCACGCACCCCAGCACACCAGACCAATTACCCCCCAACGAGGGATTGGGTGGCTCTTTTTGTCCATGCCGAACACGGCAATGCCGAGCCCCGCCACAGCAATGATTGATCCAATGCCAATCTGGACCAAGGCGACGATTTCACTGATCGTGAAGTGGCTCATGATGCAGCCCCTTCTGTCTTGGAGCGGAGCACCTTCAGGGCGATCCGCAAGATCTCACGCTGACCAATGGCCGCGACCAGGAAGGTCACAACCGGAGTGGCCACGCCGTCGGGCAAGACTTCTTTTTCAAGCCACTTGTTGATGAACGCCACCAGCACAGGCCCCACAACCTGGCCAACCCAAAAGCCAAGCCCCAACGACCCCGCAAAAGAGGCCATGGACGAGAACAGATTGCGCCAGTTCAAATCCATCTTTTCAGACAGACTGACGGAAATGGTCGCCCCCAGGATGCCTGCCAGCACGACCGGGACGGGCACGCCCATCACGGTGGCCAGGACGCCCAGGCTAGATGTGACCGCCGCGGCAAAGCCAATGGCGGTCGAAGTTGGTTCAGGCATTACGGCTCCCAAAAAGAAAACCCGCCTCTGTGGGCGGGTCCGTTGAATTCGACGCTTAGGTGCAACCCACCAGATTGCGCCCCAGGAGAGCGTGGCAGGTAGCTCAATCTGAATCGATCTATCTTTACGCTCGGGATCAACATAGGCAGCAATGGCTTGAACCGGTACCCGGCTACGACACCGACTGTGACAGAAAGAATCCCTGATGACCTTGTGTAGCCGCCCCACGCACCAAGTCGACACTCGCTATTCCGGACGACGCCAGCGGCTAGACCGCCATCGGCCAAAACATAAATACCAGGATTTGCACTGCACAGACCCGTCGGGTGGTCGTGAAGCGTGCCTATATCAATCCCAATCATGAGAATTCATAAATGATCACAACGCCATCTGAACCAGGCTTTCCTGCACTAGCCGCATAGCCATAGTTTTGGTAGCGAGATGGAGCGCCGGCCCCATAACCAGTCGAGACCGTATCGTGGGAACCCCACGAACCAAGGGCAGTCGCACCGCCATTCAACGGCATAACAAAACTATTCAAAATAAAGAAATCTCCACCAGGTTCACCACGGTGCATCACGATATTCCCACCAGTTGGTGCCGGTGTTGGGGCTTGATAAGATATTGAAGCGTTCGTTGAATTAGTTGGGGTTAAATAAAGCCCCCTCGCCCCACCGGGACATGAGATAAGCGATCCAAATGATGTGGTCCCACCATCTGAGCCACTTCCCCCGGTT
>OFRC01000158.1_pt1 | contig 19710 bp, 24 predicted proteins | sample 1543051 | NCBI WGS metagenome assembly OFRC01 (sample SAMN07774231, study PRJEB24372) | wastewater metagenome
CCGTTTATTGTAGTTGTTGCATCTACCAAATCACCCCCTAACTTAACCGTTCCACCGCTTTCAGAGAGGCCATTGGTGAAGGTGTAGGAAGATGCACCGGTACTATCCTTAAACGCAAATGTATGCACCCCGCCTTTGACGTAAAAAACTGAATCACTTGCTGTTTTACGGTACATACTTGTAACAAAAGCCCCCGTAGTATCTAACGTTCCTCCTGTTAATCCCTGCCATACATTAGAACTCGTATTCCAAATATAAACATTAGCCCCCTTCCTGGCCATGAACGGATAAGTTAAATAAGCCGCAGGTACAGTAAACGTATCACTCGGCAAATAAAATAACGTATCTGCACCCGTCCTATTAAAAGCCAATCCATAAGTATTAGCCTTTTGAATCCGTTGCCCGTAAGAAGCAAAAGAAACCAACACTAAAAAAATCAATAACAGTTTTTTCATATTATTCATAAATTATAAAATCTAAAACTTCACCTTCCATTAAAGCATCATTTGTTTGTAATGCTACATTTCCCGTACTTGATAAGATACCTTTACGATCTCCTAAATCAGTACCGGTAACTTTTATTTTATCTGAATCTGTTGGTAAGGTAGTTATAGCCCTTTTGTAAGTACCTGCCCTATAAACTGCCATTACAATTTTACCGGCTAAATTAGTAACCGTAAAAGAACTACCTTCAACCCCTGTACCATCGTATGTTAATATCCTTGTCCTTGCCATATCAAAATCTGTTTCAAATGTTATATCATCCGCAGGAACTTGACACCTGTCCAATAAATTATCAACCGTGATTCCTACTTCCATAAAACAACCGCCGACCATATCGCCTAACGTTTCCGTTAACGGACTGATAGAACTTGCCGCATCAATCATCCAATCGTCTTGATACCCAAAATACTTTAGCATGGCTTTCATATCCACCGCCACGCTTCGCATATCGCTTAACACCTCTGTTTCGTTCCCTTCGGTATCTTCAGCAACCAAAACCCTGTCCAAAAAATAAAACCGAAAATTAAAACGGTCAATCCTTTCATCGTCATTCAATCCACCTGGCAAAAGTTCTAAAAAACAAGCCGGATAATCAATATCGCTATTAGCGTCAAACTCCGGCACTTCACCAAAGTAAAAACTATTTAGCTGCTTGTGGCTTAATGCGAGGCTTCTTATCCTTGCTACTATTTGATTCAGCGTTAATGCCATTTTTTAGAAAGTACTGTTTTAATTTTTCAATGTTTTTTTTACTGACATTTTTACTCATTACAGCAATTGTTTTTATCTAAAGATTGTTTGTATTCACCTCCTAAATAAATAGGCATCGTATAAGTGTTATTCTCCGGTAAGATAGTATCTAACGTATCACCCGGACTTAAATACTCAGGCAAAAAAGAAGTGGTTGAATAATGCTTTAAATACTTATTCAATCTCTCCCCGTACCATTCAGCCCTTATTCTGTATTTATCTGAAATATCAATCAGTTCAGACATACTTGGTAACTCAGTTGATTCACCGTTTTTACGGAGTACCCCTTTATTCCAAAATTGATAAGATAATGCTGCGGGTAAACTTGCCAAAACGTAGTATAGTAAACAGTCAATAATATAGTCATCTAATAAACTTTTATAGTCTCCCGTTATCGTGCCAGCATCAACGTCATCAATTATTTTATTATAAAGAGCTGTTCCCAAAATCGGATGAACGTACATATCCTGAGCCGCTTTAATTTCAGGGTATAATAACTTTGGGTCAATATTCCCGTGAACGGATGTTCTTTCCTTCAGGATCTCATCACTTATCAATAATACATTCTTAGCCATCTTACTTTTTCTTTAAAACTAATAAACGTCTCCATTCGTGTCTGCACTTTGGCTTACTGCCCCAAAATCCACCGGCCCTATCAAAAACAGAATATCCCAATCTTTGGGAAATAGTTTCTATTTCTGATCTACTATAAACCCTGTCCAATTCAATCAACCGCTTACAAAAAGGTCTTGTCGTTTCTATGATTTCTCCTCCTTTAACTCCCGGCCTCAGTTCGTAAGTGTACTTAACAAAAACATCAACCGTTTCAGGCTTAGGACGGAAATCAATCACTTCAGGATTAACAGCCCTTTCGATTATCGTATCAACACCGATAACTTTTTGAGTAGGAATTATCACCCCGTCTTTTGTAAGTTGGTCAATCCTCTTACTGACATACTCAGTAGAACTCTTTACAGCCGCCGCAATATCTTTAGCACTTATCCTTTTGTCCTTGTTTATCATGTTCACGATATCGCTGTCTATCTGTGAGAGGTCAGCAAAGGCCATTTCCTGGCCATCAAAAGACATTGAACGAATTACTGTGTAATCTTTTTTAGGTTCACCACAAGCCGCAAACATGGCCGAAACTTCATCTTCATCATAAGCACTAAACTTTTGTTCACTCAAAAGCATGGTAATATCTTCATCCTTTAGTCCAAAAGAATTTTTAAGCAAAAAAGCCGCTTCCTGGTTTGTTAGCTTCTTATTCCTGTACTTAGTAATTACCCTTTGTAAGTGCTGCATCTGCCTACCTGTTAAGTTTTTCAGGTTTTCATTTACCGGCAAATCTGAAACTTCACCAACTTCTTCAATAGGGTATTTATCTAAATCAATACCTAACTTTTCATACACCCACTCTTTAGGTAACAACTCTTTAAAATCAACCGGATTCAAAGCCATTGCAATCGGTTCAACCGGGATAATTTTAGAAGGCTGGCCACCAACTAAAGGAAGTAAGATAGAAGCTACTTCCTCGCAAGCCTGTTGTTTGTCGTTAATGTAAGTGTTTTTAAATATCTCGTAAGCCTCTAAAAGCTCAGTCCTTCCACCTAATTGGCCCTCAGTTTTAATACCGAACAACATAGGAGAAGTAACTAAATGACCTGAAAAGATTTCCCCCTGAGTGGTTTTATTAAGTTGGTCAAAAAGTTTATCTAAATCAGTTGTTGAAAGGTCGTTAACCGTAGGGGCTTTTGCGGGATCATCATTGAAAACTAACATAAAGTTTCCTGAGTTCTCACTACCGGCAAACTTCTTTTTAAAGTCTTTCTCTATTTCCCTTTTGATTTCGTTAGTAGGAATCCCGTTATTAAACGTTATCATCTTGGATGAAAACATACCATTCTTAATAACAGAAAGATTATACTTTGAAATTTCTACATCAGTTTCAATGTCGTTTAATGCCCCAAAATACCCCGGTAATGGATATATCGCAGCCCCTGGCCGGTACTCATTGAAAGAGAATACTTGAACACCTTGTTTATTATTCACATCAAAATCAGGAATAAAAACCGGCTTTTCTTTTCCGGTACTTGAAAATCTGCCCCATGTCTTACAATACCAAAAACCGTTATCCTCTTTTGCCCTTCTTAAATACTGAAAAGGGATGTGCCTTAATTCCGCACCGCCACCGAGCTTCCACAATACCTCTAATCTCCCACCGCCAAACAATTCAATATCTGTAATGAATTTTTTAAATACTTTATTAAAACTTTCCCCGTAAGGATTTACTTTAACCTCCCCACTCTCAAACCCTTTACCGAAAATATAGATAGTCTTACCGTTAATTATTGCATTATGGTTTGAACTCTTGTTATAGAGATATAACAAATGATCCGGGAACTTATTATCTTCCCCGAACAAAATCCAGTCTTTAGAGCTTATCTCCCTAAACTCAGGAATCTTATTATCCGCAAACCCTAAAAAAATTATGTTATCCATTGTATTGCTTAAATGTTGTCGGCTCATTATAGCTCTCGTATGCAAACTCAGTAGCCGGATTTAATTTTAATATCCCGTATTCAACCTCAGTTAATCCTGTTGGACTTGTCGTACTTGTAGCTGATTCGTAAACCTTGTACGTCCAATCGCCGCTATTCTCGTTTAGAAAAACTACACTCGTATTAATAGTAAACTGATTAAACCTATCCGGGTAATCGCTTTCATCCTCAGCAAAGGCATAAACTTTAGTCACTATATCCTTAGTGGTAATATGCTCAAAATAGAAAAGATAATACCCTGTTGTAAGTGTTCTTTTTTCATTCAGGGTGACTATAATTTCCTCAGCCGTTTGGCCGTGTGTCAATACCAGCATATATCTATATGGCTAAAAGTGAAATTTGTTCCAAAACAAAAAAGCCGCCTTACGGGGCGGCCTTCACAATCAAACTTTACCAAACTACACAGATGTAAGTCCTGCAATTATGCCTGAAGTAACTTCTAAGGCTGGAGCTTTATTTTCTGAAATAAAAGTAATTTCGTACCCATTACGGTCACCCATCGCTGTACCTGATCCTGCACGGCCACCGGACCTATCCAAACCATGTTCTTGTCCTAACAACCAATATTTACCGTTCTTATCTTCCACAACGGCAATAAGCCTGTTTTGTGCCAGCAACTTAATTTCCTGGCTGGTTGCCGCTTGCATTTTATTCAACACAATATTCAACGTCTGAGTGTTGAAAGATGATCCATTTTCAGGGGAATCATTGTAAGCCTCTTCCCATGAAGCAGTAGCCCTTTGTAAATTATACTTATAAAATACCCCGTTATTTGCTTTAGATATCGCTGTTGCTATTCCTGCTGATTCGGTTATCCCGGAAACGTTATCGAACTCGATAAAGTAAACCGATTTGACACCACCTGCGGAATCTTTACAATCAATCGAATATCCTTGCGTTAATGCACAAGCCATTTGAAAATATTTTAAGGGGAGTATTACCTCCCCGTTAATTAACTATTTGCGTATTCTACAATCTCTGAAGGGAAAGCAATCTGCCAACCTCTACGGAAACGGAATGAATATTTTACATTCTGATCGTCCTGAGAATACCACATTTCTGCCTGATCTTCTTCATCCGGGCTGTCAACACCTAAATAAAGGTTTCTGTCAGGATCGAGGGCAAAGATGAAAGGAGCACTTGTACCGCTTGAAGCAGTCAGGCCATCCAAACCATGCACCGGTACAACTTCATGTACTGAACCCTCAGCCATTATACCCTGCTGATTCCCTGATCCTGCTGGAACGTGGAAAAGGTTAGCATCCATCAAAGCCTGACGGTATGTTTCAGCCGCATCGTAACCCATGAAGATTTTTACTGAAGGTGAACCCTTCAAAGCTGCCGGGATTTTAGAAATGATATTCTTTACAATAGCCCTTGCATTGGAAGCGTTCCAGGTTGAAGCTGTTGCCACGTTAGTACCTGAAGCCGCAGCGATAATTTTTATCAAACCATCATAACGGGAAAGATAAGCACTTGTTGAAGTGGTATCACCCTGCCAGTCTGCTGTCTCTTGTTGTGCTTTGATCTGAGCAACTAAGTCAGCAACCATTGCAGCCGGTACATTGCTTTCGTCATACTTTTGGCCTCTTTTCAGTAACAACTGTGTCCACTTAGCTTCCAAAGTACGGAAACACAAAGTGTCCTGATACTTAACGGCTGAAGTTGACAAAATACGCTGAGTGAAAGTAGTACCACCGGAAGCATTAAACGCACAAGTAGAACCATCTTGAGGGATAGGGGTACTTGTGAGAATCTGCAAAGCCGCAGATGACTTTACGCCGGGTTGAATGTTTGCGTAAGATGCAGTCTCATTCTCGAACTGCAAAGCTGTCAGCAATTCTCTGGACTGCTCATTTACATAGTCAGTAAGAGATGAAACTGTAAATCCTGTTGCCATTGTTATTTGTTTTTAAGATTTTGTAATAGTGCTGCAAGGTTTTTTACCTTGTCTGCTTTTGTTCCTGTTTTGTGTGTGTTAAACTGAGACTTATCACCGGTTACGCTGTCAGCCGTTGGAGTCTCAATTATTTTACCTACCAATTCAACTAAGGAATTAATAGTGTTGTTTGCTTTCTCGAACTTGGCTGCGAACTCCTGTAGTTGATTAGCTTGCTCAGAAAACTTAGTTTCATAAGCTGTAAACTTCTCGTCAATAGCTGCAAATTGATTAGAGTAATCAGTCATTTCAGGAGCAACTTCAGCCGCTTCGATTTCTGTAATTACACCGCCTTCGCCAACTACTATTTTTGTACCGTCTGCAAGTTCATGCTCTCCTGCGGGAGCAGGGGCATCGTTTACCATAACTACACCGCCAACTTCCAAACGGTCAACCTTTACAGGTGTACCATCTTTTAAAGTTGTTTCCATCATTTGAACCGGGGCAGTTGGTTGAGTAGTATTTGCGGAATCGTTTAAGAACTTCTCCTTAAAACTATTCCACAAGTCTTTTATATTATCCATAATAAAGTTTTCTGTAGATATATGGCTATTATGTTTTTGTGTTCCATTTACTTTCATAAATGAGAAGATACCTTCAACGGAAAAGCCTTTAACCTCGCCGCTTTTTATCCTATTCCAAACTTCTTCGTTATCCACCTTTGCGGAAATAAACCATGAGCCATCGGGTAAATCCTCAAAGCCTTTCATCGGTTGAATTCCACGGGAAACATCAGACACAAAGGATTCAAATATTGTTACCCCTTCGAGAGAAAGGGAAGGATCATGAAAGAGGTTTAAATTTTTCTGATAATCCTTTTTGAAAAACTTTACTGCAATATCCCGGATTGTTTCTGCTGAAAAGAAAACATTGTATTCGCCGTTTTCATCTTTGCGGAAAATTGGGGCATCAGCTACCATTGCCGGACCTGAGATAATTCTCTTTTCCTCGTCTAACGCAAAATGAAGTGTGTTATCTTTAAAGGCTAAAAAATTCCTTTCAATAGCTGGCTTATCTACTAAAGCCACAAAAGAAACTTCAACCTCTGAAGTCTCTTCCGGGTTTATCACCATTTCATAAAGAGGTAAATCCATAACCTAATATGGCTATGAATGGCAAATGTTCCGTTTATAATCTTGCAGCCCTGTTTAATCGCCTTATCCGGTCTTGGTTAGAGGTAACATCGGATTCAACTACAAAAGCCCTGACCGTTGCATTACCTATCTGATTAAGTTGGTCTTGGTCTAACTGTGTCCGTGTCGCTTGTGGTGCTTGCGGTTGAAGTGGTGCAGATACGGATGAACCCGAAGGAACATTACCGCCGCCGCCAGATCTTCCAGGTACTTTAACTTTGGCGATCTCTTTAACTTGTTTTAATCCTAACGCAATAGTTGACACAACCGCAGCGATACGGGCAAACTGAGCCGCAGGGCCGTAAATAGAATAATCAGCTTTTAGTGCCTGAGTAGCGGCTAAGTATGTGTTAACCGTTGCTGAAGCGATTGCCAATACTTTACCAGCTGCCGTTTCTCTACCTACTAAGTCAGCAAATATAGAAAGAGAATTAGCGACAAGTTCCTGTGTTTTTATTTTGGCCGTTGCCTCAGCTTGTAAGATTTTAGATTTTTCATCAGCCGATTGCCTTAAAAAGTTTATCTCAGAATTACCTAAAGCTAACTTAGCATCAAAGGCTTCTTTGTCAAAAAGTTTTTCTCTCTCAATTCTTGCCCTTTGTTTTTCTTCCTCCTCTTTGTCTTTGGCATCCCGTAAACTTATTAAAGCCTCTCTATTCCTGAGATAAATGGATTCTAATTCATAGGCTTCAGCTTTTGCCGCCTGTACTTTTGGATTCTCTTTTGCCGCCGCAGGTGTACCGGTATTGATATTAAACTGAGCCGATAAACTTCCCGCCTGTCTTAATAAATTAGCCCCAATATTTTCAATATCCTTTGCGTCCTGCTTTACCTTTTCAATCTTTGATTGTAAGTTATCAGCCGCTTTACTTACCGTACTCCCACCGTCTAACAAACCGGATTTCAATAACTGATCCTGTGCTATTAATGCCTCAGCCGCTTGCTCTGCGGATTTTTGAAACAAAGCATTTGCCTGAGCCTTTAACGCTGTGATTTTAATATAAGTTTCTGCCTTATCAGCTAAAACCTTTTCGGCTACATTTATGTCTGTTTGTTTTCCTAAAGAATCTCCTAACGTATCGTTATAAACTTTTAACGCTTGGTCCTTTGTTATTACTCCCTGCCTTGCCTGTTCAAAAGCTATCTTCACTTCAGTTACAACCATTCTGGCCTGTCCTGCGGCCTTGTTATAATCTTCTAAGGTTTCATTATACGCTTGTACGTCTGCCCGTTGTTTTTTACTAAATACACCACTTAACGCTAATCCTAAAGCCGTAACCCCTGCAATGGCCACGCCTATCAATCCATTCTTACCTAACGTTTGAACTAATACAGTACCTAATCTTTGGAAGTCTTTTGCTGAATCCGCTACCTGACTAAGCCCCTGACTTAATGCTAAAGCCGATTGAACTTTTAAAAGTTGTTTTTGTACGTTCTCACTTTCTACACCTAACAATCCCATTGCACCGGTCAACGCTGTGAACCCACCTAAAACAGAATTAACCGCCCCTGAAAATGCCTGAAACTTTTTACCGGGATCGAATAAATCCGCTACTTCCCTGGCTTCCTGAATCTGGTCCTTTAATTCCGCTACCCTTTTAGCTGCGGCAATGGCTTCTTTTGAATTATTACCAAACTGTTGCTGCATTAACAACAATTCACCCGTTGCAGACTTTATTTCAGTCTTTACCTGCTTCAGCGATTTGATACTATCATTCGCATCTAAACTTAGTTTCGCACCTACTACAACGTCTGCCATATCTTAATTATGAAGTATAAACAAAATCTAATTTCTCATTTTCCGTCAAAGCGTCATCGGTAACTAAACTAACATCACCGTCTGCTGTTATCCCTGCATCCGTGTCAGTACCATGCACCCGGATCATTTCGCTATCCGTGACTGCCGAACTCGATACCCTTTTAAATACTCCCGCCCTAAATACCCCGATAATATTCAAACCCGTTATACCTGATACATTAAATGAATCTTCCCCACCTACTGCGGTATAAGAATAAATCCTTGTACCCTGAAGGTAATCACCTCTCAAAATATCTCCCGCTTCCAATTCCCTTAAAACACCGGCGGCAAAATCTAAATATAACGGTACTCTTTCAGCCATTAGTAAAACATATTTATTATTTTCAATAATTCAACTTTACACACATCAGGGTCATTGGCGTTCCAATCTTCTATCTTCGATAATCGCCATACTGAGCCATCCGCATAAATCACCTTAGAAAAATCCAAATTGAATATATCCCTGCTTGTTAGCTTTACATAACACGTCAATAACTTACTATCCTTATCTGTTATTTCTGCCATGTAAGGTGACCAGTAAACATTAAACTGTGTTACATTCACTGCACCTGATAGTAAGGTGAAATATAATTCTCTCGGTACTCCAAAATGAATATCATTTGCCGGTGCATCAGGATCATCATAATGCCCCGCATATCCGTAAGCTGTCCCTGTCCAAAGTGTATTAGTGTCGTTCTTTATACTCCATGAAGTAACACCGGTTATTTTCTTAGCCTGTAAAATCCTGATATTTGATGCAGTCCTTTCTTCAACACCTGCATTTTTTTTATAAATTGCTGATACTATCTTATCCACCCCAGCATATCCAACCAAAGGGGTAGGGGAGAAGATTATAGAAACTTCAGTCTTTTCGTTTGCAAACTCATAAGCAGAATCATAGATATAATTGCCGTATGTCTCATTGTATGTCTTACGATACAATTCATTATAATAGTCGTTATCTTCTTTAAAATTAAAGTTATAATACCGGGAGTTTATTTCACTCATAGGCTTTATCCTCAATGGTCTTGAACGGTCAATCTTATACGTCCAATCAACCATACCTGAAGCATTGTAATCGTAAAAGTCAACGTAGGGTTTAAGATAAAGTTTCTTACTGTTTAATCTATCCTCATAGATATACAAATTAAATAGCTTAACAATAGAAGATAGAAAGTCTTTTTGTAAAATATTACGAGGTATTGAATCATTTATATTTATCAGATCGCCATAGTTTATATCTGTCCATACCTCTGCGGCTGTATTTATTTTCCAATTACCTGTATAAATATAAACGTAGTAATCGTTGCCTGTTGTGTTTGTAACAGTTCCTTTTATTTCAATATAATCATTAGTACTTAACCCTAACTGATACCCGCTTAGTTCTGCTGTTATATTTGTGCCATCCTGAAACACTCCTATCTCTTTTATAAATACACCGTTTTTATATAAATCAAGTGTTAGTGTTCCCTGGTCATCTTCATGGCTAAAATCAAAATTGACTTCAATAATAGTTTCCCCCACTATGGTATCTGCACCAGTATAGGTAAATCTTGTATTGAGGTTTGAACCTGTAAATGAGCCTAAATTTATTTCATCATAAAAGTTTAAAAACTGTGGTGATAAATTGCCGCCTAAATTATTAAACAAATAATAAGGCTCGGTTACACCTACTTCAAATATATTACTTGTCCTTGATTGAAACCTTTGTTGATTATTAGGAACTATTAAACTCTTAAATCTTGATGTATTTAATAAATCACTTTCCCATGTAAAACCTGCATCAGTTACTATTTTATTGATATACTCCCGGACATAGAGTGCAGGTCTTAACGTTCTTATGTCATAATCAACCTTAGCAACCGATACAGTACCGTAGTCTATTAAGGGATAATAATAACCTGCACCGGTTACATTCTCCCATGAGCCGGTAACATTTGAAGCTGTCCATAAATGGTCATAAGCTGAAAAATCCAAATCTTCCAACTTCCCCGAACCAATGACACCAACCAAAGAGCCTAATTCCCCGAATACAGATACCTCGTATTCTACCTGCCCTTTGTCAACAACTATTTCCATCAAACGGATAGTACCTTTAAAAACCTGCATCCTGTTTTGAAAGATAATACAGTCAGCCGCAGCCGCAGGATTAAAGTTAGTGGACACATTGTCGGAATCTTCATCATAAGAATTTGATACCCTTGCATCAAAAATATGCCCAAACAACGCATTGTTATTTGAAGTACCAGGTAAAACAATAGTCTTGCTGAAGTTACTTTGTTTGTGTTCAAAATCTCTTATGTCATCAACGGCATAAGTTATCAATGCTGAAATTTCTTCAGTAATATCCAGCCTCTTATTTTCTATAAACATTTCGGTCATAGGTACTGACTATTATACTGGTCTGAAAATTCAACATCAAACTGCAAAGGAGTTAATTTGCTATTCTGGTAAGTGTTGTAATCGTAGTTATTACGTTCTATTGAAACAGGAATCCAGTACTCATTATAAAGGATATAAACTTCAGGACTGATAAACAAATCAGCTAACCATGAATATTCATCTTCGTTCAATAAATGAGAGGTTAGACTATACCTTGTCTTTACTCTTTTGTTATAATCTCTTTTTCCACCATAGAAAACACCCCCGGTTGAATATGATACCTCGCCTGAAGCATTGATCTGATAGTTAAGTTTCTCAAAAGACTTCTTTTCAGTTTCGATTGATTTTTTACTTACTAAGCCAAAGGTTTGTGATTCATACCCCCCGTAAGGATTAAGCCATGCCAAAGTATGAACAGGATATTTTGAACAAATATAATTTATCCGCAATGAGAAAGGACCGGTTAATAAAGCATAGGAGGAATCTTCCGAAGAGTTTTCAATATTAAACTGTCTTATCTTGTTAGCAACAAAATCAGAATTATCAAATGTCGCTGAGTTTAACGTATTCCCGGCTGAATCCTTGTAAGTAACTGTTAAGTCTGTCACCCCTGAAACGTTAGAAAAATAAGGGATATAATTAAACGGTACAGGATTACCAAATGTGTTTATAGTAGATGGCATATTTGAAGCCAACCCGTTTGATAAAACCGCAGAAGTTAAATAAGGACGTGCAGCATAAGAACGGAAACAATATCTTTCTGAATCTGTTACCTGATTTGTATAAGTTGTGCCGTCATACTCTTCTCCTAACTTCACTTGATAAGCTAACCGAACATCATAATCAACTATATCGGCTGAAGTATCGAATCCATAAGAAGGAACGTAATCCCTTAGAATATCTGAGATATTAAATATCCCGAACCTATTAACAGGATCTGGATTGACTTTTATTCGTGCTACTATTGTAGAATCAACATAAACGTCTAAGACGTATTTATAATCCGGGTAAGTTACTTCATCATTGGCTTTTGTGGCCTCGTTAATAACGAATAACATTTCGTTAGTAACACTCGAAGTATCGGACGGATAGGATAGGATTGATAATGCCATTACTGTAAACTTTGAATAATATCTAATTTAAACCCTGCGGCTAATTCTTTTTTGAACTCTTTTTGTGTAGCTTTTATGGCATTACTAAAAAACTTAGTTGGCTTGATTCCTTTCTTTTTGATTGAGGTAGCTACTGCCCATGCTAACGAATCCTGGCTGTCAGCTTTTGCCCTTGTCCTTGCTATCCCCTGATCTCTCCTTTCTGTTTTACTTATCGTCTTGTATTTGGTAGCCCTGCGGCCTCTTAACCGTAACCATGACTTTATCGCTTTCTGCATTGATAAAGATGGCTTCTTTGTTTTAAACTGATACTTACCTGTACCACCTTCAACACCTTTCACACCCTCGTCAATGAACTTGTACCTGTCTAATAATTCAATTTCTACTGATAACTTAGAGCCATCAATCTGAATATCCCTTGCACTTATCGAAGTTCTTAAATCACCTGTGGCCACCGATCCACTTTTATCCAAATTGTCAGATGCTTTTGTAATTAAATAATCTGCCATCTTTACCAACACTTCCGCAGAATTAGATAACACGACCTTGTCTCCCCTGTCTTGGTTGCCTAAATTATCCAGCCCCGCTTGACTTAACTGTTTCTTACCACTCGGAATTCCTGGCATTTTTATTCAATTTTAACTGATATTCTCCGTATTCTTTTAAGTACACCAAATGATTTAAAAAACTCAACGTATCTTTCTCGAAACACTCCCATAAACTTATGCCTTCAAAGTCTGCAACTTGTTTGGCATTATAAATCCATCCAAATCTTTCAGTAAATCCTTCATCTCCTTCCCTTTCCCCTTCTTCGACAACTCCAATACCAAAAAGTCCCGCAAACTGCTTATGGAAACTTTGAATAGATGAGAAAAAAAAACACAAGCGGAATAAGCATCTAAAAAATTAGCTTCCTGTAAATCCTCAGCTATCTTTTTGTGATTGTCGGCATCATGCTTTCCTGTCTTTTGGTCGTAAGTAAGGGAAGCCAAAATCAGGTGACAGTTATCAATAGAATCGCCTTTCATAAAGTGATTGACCGTGATATACTGCCCCCTGTTTAGTTTGGCCGGTTCATAGGTAATCCCATATTTCCCAATTATCTTTTTAGGTTCTGCGGCTGGTAGTTCCTGCCTTAATACCTCTTTAATATTGTTAGCTAACTTAGTGAAGTCAGTAATAGGCATATCTTCAACCTCCCGGATCGTTTTACCGGAAAGGATAGATACCATTTCGGTCATCTTTTCCTCTTCATCCATTTCGGATTTCTGTACTTTGTAAATTTCCTGAAACTGACCGACTGTTAAAGTTTGTAAAGTAACCATACTACAATATGGCAATTATTCAAAAGTGTTCACACCCATGAATAGTTACCCATTGCCGCCGCAGTCTTATGAAGGTCAACGGCTAAGGCTAAGGCACATACACAGTCATCATGAAGCCCTGGGGGGGCTGTGTATCGTACACCTGATCTTGTATACTCAAATTCAAACTGTTCTAATTCCGTAACTATTAATCCATCCGGGAATGAGACTTTCTTTTGCTGAATCGAAAGGGCTAACCCTTCCATTATCTGCTGCTTAGTTATTGAAGTAAATTTAAACCCGCTTACATTACCTCTCTTACTTTGGATTTCCTCGGCAATGGGATCGCCGACACCGGTTGAATCTATCCTGATAGGCCCGGGAGGTAGGGCTAAAATACTTTGTGTCGTTTGTCTCCAATCTTTTTGAAACCGGTCATAGTAGCACGTTGCCCCGAACTGATCCAGCCCTATGATAACTGTGTAGTCAGTTGACTTGGCAAGATCAATTCCGAAACACACGGGAGGCAAGGTACTGAGTGGATAGATACATTGCCGGATGTGTTGAAGTCCAAACGGATTCGAGCCATCTTCGGACGCTTCGGCAAGATATAACTCTTTGAACACACTCTCCGGGAGGTCTCTTTGTGCTTGCTCGATTTCATCGAGTTTGATAAGTCCTTCGGCTGCGGCATCATAGGCTGTGATTTTAAAATATTCGTGATTAGGTTCACCGGCTTTTGCTTTCTGCCCTAACCGATAACCCCAATTCTTTTTTCCTTTTACGTTCCCAATAAACTTACATTTACCATTCGTGGCCGTTAGGGTAGAACGAAGTGCAAACCATGCCTCTTCCCTTGCCCTTGTGAACTCATCAAAGACGGCGGCATAAACATCGTCACCATAAAGATTATCCGGTCTTTCTGCACTCTTAAATTGAATCTTTGCACCTGTTGGAAGGGTAAGAAGTAGTTTAGTATCGTTGCACTTAAAAAAGTCTTTAGACGTAACCTGAGCCTTCATACGATTGTAGGCCATTTCAGCCTGAGCATAAACAGGGGCAATCCACCAAACAGCCTGATTCTCTTTACAGTTTAAAGACTGTTCAAATAGCCAAATAATATGAGAAGCCGTCTTTCCTGTTTTGGTAGCGGCTTCAGTTACCGTATAACGGGCCTTACTGTCAAGGATACTTTTTTGATACGGATAAATAAAAGGTCTGGTATAGTTTATAGTTCCCCCCAATCGTCTAAGTTAATTGTGTAATCTCCGGTTTCGTTATATCTCTTTGTAGCTGCTTCCCAAATAGCCCCGCAACGTTGCAAGCCTTCATCTTTCATTTTCCTGTACTCAGTACCATTGCCAACATCATGGCCGATATGTTCAGCGTTAAACCCTTCAAGATAGTAATTGACATGGCCGGTCATTACTAACCTATACCCGTAATCCCGGTCCTGCATTCCGTAAGGATCGAAATCAGGGTTAAAGTATCCTACCCTTTGAACGGCTGACATCGGGATTAAAACATTCCCAAAAGCAACGGGAACAGGTCGAAGGTTTATCCCGTTTATGTTATCAAGTTTGCCAGGTGATTCGACTGTATGAATTCCACACATACCCGTATTAGGAATAATCTTTGCCGCCGTAACCATAGCATTAAGCCAGTTATCAGGCATTAGAATATCATTGGCCATTGTAACAATAGCGTCATAACCTTTGCTGAATTGAATCCCTTTGTTAAGGGCTGCGGACACACCATGCAGGTCAATCACAACATGGTCGAAAGGATAACCGGCATTGTTGAAGTTTTTATCCTTTACCCTTTGAGTAAAGTCATGACGCTGATAGTCTAAAAAGATAACATTAACTCTCATAGGTTTTACTTTCAGGATGGTTTATTATTAATTTAAAGCCATTAGCGGCCATTATTTCGTTTATTTGATTCCAGCCTAATGTTAATTTGTGAGTGCCTTCATAGCCTTCCCAATCGTTTCCACCGTCTGTTAAGGGTGATTCAAAGTGAACGTACCTTATGCCTTTGATGTAATTGGCTAAGTCTTTAAAATGTTCATTGCTTAAATGCTCGATAAAGTGAGTGGCGATAACGATGTCAGCCTGATAAATTCTCTTTTCTTTAAACCAATCAAACCGATCCGGGATAACATATTTTATCCTGTCACATTTTGTATTTCTTATGGCCGCTTCGCAGATTTCTATTCCTATCCAATCATGTATTTTAAAATCTTCAAAAGCCTTTAAAGCCAAATCACCCTTCCATGTACCAAACTCCAACACCGTTGGATAAAATATATCAATAACATTTTCTTGCACCACAGATAAAGCCTCTTTTACCCTCTCATAATTGAAATGGTTTTGCTCAGGGTATTTAGCTTCCAGTTCATTATGATAGGCAATCTGTTCGCCTATTGTCATAGTGTCGTAATTACTACGCCATTTGTCAAATTCGTTCATTGCTTCCTATGTCTTTGGCCGGTACTCCGGCATATTTACGAAAAGGTTTTAACTCAGTTTTCTTACCTACAAAGGCACTTGCACCTATCATACATCCTTCAGGGATAACTAACTTTTGATGTAGTACGGCATTCAATCCAATATTACAACCGTCCTTTACTTCAGTATGGCCGCCGACCTTAGCCCCGCAACTTAGCGTAACACCATTGCCTAAAACAGCATCATGGCCGACATGGCTGTGTTTCATCAAATAACAATCGTTCCCAATAACCGTTTGCCTTTCCACTCCGGCATCAATAGTCACTAAGCCGGTTATTGTCGTTCCTGACTTTATTAAAACTCCTTTGGTTGATTCCTTACCTTTCCATTCCGCAGGTCCACCAATGATACAAAGAGGTCCAATAGTTACGTTATCCTCAATAATAACACCCTCGTATATTACAGCCGTTTTATCTATCATTATCAGCTAATTTAAAAGCATCTTCGAGCATCTTGGCAGCACAAATACCACACCAAATCATACAAGTATAACCGGGAATCTCTGACTGCATTATTTCTAATACCTCATGTTTAAAATCTCCCGTTAACGTTTTGTCGTTAATCCAAAGATTGTAATTCTTTCGGTACTTTTCTAACCGTTGTTTGTTTTCCGGTGACATACTCAAATATCTGTTTTCTTTTTTCGTTTATAGCCCAAAAGTTAAATACTTTATTACAATATTCCTTCAACTTAGCCGCCTGGTAAGCCGCCCCTTCTTTATCCCTGAGCAACATTCTTACATGACTGTACCAGTCCGATTGCTTTTCGACATAATTCACAAAAGGAATATCAAGATAAGGATGAACCTTCGACACAATAACAGGACTCCCGATATTCGCCGCCTCTAATATTTTAAGGTTTGACTTGTAGCGGTTGAAACTATTATCAACTAAGGGAACTAAAGATATATCGCAGTTTTCATACATTTTGTAATACTTATCTACCTCAGTAGCGTATAACAACTCATGAGGCATTAACCCGCCATTAGTGAACGCTGAGGCCATTGTCCTATATTCTGTGTTATTAGTAAAGCCTCCCATAACCATTTTTACAGGTAGCCCTTTAAACCTCTTTACAGGGTTTTTAAGCAGGTCAATATCGTTCTTATGAGTAACAGAACCAGCCCAAAATAACCTCGTTAAATCGCTTTCTGTTTTCTCTATTGCGAACTGATCCCAATGAGGGATAGCGTTTGGTAATACTTCGACATTGTTATTCAAAGGCTTTACCGCTTCAGCTAACCGGGAATGAGTTACCAAAACACAATCAGCCTCTTTGATATACGTTTCCATCACCTCGGACATTCTATTTAACTCGTAATGGTGATAAAGTATGTGAGTGTAATCCAGCCGCCAATGATCGTCAAAATCCACAATGATTTTAAACCCGTACTTTTCCCGTAAGTCTAAAACATTCTGTATAGTCGTTTCTCTTATTCCCCTATTAAAAAAAAGAATATCACAATCCTTTATCTGATCTTCAACTATCTTGTAGTTTACAGTTAATTCACAACCCATATGAAAGGCCGGTAATAAGATCCGGTGATACTTAGGACCTGACTTGTCGTATAAAGCTAATACCTTCATTTCTTAGATAGTAATTCAGTCAGGATAATAGTTGATACCATAGCTGCACACATCCTAAAAGGGATTTCATACCACACATAAGACGGGAAGGAAATAATACCACACAACCAACCGGCCATGCACATTTCGCAATTAAAAGGCTTAAATTTAAATCTGATACCACCTAAAACGTAAACCCATATCCAGGCGGCACACGAAGCTAATAGAATCTCTTTCATGTTAAATGCTCCCTTATTTTTTTGACTGCATTACTGATTGATGAAATAGGAATACCTGTCTTTCTCGATACCTCTCGCATCGATCCGTGTTCTTTAATCGCATTGGCTAAGGCCTTGTAATACCATGAACCCATAGAACTATCCAGGTTATCTATTGCTGATAACCTGTCCTGTTCTATTTGCTCAATCATTGCCCTGTGTTCTAAATCCGAATGGTCAATACCTGCGACCATGTGATCTAACAATTCTAACGGCTGGTTTTTCAAATATCGTTGATGAAATATATTCCTTTCCTGATTCATTAGGTTAATAACTATCCGGGCTGTGTAAAACATTAACCGGCCTTCACTCTCAGATTGTAGTACTTCTTTAGGATGTTCTAACAGGATTAAAAATAATTCCTGTTTAAAGTCTTGCCGATGTTTAGGGGGTACAAATTTAGTCAGGCAGTCGTTTAATTCCTGACTATCGAAAAGAATAGTTAGTATTTGGTTTACAGTTTTAATGAGATGTCGAATTGGTTTATCTTATCCCCTTGTGTTGTTACATCAACCTGTTCTTTTGGTTTACCTAACACATGGGTAAGTATTTCAGATACATAACGGAAATCTCCTTTGTCTGCACCTCTTAAAAAGGCTTTGGCTATTACTTTCAGGATAACAGGTTTGTTCGGGTCTAACATCACTTCGTTAAGATCGTCCATTGTCTGCCATCCTATTTCATCAAATGCATCCCGTATATCTTCTTTTGAGTAGCCGGATTCTTTAATGAGGTTGAAAATCTTTTTTGGACGGCCATTCACATTCCTTCGTTCATCATAGCCTTTATTAAATGGCTTTAGGTTTTCAGTCATATCACAGTATTACCGTTGTAAGACTTCAAATTTATTCTAAACTTTCAATATTTATTGAAAATAGTTATCCACAAGTAAGGAAGTAATCTAAAACGTTTTGGCCTGGCGGTTTTCCTGAGAAAGTTTGGTAGATTAATCTGTCTTTAACCTTTAGCGAGATATACCGGCAAGCCTGGTTATTCATTAGTAAAACATCTTCAGGCTCAGATGGCGAAGGCATTAATAAACCCTGAAGGCTTATAATTACTTTTTTATCAACTTTTGTAAAGTAAGCATCCGGGTGATCTATTGACACACCAAACCAATGTTTATCGTAAGGGTAGTTTTCCCACCAATCAGGAATCCAGTTCTTTTTATCTGGTCTTATCCCTAATAGTATTTTCTGTCCTTGTTCTACAAATCCGGCTTCTATTAATTTTTGGACAAAGTTCATTGTACCCGTTTTTTAGTTATCAAATAACCCCTGATAGTAGTGTCCCCAATCGGTACAGGTTTCCCAATAGCCTCAATATGTATCTTTTGGCCTACGGTTGAAATCTTTGTTTCTGTTGCAACCCATTGGTATCTGGTGCAGGAAGATAGGAGAAGTAGTAGAATGTATTTCATTTTTCAGCGTATAAATTAGTTAAATCAAACTTTTGTTCAAGGCTTTTTATCCTCTCCAAACATTCCTCAATAGATTTAGAACCTACTAAGGATTTATGAAGATAAGCCCGTAAAGCATTAGGAACGGTATTGTGATAAGTGTTTTGTTGGAACTCATACATTTCCTTAGTGCCGTCCTTTTTAGTTCTTTCCCTTGTTTCAAAGTATTGTAAAACGACATTATCTGTTTCAAATACTAATCGGTAATTTTCTGATAGTTGCATAGTTTAATTGTTTATAGTTTTAAAATGGCACATTATTAGGGGTGAAGTCTGTCATTTTACTGTTTTTGGTTTTATTTTAAATACTGCAACGGTGAAATTATCTACATTAAAATTTTGATACTGTAAAAGGTAGTTTGTAACTCTATTAAGTGTTGGGTAGTTATCAACAAAAATAAATCTTGTATCATTA
>OFRC01000162.1_pt1 | contig 19572 bp, 7 predicted proteins | sample 1543051 | NCBI WGS metagenome assembly OFRC01 (sample SAMN07774231, study PRJEB24372) | wastewater metagenome
CAAGGAGGGTATGGGGCTTGGGGAAAGGGGTAAAACACGGCTTCAAAAATAAAAAGGCGTTTTTCTGATTTGAAGCCAAAACCAGTCAAAAAGTGATGTAAGTAACGTAATCAAAAGTCCTCATACAACCTCTCTATCCCTTCTTTTTACACTTTTTACACTTTACACTTCTAAAGTTAAAGTTAGAAAAATAGAGTAGTAGGTTAGAGAGTAGTACATATATTCTCTATATAAGGGTTTCAGACTATTTTTTACGCCCCTATTCCGACATGTCTGCCATCCCACGCACTGCGCGCCCGACGCCACCGAGCTTGTTCAAGATGGGTGTGGCGTTGAACAGTGTCTCGCCGATCGGATGAGTGAGGGCGTTGACTGCCTGCGACACCGGCGCACCACCGACCACTGAAGCAGTCCCAGCGATGAGCCCGTTGGGGTCGTGCAAGATGTCCATCCCGAACTGCCCGATACCATTCCCACCTGATCTGTTCCATGCGTGACTGACCCAGTCGGCCATCGTCCAGTTTGCCATGTACCCCGGTAGTGAACCGCCCCCGGTGAGCATCGCCTTGGCCACGTCCGCTGCAATCATGATGGGCATGCCGACTGCGACCTGTCCGAGTGCAGCAGGGTTGCCCGCCTTCGCCTCGTTCAGCGCATAGTTCATCGTGGTCTTTTGGAACGCGTAGGTGAAGCTCTTGAGCTGGAAGAACATCGCATAGTGCGGGTCACTCATCCGGCTGGGGCGCAGCGCTGCGTTCGGAGAAGTGATGGCACGGTTCACCCATCTGTTGATGGCAGTGTGGACCTTCAGCGCCTGTTCGCGGTATTCATCTTTCTGCTCGTCACTCAGCGACTTCCACGTCTGACCAGCGTTGGTCGCCAGACCTTGCGCCGTGATGATGAGCTGACCTTCCTTGTCCAGCTTAACCTCGCCCTGCTTGAGCCCCAGTTCCTTGAGCCACCGGGCGCTGTGCTCAGGGACAGCGTTCTTTTCGTTGTTGGCGATGGACTGCATGGCTGCCTTCGTGGCCATGATCCGCATCGAGCGGTCCCACATCGTCAGCCCGTTCCCCAGGAACAGCCCGCGGTTGATCTTGCGGGCAGGCCCTGCGGTGTACTCCGAGGTGTGCGCAGCGCCACGACCCTCCAGGAACACAGTCGGTGCGATCGATCCAACGATCGATGCGTTGAGCGTGTCTTGCGCATCGCCCCTGGTGTGGAGCTGGTTTCCCAGCAGCACATCTTTCCACGTGCCCACCACGTTCTTGAGGCCGTGGACGTAGGCGTCGAGCATGTTCTGAGTCGTTCCGCCTGCCACTTTGATCCCGTTGGGGTCCAGCATGGCGCTGAACAGGCTCAGCGGCAGCGTGCGCAGGGCTTGGTACACCATCATGGCGCTGTGCAGCTTGCGCGTGCCGGCAGTGATGTCCTTGCCCAGCACACCCTCCATGGCCCCCATCGCCCGTTGGGCGTCCTCCTCGCGTCGGTTGACCCACTCGTCTGCCTTGACTCCTTTGAGTCCCTGTTTGGCGGCTTCGGCCTTGAGCTCCTTGATGACCAGACCGTCCTCGGTGTACAACACCGGACCGTCTTTGGTCACCATCTGCACCCCACCTTCACGGGCCATCATGTCCTTGAGCTTCTGGCCGCCGTTTCCGAACGCGCGGACATACTCGGCTGAGCGAACACCCTGATGGAAATACCTTGTGGTGGTTGCAACAATATCTTCGCTCAGAAACGGCCCACGATGTTCCTTGGAAATCCAGTCGAAAGTCCGCTTGTTCTGTGAGGCGAAGTATGGGTTCAGGATACCGTCTTCACGGTGAGCTTCCAGCCCCTCCTGATCCACACCCCCACGATCCACGATGGCCTGGTGCATGGCGTCGGCCACCTGGTCCAGAGTCGTGACGGTCTTGTCGGTCAGGCGGATAACCCCCAGCGCTGACTGCAGCACGTGAGAATAATTCTCAGTAAGCATCTTCGTGAACGCTGCCTTGTTCTCGACCATCTTCTCCAGGTCATAGACCACAGGGAAGAAGTTTCCGTTGTCGCGCACACCCATCTCGACGCCTGCTTTTTTGGCGTATTCATAGAAGTTCGCCATCAGCTTGTGGAGCTTCTCGCCCTCAGCCTTGACCTCTTCAGAGTATTCGCCACTGACGCCGTTCATGAACTGAGCCAGCGCCTTCAGGTCACGCTCCTGGTTAACTCCTTCAAACGACCCAAGGATCGAGTCAAGCATGGACTCGTACTGGTTAGTTTTGATTCCCCGACGATCGATCACGCCAGTCTTGCCTGCAGAGTCAGGGTCAGCGGGGCTGGACCACCACATCGTGGACAGCATGCGCAGCGTCGCGCTCTCGCTGGTGCGCAGCACGTCGTGCGCCGTCATCACCTCGCTGTACACGGACTGCCACTGTTTGTCCCAGCGCTTGAGGAACTGTGCCTTCCACTCGCCCGTCTGCATCACCTTCGTGATCGCCAGCCCCGCAGCGCTGGGCTCGACCATGGCTCCTTTGTGGAACCCTTCGAAGATCGCCAGTGCTTTCTCGCTGTCACGTACCGCACCGAACACACGGCGCATTAGGGCCTGGACCTTCTCAAAGAAGGTGGCAGGTTTCTTGTCGATGTCGAGCATGCCGGCTGCCCAGAACTGGTAGGCGTAGGCCACACGTTCCTCCGGGTCCGCCTTCATGTCGGCGATGGCGCCGGGGCTGTGGCGCAGCAGGTGCTCCAGCCGAGTGACCAGCTTCGGATCACCCATCGCACGTTCGAGCATCGCCTTCGCTTCGGGCTGCTTGTCCAGCACCGTCGTAAAGAATGCGTGCATCGATTCGTGATAAGCCAGCTGCATGATCTTCAGCGGGTTCGCTGTGCTGATCCGTGCCAGATGCTGAACTGCGTCCCAGTCAGCCAGCCCCTTCATGCCGGGGAAAGCATCCTCCAACATCAGCCTGACCTGTGGGCCGAGGGTGCGCTTGAAGTGCGCGATGGCACCGGACACCTCGATGGCCTTCGCGTCGGGCGTCGTATTGAGCCGGACCTGCGCAGCGTCGATCGTCTCGGCGTTGGACTTGATGTGTGAGGGCAGTCTGTCTCTTACCCCCTCAGCATTCGCATTCAGCCCCGCCACTCCGTCCATGACCTGCTGCCCGATCTGAGCAGCAGTGTTACTCACGTCTTGATTCGCCTCATTGCGCTGACGGAACCCTTGCGGCAAAGTGATCGTCGCAGGGATGCCCAGCGCCTTCGCCGCAACCGCGCCAGCAATGTCGACGCCTGTCTGCCCGCCGCTCACGATGTTGGTGATCGGCAGCAGCTTGTGGGCAGCAGCGATGATGTCGTGCACGTGCTGGTTCACGCTCTGCTGTGTCATCCCGCTCTTCACCAGCGTGTAGATGCCGTTACCCGCCACGTTCAGGGTAGTGGTGCCCATGCTGCGCATGAACTTCGCCAGCCGCAGGCCGGCCTTGGCGGCAGGCACGTCAAAGCCTAGAGCGAAGTATTTGTCTCCTGCTGCGCGCTTGGTCAGCCGCTCGCCGGCCGTCTCAAAGTTCGTGGCGATAGCCACTGTAGCGCCTGCTGCATTGGCGTTCTCTTTCGTGCGCTCAGCGAACCCAGCTGAAGCGTGCTGCCTGATGTGGACGCCTGCCTTCTTAGCCACGACAGGCTCAGCCTTCGTCGCCATCGGCTTGGCTTCGAGCGTGTTCCCGAGCACACTCACCAGTTTGTCGACGCCTTCGTTCGCAGCAGCCGTGTCGGCCTTCACCTGCGCGTCCGTCATCTTGATCCTGCCGTCGGCACCGCGCTCTGTCGACCGCGCACCCGTGACCGGCGCGGATACCTCAGCCAGTACGCCCTTCAACGCCTCGCTGACTCCGTCATTCTTAGGTGTGCGCTCAATCAGCCGTTGCTTGATTGACAGGCGGACAGGCTTGCCTTTGTCAGAACCCTTTGTCGTGGGGGCGAGGGGCGGTGCAGTTTTTGCGCCTTGCCCGTCCAGGTTCCCCAGCGCCTTTGCTGCTCTGCGTATCTTCGCCTCAATCTTTCTTGCTGCAGGGTACGCACCCTCATCGTTCGCGATCTTGGCCTTCGCATCAAGGATGAAATTCTCAATCAGTTCGGCTCTTGTCTGCTCAGCCTTCGCTTCTTCCGCACGTGCTCCGACGTTGCCGACCACGGCCTTACCGTCGTTGACGGGGAGCTTGCCCGAGCGATCACCGGGTTCGACCTTCTCCGCCACCGGCTTCGCTGCCCTGCGCGCGACCAGCGCAACGTAGTCCGCAGCCATGTTGTTCAGGAACCCGATGTGCTGATTCCACGGCACCCGGCCTCCCTCCCACTTCGTGTCAGACTTGCGGGATTCCTTCCACGCCTTCAGCTGTTCGGGGTCGGTAGGAACTATGGCGTCGAGCTTGGCCCCAGTCTCGATGTCCGCCTGCCCTGACAGGAAGTCCACCAGCTTCGACAGGTTTGGACGGGTAATCGTAGGTTCGCCCTTCGCAGGTTTTGCCATCTGTACGAGCTCGCTTGCCACGCGGCTGCGTAGCATCGTCAGCAGCTTCAGGTCTGCGGGGTGTTTGGTAGCGACGTCTGCCAGGTGCCGGGGCGTCAGCAGCGCAGCCAGTGGGAATGCATAGTGTGGCCCGCCCAACAGTTCATTCCGGTCCTCGCTATATTTGTCTCGTTTGATGGAGTTCGCATAGGCCAGGATGCTCGCCAGGGCCTTTTTATGGGCCTCCTGAGCCTCTTTCGCGAGGCCCCGAGGGGCATAGGCCCTCCACAGCCGTTCGGCGACCTTAGCGGCCGTATTTAGCGCCCGGCCATAGGTCAGGGGCTTGACGGGGGCGTCCGCCGCAGCCGCCATAATGTCTGCCAGTTCCTTCACGTAACGGCGTTCCTCGTCACGGGTCCGGGACCCGTTCGCTTCGTCTTCCGCCTTCTGGACAGCCTTGGCGTCCTGTACGTCGGAGGTGTCTTGTGACAGCTCCTCGTCCTTGAGGGCGTCTTCGGCGGCCTCTTCGGCCTTAGCCTCTATGTGCTTCACCGCTGCCTCGCGCAGCGACCGCCCCAACACTGGCCTGTTCGCCTCGCGACGTTTTTCGGCCCCAATCGCCCTGTCCCTCATCGCCTTCTGCTGGGTGGTGCCGTCGAGGTCAAGCGACGGGGGCAGCATGTCCATGGGCGTACTGTCGTTGAACAGCCGCATCTGTTGCGCACGATTGCCCACCTTGCCCTTGAACTTAGGTGTGCCGAAGTCTTCCCGCACTCCCTGATCGTTGATGATGTAGGGCAGTCCCTCGGTCAACCCGCCCTGCATCAAGGCAGTGATGCCCTCCAGCAAGTCGCGCTTGTAATCTTCCGTCACGCGGGTGTTGCTCTTGCTGCGCCCGCGGATATCGCCGCCACCCTCGACCTCGTCCTTCGTATGGGCGTTGCGCATGTCGCGTACCCACTTCACGAGCAGGTAGGCGGGTATGGCGATCTGTTTGTCCTCAGCCGTCGAGTGTTCGCTGCTGAACCTGATTAGGTTCATGCTGGCTTCGACACGGGCGCGCATCCCGGCCTGCTTGCCCGGGGCCATGTGCTTGACTGCAAGCCATGCCGACTTCAGGTTTGCCGCGCCCTTGATGGCCATCTCACGGAACTCCATGAGGTTCATCTGCAGGTAGTCGCGGTTCGTGCCCTGCTCAGCAGTCACGAGGTAGCGCTCACTGAAGAACTGATCGACGACTTCGCCGAACTCTGGCGACTCGCCGCGCTCCTTCTGAATCTTGTCGAGGTATGACTTGATCAGAGGGTCGTCGGCCATCAGGGTGTTCATGTGCTTGCGGGCGTCGGCCGCAGCCTCGTGGATGATCTTCGCCATCCCGACCACACGCCGCACCGTCTGCTGCTCGCCTTTGGCCCCGGACTCCTTGTCCCCACCATACAGTGCGTCGACCTTGGCAGCGCCCTGCGAGTTCAACAGCCCCTTGAGGTCCTCCTTGTTGATCCTGGGAGCCTCTATCGCATTGCGTTCGTTGATGGTGAGCTTCTTCCCGCTGGGGGACAAGCTGTTGCGGTGGATCATGAACTCCGTCATAACCCGATCCATGTACTCGAGGGTGCGCAGCGATTCGTGCATCGCACTGACCTCTCCGCTCCCTTTGAGGTTTTCTTTTTCCAGGTAGCGCAGGAACAGTTCAGCGCGTTTGCTCGGCTGCATGTTCTGGCGATCCATCATGGCCTTCGCAGTCGTGGATGCGACGACGTAGCGGTCGCGCATAGCCCCCAGAGATTTTTCTGCCTTCTTGCGTACGTCCGCAATGCGCTGCTCCAGCATGCGCTGCGCACCGCCGGGTTCGGTACGCGCAGCGTGCTGTTCGTGTGTCTCGCTGTCGCGCTTTTTTGTTGAGGTGTCCAGCCGTATCAACTGGGGCAGACCGTGTCTTGTCTCCTTCCAGGCATTCTCCAGCGTGCGCACAGTGCCCTCTTTAGTGCCGTGGTGGAACACCATCGCCTCGGGCGGGATGGCTGACAGGCTTTTCTCCTCACCTTCAATCTCGAACTGGCTCTGGTCTTCCTCGCTGCGCCGGCCGTCGTTCAGCTCGTTCCATGATCCACCGATATCGTCGCTGCTTTTCGGGTTCCTTTCCCCTAGCTGGCGGTCGTCCACCACGGACCCTATCTTTGTCGGGCCTGCTTCACGTTCAGTGATGGGCTGCCCTACGTGGGCGAGCATCGCGTCGAATGTCTCAGCACCGAACAGCTTGCGGGCAGCCTCCAGGCCGAACCCACTCATACCGTCGGCGAAGTCCTCCATGTTGCGCAGCAGCCGTTCCTTCGCCTCGCCGCTGCTCAGGTCGACACCTTTGGCATACAGCCGCGCTTCGACGGGTGCGGGGATCAGCTTCACCAGTTCATCAGCGGCAGTGGTGCGGTCGAGGGAAGACACCTTCACCGGGCTGGTGGCACGTTCTACCATGGCCTCAAACGCCGCACCCTTCGCCCTGACGACACGACCAATGTGATCGAGCACATCTTTGGCCTGATCGCCCAGCAGCTCGCTGATCGTCTGGCCGACGCGCTGTGCGCGGTTGATGTCACCGGCCGTTGGGTACTTGACTACGCCGGGCGACGCCATCGCGCCAATCTCATCGCTCAAGTTACTGAGCAGGTCCATGTGGTCGGAGCTTGTCTTGCCACCGAGCCTCACGTAGTTCTGGCGCAGGATGTCGTTGGCCAGCCCGACTCGGGCTTTGGCGATTTCTTTGTCTGGGCCTTCCAGTGGGGTCGTCTCCACCTTCATCCCCGCGACCGCCATGGCGTTTTTCTTTTTGCTCTTCCCCGCAGCGGCGGCTTTCTTGTCGATGGCTTCGCGCGACGCCTCCAGGGTCAGTCCACTCTTGTCGACCACATACTCTGCTGCCTCGTCCATCGCCGGGTGCATCGAGTTGAGCGGGTCACTCAGGTCAACCGCGCTGACCTGCTGCGCAAGCTGCTTGGCTTTCGGGTCGTTGGCCAGCTTGCCCAGCTCCTCCAGCAGCGCAGCTTGGCGCTTGGGTTCGTTCTCGGCGAGCCACGCTTCGGGTGCGGCCACTGCTTCAGGCGGCATGTCCCCGAGCAGGAACTGTCGGCGCTGGTCAGCGATCACGTGGGAGGCGAGCTTCTGCTTCGACCCTTCGACGAGGTGATCCTCCAGCTCGGCGGCAGGCTTGGCATCGAGCGGGATGGCGTCCCCGTTCTTACCATCGCCTTTGGTACCGAGGCGTCTGAATGCGTTGTCCACACCGACCGATGCAGCTGCGTGCGGAGCCATAAACAGTCCCGACGCCAGGGAGTTCCCGTAGTCGCTCATGTCCCCGGAGGCGTCGCGCTCAGGGTTCAGGTACCCCAGCGTGGCCTTCTTCATCCCCTCCTGCACCAGCTCCTGGGTACCCTCACCCAGCGACAGCGCACCGATCCGAGGGACGGCCCCCATCGCAGCTACACCCTTCTTCAAACCACTACCCAGGACGTGACTCAGCATGACGCCAGGTACGGCGGTGTCGACCAGGCCCTGCGCCCCGCCAGACAGCCACGCGGCGTTGTCGCGCTCGGTAGGTGTCGTGCGCTCCATCAACACCTTGTCGCGGTTCATGTCGTTGAGAGTCTCGCCGCGCATGTTCAGCACGTTCGGTACAGCAGCAGCAGCTGTACCGATGTAGGGCGCTGCAGCGCCGATGGCCTTCGCCAGCGGGTGCGGCAGTAGCCCGATGCCCTTGGCGGCGTAACCCGCAGCAGCCCCGGAGGCCAGAGAGTCCACCATCGACCCGCCCACTTGACCCACGCCGCTGGCAAACCAGTTGCCAATTCGTTGTGGGTTCCACTGGAGGTCTTCGACCTTGTGCTCAGCCGGGGCGAACAACTGTGCCCGCCGTTGTGTCTCTTCGACCTCGCTGCGCAGCTGGTCCGCGCCCGGCACGTCACCCATGCGACGCAGCGTCGATTCCCGGCTGGCGAGGTAGTTCGCCTCGCTGCCCATGCGGCTGGACTTGTACCCCTTGGCGAGCTCTGACATGTCCCGTGCAGCGGCCACGTCCTCCATCTGCTGGGTCTCGGGACTGCGCAGGGTAGGTAGCGGTGCTGCCGAGGCATAGCCGGGGATCAACTCCCCGAGGCCAGCCTGGGGGTTGTAACCAGGGATCAATTCGCGAAGAGATGGGGGCATAGTGCGTCCTGTTTACTTGTTCGAGTCGTCGATGTGGCGCTGGAGTCGGGCCTTCGCGTCGGCCGAGAGCTTGCCGAGGTTCAGCGTCTGCCGTCCGGCTGGGGTGCGCAGCATGTAGTCCCCACCTTCCAAGCCGCCTGGGGAGATTGCCCCTCGGATACCACTGACCCGGTCACTGATCTGTGTGCCGCGCAACTTGTCCTTGCCAGGAATCTCATGGGTGCGGTCGTCCAGCCTGTTCTGGGAAATCACCTCGGGCACAAGCGCCGCGAATCCGGCGTCTCGCGGGTTCCCGAACGCCCCCATCAGTTCCTCGTCGGCGATAGCGTCACGGATCGCTTGGCTGCGCTGTGTGGGGTCTAGCCTGAACGCTTCGGGGTTCGTGCGTTTGAGGCGAGCGAACGCGCGAGACTCGAGCCCGGCATTGGCTTCAGGGGTGCCGTTCTTGTCGGGGTTCATGTACTGGCCCTTGAACTGGTCCTGCATGTCCTTCCACTTGTTGTTCACAAGCGTGTCGCTCTCCGCTGTCATCTTCAGCGTCGCGTCGGCTTGTTTCTGCAGACCTTCGGCCAAGTCGGGTCGGCCCACCGACGACAGGTAGGCAGCGCCACGCGCCGGGTCGTTCCCGATGGACTTGTGCCCCATCACCTGCATGATCAGGTCCCGGTTGGCAGCGGCCAGCTTTGCGGGGGCCATCGCCACCTGCATATTGATGTCCTGCCCGCGCAGCGTAGCCTTGAGCCTGTCGCGCTCTGCCTTCGCCGCCACAGCCCGGTTGTGCCCGAACTCGCCAATGGCCGGAATTTTCTCTTCATCGTTCTGCGCAGGCTGGCGCGAAGTGCCGCGCATTGGGTCAACCCCGTCGCGCAGGTTCGCGGCCATCACGGCGTTGTCACGTGCTGACCACTGGCTGCCGTCTGGGTTGCGCAGGGTGGCGTTGATCTGGGCCTGCTTGGCTTCGCCGGTAGGGGCCTGGTCGTCGATCACGTAGCTGCCGTTCGGGCCGAACGTCGGGGCTCCGGCAGAGACGCGCAGCGACCCGCGCATAGGCCCAGCACTCGTTCCGTCACCGTTGAGCATCCGGTTGCTCACGTCACCAGTGATGTTGCGGCCAGAGTAAGTCACGTTGCCCTTGGCGTCTTTCGTCTTGTAGACCATCCCGTCGCGCAGGCCGGCCGGGAGCTGGTCAGGTACGGAGCGCAGCGCCTTGGTAAAGTCCTCGACGCCACGTACCGGGGCAGTGGGGGCTTTGATTCCAGCCATCGGTGCGTTGCGGCGCATCTCGTTACCCCACGGCTCGACTGAGTCGGGGCGAGGGGTATATGGTTTGCTCCCAGGCTGCCAGTCTGGGTCGTATGGTCGTCCCATTGCAGCCACACGCTCGTCGTCGAGCGTAGGGGCACCAGCGTCGCCGTGGTGCAGCGCAAGCTGTGCGCCTACTCCTCCGAACTTCCCGACTGCCTGCCCCAGCGGGGACCTGAGCGCCCCGAGTACGGGGGCGACGAACTTGGACTTGGCAGCAGCGGACATGGCGTCGTCCACCCATGCGAGCCCTTTGGCCACACGCCCTGTAGGCTCTGCTGCTACCGGGGTAGGTAGTTTCAGCGGGCCTGCAGGGTTGTTCGGGATGGAGCTCTTAGGCTGATTAAAGAGTTCAGCGCGTGTCATGGACCTTGGCACTGGTGGTTCTGACCCGATAGGGGCAGCCATTCTTAACGGGCCTGCGGGGTTGTTCGGGATGGCGCTCTTAGGTTGGTTAAACAGCTCGGTGCGCGTCATGCCCCGGGCCTCGGCGGTGTTGGCCCCCAGCGAGGTCGTTGCATTGACGGGCTCAGGGGGTACGGCGAACTTGATGCTGTTGTTAGGCCCCGCCGCACCGGGCAGCGTCTCGAAGTTCGGAGCGGCTGGGGCTGCTTGCCAACCCATCGGGTGTTTGCTCACCGCCCGCTCCATAGCGTCCGCTATCGCACTTCTCGCGGCTGGCACCTGCGCAGGGGTACGTAACGCTGCCTGCATAGGCGCGGGCGCAGGCGCTGGGCGCTTGTCTAAGAACTCCAGGCTCGGTAGCTCTGGGAGTACCGCCCCGCCACTCGCGGCACGCAACGTCCCGCCCTTCACTGCCTGAGCATCTGCCTCGGCAACCGTCTTGCCCTTCGCTGCCAGCACTTCGCCGCGCAGGCCGTGCAGCTGCTCGCGTAGGCCAGGTTCGGCGTCCAGCATGTCGTTGCTCACCACGAACTCGCCGGGCTCATAGAGCGCAGGAATTTTGTCGCCGGAACCTTTGCCGGGCACTGTGCCTCCGTCGCGTAGGGAGAGGGGCGTGATGGCGTTCATCGGCTGGAACGTCTGCTGCCGCCCGATAGCTCCGAGCATCCGGTCACGTCGGCCGGGGTCAGCGGCAGCGACAGGCGCGGCGTCTGGTGTGACAACCCCCGTGCTCTGTAGGTTGTTGAACGCGCCCTGGTCCTGCGCGGACATGGGTGTTCTGTTCTGGGGCATGGTGTCACCGCCGTCGAGCATGCGCACAGGCTGGCGGTTCGCAAACCGGCGCATCAGCTCACCGCCGTCTGCCATGCGAAGTTGGGGTTTGGGTTTGCAGGCCATGGTTTCGTCTTTCTTAGAGCTTAGATTATCGGTGATTACGACGCAGCAGTCTCCGCGGCCAGGGTGTTGATCCCCGCCAGCGCAGCGCCCGCCAGGTTCCCGTAAATCTGGGCATTGGCTGTGTGGAGCTGAGCCAGCGACGAGCTATACGCGCGCTTGACGTCAGCGTCCTGGAACGCCGTGGAGATCGCCAGCTTGGCGTTCTCAATAGCCACCATCGACGTGGCCTTGTAATACTCGTTCTGCACCTGGGCGTTGCCGATGGCAGCCTGTGTCTGTGCCTGGAATGCCACCACCTGCTGGCGCTGATTCTCTAGTGTCGTGCTGGCCACCTGACCACGCGCCTGAACCACCGTCTGGTAGCCCTGCATCGTGGCGGAATACTGGCGGGCACGTGCGTCGTTCGTGGTGGCCGTGGCCTTGACGACTTCAGCCTTGGCCTCGATGTCAGCCTTGTAGGCATTGACCTGGGCACCGAACGCCTGGACCTGCGTGGCATAAATCTGTGCCTTGGCCTGCTGGCCGTTGATGGCGGCGGTGTATCCCTGCCACTCAGCATTCTTCCCCTGCACCTGGGCGGTGTAGGTCTGGACCTGAGTCTGGAACAGGTCGAGCTTGAGTTTCTCCAGCGACGCTCTGCCCTGCACCGCCTCGATCTGCGCACGGTACACGTTGGACAACGCGGTCAGTGAGTCGATCCGGGCTCGGTACACATCGACGCGGGTCTTGTCGACCTGGGTCATGGCCTCCAGTGCCTGAATCTCGGCCTTGTACAGTTCGATGCCAGCCATGGCAGCTTTGAGGCGTGTTTCATAAACCGCCGCCTCGGCCTTGTACCCATCGAGCTTGACCGAGTAGGCCTTCACTGAAGTGTTGTACATCTCCAGTATCGACGACAGGATTGTCTTGGCGTAGTCGATGGCCTGGCCATTGAGCTGGTTCAGGTTCTGCATGTAGGAGAGCGTGGCGTTGAGCACCGTGGTGCGCAGTGCGGTTGATGTCGTCACAGCGAACTGAAGGTTCTTCTGCTCCATCTCTGCCTGCAGCACCGTGATCTCTGTGGCCGCTTTGGCGTTGTTGTCCGCCCCGGCCTGACGCGCCGTCTGCATGGCGGACATCAGCGCCCCCGACGGCAGTGTGAACCCACGGCTGGCGGCTTCGGCATAGGCCGCGTCCCGCACCCGGCGTGCCTCGGCATCATTCTTGCTCTGGGCACGGGCGTAGATGGCGTTCTCCACAGCTGCATTCAGCCCGGTACCGCCAGCCAGGTACTTCGTCAGCTGGGCCTCGATGGCAGCCATCTGTGTGTTGTACTGCGGGTTGCGCTGATTCAGCATGGCGTCCACGTAGCCGTTGACCATCGTGACCATGCTGGGCGCGGCACCAGAGTAGGCGTTGCCGAACGTCGTGTCGAGGTTCGTCGGTGCCACGGTGGTGTCGGTCGGGGTCACGGCGGTGAATGCGGGCAGCATGACCTGCGGGGCGGTCGGTTCGACGTGGGTGGCCAGCGTCGGCGCGGCGATCAGAGGGTTCGTCAGCTCAGACGGCGGGTTCGGGAACACGAACGACGTCGTGATGCTGGGTGCGCTGCCAGAGAACGCTGCCAGCTGGCTCGGGTCTGTTGGCAGCGTAATCTCGGGCACCGTGGCCCCCAGTGTCGGCACGTCGCCGGGCTCGATGGCCGAAATGTCCTGGTAGGTTGGGGCGGCGCCCGGCTCGCTGGGGAGGTTCAGGCTGACGTTCGCGAGGGTAGGCGTCGTCAGGCTGATCTGAGCAGCGGGCGCTGCTGGGAGCGTCGCTCCGCTGAATGTGGTGATGGAGTAGCCCATGTTCTCTACTGCCGAGACGGCAGAGTCGAGGGCGCTTTGTGCCGAGCTTGTGAGCGATGTGGTGCGCCCTTGGGCTTCGGCGATGAGGGTGGCGACAGACATGATTAAATTCTCCGGGATAGTGTGTGGACATCGAGGTCAATGTCGTCGAGTTCCAGGGTGCCGGTGCCCGAGGCGCCCAGCGCGTAGTAGCGGGCTTTTGTGCCCTTGCCGAACACCTGCCGGTAGTTCTGCGCATGGTCTGTACGGACAGTGGCGTAGCTGTAGGTCTGTGGTCCGTCCTCACCGACGTGAAGATCAACCGTGGCCGCAGCGCCCAGCCGTCCACCGAAGTAAGCCGACGCTACGGTCTTGTGCTGCTGACTCTTGAAGTCCGTCATGGCAGTCTTGAACGCCCACGGGATGGCGGTCGGCGTAGGTGTCGCGTAGTCCGTCGTACCGTCGAGGAGGTACAGACCGGTACTGTTCGCGCCGAAGTAGCTGTTCTTGTAGCGCACGATGTGGGTGAACGGGAAGTTCGTGTACCGGGTCACTTCGTCGACGGGCTCCTTGCCGGGCTTGGGCTGGTGCTTGAGGTTCACAGCGTAGGCCTCGTAGGTAGCCGTGATGGTAGCCGTACCGATGGCGGTCAAAATGCCGGCCGGGGCGATGATGTACGCTTGGGAACCGGTCACCAGCCGGCCTGCTGGCGCAGTGATGAGAAGGCTTCCGTGGTTCTGTGCAGTGACGGAGGCGACGAGTTGGAATAGCGGCGCCGTGACCGCTACAGAGGCCACACCCCCGCCGATGCCCGTAGCCGCGAGCGTACCTGCGCTGGTCGTGATGCTGCACACGGCACCGCCGTATCCGACCAGTGTTCCGGAGGGCGCGATGATGTCAAGGCTCGCTACACACGACACCGTACCTGTGGCATTGAGCATACCTGCTGGCGCAGTGACGGCGGCCCTGAGCGACGCCGTACCAGTCGCTGTGCTTGAGAGCGTGCCGATCGGCGCCGTGATGCCCGCGGTACCTCCGCAGTACGCGAGAAGCGACGGCGAAGGCGAAGTGATGAACGCGGCGTTCTCTCCGTAGCTGTTATGGCCGGTCGAGGACAGTGTGCCCGCTGATGCGACGATGCTAAATCGTGAGCCGCCGTAGCTGGACAGTTGTCCTGCCGGTGACGCCACGTCCAGAGAGCCGCCGCAGTACGCCAGGAGCGTGGGCGACGGGCCGGTTATGTCGGAGATGACTTCACCTACCGTTACGAGTGTTCCGAAACCGGCGTAGTACCCGGAACTCGGGGCGTCAACGAACGCAGTCGCCCCAAAGTTGGCCGTGGTGTTACTTGACCCTCCGCCATCGGTGTCGCCCCCGGTCATAGCGAAGAACGGACCAGTTAGCCCCGTTATCAGTTCGCCCATGTCCACGTTGTTTTTGAACAGCCTCACGGTCCCTGTATCTGCGTCAAGCTCAACCCGCACAACGTGGGCGGTGTTGTCCCAGTTTGTTCCATAACCAGAGCTTACGTTGTTGTACTTCTTAGATGCGACAAGCCCCTGCCACCCGACACCGTTCGCGTCAGCGCCTGGGTGTAACGCAAGGGGTGCGGACGAATTACCTACGCCGAGAATAGGGTATCGTGAGCCAGTAGATGTAATCTCCCACGCCCATTTGCCGGAAGTCACGGGGACCGTAGACCTGACACTGCCGTTCGTCATGACGCCGACTGCGGTAAGGTTCCCGTTACTCAGTGTGCAGGCAGAACCCTTATCAGAAGGGTTCCATGTAGCTGGGGTGAAGATTACAGTCATGGTGTGCCTCTTATATCCACCCGACGATCACGGGGTGGGCTGGTGCATCAGAGATGCCGATGTCGGGGTCTATATATCCTGGGCCGATCACTACGGTCGATGTTCCCGCGCTGGTCAGGATGTTGTATTTTGCCGCCACGCTTTCCAGGTCGTTGTCGTGGAAATCGTCGAAGCCGGGAAACGTCGCATCCACCGTACCTGCATGACAGTAGAGCTTCCCGTCTGATGTCGTCGTCGTTACGGGGTCAGGTACTGAAGTGTCTGGAGTGTCGCCGATGTACTGCGCCCCGCCTACGTCATACCCAATATTCCATCTGTTGTATCCAATCTGCGGAGGTGGGACAGTGAAGGTGGTCCGGGGAAACCAGTTGTTCGCATACCCGCCGACACTGGTTCTCGACCATTTCGTACTTGATTCGACAGTGGTGGTAGTTTGTTCTTCTTTACGCATGAATATGGCTTCAGCGTCGAACATAGGAATCACGATTTCTACAAAACTCTGCTTAACCACGTTGACTATTGATTCGGAGTAAGAGTAGTTGAAATTCCAACTTGTTCCACTTTTACTGTATGCGTACACCCAAGTTACTGCGTACCCTCCGCCAGCGGGGAGGGCGTAGCCCGTTTCAAACCACTGTAACGTGATTGGCGTGGTCGTAGGTATGTCTCCGCCAGCGGTGGCATAGTAGTCTCCGAAGTCGCCATCCCACGACTTATTGCTAACGTCCTTGCGGGTGTCTTTATGTACCTCGATCCGAGTAATTCCAGTTATCCCGGCCCCGCCACAAGTGAAGCCGCCTACTTCGATGTCCGTAGATTGCACCTTGGATGAAAAGAAACCAGAGTCTGGGCCTTCCGTCCCGCCGACATAGCCGTACCCCCTGTTCCATACCCGAGACTCGGACTCGATCAGATTAGTCCGTGTTGTGAGCGACACCGTAACCCTGCAGACCTTGAGTTCGTCGCGAATATAGAACGCGTAGAACGGGGCATCGCAGCTTATCGGGTCCGAGCGCTTTGGTGTGACCTTCAGCTGCCCTGCTCCCCAGTCAGGCTGGGTCATGCACCAGTGGGCTCTCTTAACGGCCCACTGTTTCTTTTCCTCCGGGACGGACTGCGTGATTGAGAACGTGAACCCGACCTCTTGCGAGTACGTCACATTCAGGCTAAGTCTGTGGTGCGTGGACTCCATGCCCATGTAGGCTATTCCGAGACTTTCACGTTGCACGTATGGGGTGCTAATCACAATGTCCGCTGTCGTGCCGGACCAGTTCCAGTGCCAGCCATACCCCATGCCACCGCCCAGCGTGATTGTCTGGGCCTCAAGAGTCACCTTGTTTGCCATATCAGGCAGGCAAGTGGACAGGATGTAAGCCTCCAGGTGCTCGGCATCTTGGGCGTTCAGCTTTCCGCTAATGAGGTATTTGCGCTGTGCTTCCGCGCAAGTAGAGCCTATCAGTGGGTAGATGTAGACGTTCGCCCCATACGCCCCAATGATAGGGTCCACCAGAAAATGCTTGCCCGTAGCCGGGTGCAGATAGACACCGGTCGATGTGCCAATTCCTAAGCTGTCGTATGCGGTGGTGTCGCCGAGCCTCCGGTACGGCATGAGAATCAGTGACGGGACGCGGGTGAACGACGCCTCGATCATCTGCGGTTTGGCTTTGTCAGTCGGGTTTCCATCCGTGTCAGTCCCGTACAGTGGGGCGCCGTAGAGCGCCTGGACATACAGTCGGCACTTCCCCGTGAACATGGACGCGGGGCACAACCGCGCTGCCAGCTTCTTCTGGAAGAGCCGCCCGTCCTCCGGGTTCGAAATAAATCCTGGCGGGGGCATCCCGTTCAAAATCATTCCGGGCGTGAAGGAGACGGGGTTGCCGCTCACTTGAACTGCGCCTTTGTGACGTGCTCCTGCCGTTAGCCTCCCAGAGAACTGTCCGGCACTGGTATTCCCGGGGTTCAGCAGGAAGTTTCCCTCCGGTTCTGTGAATGCGGCGTCGTACGCGAGTGCTGCGGACGGCTTGTATAGAACTCCTGGCAGGTAACTAATTGGGTCAATGATGCCGTCACCGATGATCCGGTAATTGGCCTCAATCACGCCACTGTCCATCAGGAGCCTGCACCCTCCATCTATCTGGATATAGCTCTGCGCCCCGGCGATGCGGACCTTGATGATCGTGCTGTCGATCACGAAGGTCTGCGATGCGTAACTAAGCCCCGTCGCTCGTAGCGCCTTCAGTCGAGCGCGGCCGAACGGCACGTACTGCCACTGATCGCCCTCTACGAGGATGTGGGGCTGCTCCATCAGACATCACTGCGCTGGGTATGTCCAAGTGAATGCATCGACGGTGTTGGGCGCCCCGACCGTGATACTGATGTTCGACAGGTTCATATCCCCGCCGCTGACCGCTACGGATCCGTCCATGCGCTCCAACGTGGTGGACGCGCCGCCAGCATCAGCCGAACTGGCGATCAGTCGGAACCATCCTGCGGTACCAACTGCAACGCCAGCAAAACTCCACACGCCGGACTTGCTGACGGTACCTGCCGACGCAGGGGCAAATGTCAGACCGTTGACCGCAGCGACCCCACCTGTCAGGTTACCGCTGGATGTGGCAGTGAGGGTAGTCACTGTCGTTGCCAGCGCCACGGCGTTGTAAGTAGTTCCGGCGCCTCGTTGTGGCAGCACGGTGACGACCGCGCCAGTCACGGTGGCGTCGAACAGACCCGCCTGGTTGATCGCAGCACACAGGTCCGTCGCAGTGGTGGCAGCGTCCGTGTTGAAAGCTACCGCGCCGGCCGGAATGATGTTCAGCCCGCCGACCGTCACAGTGTTGACACTGCCGGACGCGCCAGCCACCGTGATCGTGGCGGAGGCCCGCGTCTCTTGCGTCAGTGCGCCGGAGCTTATGGATACCGTGCCCAGCAGCGTACCGGTGACGGCCGAATCGGCGGTAGTAGGCTGGGTGCCGCTGTAAATGTTGATCGACCCTTTGTTGAAGATGGCAGAAAAGCCCTTGGTGCCGCAGAATGCGGTCCGGGCTCCGGTCGAGTAGCGAATAGTCATGATGTTTCCTTAGTAACTGTTGAAGGGGGCCGATGCCCCGTAAGGGTGAAAAGGCCCACAGTGATTTGTAGGCATGCAAACGCCAACCGCTTTGCTGGCGATTTGGTATAGGAATTTGGTGACTTCCGCTATCCAAGAAAAGGAGCGGGTGATAAAATAGCGAAGCCCGCCAGTGCTATCAACACGGGCGGGCCTCTGACCAATCAACGAAGGAACCGTATCATGGCTAAGACCGATCTTACCGCAGCACGTCTGCGCGAATTGTTTGACTACAACCCCGAGACTGGCGTTTTTATGCGGGTCGCTATAGTTGGACGAACCGGTAGAACTATTCCCTTGGAAGACCCGATTTGCCTCGGGTCTGTCGATCACTGCGGCTATATCAGCTTCACGTTGGGGCGTTACAGACACAAGGCCCACCGACTTGCTTGGTTGTATGTCTACGGTATTTGGCCCAGCAACGACATTGACCACATAAACGGGGTAAGGTCTGATAACCGGATTGAAAATCTTCGCGACGTTACCCGTTCCAGCAACTCTCAAAACAGAAGAAAGCCGAATTCGTCCAACACTGCATCTATTCTTGGAGTCAGCCGCAGGGGTAAAAAATACCGAGCGAGAATAGATACGCTTGGGTCGAGCTTGTTTCTTGGAGACTTCGACACCCCAGAGTTGGCGCACGCGGCCTATGTTGCTGCCAAGCGCAAACTTCACAGCACCTGCACCATCTAGGCTACGGGTAGGCATTGAATGCCTCCTTTCCCTGCTGAAGAGCGGCGACGAAGCGCTTCTGCCCTCCTGTGCAGACGAGGCACCCAGCGACGTGGACGCCTGGAGCGACAGATACTTGTCGTTCAGTCAGGTTCTCGAACGGCATGACCGAGCACATCCCCCGCGTGGTCCACATCAGCAAACGTTCACCGTCCATATCCCACGATTTGCCCGGCACGACGCCGTACTGGGCGAGCTGGCTGAGCTTCTCGCCTGCGTAGGCGAAGACCCTCTCACCGGTACCGACGATCAGGGCGTCTTTGTGGGGTGCCAGCATGTGGGCATGCCCCGGCACCATGAAATAGTCCTGGTTCAGATTGAACAGGTGGTATCCCAGCGGCTGGGAGAACCAGATCACGGTCTGGTTCTCAGTCGGGAAATACTGCGCCGCGTACATGCGCCCACCCCAAGCCTGGATCGGGCCAGTGCCTACGGGCAGCGGATCGAGGAACTGGTTCAGCAGCTCTGACCCGAGGTTGTCAGCCGAGGTGTTCCACACGAAAGATGTCACGGACTGCGTGATAAATGCGAGCTGATACACCGTGCTGTTGGCCGGGGCAACATAGACGTTCGTGACGTGTCCGGTAAGCAGCGGGATGCTGGAGATCGAGAGCGACTGGCCGGCCACCAGAGTGATCTCGGCGGACTCGCTCATGCCGGTGACGCGCCCGTCGGGCAGCGAGAAGGTGCAGCGCACCTGATATGTGCCAGGGTCGAGTGAACCGGTTACGGCTGAGACGCTCGGCGCTGCGGGCGTCTGCCAGCCCCACGGCAGCACTGTGTTGTCGGGCAGGATCACACCGCTGTCGGTACCGT
>OFRC01000165.1_pt1 | contig 19290 bp, 46 predicted proteins | sample 1543051 | NCBI WGS metagenome assembly OFRC01 (sample SAMN07774231, study PRJEB24372) | wastewater metagenome
CGACCTCGCCCGCGCGCAGATGGCTGCATATTTTGGAGTGACGCTGCCATGAGCTTCAGGACTATCGTGATTCCGGCATCCGTAGCCGTCAACGCCCGCAACCTCTGCAAGGGACTCGCTCCCGGCAGTGGCGACGGCATGTTTCTGACGGGCCTGTCCGCCACGGGCAATGCGCCTGCGACGCACTTCGTATCCTCCGGCACGATCAGCGATGAAATGGCTGCTCTGCTGCCATGCACAAGCGTCACCAAGGACGCTGAAGGCAATGACGTTGTGACCACTTCACCGGGTATGCCTGCCGCTGTTCCTGCGCTTGCAACGAAGGCCGGACTGTCCACCACGAAGGCGAAGATCGTCACGCTGTACGCAAATATCGACGTGAGCGACCAAGGCGCGTTTGAAGCGATGGCCCGCCTCGGGTTGCAGATGGTGCGGGTGCCGCTGCCATGAGCGCGATTAAGAGTTTGGAGCAGATGTGCGCCGGGAAAAAGCAACCAGCGTTTCTTGTGAAGATGCTTGAGCGAAGCAGGCTCTTGCAGACAAAACGCAGACTAAAGGCGGCGTTCCGCAGGACGCCGAAAGGCTCAGTTCCAAAGCATCGAGAGGGTTGGGATGACTAACGTCCTCTGCGCGCTCGCATTGGCCCTGCTGTGCGGTTGCACGTCGATCAGGGATACCACGCACGCGGCGACTGCGCTGGACGCCACCACGACCGTTATTGGCGTCACCAGCGGCCTAGCCGTCGAGGCCAACCCGCTGATCAGCAGCCCGGCAATCTTCGCCGGCCTGATGCTCACCCGCGTGCTGGCGACCGAATACGTTGACACGCTCCCGGAACCGGCGCGCACCACGTACCTGTCGGGCATGTCATCCGTATGGCTGGGTGCAGGCATCAGCAACGTGATGATCCTGCTACTGGCAAGCAACCCCATCGGATTGGCCTTTGGCGCAATGACGGGCCTGGGCTGGTGGGCAAGTACCGCAGAGCGCCGGGAGTTTGCCGCTTTATGCGCAGAACATATGCGCATGAATCCTGCGCTGGTGTGCATCTATACGCCAACGTAACGACGCGGCTATCTGCCGCTGAAAGCCACCCAGCACGGAACAACAACAGAGCAGCAGAGCCGCCATGACCCAAGACATCATCAACTTCCTGATCGGCGCCGCATTCAGCGCAGCCGGCTGGTTTGCCCGCATCCTTTTCGTGAGCATTCGCGAGCTGGAAAAAGACCTCAGCAAGCTGCGCGAGGAACTGCCGCGCACCTACCTGCCCAAGTCCGAAGCGCGCGAGGCCATCAATGACCTGGCCCATGAAATGCGCCAGAACTTCGACCGGCTGTTCAAGATATTGGACGGCAAGGCGGACAAGTGAGGCTGCTCCCCAAGCCCGAGCGAAAGCGCGTGCTGCGCAAGTCGCAGAGCATTCGATGGATTGCTGCCGGTTTCGTGTTCACGGCGCTTGAAGTCGTGGCCGGTGCGGTGGGGGATGAACTGCTGCCCGGCCCCAAGTGGGCGCGGGCGTCCATCGTCGGGCTGATCCTGGCGTGTGCGTTTGTGGCGCGGTTCATGGCTGCGCGGGAGGATGATTGATGGCCTTCACCAACATGCCCAAACAACGCACCGCAGTCGCCGGCCTGGTGCTGGCCGCGTCCACGCTGGTGGGCATCGCTTTGCATGAGGGCTACACCAATGACGCAGTTATCCCGGTTCCTGGAGACGTTCCAACAAAAGGGTTCGGCACCACCGCCCACGCCGATGGAACCAAAGTTCGCCTTGGCGAAACTACCACGCCACCGCGTGCGCTTGTTGATCTTCTACGCGATGCGTCGAAATTTGAGCAGGCGGTGAAGCGTTGCGCACCGGTGCCCATGTACCCGCATGAGTACAGCGCCTGGGTGAAGTTTACCTATAACGTAGGCGAAGGCGCATTCTGCAAGTCCACGGCGGCGCGCAAACTCAACGCGGGCGACTACAAGGGGGCCTGTCTCGAAATGCTGAAATGGGACAAGGTAGCCGGGCGCACCGTCCGAGGCTTGACGATCCGCCGGCAGGCTGAATACCAAGAGTGCATCGGACAATGATCTGGACCCACACTGCCGCCGCCATCCTTGCCGCCGCGCTGTCGGGCTGGGGCGTCTGGACGGTGCAAGCCTGGCGCTACACCGGCCAGATTGCCAGCATCAAGCTGGAGCACGCTCAGGCCGTGACCGACGCAACCCGCGAAGCACGCGCCACAGAATCCCGCCGATTCAAGGAGGTGCAAGATGCACAAGCCAACGCCACGAAACGCGCGCAAGTGGCCCGCGCTGATTCTGCTGCTGCTCATTCTGAGCTGTCTCGGCTGCGCGACGCCATCGCCGCCCGGCCCGTGTGCGTGCCCGGCGATACCGCCAGCGCCAGCGATGTCGGAACCGATACCGCCGGTGTCGTACTCGCTGAGTGTGGGCAGGCTCTTACGGATTTGGCAGCTACGGCTGACAGGCTCCATGCCGACCGATTGATGCTGCTTGAGAGCTGGCCGCGCTGAGTCGGTGACAATCTGTCACCGGTTGAAAGTTGATGGCGGCCACGTTCCCGCAACCCGACGCCCGGCTATGTTGTGCCGGTGCGCTTAACCATCACGGCCACTGACTGCTTACTAGCTCTGCGTTGTCCGGCTCAAGTATGGCCGCGCGGTCAACACGTTCCGCAATCAGTGTGCGTGATGGTGCCTGATGACTCGGCACGAGGCCGCCCTGCACAGGCTTCGGGTGATGATGGCAGGACTCGAACCTGCGCCGGCTTTCGCCGCGGGAGCCCCCGCCTCAAGCTCTACCAACTGAGCTACATCATCTGTCGTGATTCTAGGCGGGTTACAGACTAGCTGCAATCTTTCCTAAGCGGAAGACTCGATTGACCCGGACGAAGAATTGCCTAGGCCTCAGATCGTGAGAACCTAGACTTTCTTTCCTGAAGGGAGCCGACTGTCAATCCCCGGAACATTTCGCCGTCAACACGGTAATGCTTGGCAACTTTCCGCCTGTTGAGGCGTCTAGCTCGGCTTGCCACCAGTTGCGCGCCACCTGCCGGAACTGAACCGACAGACGCGAAACCGAAAATCCCCGATTGCCCCTGCGCTTCTTTGGGCGGATTCGATGCATGTAAGAACGTTGTGGGGGAAGTGTCCAAGCTACTGGCCTTGCGGCTTCCTGCCCGACCTCATAAATCCCCGTAACCCGATAGACCATGCGCCTAGTCCAGAAAGCAAAAAGCCTAGGTCTAATGCTTCCCGTGTTGCCGCACGTTCCCGTTTCCGGGAGAAGCAAAAGGCCTAGGCCGTCTGAATTGTCGTTAGTGCGGCAACACTTGACAAGGTGTAGTTTATCACAGCTTTTTCGCACGTACAGTATTTTTCTCCAGTCTGTGCTCGCACTCAAACACGATGATCACGGGCGGCGTAATGTAGCTCTGCCGCTCGGGGTTGCCGGGCGCCGTGCGGCGCAGGCAATCCTCGCAGCCTTCGCGCCATTCGCCATCGATCTGCTCGCCACGACAGCGGGATACGTCGTAGGGCAGGGTCATTCTTCATCCTCCGCCAGATCAACAGATTCGCCAGCCACTTCATGCGCCGCATCCCACGCCGCACCCAGCAAAGCCAGCGCCACCGGGATGGTCTTGATGCAATCCTTCATATCGACGCTGTACAGCTTGAGGTCAAGCCAGTGCCCGCCGGGTACTTCGCCACAGAGGCGAAATTCGACGCTGCCGTGCTCTACGCCGTCGCTGAACGTATAGCTGTGCGGCTCGATGCAAAAGCTAGGCGGCTTGTCGTTGCTGGTGCAGTCGTGCCACGCTGGGCGCTTGTCACGCGGTAGCCATGCGTACCAGTCAACGTTGCTCGGCGCGATGTTTTTGGACGTGCGCCAGCCGATTGCAATCAGGGCGGTTTTGAGGTCGGATGGGGTCATTCGCCCTCCTTAAAAAACTCATTCAGCGCAAGCCATAGCGCGTGCGCTTCGCTGTAGTCCAAGCAAACATAGTGATCCTGATTGATGCTTGAATGCGACGGGAACTTTGCGATGTAGCCGTTGCCGGTGTTGGTGACTTTCGCCATCGTCCTGCCGATGACGCTGGAAGCGTACCCGGGGCCAAACTTGATGCGGACGATCGGCCCGGTGCGTTTGATGATTTCGGTGGTGATTTCGGTGGTCATTCGCCCCTCCTGATTGCATCGGCGCACAGGTCAGCCCCGTCGCTCACGCCTTCGGTGTACACGTTGCCGCGCGCCGGGTGTTTCTCGTTTGGCGGCATGCCTTTGTACTTCGACCATTGATCGTCGCAGATCGCATCGCACATCTTTGCGCAGCGTTCTCGCTCTGCTGCGGTGGCGGCCTGCCAGATTTCAAACGCGCTGGTCGTGGGATGGGCGAACTCGGGCCATCTCGCGTAGAACCACTCCTCAAATGCTTCGCGATCGGTCATGGTTTGCCTCCGTCATCAGGAATAGGCCCGTACCACCGGCAATTGCTCCGCTCATATATCGGCAGATCAAGCTCGTTGATGTGCAGGCATCGACTACCAACAACCCACACCCCTGGCGCAGTTGGCTTGTCGTGCCATGCCGGGGCTTTGGCTTTGATAAACCGCAGCATTTCGATGTGTAGCGCTTCAAGCTTTGTTTTGAGTGGGGATGCTGGCAAGCAATCTGTGGCGATTTTGCAGCGCTGGGAAATGCTCGATTTGATGCTCATTTCAATTCCCTGATTTTTGTTGCACACTTCATTGCAGCATTCATTGCTGCACTGCATTCGTAGTCCGTTGGAAACTTTGCGGTGACGAATGCTTTTTTCATGTCATCGCACACTTTCGCAGCGCGCTCGCGCTCTGTCTGCGCCCGCAAAGCCTTCCCGTCCGCCATGCCAGCCATGTAGCCCGCGATGAAATCAGGGCGCTCTTTCCGGGGTTGCTCTGGCTGAGCCTGTGGGGCGGCTGAGAGCATGGCGCGATAAATAGACGCAGCGTGTTCCTGATCTTCTTCCGTGTCGCCATCGTCTGTAGCAGGGCCAACAAGATCAAAGAACGCTTCTCCACCACGGATATACATGTCCGCTGTCGGCTCAATCGGGACCAGCTTCCACCCATCTGGCTCACCCTGCGGCTTTGCAAGTTCCGCGTGGAGCGCCCCGATAGCTGGGCCTACCGTGTCACCCAAGCCATTTTTGTAATACGTTTCGCGTCCAGAGGCGACGTTCTCCAGCGCATCAAGCGCCTGCTCAAGTAATGCGCGGGTCATGGCTTGTCCTCCGGTGCTGACTGCGCTTGTGGCACTGACGAAAGCACGCAGCGCGATTCAAGCATCGCATCTGTTCCATCTGGCTGCGCCTGTGGGGTGGCCGGGTGGAGGTACAGCATCTGCGGGATTTCATCAGGATCACAGTAAGTGCAAGCCTCGGCAGAGTTCCTGATGGGCCACACCATCACGCCGGAATCTGTTTCTACGAGACACGCCACTGGCACGCAGTTTTCATGCGCCACTGGCTGCGCCTGTTCAAGCTGCGCCCGCAGATTCGCAGCTTTTAGTTGCTCAAGGTCTGCCTCTAGCCTTACTCGCACCTCGTAATTTTGTCGGTCGGCAATGGCTGCATTTTTCTCTCTTGTAAGTATTTCAGAGATGTATACGTCATCAGATGCAACTTGCGCCTGCAGATTCCCCACCGTCACCTCATACGCCAGCAGTTCCTCGCGGTGGCGGGCGGATTGCTGGGCGCGGTCTGCATCGGCGTAATCGCGCATCTGGTCGGCGGTGTAGTATTCAACGACCGCACGGCCCGGCAGTCCGTCTGTCAGATTTATGCGCATCGGTAGAGGGAGTTTTGGATAGTCTTGTTCAGTCATGGTGCTGGCACTCCTAATGTGCGACGAACAACCGCCTCAAGTGCCATCGGGTAATAGGCTCCCGAGCAGGCATTCAAAATTCCGTTTACGTCCTGCTCCGTGTAACTGGATTCACGCAGCGCCCTATCTGCTGCGACGATCTGCCGCACCAGTTCAGGCGAGTAGCTCCATACGTCAATCGGTCTACCGCCTTCGTCGTCTAGGCAGTGCGTGTCTGGTTCGGGTAGTTTCAGTTCGTTCATGGTGTTTCCTTTGATGTTATTTCGCAGTTTTGCCGGATAACGCAGAGTTAGACAGCACGAGTTCACCCCGCATTTCGCGCTTTCAAAATTGCTTTGTCCAATCGTTCGCGCAGGTAGCAGGGTCGATACATCGCATCTTTGTAGTGCTCGTCCCAGTCATCCCATCCTGTGCCGTTTTCATCCACGGCAACGCACCATTGCGCCAGCATCTCCACGGCCACGTCACGCGCAAAGATCGCGCAGGCTTGGCAGTCGCAGTCCGGCAATGGTTCGTGTTGTTCAATCAGTTCGTCCATGTTCATCCTCCAGTGCTGTCTAACAGGTTGCTGCATCGGATCGCCTACGGCTCCCGCTGAGCAACGGCGTTAGCCGTCACTTTTGGTAGCCACTCGCTCATGCTCACGAAACGCGGACCCCATTCCTCAGCGGGTAGGGTCGGGTCTGTGTCGTCATCCACCCACACAATCCAGCCGTCAAGCTCTTTCGCAAGCTCCCGGCATTTCGCCAATTGCTGCGCGTCCATTTCGCTAAAGCCATATCTGCGGTCTCCGTCCTGCAATGCACTCCACAATGCGAACTCCAGGCCAATCATCCATCCTGCGCAATAGCAGTCCTCGCTGATGTCGCTCATGGTCTCGTATAGCTCGCGCTGCTTTTCGTCGAAATCGTCTTCTCTAATCATGGCTTCTCCGTTGTACTGGTGGCGGCTAACTGGGCATTCGTGGCGGACGTGCCGCCGCACAATTCGGCGTTCAGCCGCTCAATCTCCGCCCGCATCAGCCCCACGTCAATCGACTCTGGCCGGGTCACATCGGACAACAGGCGGGCGTTCTCGGATTTGAGGCGCTCAATCTCCTGAGCCTGGGCGTCGATGTGCTTGATAAGCCGTGACACCTCCTCCGGGCCTGACGCAAGCTCGAAGGCGTCCAGCGCGTCCTCGATTTCAGTCGTGCAGGTGGCGGATTCAAACATGCGCATGGCGGCGCGGATGGCGGTGATTCCTGGGGTGTCGGTCATGGTGTTTTGTTTGCACGTCATGAATTCGTGCCTCAGCGACTCCATCCATTCCTGCATTGCCCCGTCGTGATGCTTGGGCAAGACTGTCGTGTCCCATGCGTCAAGCAGTCTCGCCAACGTATGATTTTCAATTGCGGTCGTAGTCATGCTGATTCCCTCTGTTGATTCATCCTCTGCACCGATTCCATCAATGCATCCGTCATGATTTGCGGGCTTGAAAAGCTCAGCAGATCACAGTAAAAATCCAGCATCGGCGGCACGTCTTGCAGGGCTGCGGCATCCGCGCCAAACTTGCCGATGCGCTCGTAACGCTGTTTCATGGCGATGATGGCCGTCTGTGCGCGCAGCACGACTTCCACGGCCAGGGCGTCTATTCCCTCGGCGCGGATCAGGGCGACGTTGCTGCTATTGTCCAGCAGGTCAAAGTCGTCCTGAGTGCCGTCGCCGTGCGTGAGGCGCTGCCAGGCCATGCGGACTTCGACAGCCAGGATGGATGCCTCTTCATCGTTGAATTGCCTGCACATCAGGATCGGGCGCAGCACGCTGGACGGCTCGACCTGCGCGTTGCGGTCGCGCTGGGTGCGCTTAAAGGCGGCTTGGCGGCGTTGAGATCTATTCACAGCGCATCCCCCTTCTGATCCCGCCAGCCGTCCGCAGGGTTCCAGTGCGCCAGCCAGCCGGTTTCGCCAGGCACGACGATGCGTTTTTCGGCGGCGTCCGCCGGGGCGGCGCCGGTGTCGGTTGCGTAGTCTTTCACGCTGTTCTCCATACCCGCGCCAGGCCGTTGCCCGTCATGGCGACGCGGTATGTGCCGGCGTCTTTGTCTTTTTTGCGCTTGTTAATGGCCGCCGCAATGGCGCTTTTGACGTGGCCCGGCACGGCCACAGACTGGCCGGGCTCGGTGAGCTTGGCAAACAGCGGGTCCCACTTGCTGAAGCCGGGCGCTTTGCCGTTGGCCTTGGCGAAGGGGATGCCTTCTTCCACCACCAGCGCGCTCAGGTCGATGGTGTGGCGCGGCCTGGCGCGGCCGGTGTTGACTTGCAGGCGGACGATGCGGGGGTCTTGAGTAGTCATGGCGCCCTCCGCAATGCACTGAGCCTGGCAATGATTTCATCCACCTCGGCCAAAAACCGCACAGCTTCAGCCTCGTACTCGGCAATCAGCTTGTCATCGCGCTCAACCCGGATGACGAACAGTTGCAGGTCAACCGGCAAGCGCGGGTCAAAACTTGCGAAGTCGCACCACGCACGGCCAACGCAGGCCATCTGCCACATCATCTGCGGGATGTACTTTGCAGGGGCTTTCCCGGCCAAAAGCGTCTCGATATGCGTCTTGGTGTCCGGGCATTTGATTTCGACAAGCCCATCATCCCCGACAAGGCCATCAGGCGACGCTCCAGCCATCGCAATTACTGGGTGTGGCACCATGCCCGTCTCAACGACAAAAAGCCCTTTGGCGGCCTCGTATGAGGCTCGGGCCATCGGTTCCGTTTCCGTGCCCCAGGCCATAGCGGCATTTGAGAACGACGCGGCCTGTTTCCCTGTAAGCCGTTCGGCCACCAGTTCGGCCCGGTACGTCGCCCGGCTGGCGCTTTCGCCGGTTTTGGTTTTGGCAATCACGTCGGCAAGCCGGCTGGCGGTCAACCGCCCGAGCCTCTGGGCAAACCATGCTTCCGAGCCTTGGGTAATTTCAGTCATGCAATCTCTCCGGTGTCGGCGTCGATCACGACAGACTCAGACGCAGCCTTTTTCAACTCGGGGCCATGCTTCGCCCAGAACGCGGTTTTTGCCGGGCCAGCGGGCAGGGCCACGAATGCCGCTTGCAGGGCGTCAACGCCACTCATGGCGGCATCGCGCATGGTTTCAAGGTGGTTATCCTCGAATGCGCTCAGGTCGGCTGGCGCGTTTGCTGCGGCGGCGCTGGCGGGGGACCGGGTTTGCCGAATGTCCGCAATGGTGCTATCTGTCAGGTCAATGTCCTGAGCCTCTTCAGACAGCATCATCCCGCCGATTGCAGCCGGGTAAACGGTGCGGATCGCCTCGGCAATCAATCTGGCGCGAAGCATGGCGCGCGGGTAGTTGCGCCAGTTGTCTTTGTTCGTAAGTCCGGCTTTCTTCGCCTGTTCAATCGTCCACGACATGCGCAGTTTCCCGCCCGATGCGTGCGAGAACGTGGCGTCTGCAATAGCGTCTGTCAGTTCGTGCCATTCAACCTTACCCCCCATCTGCTGAAAGCGCGCCATGACGCTATGGGTCTTGCGGCAGGCTTTGCCCTGGATGATGTCGTAGTCCTGCGTAATGGTCGCAGGGTGCATTCCTTCAGCTTGGGCCACCAGCATCAAGGCAAGGGCTTGATCGGGTTGCTTCATGCCAAACAATCCAGACTTGGCGATTGCGCCGGCCATACCCTGAAGGTCTTGAAAAGGTACCAAGTTACTCATTTATTGCTCCAATAGCCCAACAGGGCGAAAATCACAAAGATCAGCGTAAACAGCACCACGACAACGAGCGTGAAATCAATCACGACTTCCACGGCATCGCGGGTTTCTACGTGTGGACTCGACCCGTCTGAATTGCGCTGGTCAAGATCAACGTAACCATGATTCGGCTTTGCGTACTCAGCCTCAGCGTGTGTCTGGACAATCTGCGCCTTCATAGCCCTGCGGTGCTGTCCTGCACTTCGATTGATCCATTCGGTTGTGCGCGAGTTCGCTTCTGCGCAGGCTTGATTCAGATCGGTGGTCATGATTGCCTCGCTTTCAGCATTGCGTCTGCCAATGCATAAGCACATTTCGCGTCGGCTTCATCTGACTTGCCTTCTCGCCGGATTGAAAGGCCAACGAGAACTTGAGCAGCGAAGTAATCACGAAGCGTCATGCCTGGGTACATGCTATTTCCTGCTGGCCTTGGAAATGCCGACTCGCTTGTATCTTTATTTCCCATCACAGTTTCTCCACGGCCAGCAGCACGGCCAGAAACACGAAGCCGAACAACACAGCCCACTTGACGGCCAGATCACCGTGCGTCTCGTGGCCGCTGGTGCGCTCGATTGAACACGCATACTGCGCCGGGCTTTGGTCGATATTTTTTGTCCGTGTCCACGCTTGCGGCGAAGTGAGGAAGTCGGTGCGGCTCATGATTTTTCTCCGCAGAATGGACAGAAGCTGAACATCATGTTTCCCTTCAATTTCTTGACTCTCACGCCGCCATCTTTTTTAAGGTGGGCCGCCTGAGCTTCGTAAGGCATGAATCCCGCCAGTTCTGCGGTGTTGGCAACGAAGCGGATTCCGTACCCTTGCAACGTCACTCCGTGGTCCGTTGCGTCAGGCGTTGCTTTCTCAAAGTTGGCAAGCAGCTGTGCCTCAATGACGCTTTTGCAATCGCAAGTCATTGCGCCACCTCGCAACCAATGGCCGTCAACTCGCTGATCTCCTTTTCAATCTCGGTGATTCGCGCTTGAAAATCGGCACGTACCTTTTGGCGCTCGCGTTCGAGGTTCGTAACCATGCCGGGCCGAATATCGAAGTTGTCCGGCACATCGAAATCGAACGAGTGAGGACACACAATAACCGTATCTTTCTGCTTCGGCTCGTACCATTGGAAGGTAAACGAGGGCTTCGATTCCCACGAATACTGCGTGGCCACGATGTAGCCGGTGATGGTGACTTTCATTTCAATACTCCTGTTGATATTCGAGACGTTCGGCGCGGGCTTCGCCTTCCGCTTCTGCCTGCTGTTCTTCAAGATCACGAGCCGCGCTAATTTCGATCTGTTCAATCTGATCGTCGCTAAGCAGGTCATACACATTCACGTCGCGCACATACGCAGCAACAAGCGTGACTTGTGCGGGATAGTCCGGCTCCATTTGCAGGCCATGTTCACGACTGCCACGCTCGGCCGGTTCGTATTCCAGATGGCACACCAGCGTGTGATCCATCATGAGAAAGTTACAGTGCCATTCAAAGCAATCGCTGGGGCACGGTGGCGCGGTGTAGATGCGGGTTGCGCTGGCAACTTGCGCTTCAAGGCGCTCTGGCGGTGCAAATGGCCGCAATGCCGCTTCCATGAGTGGGTGGAGGCTCATGCTGTCACCACAATCACAACGGTCGCCACGGCGGCGATGCCGGCCATCCACGCATACCAGGCCGGGCTGTATTCGTGCGCCGGCTCGCAGATGTCGCGGCTGGTGTACGGCCCAAAGGCGTCTTGCAGCGTTCTGGGGAATTTGCGGGTGTTCATGCCGCCACCTCCACCAGGTTGCCGAAGTTGTCCATCACCATGCGCTCGGTCGGCCTGCTCCAGATCGCGCCGGTGCTGTCGGTGCGTCGCTCCGTGCCCCACCAGTGGGACGGCTCGCCGTCTTTGGCCCGGCAGTGATAGATGGTGAATTCGGCAGCTGTTGTGGTGACTTCAAGCGCTGGCTCTTTGCCGATGTTGGTGTAGAACGCTCTGGCCGGCTTTGCGCCATCGGGCAGCATGGTGATCTGCTGGCGCGCTTCGGCCAGTGCCTCCCGGGTCTCAGTGGTGTAGGGTATCAAACCCACGCGCCGGGCCATGGGCACTTCGGCCAGGGTGCTGATGTCCAGCGTCATCAGGCATTTTTTGAGGTCGATGCCGGCGACGTCGAGCAGCGGGCTGTGTGTGACCAGGTTTAGGAGGGTGTTCATGCTGCCCCCACGAGGATTTCGCCGGCCATGGTCAGGCCCACCGACTGGCCGGACTCCTGCAACTGCTCAATGATGGCCATGCACTCGCCGCGCCAGTAGTCCGCGCGGTCGGTTTCGCGCGCCAGGTTGCATTCGAGCAGCTCGATCTTGTCGGCCTGGTCCAGGCTGATCCGGCGCAGGTGGTCAAGCTCCCATCGCTCGAGCTTGCGGCGCAGGTTGACGACGAAGGGGTGGGTGGCGGTGAGCGGGCCTATGGTGGTTTTCATGCGAACTCCTCTTCGTCTTCGTCTTCATCCGGCCCAGCGGCCTCGACGGGATACCACTGGCTCCCTGTGCCCTTGCAGGCATGGCACGTAGAACCGTCCCACATGCCTTCGCCTGAGCCGCTGCACGATGCACAGGTGCCTTCTTCCATTTCAGGTTCGTTGTGCAGGCTTGACAGTGGCGGCGCGAATGGACGCAGCGCTTGGGCCATGACGGGGTGAAGGCTCATGCTGCCTCCTTTTTTGCAAGCTGACCATCAATCGATGCCAGCGTTTCATTAAGCTCTGCAAGAAGCTTTTTGAGCCACTCGCTGTACTCGGTAACCTTTTCTTGCTGTGTCATCTGCTGCTCCATCGGGTTTGTTGCGATGGGGTAACTGTATCACCAATGACGGCGCAGAATGAAGAAATTCTCACTATCGCAACCGATGTGTCGATAGCTACAATCAATGATGACGCGCGCCATGTGGTGATACTATCCCGCCATGAAAACACCGAACTCTGTAACGAAGGTTGGCGGCATTCGCCTATCGATTGAGGACTGGCGCAAGTTGCGCGCCATCATGGCTGCGCGCAAGGGCCGGGCGTGGCTCGAAGCATTCATCCGGCGCGAATACAAGCGGATCGCGGCCTGAAATGGTTTCCAGCCACTCCGCATCGGAATGATGTGCCGTCATGCGCGTAGCACGATCCTCCTTCGTGATACCCCACGCGCAAGTCGGCGGCTGGCTTTTTATTTGTTGCGCCTGACTGAAAGCGGGCGCATAATCATGATCTTGAACCCGGCTAGGTTTGGATTGATCCCCGAACCAAAAAGCGAAACCAGCGCCTGCCGTAAGTTCTTTTCTGGTGCACTGGAACAACAATGAAAAAACTCATCAACGCCGCAGGCCGCCAGCAAGCAACGCTAGCGCCAAAGCAAATTGCTGCGCCGTTCGTAACCAAGTTCGCCAGGTCGCAAACAGCGCGGGTCTGCAACGCATCCAGCAAAGAGGCTTACAAGACGCCAAAATGGCCCAGCGCCAGGGTTAGCGCGGCGGATGGCATCAAGAGCAGGGGGTGGGCTTGAATTACTACCCGTTTCACATTGGCGACTATCTGAGCGCCACAAGGCACCTTAGCTGGGAAGAAGACGCAGCCTATAGGCGCCTGCTGGACACCTACTACACCACAGAAAAGCCGCTACCGGCTGATCTGCGGGCTTGCTGCCGCCTTGTCATGGCGACCACTGAGAGCCAGCGGGAAGCGGTTAGGGTGGTGCTTGAAGAATTCTTCCAGGCCACAGAAATCGGGTGGGTGAATCTGCGCGCAGACCGCGAAATTGACGCCATGCGCGAGAAGCAGCAGAAGCAGCGCGACCGCGTAAACAAGCGTTGGGACAAGGTGCGAAGTGAACGCGGTACTTCCGGCGTGTCGCCGGAAAACGTAACTGGTATTGCCACGGTAGAGAAAAAAGATACCACGGTACAAAAAAACGATCCCGACGTAATACCACCAACACCAACACCAACACCAACACCAACACCAATAAAGAATACAAAGAATACAGCGCCGCTATGCGTCGCACCGCCTGACGGCGTTTCCATTTCCGTCTGGCGGGATTTCGAGAAACTTCGGAAAACCAAAAAAGCCCCGCTCACGGAAACGTGCATGGCCGGGATTCGGCAGGAGGCCGAAAAGGCCGGCTGGCCTCTGGAGACGGTTTTGCAGGAATGCTGCACACGGGGGTGGCAGTCATTCAAAGCCGTGTGGGTGATCGAGCGCCGCATGTCAGCCGAAACCTTTGCCGAACGCGACGACCGCAACGCGAAAGAGCGGTACGAGCGGCTCACCGGGCGCAAGCACCCCGATCTGCTGCCCCAGCACCTCAACATCATCGAAGCCGAACCCATCGTGAGGATTGCAGCATGAGCCTGTCCATCAAAGCCGTTGACCGCCTGTTTACCCGCCTGAATGCCACCTATGGCGCTGATTTCCTCGGGCGGTACAAGGGCACCCCTGAAACCGATCTGAAGGCTGTGTGGGCGCATGAGCTGGCCGGATTCGATAACCAGCTCTACGCCCTCGGGTGGGCGCTGGAAAACCTGCCCGAGCGCGCGCCCAACGTGATCGAGTTTCGCAACCTGGCGCGCAAGGCCCCGGCGCAAGACGTGCCCCGCCTGCCAGAGCCGAAAGCCGATCCGGCCCGCGTCGCTGCCGAGTTGGCGAAGCTGTCGCCCGTACGCCAGGCCGCATCCGCTGCTGCGTCCGGTGTGGTGGCCGTCGATCACAAGGCCTGGGCAAAGAGCCTGATCGCCCGGCACGACGCAGGCGAGCGGCTCAACATGACAACGCTCAGCTTTGCCCGCGAAGCCCTGGACATTGCGCCACCAGCCCGCCAGCACGACGAAGAGGTGGTGCTATGAGGTCGCACTACAACCCAGAAGAGTTGGCCGCCGCGCTGCTGCTGGACTACGCCCGCGCTGGGGGTGACGTACCCATTGACTTGATTAATCGTGCTCTGTGGGTTCTTGGCGACGGGGTGGGGCTATGACACCTGAAATAGCCAAAAGCCTGGACCAGCTCCGCGCCATATGGAAGCCTGAAACCGCCTGCATAACCTGCAAAAGCTGGGAATCGAACCACATGACAAAACACGGCATGGGCCACTGCAAGAACGATCCGGCATGGACCAGCCGGGGCACGGGGGCAAACATTGACTACTAAATTTTCAAGCATGGCCGAATTTGAGGCCGCAAAGGCTTCAGCTTGGGCAGAGCATCACAAAGCATTTGATTGTGAGCATGTGAATAAGTCTGTTCGTATTCGCACCATTTCAAATGGGTCGCTTCAATACGTACCGCAATGTTTGCACTGTGGCCGCGCTGTTGGAAACCCGATTAAAAAAGAGTCATGTATTGGATTGGTGACAAAGCCGTTTGATATTGCTCTGTACGACAGTTTTGAAGAACAAAGGCGGGTCGCGTCGGATCAAATCAAACAGACGTTCGACAGAAACGCATTCATTGATCCTTATGACGAATACCTAGAAAGCGAAGCATGGGCAAATATGCGGCGCAAGGTAATGAGCCGGGCAAAAGACCTATGTGAAGGATGCGGAAGCAAAGTCGCAACCGAAGTGCATCACCTGACTTACGCCCACGTCGGTCATGAATTTATGTTTGAACTTGTCGCGCTGTGCCACCAGTGCCACGAACGCATTCATGCGGAAGGCGAAAAATGAATGTGCGACTGCTGCGAAACCGCCCGGCACAGCCCGACGTACAGCGTGCATTGTCCGAGCTGTCTGCACTGTGGGGCGCGCCTGATCCAGCGGATTATGAAACTGCCGATTGCCAGATCCGCTGCGTCGGAGCGGGCCAGGGCAATGCTGAAGGTGTGGACGGACTACGGACACCCGGAAATCGAGATCAGGCGCCTGGTGAAGCTGAAAACGCCGCCGCTGGCCGAATCCTCGGCCGCACCTCCGAAGCGTGGGAAATGAAATGACAAAACCCAAAACACCCGGCCAGCACCAGCAAGTGCTGATCAAACTGGCGAACCGCGCCAAAGTCATCGCAGCCCTGCCAGGCACGCGCCGCGAAATCGCCGCCGCAACAAATCTGCCCATCGGCACGGTGCAGGATCACGTCTTGCGACTGGTGCGAGAGGGTGCGGCAGTCGTTGTCAGCCGTGGAAAGGGCGGCAAGACGTGGGTTGAATCGCGCTATGACATTGCTGGCCGCGAATCCCCCGTGCCTGAAAACCACCGCACCATCAAGGCTCCGGTGACGCAATATCACACGCGCTGGATCGGTGGTCGGTATCCGGCGGGGTGCGCATGATGTGCTGCGAAGGAATCGGCTGCACCTGCCGCGCAACATGCCTGCGCTACATCAATCGCGCAACGGCTGAGCTGGTTAGCCGGGTGCTGTGCAGGCCTGGAACATACGGATGGATGGTGACAGCATGATTCACATGACACCAACAGAAACCCATAAGGCTGTGAAACAACATCGTTGTGACTGGTGCTGGCAGTTCATTCATCCCGGGGAAACCTACAATCGGTATCGCTTCTACGGAGGCGATTCCGATGTCGGGACTGTGAAGATGCACCCCGAGTGCTATGAGGCGATGCAGGAAGAAGCGCGGGCCGAAGGTGGATGGATTGAATGGACGCCAGGTCAAGAGCGGCCAATTCTTACATCGCTAGAGGTGACAGCATGAAGCCGCGCATTGTTTCTGCCGGATTACTGCTGATGACAAGCGGTAAAAGAGCATGGAAATGCTACGCACTCGGAACCACGACAGGTTACGGACTCACGCCGAAGATGGCCTATCAAGACTGGTGCAGATTCCTATGATCGTAAAAATGCCATTCCCAGACGCATCGCTTTTCCCGAACCGGCGGAACGGCCAGCATTGGGGGAAGACGAACGCGGCAAAGGAAATCGCCAAGGACGGGGCGTATTGGGCCACGAAAGAAGCGTGTGCAGGGTACGTGCCACCAGAAGGATTTATCCCGCTATCAGTGCTATTCGTGACTCCGACACGCCATCGCCGCGATTGGGATGGTATGGCTGGCGCGTTTAAAGCCTATCAGGACGGCATGGCCGAAGCTTTGGGCGTTGACGACTCCAGATTCAAGCCGGTGCTTGTCGATTGGGTTGAGGGCAGTAAGCCTGGGGGGTGCATCGTGGCCGTGGGTGTGCAGATCATCAGTTCGCAGGTGGTGGCATGAGTGAATCCATCGCAACAGCCCGGCTGCGCAATCCAACTCAGGCGTGGCAATCCATCATCCAAGTCTGGAAGGTCATCAAGGGATGGCTTATCGGCAACGGTGGTGAACTCGAAATCGACGTTCGCAAAGCCACCCGCACCAGCAAGCAAAACCGCCTTCTGCACGCCATGCTTGGCGACATCTCCAAGCAATCGCAATGGGCCGGGCAAAAGCGTGACATTGAAACGTGGAAGCGCCTTCTGACCGCCGCGTGGTGTCGGGCGCGCAACGAGCACGTCGAAATGCTGCCAGCGCTGGATGGTCACGGTGTTGACATCGTGTTCCGCCGGACAAGCCAGCTTAGCCGGGCTGAGTGCGCGGAACTCTGCGACTACATCGGAGCATGGTGTGCTGCAAACGGCGTGGAACTCAAAGAAGCCCGGCAATGGACGGATGAAGAGATTGACGTTGAAACGGGCGAAATAATGGAATACGCATGAACTACCCCAAAGAACCCCGCCAGCGTAACCCGCACCTACTCAAGATGGCGCAAGGTGAAGCCTGCCTGTTGCGCATTCCCGGCGTATGCAATGGCGACTCAGACACCACCGTGGCCGCCCACAGCAACCAATCTGCGCACGGCAAAGGCAAGGCAATGAAGGCGCATGACTGGGCAACCTGTTGGAGCTGTTCAGCGTGCCATATGTGGCTGGACATCGGCGTATCGCCACGGGCAGAGAAAGAACTGGCTTTTTCGCTGGGTCTGAATCGCCAAATCAAGGCGTGGGAAGACATTGCAGGCGACGAAAAACAACCCGAGAGAGACAGACGCGCCGCAGCGTGGGCGCTGGAAAGGATAGCAACATGAGCCGCCCCATAGGACACCAAATCCGCGCCCTGCTATCCGCAAGCGACAAGCTACAGCGCCCCGTGCCCGCGCTTGAACTGGCCCGCGTCGCAGGACTCGCGCTCGATTCAGGCAACTGCACACGCATCTGTCGCAGGGCTGAGAGCTATGGATTGATGGACATTGCCGACGATACGCCGCTCAGATTCATGGCGCGACGCGGGTGGCGGCAAAGCCTCGGACAGCCTAAGCGGTTTGTGAATCCGAGACTGCCGACTAAGCCGCATCCGGCTCGGGTGAATAGTGTATGGGGGTTGGGGGCATGAAAATCAACGTCGCCACCAACATCCCCGCTGTGCAGGACGCCATCGCCAAGGCGGCCAGCCAGGTGCCCTATGCCCTGTCTGTCGCCCTCAACAAAACGGCGGCCAAGGCCAAGGACGCGGTTCGCGAGAAGATGCCCAGCGTGTTTGATCGCCCGACGCCGTGGGTGTTGAACTCGCTGCGCGTCAAGTTCGCAACCAAGCAAAAGCCAGTAGCCGAGCTGGCGTACAAGGATCGCAACGCTGCAGAGTCATCGCGCAGCATGATCGAGCCGCACGTCTTCGCCGGCAAGCGGCATTACAAAGCCATGGAGGCGCGTCTGTTCCGCGCCGGGCTGATGCCAGCCGGGTATAACGCCGTGCCCGGTGAAGGCGCTCGCTTAGACGCCTACGGCAACATGAGCAAGGGCCAGATCACCCAGCTGCTCAACGTGCTTGGCACCTACAGCGAAGCCGGCTACAACAAGGCCAACAGCAAGACCATCGAAAAGCTGGCCAAGGGCAACGTCAAGAAGAACGTCTACGGCTTCGTCTATTGGGTCAACCCAGTGACGGGCCAGCGCCGCGCCAGGCACATACCGCCAGGCGTCTACCAGCGCGTCATCACAGCATTCGGCACCAGCCTAAAGCCGGTCCTGATCTTCGTGAAGCAGGCGAGCTACAAGAAGCGCCTGCCGTTCTTCGAGACCGTGCAGACGGTGGTCGACAAGGAATTCACCGGCGAATTCAATCGCGCGTTTGATGAAGCACTGCGCACCGCGCTGCTCAAAAGCCAGGGGCAGCTGCTGTGAACAACTCCAACAAAGAAGCGATGCTCAACGCCTGCCAGCTGCGCGAGGTATTGCATTACGAGCCAAGTACCGGCGTGTTTACGTGGGCGACAAGCTCTGGCGGCGTGCAGATCGGAACAGTCGCCGGCAACACAAACTCAAACGGGTACATGGTTATAGGTATTGGTGGGCAAAAGTACCGGCAGCATCGGCTTGTGTGGCTGTATGTGTATGGCGAATGGCCCGCCTTGACCATAGACCACATAGACGGAGACAGGACAAACAACAGAATTGGAAACCTCCGCTGCATTCCGCAGGAAATCAACATGCAGAACAGACGGACTGCTTCCAAAGCAAACGCAAGCGGCGTGCTAGGTGTTTACTGGAGCGAAAGGAAGGGCGGATATATGGCGAGCGTGACCACAGGCGGGAAGAAAAAGAGGCGCGGGCCGTACAGGTCTATAGATAGAGCAAGAACAGCATACGTCGCATTGAAGCGGATGCTGCACACGGGGTGCACCCTGTGATTCGTGGCCTACCCCAGTCAACGGGTCCTTCCAAAGCCCAACCTTACACGGGTAATTCGAAC